>Ga0190265_10001041_pt1 | contig 18009 bp, 18 predicted proteins | sample Popmic124T_FD_133135 | JGI IMG/M metagenome (GOLD analysis project Ga0190265, IMG submission 133135) | Populus adjacent soil microbial communities from riparian zone of Indian Creek, Utah, USA - 124 T | ecosystem: Environmental > Terrestrial > Soil > Riparian zone | place: USA: Utah | collected...
ACGACGCCCTGGTCGACGAAGAAGCCGACGTCGGCCACCTCGAGGGCGCCGACGTTCTGCTCGACGAGCACCACGGTGGTGCCGTCGTCGGCCAGGCCGCGGGCGATCTTCAGGATCTCCTTGACGATCACAGGGGCGAGGCCGAGGGAGGCCTCGTCGATGACGAGCACCGACGGGTTGGCCATGAGGCCCCGGCCGATCGCGAGCATCTGCTGCTCGCCCCCGGACAACGTCCCCGCCAGCTGGTTCCTGCGCTCGGCCAGGCGAGGCAGGACCTCGTACACGTGCTCCCGCTGCTCGTTGACCCACGAGCGGTTGCCCCGCTGGGTCCACGCGCCCACCTGGAGGTTGCGCTCGACGGACAGGCCCCCGAACACGCGGCGCCCCTCGGGCACCATCACGATCCCCTTCTGCACGCAGGTGGCGGTCGACCAGCCGGTGATCACGTCGCCCCGGTAGCGCACCTCACCCTCGGTGGCGGCTACCGCGCCGCACAGCACCTTGACCGCCGTGGACTTGCCGGCCCCGTTCAGCCCGAGCAGCACCGCCACCTCGCCGGGGGCGACGGCGAGCGAGAACCCGTGGAGCACGGGAAGCGCTCCGTAGCCGGCCCGCAGGTCGACGAGCTCGATCATCTCCTCAGGCAAGGGTGCTCGCCCCCTCACCCATGTAGGCCTCGGCCACCTCGGCGTTGTCCCGCACCTCGTCCGGCAGGCCCTGGGCGAGCATCGCCCCGAAGTTGAGGACGTACACGTAGTCCGAGGTGCGAAGGACGAGCGGCACGTGGTGCTCGATCAGGATGATCGAGAGCCCCAGCTCGCTGCGCATCTGCTCGACGCGGTCGCAGAACGCGCTGCCCTCCTCACCGCTGGCACCGGCCAGCGGCTCGTCGAGCATGAGGATCGACGGATCGGTGGCGAGCACGGCCGCCACCTCGACCATCTTGAGCGTGCCGTAGGGAAGTCCCCCGATCCGCCGCTCGCGGAACGCGGTGAGGCCCATGAACTCGAGGACGTCGTCGGCCCGCTGCCGCAACAACCGCTCCTCGCGGAGCGCGCTCGGCGCCCCCACGATCGAGGCGAGGCCACTCGACCGGACGCTCGCGTGCTGAGCGACGACGAGGTTCTCGAGCACGGTGAAGCTGCGCACGAGCCCGACCTGCTGGAACGTCCGCCCCAGCCCTCGCTGCGCACGCTCCTCGGGCTTGAGGTCGGTGACGTCCTCACCGAACAGGCGCACGCGGCCGCGGTTGGGGGCGTAGAAGCCGGACACGCAGTTGAACAGGGTGGTCTTGCCGGCCCCGTTCGGACCGAGGATGCCGACGATCTCCCCCCGGCCGATCTTGAGGGACACGTCGCTCAGCGCCTGCACGCCGCCGAAGCGGATGGAGACGGAGTCGGTCTCGAGGACGGCGTCGTCGACGTCAGGGGCGGGCACCCATGCCTCCTCCCTGCGCCGGCGTGTGCGCGTCCGGGTCGCGCTTGAACGGACCGCCGCCGAGCCAGCTCAACAGCGCGCCCTGCTGCTGCGCGATGCCACCGGGGAACATCGTGAGGGTGAGGAGCAGGAGGATGGCCCCGATGGCCGGCTCCCACGTCGCCGTGAGCTCGGTGAACGGGAACACGTGGAAGTTCTCGTGCGTGCGATCGAGGAGGGTCGGGAGCACCGCGAACAGGACGCCGCCCTGCACCACGCCCCAGCGGTTCCCGGCACCGCCGACGACGGTCATGAGGAGGAACGTGATCGACAGGCTCAGCCCGAAGTCCTCCTTCGAGACGATCTGCTCGATGGAGGCGAAGAGCCCCCCGGCGATGCCGGCGATCCCGCCCGAGATGATGAACGCCATCAGCTTGTGGGCCGTGACGTCGATCCCCCACGACGCCGCGACGCGCTCGTCGTCCCGCAGGGCCTGGATGGCGCGGCCGGCCCGGGTGGCCGTGAGGCGCCAGTCGAACAGGAGCACGAGGCCCAGCACGCCGATGCAGAGGTAGGCGTAGGCCACCGGCCCCGAGAAGAGCTCGGGGCGGGGAGCCGTCTGGCCGGCGCCGCCGCCCGTGAGGAACCGGATGTTGAACAGGGTCTCCTGCGCGAACAGCCCGAACGCGATCGTCACCAGGGCGAGGTAGAGGCCGCTGACGCGGAGGGCGACGCCGCCGAGCACGAGCGCCGCCGCCATGCCGACGAGCGCGGCCACCACCAGGGCCGCGCCGAACGGCATGCCGAGGTCGGTGAGGGCGTAGCCCGAGGCGAAGGCGCCGACGCCGAGGAAGGCTGCGTGCCCGAGCGAGGCCTGCCCCGCGTAGCCGACGAGCACGTTCATCGACACGGCGATGATCCCGTAGATGGCGGCGCGGGAGACGACGTTGATGTACACGACGTCGACGACCTGGGGGATGGCGAGCACGACGGCCGCGATGAGCGCGAGCACCAGGAGGCGGGGCAGCCGGGAGGAGCGTCGGGCCGCGTGCACCTCCTCGACCCACACCTCCTCCTCGTGGATCAGGCCCGTGGGGTCGACGTCGGGATCGCTCATGCGCTCTTCCCCAGGAGGCCCTGAGGCCGGACGAGCAGGACGGCGAGGAGCACGACGAGCACGGCCAGCTGCGGCGGGCCGGGGACGTCGAGCTCGTAGGTGGTGACGATCTGGATGGCGGCCTGGCTCACGATGCCGAGCGCGAACCCACCGACGACGGCACCCACCATGGACGTGATGCCCCCGAGCACCACCCCGGTGAAGGCGGGGATCATGAACGTGCTCGTGACCAGCCCGGGGGTCAGGCTCTCGAACACCCCGGCGCCGAGGATGCCCGCCAGCGCCCCCAGGGCGCCGGCCGCCCCCCACGCCATGGCCCGCATGCGCTCCACGGGCACGCCTTGCAGCTCGGCCGCGAACGGGTCCTCTGCCGTGGCCAGCAGCGCCACGCCCGGCGCGCTGCGGAAGAACGCCGCCAGCGCGAGGGCCACACCGGCCAGCACGGCGAGGATCACGATGGTGTGCCAGTCGACGATGATGTCGGTGCCGGGCAGGTCGAAGCCTCCGTTGACCGGTCGGGGGAAGCGCCGGGCCCGGGCCTCGAACACGTTGAGCTCGATCGTGGTGAGCAGCAGGGCCACGCCGGCGGTCGCGACCAACGACGTCACCGGCGACACCTTGCCGAGCGGTCGGATCACGACGACGTACAGCAGGATGCCCAGGACGGCGCCGACCGCGATGGCGGTCACGATGGCGGGGATCAGCATGCCTCGGTCGACCGCCTTGTCGCCGACGGTCTCGAACCCGGTCATCACGAGCAGCGCCGTGAAGGCGGGCACCGTCCCGAGCTCGCCCTGGGCGAAGTTGAGGATCCGCGTGGCCTTGTAGACCAGCGCGAGGCCGAGGCCGACGAGGCCGAAGATGGCGCCTCGCTGCAGGCCGAACACCAGGACCTCGATCCACGTCTCCACGTCAGAACCCCGAGGCGAAGGTGGCGAGCGTCTTGTGCTCGCCCGAGCCGCAATCGGCCTGGAGGACGTGCACCTGGCCCGCACCGAAGTGGTCGGCCGCCTTGTAGGACAGCTGCGGGAACACCTTCGTCTGGATGCCCTGTTGCTGCTCGAGCATCTTCACGAAGTCCTCCCTCGTGAGGTCGGTGCTCTTGTACACCTGCTCGTAGCGCTTGAACGCCTCGTGCTCCACCGAGGCCAGGCCCCACAGCGCGAGGGCGACGTCGTCGCTGGGCTTGCCGAGCTGCTGGCTGGCCTGGAAGAACTCGGGGAGGTTCTGGCGGGCCCAGTCGAGGCCGGGGAAGGGCGAGAAGAAGATGCCGCCGTTCACGTCGGGACAGCCCGCTGCGAGCACCGCGTTCAGGCCCTTGCTGATGCCGAGGCCCACGTACTGGGGCTTGAAGCCCTGGGTGCCGGCCTGCTGCGCGAACTGGAGGTAGTCGGTCGGCGCCGAGAGGATGAACAGCACCTCCACCCCGGCGCCCTTCATCTCGCTCGAGTAGGCGGTGATCCAGCTGTTGTTGCCCTTGGGGTGGCGCAGCGTCTTGAAGTAGTTGAGCCCCTGCTCCTTCACGGCCGCGTCCCACGCGGACGTGGCGTCGTCGAAGTTCGGCGTGTTGGTGATGATCGCCGCGACCTTCTTGCCCGGGAAGCTCTTCTTCACGTACTGGGCGAGCAGCCCCGCCTGCTGCGGGTAGCTCATCGACGCCGCGAAGTAGTTCTTGAGCCCCGTGAGACCCACCTCGGTGACACCGACGGACAGGTACGGCACCTTGGCCTGGTTGGCGAACTGCCCGCACGCCTGGATCTGGTCGGTGCCGCCCGCGCCCACCAGGAGGAACGAGGAGGCCGCCAGCTCGCGGCAGGCCTGGATGGCGGTGTTGGGCGTGTACTTGTCGTCCTTGAAGGCCACGTTGACCTTGGAGCGGCCGAGCACCTTCTCGCCCTTGATCTCGGTGACGTAGCGCCAGTAGGTGTCGTTGGCCCTCTGGAACGATTCCGCCGGCAAGGGAGCCGCACCCGTCACGGGAGCGTGCACGGAGAGGTTGATGGCGTCGGCGGAGACGCCGGTGCGGTCCTTGCCGGTGAGCGAGAGGGCGGCGCCCGCTCCGGTCCCCCCAGTGGTGCCGCCGCCGGTCGTGCCGCCGGTGGTCGTGCCACCTGTGGTCGTGCCGCCCGTGGCGGTGCCCCCGGTCGTGCCGGCGTCGGTGACCTCACCGCCGATCGTGCCGCCGTCGCTCAGCTCGCTCCCCGACGATGCGTCGGCCGCGGGCGTGGCGTCGCCGGCCGCGACGTGCGTGCCGGGCTTCTGGCCACACGCCGCCACGATGGCGACGAGCGACAGGCCGGCGACGAGCGCGGCGGCCCGGTGTGACCAGGGGCGGTGGGTGGGGTGGATGTGGCACGGCGCGACAGGTGTGGACACAGGCTGGCTCCTCAAGGCGCGGACTCGGCAGCGGCGTGGGCACGGGCGGCCTCGAGGTGCGTGAGCGCACCGGGCCGACGGCGCGTGGCCGCAGGGGACGCGGCCAGCGACTGGCCGAAGATCGTGGCGCCGAGGGCGCCGAGGGGGATGGCCAGCCAGACCCAGCCGGGGGTGTGGCCCTTGCTGCGGACGGCGTCGCGGACCGAGCCCACGGGCGGCGCGCCGGCGACGGAGTCCGACGGCGGGGTGACCGGCAAGCCGAAGTCGATCGGACCGGTGCTGCTGTCGAACGAGGGGACGTCGCCGGTGCCGCCGAGGTCGATCCCTCCACCGGTGTCGTCGCTGGGCACGGTGGTGTAGCGGACGAACGGCCGCCGGCCCTCGGCACCGGTGCTGTCGCTGAGCGACACGAGCCAGTTGGTGGACACGTCCGGGTCGCCGTACGCGAAGTTCGGCGCACCGACGGGGCGGAGGACGATGCCCTCGTTGGGGAGGACGGTGTCGTCGATGCCCTCGGTCCAGGCCTGGGCGGCGAAGGTGAGGTCGAAGGTCCAGCTGCCCGTGGCCGGGTCGTATGCCCCGGTGGTGCCGATCTGGCAGTTCACGTCGGGGATGCGGAGGCCGTCGAGCGATGCCCCCTGGGCATCACCCGCGTTCCACGGCTGCGTGGTGGGGCAGGCCTCGATCCCGGTGACGGTCTGGGTGGTGAGGGGCACCTCGCCGCTCAGGGCACGGGTGACGGCGTCGACGATGAGCTGCGGGTTCTGGTCCTCGAGCTGGGCCACGATCTGCAGGACGATGTCGCGCGTGGCGGGCGACTCGATGGCGAAGTTGAGGCCGTCCTGGAACAGCACCAGCTCGAACGAGGCGATCCGCTCCCCCTCCGGCACGGTCGGGAGCGCGAGCTGGAGGAGTGACGTGTAGCGCTGCTGGCCGGCGATCATCCCGACCGGCGTGGTGCCGGGGACGACGACCGGCTGGGCCAGGTCTCCGTCCGGTGTGATGGGGATGGGCAGCCCGTCGCCGAGGCCGAGCAGCGCGACGATCTGCTGGATCTCGGTGCCGCACAGCTGCGGCACGCCGAGGAGGCCGGCGACGAGGCAGGCGGTGGCCGGCGGGAAGCCGTTGCGGAGGACCGGCGGCGTGATCTGCGTCAGCGGGTTGGTGAAGTAGGCCTCGCGGGTGACAGTGGCCGGCCCCTCGACCGTCTCGGCGCCCGCGTCGAGGCCGAGGCCGAGCACGGCCGCGGCGAGGAGCAGCAGGCCAAGCGCGCCCGCGCGACGACGGCTTCTTCGAGGTCCACCCATGAGCAACGGCATCCTAAGCCCGGAAAACGGGGAGGAACGTGATTCGGTCGAGCCGGTCGGCCCGGACGGATCAGCCGGGCCAGACGACGCTCTGGAGCTCGCTGTAGGCGTGGAGCCCGAAGCTCCCGCCGTCGCGGCCGACGCCGGACATCTTGAAGCCGCCGAACGGGGCCTCGTGGTTCCGCTGCGCCGTGTTGATGCCGACGTTCCCGGTGCGGAGCTGCCGGGCCACCCGCATGGCGCGGGCCGTGTCGGCGGTGAAGACGTAGTCGTACAGGCCGAACTCGGTGCCGTTGGCGACGGCGACGGCCTCGTCCTCGTCGTCGAAGGGCACGACGACCACCACCGGGCCGAAGAACTCCTGGAGCACGGCCGCGTTGTCGGGCTTGCACCCGGCGAGCAGCGTCGGCTGCACGTAGAACCCGGTGGCGAGGTCGGGTCGGCTGCCGCCGGCCACGAGCTCGCCGCCCTGCTCGAGGCCGGCCTGGACGAGGGCCTCCACCCGGCCGCGCTGCACCTCGGAGATGAGCGGGCCGACGACGGTGTCGGGCTCGAGGGGGTCGCCCACCTTGAGGTGGCCGGCCGCCTGGGCCAGACCCGCGACGACCTGGTCGTACACGCCCCGCTGCGCGATCACCCGGGTGGGCGCCGTGCAGATCTGGCCGCTGTGGAAGGCCCACACGCTGGAGATGGTGGCGATCGCGGTCTTGAGGTCGGCGTCGTCGAACACGATGCCGGCGCCCTTGCCGCCGAGCTCGAGGAGCAGGCGCTTCATGTCGTGCCCGGCGACGGCGCCGATGGCCTGCCCCACCGGGGTGGACCCCGTGAAGCTGACCATGTCGACGTGCTTCGAGGCCACCAGGGCCTGGCCCGACTCGGGGCCGGAGCCGGTGACGACGTTCACGACGCCGGCAGGGAAGCCCGCCTCGTGGAGGACCTCACCGAAGACGGTCACGGCGAGCGGGTCCTGGGGCGCCGGCTTCACGACGACGGTGTTGCCCATGGCCAGCGCCGGGCCGATCTTGCCGGCCATGTTCACGATCGGGAAGTTGTACGGGGTGATGCACGCCACCACGCCCACCGGCTGGCGGACGACGACGGCGCCCATGAGCCCACCCGCGGCCAGCGCGGTGGCCGGCATCTCGCTCGGCGGGAGGGGGATGTGCGCAGGCTCGAGGGCGCCCTTCGCGTAGCGCCGGAACCGCTCGATGCAGGTGGGGACCTGCATGGTCTTGGTGGTGCGCAGCGTGGCGCCGGTCTCGGCCTGGACGAGCGGGATGAGCTCGTCCATCCGGTCGCGGAGCAGGTCGGCGGCGCGGTTGAGCAGCTCGGCGCGCTCCTCGGGCTTGGTCCGGCTCCACGCCGGGAACGCGTCGGCGGCGGCCGATGCCGCGGCCTCCACCTGGGCGACGGACGCCTCGGGGGCCCGACCGACGACGGTCTCCGTGGCCGGGTTGACGATGTCGTAGGCGCCCGCCTCCCCGTCCACCCGTTCCCCACCGATGAGCAGCTGGTATCCCTGCGCCGACATGCGCTCAGGCTAGAACGTGTTCTAGTCCCGTGTCAGATGGTTGGGAGCGTGCGCCGGGGGTGGCGACCGTCCACGTAGCCGAGGAACGGCGGGAAGATGTTGTAGCCGAGCAGCTCCTGCAGCCGCGGCGGGAGCGTGGCGGCCACGTCGGGCGGGACCGCGAGGAGGTGCGTCTCCTGGGCCCGGAGCCACGACACCACGTACTCGAGGATCACGCCGAGCCGGCGGTCGATCGTGCGGTTGGCGCCACCTTCGTGCCACACCGAGCCGACGTAGAACATCACCGACCCGGCCGGCATGCTCGCGGTGACGGCGAGGGCCGGGTCGGGCCGGTCCTGCGCGGACGTGTCGTGGCTGCCGGGCACCACCCGGGTGGCGCCGTTCTCCTCGGTGAACTCGTCGAGGGCCCACATGGTGTTGAGCACCACCGGCTGATGTGGGAAGGGCAGCGGGTAGACGACGTCGTCCTGGTGCAGCCCCTGGGGCGACTCGCCGGGCCCGATGTCGATCCCCACCGGCCCGCTCAGCTGGTAGTGCGGCCCGAGCACGTGGTCGAGCACGCCGAGCAGCAGCGGGTGGATGGCCAGCTCGTCGAAGCCCCGCACCTTGCGGAACAGGGCGTAGACGCGCCGGGTGTCGTAGCCCTCGAAGTCGTTGCGGCCCTCGGGGGTCGCGGTCCGATGGGGCTCGAGCTCGGCCTTGAGGGCGGCGACCTTCTCGGGCGGGATGAGGCGCTCGACGACGACCGCCCCCGCCTCGTCGACGCCCCGGGCCACCTCGTCCACCGACGCATCGGCGCCCAGTCGAGGCAGCTCCATCGTCACGGCTCGGACCGTAGTCCTGACAGGAACTAGAACACGTTCTAGAATCGTCGGCATGGAGATCCCCCGCATCATCTCGGTGGACGATCACGTGGTGGAGCCGCCCGACCTCTGGTCGTCCCGGCTGCCCGCCAAGTACAAGGACCGGGGGCCGCGCGTGGAGCGGGACCGGGCCAAGTTCAGCTTCGAGGGCGGTGTCTTCTCCTACACGAAGGGCGACGCGGACGGTGAGTGGTGCGACTGGTGGCTCTACGACGACCTCGTCTACCCGTTCCCGAAGCTCTCGGCCGCGATCGGCTTCGAGGAGCTCGACGTCACCCCCGTCACGTTCGACGAGATCCGGCCCGGCTGCTGGAAGCAGCCCGAGCGACTCGCGGACATGGACGCCAACCACGTCGATGCCTCCATCTGCTTCCCCAACACGCTCCCCCGCTTCTGCGGTCAGACGTTCTTCGAACGGGAGGACAAGGACCTCGCCCTGCTGTGCGTCCAGGCCTACAACGACTGGATGATCGAGGAGTGGTGCGCGGGTGACGCCAAGGGGAAGCTGATCCCGCTCGGGATGGTGCCCCTCTGGGACCCGAAGCTGGCCGCCGCGGAGGTGCGCCGCAACGCGGCGCGCGGGTGCTTCGCGGTCACGTTCTCCGAGAACCCCCACCCGCTCGGCCTGCCGTCGGTGCACGACAAGGGTCGTCACTGGGACCCGTTCTTCGAGGCCTGCCAGGAGACCGGCACGGTGGTGTGCATGCACATCGGGTCGTCGTCGCGCATGCCGGCCACCTCGCCCGACGCGCCGTTCATCGTGAGCTCCACGCTCACGTTCTCCAACGCGATGGGCTCGATGCTCGACTTCATCTTCTCCGGCACGATGGAGCGCTTCCCGAACCTGGTGATCTCCTACTCGGAGGGCCAGGTCGGCTGGATGCCCTACGTCATCGAGCGGGCCGACAAGCTCTGGGCCGAGCGGGGCGACAACTCCTTCGGCACGAGCCTCCCGCAGAAGCCGTCGAGCTACATCCACCACCGCATCTACGGCTGCGTGTTCGACGACGAGGTCGGCCTGCGCAACCGCGACCTCATCGGCATGGACCAGATCTGCTTCGAGACCGACTACCCGCACGCCGACAGCACGTTCCCGCACTCGAAGAAGGTGGCCAGCGACATCTGCACGCAAGCCGGCCTGTCGGACGAGGAGATCTGGAAGTTCCTGCGCGGCAACGCGATCCGCTGCTTCGGCCTGGAGCGCCTCGGCATCACGACGTAGATGACCGGCGTCGAGGCGGATGACATCGGGGGCGAGATCCGCCTGGGTTCCATGCTCTTCACGCTCGTGGAGCCGCACCGCGGCCACGAGGTGGCCTACAACCGGTGGTACGAGCGCGACCACTTCTACGCGGGCTGCATGGTGGGGCCGTGGTTGTTCGCTGGCCGCCGCTTCGTCGCCACCCGTGCGCTGAAGGACCTCCGCTTCGGCGCCGACGTCGACCGGTTCGGCGGGGCCGACCGCGGGTCGTACGTCGCCGTGTACTGGATCCTCGCCGGGCGCCACGACCAGCACGTCGACTGGGCGCTGCGGCAGGTGCACTGGCTCCACGCCGACGGCCGCATGTTCGCCGAGCGCGACCACGTCCACACGCTCATGTACCGCCACGCCTTCACCGCCGCCGCAGCCGGTGACGACGCCGTGCCCGCGGAGCTCGCGCTCGACCACCCGTTCGGCGGGATGACGGCCACGCTCGTGCGACCCGCGCCCGGGGTCACGGCCGACGAGCTGGGGCGCTTCGTCACCGAGCGCTTCTCCCCCGAGCTCGAGCTGGGCTTCACCCCGGTCCCCCTGCTCCCGGACGCGCCCGTGACCCAGCAGGGCCAGGACGGCCTCGAGGACTGCCTGCTCAACCTCTCCTTCACCTCGGCCTCGCCGGCCACCTGGTGGGACGAGCAGCGGGCGGCCGCCGACACCCTCGTGCGGGAGGGCATCGGCGAGATGCTCTGGACGGCGCCGTTCGTCCCGACGGTCCCTGGCACCGACACGTACACCGACGAGCTCTGGTGACGTTCGAGCGCCTGCTCTCGGCCGGGCAGCTGGGCTCGCTCACCCTGCGGAACCGCATCGCGATGTGCCCCATGGGCACCAACCTCGGCGAGCCCGACGGCACCGTCGGCGACGCGCAGGCCGCGTGGTTCGAGGCCCGGGCCCGCGGCGGGGCCGGTCTGATCCTCGTCGGGTCGGTGGCGGTGGCCTACCCGTCGGGGTCCTACGACGCCCGCCAGGTCGCCTGCTCCGACGACGCGCAGCTGCCCGGGCTCGTCCGGCTGGTGGACGACGTCCGCCGACACGGGGCGGCCATCGCCGCCCAGCTCGTCCACGACGGGGCCAACAGCCTCTTCGACATCGCCGAGGGCCGGCCGCTGCTCGTTCCGTCGCGCAAGCGCCCACCGGGTCCCGATCAGCTCTCGGGCATGGTGACGGACGACGAGACGGCCGGGATGATGGCGCCGTTCGCCGGCCCGAACGCGGGCTACTCGGTCCGCGAGGCGACCGACGAGGACCTCACCTGGGTCGTCGACCGCTTCGTCGACGCCGCTCGCCGGGCGGTTGCCGCGGGCTTCGACGGGATCGAGCTCCACGGGGGGCACGGCTACCTGCTCCACGCCTTCACCTCGCCGTTCAGCAACCAGCGCGACGACCGGTGGGGCGGGTCGGTGGAGGCCCGCGCCGAGCTCTTGCTCGCGGTGGTGCGCGCGGTGCGGGCAGAGGTCGGCCCGACGTTCCCGCTGTGGGCCCGGATGGGCGCGTTCGAGGCCCACCGCGAGCCCGGCCAGGAGCTCGACGACGCGCTCATCACGATGGGCCTCGCCGTGGGCGCCGGCCTCGATGCGGTGCACGTCACCGCCTACGCCGAGCCCATGGTGGCCACGGGGATCACCGACGGCCACACCCCGCACCGGCCGGGCGCGCTCCTCGCCCACGCCGCCACGGTGCGCCGCGAGCTCGGCGTGCCCGTGATCGCGATGGGTCGGATCACGCCCGAGGCGGCCGAGCAGGCCCTGGCCGACGGGGCCGCCGACGTGATCGCCATGGGGCGCGCCCTCATCGCCGATCCCGACCTGCCGAACAAGCTCGCTGCCGGCCGCCGTGACCGCGTGCGGCCCTGCGCCTACCAGTACAAGTGCATCGGCTCGATCTTCCTCAACGACCGCGTGAAGTGCGCGGTCAACCCCGAGGCCGGACAGGAATCGGACCCGGTGCCCGCGCCCGGGCCGGCCCGCCACGTCGTCGTCGCCGGCGGCGGCCCCGCCGGCCTCGAGTGCGCTCGCCGGCTGGCCGAGCGCGGCCACACCGTGGAGCTGTGGGAGGCGGGCGTCCGCCTCGGCGGACGGCTCGCGCTGGCCGAGCAGGCCGACCCCGACCTCCCCGGCCTGCTCGACTGGCTCGCCGGCGCGGCGGTGGACGCCGGCGTCACGGTCCACCTCGAGCGCTCCGCCGACGCCTCCGCCCTCGCCGCGGCCCGCGCCGAGGTCCTCGTTTGGGCCGCCGGCTCCACCTGGCCCGCGCTCGACGGCCTGCGCGGGTGGCTGGCGGGTGACGCGGAGGGCGTCGTCGGCCAGCGCGTCGCCATCGTCGGCAGCGGCAAGGCCGCGGTCACGCTGGCGGGGCATGCCGCGTTGCGCGGCCACGACGTCACGCTCGTGTCGGAGAGCACGGTGCTCGCGCCCGAGCTCGGCCTGCCCGGCCGGTTCCGCCTGGTCCACGACACCGAGGCGGCCGGAGTGGAGCTCCGCATCGGCCGCACCGACGTCCCCGACGACGTCGACACCGTCCTGGCCATCCACCCGGGCGAGCGGATCGCCCCGCCCTCGTTCGGCGGCGAGATCCACGTCATCGGCGACGCCAGCGGCACCGTCGGCCTCGGCCCCGCCCTCAACGCCGCCGCGCGGGTCGCCGCCCTGTTCTAGAGACCTCAAGGGCGCAACGAGGTGGCGGCCCGGTCCTGCCCGAGCCCCTCGGCGGCGGTCCCACCGTCGAACATGCGGCCCAGAGTGACCGCATCGGGCCGATTCCGCCGCAACTTCGTGCGTGGGCGATGACCTCCAGAACTTGCGGCGAGAAGTGACCGAATCGGGCTTTTTCGGCCGCAAGTTGGAGGAGCCCGTCGTCGAAGACGTGCCACCGGACCGCGCCGCCGCCTCGTTGCCGGGTGGGTGTGCTTCGTCAGTCGTGCGTACTCAGGCCGGCGCTCGGAACCAGGCTTCGGCGATGGCCAGGAACGCGCGGCCTTCCTGCTCCATGCCGTCTCGGAGGCAGAGGAGGCCGGTGGAGACGCGTTCGATGTAGCCCCACTCCCAGATGCGGACGGCGTCGAGGCCAGTCCGACGGGCGAGGTACCGGGCTCGTGCCAGGCCGATCCCCAGCGCGTCGCCCGCGACGAGCTCGTCCGTGAGCTCTCGCATGATGATCGCGAGGTCGTACTCGGGCTCGGCGAGGAGGCCGTCCGGGTCGACCAGACGGTGTCCGCCAGAGCGCGGATCGAGGAGGGTGTTCCACGGGTGGGCATCGCCGTGGGCCAGGACGGCGCGGGCCGGGTCCAGGGCCGCGACGCGGCGATCGACGTAGTCGAGTGACCGTTCGACGACGTGTTCGGAGCACGGTCGGCCCAGGTCCTCCCACCATCGCTTGGTGACCTCAGCCAGCCAGGGCGCCTTCCCAGCCAGCGTGGGCAGGTCGACGCCGTCGACCGGCGTTGTCCAGAGCGCCTCGAGCGCGCCACAGATCGCATCGATCTGACCCGCACGGGGAGTCCTTGGTCGTGCAGCCGACCGCCCAACCGCTCGAGGAGGAGGGCGCCCGCCGCGAGGTCGTGGTCGAGCAGCCGCACGCAACCGCGGCCCGCCGCCAGCTCGAGGACGCGCACCTCGCACTCGAGAGCGCCGTGCTCCCCAAGGGGCAACGCCATCTTGAGCACGGCCGGCATGCCGTCCGCCGTGGTGGCCTCGGCGACCCACGACGCGGTCCCGCCGTCGATCGGCGCGCCGATCCTCAGGCCCCAGTGATCGGCGATCTCCCCCACGGCGCCGTCGAGATCCGCGAGCCACCGCTCGCCCGCCGAGCCCTGCGCGAGCGCCACCCCGCGCACCACGTCCGACACCTGAACCCGCGCCATCCGCCCATCCTGAGCGACACCAGCTCGGAACCGCCGTTCGATTTCCCCCCAAACTTGCGACACCGAGTCGACAAGACCGCTCCCAGCTGTCGCAGGTTTGGGGGTTGGGGGGGGATCGCCGAGCTGCTCTAGTCCTCGGCGCGCCAGCAGCCGATGAGGTGGTCGTCGACCACGCCGGCGGATTGGAGGAAGGCGTACACGACGGTGGGGCCGATGAACTTGAAGCCGAGCCGCTTCAGCTCCTTGGACAGCGCCAGCGCCTCGGGTGTCTGCGGGGGCACGTCACCGATCTTGGCGGGCCGCTCCCGGGGCGGGTGCCGGCCCATCTGCCAGACGATGTCGTCGAGCGTGCGGCCGCCGTCGTGGAGCTCCAGGAGCGCGCGGGCGTTGCCGATGGTCGCCTCGATCTTCGCGAGGTTCCGCACGATCCCTGCGTCGAGCATGAGCCGGTCGACGTCGTCGGAGCCGTAGGCCGCCACCACCTGCGGGTCGAACCCGTCGAAGGCCTGCCGGAAGTTCTCCCGCTTGCGCAGGATGGTGATCCACGAGAGCCCGGCCTGGAAGCCCTCGAGCGCCAGCAGCTCGAACAGGGCCTGGTCGCCGTGCATCGGCGTGCCCCAGTCCTCGTCGTGGTAGCGCACGTAGTCGGTGTCGTCGCCGCACCACCAGCAGCGGGAGCGCCCGTCGGCGCCAATCACGAGGTCTGCGTCCGAAGCCATGGCCCGAGAACCTACGGCTAGACGGCTGCGACACCGCCATCGGCCTCGAGGCAGGTGCCGGTCAGGTAGGTGGCCGCGTCGCTGAGGAGCCAGACGATCGCCTCGGCGATCTCCTCGGGCTCGCCGAGGCGGCCCATCGGCGACCGACGCCCCATCTTCTCGAGCGCCTCCGCGTCGCCACCGGCGAAGCCACGCAGCATCGGCGTGCGGATGCTGCCCGGGAGCACGGCGTTGACGCGGATCCCGTGCCGGGCCACCTCGAGGGCGGCGGACTTCGTGAGCCCGATGACCCCGTGCTTGGAGGCCGAGTAGGCCGCCAGCCCGGGCACGCCCATCTGCCCTGCGGCCGAAGCGACGTTGACCACCGCGCCTGCTCCGGTGGTCCGCATCGCACGGAGCTCGGAGCGGAGGCAGAAGTAGGCGCCGTCGAGGTTCACGGCCATCGTGTGCCGCCACGTCTCGGTGGCCGAGTCGGCCACCTCCGCGTACACCCCGGGCGTGCCGGCGACGTTGGCGGCGAGGTCGAGGCGCCCGTGCTCGGCCACGATCGAGTCGACGAGGGCCTGGACCGCCGCCTCGTCGGGCACGTCGAGGGGGACGACACCGTCGCCGGTGGCGAGGTCCGCCACGACGACCGTCGCGCCGCGCGCCGCGAGGAGAGCGACCGTCGCCGCCCCGATGCCCGACGCCCCGCCCGTGACGAGGGCGACCTTCCCCCTCACGAGATGAAGACCTCGGCCTCCTCGGTCATCAGCACCACCATCTTCGGGAGGTCCAGGATGCGGTCCTCGTCGGGCTGCATCTTCGCCGCGTACTCCGGGGTCTGGAGCATGGCCATGAAGTCCTTGAACGAGTCGAACCACTGCACGGCGATGCCGTCGAACTCGTCACCCGCGTAGAGCGGTGCGCCGTAGTCGGGCAGGACGCGGTGGTGCTGCTCGTAGCGCCGCACGTACCTTGCGAACACCGGCTCGTCGGCGATCATCTGCCCGTGGGCCCGCCATTCCGCGTGGAACTCCTCCACCGACAAGGCAGGGTTCCGCTTCACGAGCACCATCAGCTTGACTGGGTTCCCCCCGTTCGGGTTCACGGGATGTAGTGCCCGCAGTTGACGCCGAGGCTCTGCCCGGTCACCGGCTTCGACAGGTCGGAGGCGAAGAACAGCACCGACCCGGCGATCTCGCTCGAGTGGGGCAGGTACTTGAGGCAGGTCTCGCCGGCCAGCTCCTCGTACATCTCCGCGCCGGTCTTCCCCTGCTGCTCACCGAGGTAGCCGAGGTACCACTCCACCTTGTCGCTCCAGATGTAGCCCGGGTGGATGCTGTTCACCCGGATCCCGTGCACCCCGAGCTCGACGGCGAGGGACTTGCTGGCCGTCTCGAGGGCCGCCTTGGACGCGGCGTAGGCGCCGAAGGCCGGCTCGATGCGCTTGGCCGACATCGAGTTGATCATCACGATGTGGCCCCCGCCCCGATCCTTCATGGCGGGCACCGCGGCGCCGGTCATCTGGAGCGTGCCCCAGAGGTTGACGTTCATCGTGCCCTTCCACTCGTCGAGCGACGAGTCCTCGAAGGTCTTGCGGTTGCCGTCCCGGAAGGCGTTGTTGACGAGGACGTCGAGCCCGCCGAACGACCGCACCGCGGTGTCCACCGCTGCGGCGCAGGACTCCGGGTCGGTGATGTCGAGGGTGACGGGCTCGGCCTTCCGGCCCATGGCCCGCACCTCCTCTGCGACGGCCTCGCACTTGTCGACGTGGCGCGCCCCGAGGACGACGTTGGCGCCGTGCTCGGCGAACAGCAGGGAGATGTCGCGACCCATGCCGGGCCCGATGCCGGAGATGATGGCGGTCTTGCCTTCGAGCAGCATCGCTCGACTCCCCTCTACTCGTTGACCGATGGTGCGACCTCGGCGGCGAACTGCGCGATCTGGTCGCACAGCTCGTCGACGGAGCCGCTCTTGAACGACACCTGCACCTGGTCCACACCCATGTCGCGGAACGTGCGCAGGTAGGTGCTCACCTTGTCGACGCCCGTGAGCCGCAGGGGCCCGGACAGCGCGCCGATGGTGAACGGCTCGTCGACCTTGCCCGCCGCGGCGCGCTGCTCGCGCACCAGGGCGATGCCAGCCTCCATCCCGCCCTTGGGCGGCCCCTGGGGCAGCCAGCCGTCGCCCCGCTCGGCGGCCCGGCGCATCGCGGGCGGTGACGAGCCGCCGACCCAGATCGGCAGCCGCGGCTGCGCGGGCCGCGGGCGCACGCCGACCTGGTCGAACGACCACTGCTTGCCCTGGTGCGAGGGGAACTCGTCGGTGAGGGCGGCCCGCACGGCGTCGATGGCCTCGTCGAGCAGCCGGCCCCGCTCGGCGAAGGGAACGCCGAGGGCCTCGAACTCGCCCTGGGAGTGCCCGGCGCCGACCCCGAGGATGGCTCGCCCCCCCGAGAGGGCGTCGAGCGTGGCCCACGACTTGGCCGCCATCAGGGGATGCCGGTACGGCAGCACGTAGACGTGGCTGAGCAACCGGATGCGCTCGGTGACGGCAGCGACGTACGCGAGCGTGGCGATCGTGTCCCACCACTCGGTGCTCATGGCCTCGGCCTGCGCAGAGGGGATGGCCACGTGGTCGCAGACGGCCACGTAGTCGAACCCGGCTGCCTCGCACGCCTGGGCGACCTGGACCAGCTCGGCCGCGCCGGCCCCGCGCTCCCAAGGCTGCACGTAGATCGTGCTCTGGGACTGCACGGGCAGCTGGAGCCCGAAGGCGAGTCGGTCGGAGGTCACTAGAACGTGTTCTAGTTCATCCGGGCGGCTTGATGCCCGTCACACCCCAGGAGAGCTGGCGCGCCATCGAGTCGCGCAGGCCGATCGTGCGTATCCCCCAGAACTCGAAGCCGTACTGGTGCGCGGCCACGTGGGCGAGCATCGACACGAGGATCCCGGCGGACGCCATCGGGTCGAGCCCGGTCGGCAGCCGGCCGTCGGCCTGGGCGCCGCGCACCACGTCGGCGAGCGCGTTCGTGATGTCGTTGAGCAGGTGGACGCGGATGCGCTGGAAGCGCCGGTCGCCTTCGTCGGTGGCGAGGTCCATCACCCGCAGCACCGGACGGTTGTCGTCCCAGAACCGGAGGAACGCGTCGACGAGGGCCAGCGCGGTGTCGTACGCGCCGCGGCCCTTCCACGAGCCGGTCGTGATGATCCCGGTGAGGTGCTCGCCCTTCTGGGCCATCTCCTCCGACAGGATCAGGATGGCCGCCTCGACGTCCGCGAAGTACTGGTAGAAGGTCGCCGGCGACGTGCCCGCGTCCCGCGCGATGTCGATCACCTTCACGTCGCGGTACGACGTCGTCGTGAGCATGTCCCGCGTGCAGTCGAGCAGCCGCTGGCGCGTGGCGCGGCCGCGGCGGCCGGGCATGCGCCCGTCGGCGGCGCGCAGAGCCTCGTCGTCCTCGAGGGCCTCGGCCTGCGAGCCCGTCGGATCGCCGGCCAGGCGAAGGGGGGTCGGATCCGGCATGGGGCCTGATCGTACCGTTTCCTGACGCTGCGTCAGGTCTCCTCGGCGAGGGC
>Ga0190265_10001042_pt1 | contig 17997 bp, 23 predicted proteins | sample Popmic124T_FD_133135 | JGI IMG/M metagenome (GOLD analysis project Ga0190265, IMG submission 133135) | Populus adjacent soil microbial communities from riparian zone of Indian Creek, Utah, USA - 124 T | ecosystem: Environmental > Terrestrial > Soil > Riparian zone | place: USA: Utah | collected...
AGCGGATACGGATCTCGCGCGACGTTTTCTGAGCCGGCCGAGCCGACATAGATGCTGGTCTCAACCCAGGATGTCGCCGTGAAGACGGGACCAAACCCAGCGCCGAAGAGTTCGACCACGCGGCCGGGGTCGGCATCGTTGCTCTCGCCATCGGTGTCTCCGGGGTCTCCTCGTGGTATCCCGTCTCCGTTGATGAATGTGTCCTGATTGATGTCGAACGTGAACCACTCATCCGGCGTGAGATCAACGGGCCAGGCGGCATTCGCGCGGTTGGTGAGCGTGATGGTGATGGCGTCGATTGAATAATTCTCAGCGCCTTGTCCCGGCGCGATGAGGGCCGACGTGTCCCATGCGATGATGACGGAGCCGTCGCGATCATTGAATCCATCGAGACCAGCCGCGCCGAAACACGTGCCGATCGGTCGGAATCCTGGCGTTGAGTTGAACGGGTAGTGCCAGCGGTCGTCGCTGGGGACATTGAATTGGAATTGGTCGGCCAACGCCGCGGATGCTGCGAAGCCGAGCAGAATGACAGAAGCGTAGATTCTCATTTGAGTTATCTCCCGAGCGCGTGGCGCTCATGTGGACGGGGGTTGCGTTTTCGACAATGACTTTCTTCCAACAGAATCCGGCCCAGCAGCACCGGCTCGCTCCGGATGGCTAAATCCAACACGCGATAGAGCGCAACCAACTGGCTTTCGGAAAAGTGACCGTCATCGCGCCGACTCCGTTGCCGTGCGAGCAGCGACAGGGCCGAATGCCGGTGGATTCGCATTCATCGTGCATGGATTTCTCCCGCGCGCCGTCGCTTCAAGCCGCGACGGCGTAGCCGGACCGAATCTGTTGGATCTCAAATTGGTGCGCGTTGCGGCCCCGAACGGAGGGCGAGCTACGACCTGCGCTCAATGCTTGAGCGAGGCTTTTGCGACAACGCGGAGTGCGGTTGGCAAACGCGGGGCACGTCTGACGTGACGAACCATGGCCTGAAATGCGGGTGGCCGAATCGTGCGAACCCAAACAACGGGCTTCGCTGGAATCCGGGCGCACATCGACTTCCGGAGTCAATCGAGGATCATTCGATCAACTCGCGCAAACGCGGGCCGGTGGGTCAAATCAGCGTGCGGAACGGCGCGGAGGAGGCGCGAGGGCGGGATGTGCCGACCAGAATGCGACGGGCGAGCGCGGACGAAGCACTTGCCGGTAAAACTCCATGACGGGGTTAAGCCGTGGTGAATATCGACGCGGATCGACCCGGTCCCGGCTGCACGCATACCACAGTGCAACGGCGGCGGCAGCCACCGAGGTGATCCAAGTCAGGTAAGCCGGTTGCTCGACAAAGCCCACGTGCATGATCGCGATGATCAGCAACAGGGCGATCAGACGCCGCCGATTCGAACAAACGGCAAATACAGGGCAGTAGGCAAGTTCAAGGGCAAACAGCAGGATGCTGGCGCCCAACATCAGACATGCGCCAATGCTGACCAATTGCCCCTCTGAGGCGAGGTTAATCAGCCGGAGAACGGCGGGAATGTGTAGTAATAGGACGGCGAACCAGGAGAGCCGCCATATGCGTTTTTGGGTGTTTTGGTTCATTCGATTTCCCCGCCAGCACCGAGTGACCGACGACGGCGCGAAAATAAGCACGCTGAAACAACCTGTCAAGGCCAATTGAGACTGAGTCTCAACAAGATTGCAACAAGATGCTCTTGGCCAAACGTTAGCGTTAGCGTTATCGACGTCGCTTAGTGTCGGTTGTCGTCAACACTCGATTGTTTTGTATTCGTCCGCCAGAACGCGGTGTAGACTTGACCATCCGTGCCGCGCCGATCCTCGGTTTGAATGCAACCCGCTTGAGAAGCCAACTCCTTCACGAGTCTATTTCGTGCAGGCTGATCAACCGACTTGAAATATCGCTCTTCCTCGGTTGTCCATGGCCGCTTCTTTGCGAGCGTGAACAGCTCTCGAAACCCCATGCAACATTCGCTGTCCATTGGTGACCTCGGTTCGGTACTCTGAACGACCGGTTCAACACGTTGTGCGCAGCTGGTCCAACCCATCGTAGCGACGCCTGCAAACATGGATGCGATTAAGCCAGCGCACGTCAACTGTCTCCTGCGATGGACCATTTGTTTCGAGGACATCACTTGAGTGTCGCTCGGGATTGGGCGGATTGCAATCCTGTCAATCGTCTTCATGCCGCGACCATTCTGGTTGGCGCAGGACTCTGGCAAAACGATCAAGTCTCTGGGGTGTCAGTTCTGGCCAAGTAGTCCTTGCCCAGTGTATGATCCAGGCGGCGATGGAGTCCGCCACCCTCACGGGAAACCGGACCGCGTGACGTTTCGCGCGGTGCCTGATGACTCCTACCCGGCCGGACCGCTGATGGTCCGCAGGTAGGAGTTCTTCGATGCCGGACGCCAAGCTCTCCTTGTTCAAGTCAGGCCTGATCTTCGTCGGCGCGGGCTCCGGCGGATTGCTCCGATATTGGATAGGCGGACTCATCCAGAACTGGTGGGGGCCTACGTTTCCGATCGGGACGCTCGTCGTCAACCTCACCGGCTGCCTGGCGATGGGATTCCTCGCGACAGCGTGGATGGGGCCGATCCTGATCCGAGAGGAATTTCGATCGGCGATTCTGGTTGGCATCATTGGCGGATACACCACCTTTTCCTCATTCGGATTTGAAACTATCACGCTGGCGCGCCAAGGTGAATGTTGGCGTGCGGGCGTCTACGTAATTGCGAGCGTCGCGATCAGCCTGCTGGCGGTGTGGGCGGGCGGAGCGATCGCAATAAAGCTGTTTGGAGCGAACGGATCATGAAATCTGATATGCTCAATCAGTGCAGAATTGGTGATGGTTCAAAAACGACGATCAAGAGGAACCCTCCGACTCAGGCATTACCGGCAGGGGACAGCCATCGACGTTCGACGCCGAGCATCGGTCGCGCCGAGCGGAGTGACTCGCATGGTTCCACCGCGCCCGACACGCCCGGTGCCTGACGGCGCCGAACGGCGCACGGATCTGCGATTCATCCCGCCTGCCTTAGCCGTGCGTCTCGGGGCCCGGCTTGGGCGAGGATCCGAGGGCGACGGCTTTAGACGGCAGGCGAAGGTAAGCGACGAAATGTGTCAGAGCGCAGAGCGACTTTCAAAATTGGTCAATCAGGGATGCACTCGTATCGTGCGTATCTATAGAATAGTGAATAGTCGCTTTGGCTACTCAGGTCCAGAATCAGCCTGAATGGAGGATGGCGATGGACGAGCGAACAGCAGAACAACTCGCGGTTATCGTTGGCGGAGAAGCTTGGCAGAGCGGAGGCGGTGCCTATCTTGTGACCGTCAACCGGCAGGACGGATCGCTCGTCGTGTTTTCCGGAGACGCGGTTTGCGAATACGAAAACGACGAAGCGTTTGATGCCGGTCGAGCTTCCACGACCATTACTGTTTCCGTTCCTGAATCAGCAGATCTGTACGTTCTCGTAGATCTCAAAGGCAACGTGTTCTATCACCACAACGCAATGGAACGCGGTTGGCGGTACGAAGAGGATGCGCTTCATGAGGCGCGGGCATTGGAATCTCGTGGCGAAGGACGGTTTTCGGTCGTGCGGCGAAGCGAAGTCCCGGTTTGACATTGCGGATTAGCCGTCAATTCTTCTGACGTACACCGAGCGCAATCGATGCGAAACGTGTCCGAAAGGGCTGTCATGACGTCCAGTGGTGACGGCTGCGTGTCATGTGTGGGCGGTCGAAGGCAGCTACAGTACGTGGCGGAGATTCGGACCTCAATGACTACCTCGACTTCAGTATTGGTGCCCCCAAGGACGAACTCCCGGGAGCCCCTGATGGCGGAGCCCGCTACTGGGTGGACGCCCAGCTCGCTGGTAGAACCTTCGCCCGGTTCCACATCGACGGAGGATTCGGCGATGCGGTGACAGGCCAACCACGAAGGGCCGCGGTTGTACAACCCAGAATCTGCTACTCTCAACCTCTCCTCCACCCGCGTTCCAAACATCGTTTCTGTGGATGACGTCTCGGGCCAACTCATCCATAATTGCCCCATGTGACTGACTTCGTTGGAACGCCCTCAACGCGGAGTACACGTTGGGCTGACGTGCGGACCCTGAAGCCCGAATCCTCGGAACACCGGGGGGACGAAGGAGAACCTCGAACAATGGCTCGACCGCTTCCTTTCTATTTGCATGGGCTCACGTTCAACGACGCCCCCGAAGGCAAGGACCACTTGAAATGCCCGGCTTGTCAATCGGGTTTCATGCATCCAGTCGATGTCGGGGTAATGCCTGCTGGGGTCGAGGGACTTGCATGCACGGTGACCGCCCAAGGCGTTCGTCTTGGGAGGTTCACTGATGAAAGCGAGGGGAGCCAGGGAGCATCAATCGGGGTCACGTTCCAATGCAGGACGGGACACGAGACCATCCTGTTTTTTTCCTTCCAGGACGGGCGGACCCTCGTCTCAACTGCGGTTACTCAAGTTGTGGAGCGTAAGAACGCCATCTGGCAGGGGACGAATCAGAGTCCGCGTCGACGTGCGAAAGGTGCGCCCACAGCCAATCGATCTTCGAAATCACGGCGTGCTGATCAACCATCTTGACTGTTCGCGTAAGCCGCTGGGGCTTCGAACTTGAAATGTCGTCGAGACCTGCGGGGCAACCTCGAAGGGCAAACCACGGCATCACAGAGCCGAGACTCTATCTGTTCAAATCGTCGCTTGATACATGCGGTGCAAACTGGTTCAATACGGTGCAATATGGCGCGAAAACCCAGACCTCGAACGAAGCGATTCTCGGTCACGGTAGATGTGGGTGCGTATCGGCAGCTTGAAGCACTCGCTGCAAGGCATCAGCCACCCTTGTCGCTCTCATATGTGGTGCAGCACGCAATAAAGTTGCTCCTCGAAGGCATCGAAGAGCGGCAGCTCGTGGTACAGCTCCCGAAGGCCACACCAAGGAAGGGTAAGCATGGCAAACGTTAGGCGAGGTCTCCCGACGATTTCGCTCTTCTCCGGCGCCCTCGGTCTCGATCTGGGGCTTGAAGAAGCCGGGTTCGACATTCGTGTAGCTGTGGAGTCCAACCCCTTCGCGGCGGAGACCATACGGAGAAACCGGCCGAACATCGCACTTATCGACAGGAAGATCGAAGACGTCAGCACGAGCGAGCTCCTTAAGGCTGCGAAGCTCAAGAGAGGGGAACCCGTCCTCGTTGTCGGGGGCCTGTGCTGCCAGTCGTTCAGTACGGCAGGGCAACGCGCCTCGCTTGCTGACCCACGCGGACAACTCATCAACGAATTCTTGCGCGTGGTACGCGAAACACGCCCGCGTTTCTTCGTCATGGAGAATGTGCGCGGCATGCTGTCCGCCGCTGAGAACCACCGCCCCCTCGCGAAGCGAGGACCGGGGTTTCGGCACCTGACGCGAGATGAGGAGCTCGGCTCTGGGTTCGTCCGCGTCATCAAGCGACTGAAGGCCACTGGCTATCACATTGTCTTCGATCTCTTGAACGCGGCCGATTTCGGCGTGCCTCAGGCCCGTGAAAGGTTGCTGTTCATCGGCTCCCGTGACGGAGAGGACATGCAGATGCCCTCTCCCTCGCACGCCCGCCATCCAACGGGGGCACAGAAGCCTTGGGTTACGCTCCGAGAAGCCCTGCGAGGGCTGAAGCAACCGTCCCCGAAGTTCACAAACCTCCCACCGGCTTGGATGCGTTTTGTCGAACTCGTGCCGGCAGGCGGAAACTGGCGAGACTTACCGAAACACCTCCACAGTCGAGCGCTGGGGAGCGCCTATGTGTCCTGGGGCGGTCGTTCGGGTTTCTTCCGACGTTTGGCGTGGGACCGGCCATCACCTTCCTTGACCACTCGACCGTCAAGCAAAGCCACCCTCCTCTGCCATCCTAAGCACCTCCGCCCCCTCAGCGTTGCGGAATACGCACGGATACAGCAGTTCCCAGACGAATGGGACTTCTCAGGAGGTACACCTCAACAGTACAAGCAGATCGGCAATGCTGTCCCTGTCGGTCTGGGTTATGCTATCGGTCGCGCCATCAGCAAGGTGATGCAGAAGTGGTCGAGAGTCCGTAACCGTGGTGTAGTCTGCCTCAACCGGAACCTGATCGAACGGCTCTCGAAACGACCGAGGACGATCCTGAACCCGCCGAGGATGCGCCGAGTGAAAGGGGTCGTTGCCGTTGATCGCTGGATGAACGGCAGACCGCGTTCACGGACCGAGCTGTTGAAGCTATTCCCTGATGTCCACCATGAGGAACCGAAGCCTCAGCTTCAGTCGAAAGCCGGATGATAAACATCGAGCTCACTCATCGGACAAATACGCTTCGCGACGCATTGGACGTATTGTCTCAGTCCTTCAGGCTATCCACGGTTCGCCCGACCACGGCAACAAGGCCGACGCGCTGGACGAACTGATTTATATAGTCCTGTCTCAGATGACCACGATCAAGAGTTGCGGTCGCGTTTTCGACCGGCTAAAACGCGTGGCGGGAGAATGGGCGTCCCTCTCGCGAATGCCAATTCAGGAACTCAAATCCGTCATCAACGATGCCGGACTCAGCCACCAGAAGTCTCGACACATCAAAGCGATCATCAGGCGAATCGCCGCAGATTTCGGCACAACAGACCTCTCACCGCTTTGTTGCATGAGCGATGTTGATGCCCTCAAGTACCTCACGTCTCTCCCTGGCGTCGGGGTCAAGACAGCGAAGTGTGTCCTGCTGTTCTCGCTACGCCGGTCGGTACTGCCGGTCGACACGCACGTCGCGCGAGTCGGACGGAGGCTCGGTCTGATTAACGCGGATGTCCCGAAGTGTCGCTTCCATGACGCCCTAGAGGACGCGATCACGCCTCGCAACAGGTACTCGTTCCACGTGAACGCCATCGCACATGGTCAACGCGTCTGCCTCGCGAGGAACCCTAGATGCCACGCCTGTCCACTGAGACGCCAATGTCCATCATTCCTCGATCCCCGCTGACTGACCTGTAACGGCCCAGACAGTAATGAGAGGAGCCACTTTTTCTGTGCCCGCCTGCGCGCACCGCCTTGCTGGTTGGCCGCAACGACGATCTCATATCCGCGATGAAGGATCGTCCCTGTAACGCGACCGACAATCAAACGAGGGAAACATGGCGGACGCGAGCATGACGACCAAACCTGATCAGGACGAGTGTATCCGCCGTGCCTTGGCGGCCGCGAGCGTGAGAGACGCTCACGGCATGTTAACTGCACTACATGAAAGCATGGTCCTTGACGGCCTTGTCCAGACCTTCCGTATGAAATGGCCGACGCTCGACCACGACGAGATCGACTTCGTTGTCGCGGGCGCTGTCGATGTCCTGTATCAGCGAGTGGCCGATGGCGAAAACGTCCTGAACCTCATCGCGTACCTTTGGAAGGTGTCTGACCGGCGCGCTTCTGACCGCCACCAGCAACGACTGCGCGAAAGTAACGCGCCAGACGAGCGACTTGAGGCGAGCGTCGACAATCGCAGTAAGCAAGGCGTCGCCATGTTGGACCCAGACGCCGACTGGGATCGTCGTCGACTGCGAGCAGTTTCCATTGCCCGCTCGCTGCTCCCGCGTCTCGGTCAAGAGAACCTCCAGCGAGTTATGGAATTCGTCCTAGATGCCGTTGAAGCGGGGCGAGAGGACATCCACAACAGCGAGATCGCGGATGCGCTCGGTCTCAAGCTCGGCACCGTCCGCACTTCCCTCTCGCGCGCATTCGCCCGACTCGCAAGGATCGCCCGCGAAGAGAACCTAATCGATCAATCCGAACTCAGCGACTTGTGGGTCACCGACCCCGAAGACGAGCTCGGAGACTGAACAGGAGTAACCGATGGAGACGACACCCGACATGCGGACAGACTTCACTACCATCATCGACGCCGCGCGACGTATCTCCGCACCGCTCGGCGACGAAGTCGAGAGCGTACTGACTGTTGGACGTGAACGACCTCTGCCGCGCGCCGAAATCGCGCGACTCCTCACTGCTGTCGTCGAGGTGCTTCGTCGCAGTGCGAGCCGCCGGGGTGACGAACAAACGGGGAAGGCACTGGACGACGTGAACTGCGTCGTCGATTTAGTCCTTGGCGTTCGAGAACGCATAGTAGCCGTGTCGTCGCAAAGCAACCGAATCGCGCTCGTCGAGCGCAACGGGATTCCGCCCGGACGCGTATCGCCCAGACCATGCTTCCATGGCATTGAAGTCGCGATGAACTGCGGGTTCGTTAAGACGACCGATATCCAACTCTGGGACGCGAACGAGCGACTCGAGATACACCTCGGACAGTTCCAGCAACAGCATGGCCGCAAACCTACAGGGGCAGAGCTGATCGACATCATGCTAAGCAAGATGAAGTTGCCGGGCATCCCAATCGGGGAGAGCACCGACCAGTTCGAGATCGTCCAGCTCGCCCGCAGTATTGCTGTGAACGGTGTCCGCAAACCGCCGATCATCGACACTGATGGCACACTCCTCGACGGCAACCGTCGTGTCGCCGCCTGTCACTACATCCTCAACAGTGACGATTTCGAGGCTGACGACAAGAAGCGTGTCGAGTACATCTTCGTCTGGCAGCTGACCGAGCACGCCACCAACGACGAGCGCAATGCTGTCGTTGTCTCACTCAACTTCGAGCCGGACTGCAAGCAGGACTGGCCAGCCTACGTCAAAGCCAGGAAGCTATACCTGGAATGGCAGGCAATGCTCGCCCTTGAACCCCGCGCGCCCGGATCTCAAAGACAAACAGTCCTCAAGCGCAGCCTCGCCAAGAAGTTCGCGCTGGAGATGAATACGGTAAGCCGCTATCTTAAGATGATTGAGTGGTCGAATGACTTCGAGGACTTCCATCTGACGCGGAAGCAGCGCGACAACTTCGAGGTCAAGCACCGGGCGAACCACTACTTCCAGTATTTCGATGAGCTACAGAAAGGCACCAGCCGCGGTGTAGCCTACGCACTCGATCAAGACGAGTCCTTGAAGCACCTTGTATTTGACCTGCTCTACGACGGAAAGTTCAGGAACTGGTCCCAGGTTCGCTACCTCAAACATATTCCTGGCAACGAAGATGCCCGCGCCGCTCTCGTGCGCGCGAGAGAAGAGTCGGACACTGACACCGCTCAGGAGTTCGTCGATGACGGAATCGCGATTGCTCGGAACCGCAGCGCCGAGGAGCGGCAACTCGGCGTCAATTCCAGGATCGAGTCGTTTGTGGATTGGCTCGAAGCACTCCCGGTCAGCGCATTCCGCGACCGCATCAACGCCCCTAACCTTCAACGGCTACTGAAGGCGCTCCGGCTCGTGGAAGCCCATGTCAGTGCGAACCTCGGCAGCACAGGTACGGAACAATGAGTGCGGCGCAAGTTCAGACTGCCGACGTACGCACGACTGAGTCCTGCGATGGACTCGTCGTAACTCCGCGTGGACACTCCGCGTTAGTCGCGCTCGCTGCGGTCGTAAGGAATATCGTGCCCGGCGCCCGGCTCAAGGGCAACTTAGGTGCTGTTTGGGTCCCCGCCAGCGACTCAGATCGCCTGCTCGACGCCTGTTCAACGACTGACTTCCGCTGGACCGAAGACGCGATGCATTTCGCGAAGAACCGCCAACGCGCGAAACTTGTTGTCGAGGAAGTTCGGCGTCAGGTCCGGCAGATCGTCTCAGGCGGACTGCCTGCCGCACAGTCGCGCCTCCAAGACTGCAAAGGCCTCGACGAACTAGACGACCACCAGTGGGTGAATGTGGCGGCAATGACCGTGCCTCAGAGTCCCGGACTCTGCGTCTTCGACGAACAGGGCGCTGGCAAGACTGTGACGCTCATTTTCGCTTTCGATGTGCTCGTAGCCCGCGATCAGGCCGATTTCGTACTCATAATTGCTCCGAAGAGCATGATTTCGGAGTGGCCACACGACTTTACGCGATTCATGGGAGACCGCTACCGTATAGCGATTGTCACGGGTTCGCGTCGACAGAAGGAAGCGACTATCGCATCGCGACCAGACGTTGTCGTTACCAATTTCGAAAGCATCGTATCTTTGGAGGACGAGTTCAGGGCTATGCTGCGCTCGTATGGACAACGCGCCGTTCTTGTCGTCGATGAGTCGTTCTTCGTGAAGAACCTCGATGCCAAGCGAACCCGTGCAATCCGACGCATACGTGAGTGGAGTGGCAGAGCATTCGTCCTATGCGGCACTCCGGCCCCGAACTCGCCACGCGACCTCATCGAACAGTTCAACATCGTCGACTTCGGCCTGACTTTCACTGGAGTGGTGTTGCCTGAAGATGACTCCGGCGCGCGGGACGCCATTAAGGCTGTTGTCGAACGATCAGGGTTGTTCGTCCGACACCTGAAACAGGACGTACTTACGGATCTCCCGGCCAAGTCCTTTAACCGGATCCTACTGCAGCTTCAACCGGTGCAAAGCACGCTTTATCGAGATGCCCTGGGTGGGCTCATCCGCGAGCTTCAAGCCGTCGACGACCAACTTTTCCACCGCAACCTTGTCAATTTCCTTGCACGGCGTTCAGCGCTGCTTCAGATTTGCTCGAACCCAAGGGGCATTGTAGCTGGCTATACCGAAGTGCCGGCGAAGCTCCAGGCAATCGATGAATTACTCCGTCGACTCATTGAAGATGAGCGAGAGAAGGTCGTGCTCTGGTCATTCTACACAGCAAGCATTGACTCGATTCTGGCCCGGTACGGATCTTACAACCCGGTTCGCTACGACGGATCTGTGACAGATGTCAGCGTGCGCCGGGAGAGTGTACGTCGGTTTCAAGAAGATGATCAGACTATGCTCTTCGTTGCGAATCCGGCGGCGGCAGGCGCGGGTCTGACTCTTCACCGCGCACGTTACGCAATGTATGAATCGCTTTCGAACCAAACTGCGCATTACCTACAGAGCTTAGACCGAATTCACAGGCGCGGGCAGAAGCGGGCCGTTGAGTATCTGGTCCTATTATGCGACGGCACTATTGAACTCCAAGAATACGACCGTCTGACTCGGAAGGAGCGTGCGGCGCAGGAACTGCTGGGCGATGACACGAAACCCCCACTCACGCGTCAGACGATGCTCGCTGAGGCCCTTGCCGCACAGTCTCTGATAGGCACCGACGCGAGCGTGTTGGAATCCCGGGATGCGCGCCGCCACCACTGACTCGGTTTCCTGCCAGTTACCGTGCGATGACAGACGACTCGCAGCTACCAATCGGCACCCGTATGGAAAAATGTTGTCATCCGAGCTTGTCGTGCGTTAACGGGTTCGAGCTGATCCGGAAGTATCGTTGCACGACCTGCGGCGCAATCATGATATGTGGATGCGAGGAGGCGTTTGCCAGAACATATCTCCCGCATCAGACATCCGAGGCGGTGCACCGCGACACGCAAGCCCGGCTAAGAGTGACAGGAGGCTTTCAGCCAGGCGTCTGCCGATCGTGCCGGGGTCTGCCCGAAGAGCCATTTCCGAAGTCTCCGACCTTCGGCAGGACAACGAAGATCGTTCGTTACTACTGGAGAGAAATCCAGTTTGAGACTATCCCCAAGTTCGCTGAATGGGCCGCCGCAGAGGGTCACAAGGACTGGCTTGACGCTCTCATTGACCATCAGGCGAAATATCACGAACTTGAGAAGTCGGTGATCGCCGGCATGAAAGACCTGCATGCTAGGAGCCCGAAATACGATTTTGCCGAACCATCACAGGCCGACATCATCGATCGATTCAAGGTGGAAGTGGTTTCCTTGAACGCGGACTATGTGGAGTGCGCCGAGAAAGGAAAGACCATTCTGCGCGGAGGTGAGGCGATATCCGTTGAGGACTTCGTGATTGAGCACTTCAAGACTCAAGGCCTCGACGCCATCAAGATCGAGAGTCAGCCGGTCCATGCCTTGTTTGCAATCTTCATGTGGGTCATCTACTTGGACCCTGATGACGAGCTTCTTAGGCCCATCATGTTCGGAGAACGTGGCGCGTATGAGCGCGGTGAGAAGAAAGATGTTCACATGTTGTCCCCCCGAGATTTCGGGACGGCGGGCTACACCTCGCGCCGCGCGGAGGCACTCCGGGCATGGTTTGACTGGCTGCTGGGAAACGGGGCGCACCTGACTGCGATCTTCAACCAGAGCATTGGAGGAAGCTGGCAACTCAGAAACAAACTATGGGCGCATCGGGATGAACTGATCCCGCTGGCAAGACGACTGGTGGAACTCTGTCCGGCTGAAGACATCGTGTCGATCCTCGAATACCTGGTTGGGAACTATCATGAACGCCACTTGGGCTGGCCCGATCTGCTCGTATTCGGGAAAGGACGACCGATGTGGATCGAGGTGAAGGGCTCGTCAGACAAGCTCAGCCAGGACCAGAAGCGATGGATTCGCGGCAATTCCGAACTGATGCACCTTCCGTTCAAGATCGTGAAGGTACACAGGAATTCGAGTTCGACGCCCGTTCGTTGAGCCACTTTATCAATCAGCTGTGCGGGTCAGATGTTACGGGCATTGCGCAACGCGACGCGTCTAACGCCTTCGTTTCAACCGCGCAACACCTACGCTTTCAAGTATTGGAACTCCATTTTGGATTCATAGTGAAGCTGCCGGTCGCGCCGAGCGGTGTGACTCTCCTGCTTTCACCGCCCTCGTCACACCCGGTGCCAAACGGCGTCGAACGGCAAACAAATCGACGATTCATACCGCCTACCTTAGCCGTGCGTCTCGGGTTCCGACTCGGCGAGGATCCGAGGACGACGGCTTTAGACGGCAGGCGACCACAGATGTTGATGGGGGTTCCCAGATGCGGGACGCATCGGTTCATTCATGAGTCCCTCGCATTCTGCGGAACGGAACGCGACGTGACTTTGACCACACCCTAAATCCCCCCGGTAAAGCGAGGGCCAAAAACCTCCAAATAATTTGGAGGTTCATGCACGGCATACCGAAGGCGCCCACCCAATTGAGTTCCACAACTTTGCGTTGGTGCGCATCGCTCCCAGCCTTGGCACCAACTGCTCCAGGACCACCCGCGCGTGCGTCGGATGGGATGCGGGCGCTGAATGCGTGAGTCCGCGATGGAATTGACGTGGGGGAGGCCGGCAGGCGGATGCAAGTCGTTGGCGGGCCAGATCTTCGTCAGCACCACTCAGAAATTTCCAGAGGCCGCGACGGATGAACACCGCGAAGAGACCCGCGGGATTTTGCCGGCCAACGCGCAGTGCGTGGGCCGCGGCGGAATGAAATCGGAGCCGCGCGGCGTCGCCTTGGGGAACGAGCCGTCGCTTCCACGCCTCCGCCAGGAGCTCATCGATTCGCCGCACATCGTGGAGATCTTCAATCCGTACATGCCGGAGGCTCGGTAGTGCCAGCATGTGAGCACCAGTTCGAGCCGCAATGGCGGGTTTCTGGTTTTCAGTTCTCGAAGAGAGTTTCCGGTTTCTTCTTGGGGGTGGTGATTCGGTAGTCGAAACCGATGGACGGAGTGGTAATTCGCTCGACGCCGGCGCTTGTTCTAGATTCCAGGCGAGGTTGATCGTTACTGCTGCACCCCAGCGGTTCATCGCTGTTTGACGCGCCAAATGGACAACGAGCCAACGAGTCTCGGCCAATTCCCTCCGTGCTGCTTTGACGTTTCGGACATCGACACCGAAGACATCTGCCACCCACGATGATTTGCAGCGCCCCGACGGCTCGCACATCCCGTTTCGATAATAAAGACAACGCAGAAGATGTCCCAACACGGTAGCGATGGATACTGGTCTTGAGACCTCAGCGAGGAATCGCAGAGTCCGCCTGGGGACCGGCACCTTGCGGCGGTGGTTGTCGACCAGGCTGATCATCTCATTCCAGGCACGGTCGGCGTCTCCTGTTCCCTCCGACTTCATCACAGGGAACTGTATCTTGCGTTCCGACCAATCCAGTAAACCAGCGTTCGACAATCGCCGAACCGCGGTTTGAACGTTCGCGGACTGGCGCCCCTCGACGAGGCGATGGATCTCCTCGAATGCGTATCGCGGAAATCGATTGGGGCGAACGATGCATCGCCTCGACACGGCCTCGTGGCACGCGAACCAGACTCGAAGGTCATACAGCCTGATGATCCCCTGCTTGTAGGCCCACCACGCTCGCATAAGCGCAATTGCCGGGATGAACCGAAACCCGCCATTGGGCTTGCGGCGGGCGAGATCGGTTCTACGCCTGTTCCACGAATTGTTCCACGGTGTGTTCCACGCCCGATTACTCGCCGCGGCAAACGAAGTTTGTTCCATATTTCAAACGCTGTTTGAGCGAACAATTGGTCGGGCGTCCGCGTTGCCCGCGGGGAAGCGGAGTCGGCCGGAAGAGACACTTCTCCCGTTCAGCGTGAAATCGATTGACAGTCTGCGCGGACCCGCGCTACCGTGAGTTTGCGAGATTCAGGTAGTTTCAAGTCTGCGGCCCATGCCGTCGATTTCAAACCGTGCACGAGGCGACCGATGAGGTCGCTTAGTCCGACGGCCCATTCGTTTCCCCGATAGTCCTCCTTGCCATTGATGCGCATGCATCGTCCGAAGAAATCTACAGATGACGCGATGCGCGATTCAGATCCACCGATAGCGAACCAGCAACCACCTGACAAGACTCAAATGTTGGACCAGCGAATAAGGCTATCGGGCCTGCCGGCGGTCGGGCCGTCCCGCGCGCACGCCTTCCAGATAGTCCGCATTCCCGCGGCCCGGAGATCGGGCCTGCGGCCAATTAAAAAATGTTGCTTGTTCAATTCGTTGCGATCGCGCTATGAAGCAGATGAGCAGGGAATCCCGACTTCAGGGATTCACGAACTCCGCCGGGCGTGAAGCCGCGATGGCCGGAAGGCGCCCGCGACGGAGTGCTGAACTTTTTTGAAACTCAGGAGGAATATGCAAGATGGAGAACGGCGCGGCATTCTGATCGCCGTCGGCAATCAGAAAGGCGGCGTCGGCAAGACGACCAACACGATTCATCTCGCCGCGGCACTGGGACAGCGCGGCCATAAGTGTCTCGTCATCGACCTGGATCCGGCGGCCGGCGCCACCAAGCATCTCGGCATACCGGAAGGCAGCTTCGCCGGCACGCTGGAGCTACTGACCACGCACGAGACCATCGAATCCCTCGTCATCACCGAGAAGATGCCCAAGGGCGTCCATCTGATTCCCTCCCGGACCCAACTCTCGGAGCTGGATGCCTTGCTCTCCAAGTTCGTGGACCGCACGCGCATCTTGGATGAGCCCATCGCCCGCGCTCGGGTGTTGTATGACTTCATCCTGCTCGACACCGCGCCATCGGCGGCAGCCTCGACCACGGTCGCGGCCTACTCGTGCTGTGAGTGGTTCCTGCTCTCGGCATTCCCGCATCCGCTCTCCATCAGCGGCGTGACCGAAGCGCTGCGGGATATCGGCGATGTCCGACGTCACCGCAACCCGCAGTTGGAGGTCTTGGGCGTCGTCTTCACCTGCGTCGATGGACGGGCGAAGGTGCTTCGAACGGAACTAGTGGATGCGGTGGCCGATGCCTTGCCGGGACGGAGTTTCGAAACCGTCATTGCGCAGGCCAACATATTGCCGAAGCTATCCGGCAGAGGAAAGGTGCTCTCTCAACTTCCCAATTTTCAGAAACTCCCCGTTGCCCAGCAGTACCTGCAACTTGCGCAGGAAGTGGAGAGTCGCGTCCTTCATCGCGAGGCATTTCTGGCGGGCACGCTCACGCACGGCAACAACGATGTGAACCGGCAGGACGACGAGTTGACGATGGCAGTCGCCGCCAACAACGATTGGATGCGGAGCCCAGATGCCCAAGCCGCTTCGTGAACCGCCCCCAAGCAGCTCGGTTGCCCGCTTCCTCGATGCGAATGCCGCGGCCCGTGCCGTGGCCACACCAACGCTTGAGTCTGGACGTCCTGCGGTATCGCCGACTGGCACCATGCATCCAAGCACTCAAGGTCTGAATGGGACTGCGCCCCAAACCAGCGTCACGCGACCCGCAAGTGAATCCCGCAACATCAAACGCGAGTTCATCCTCAGTACCGAAGCGGATGAAATCTGTACGGAGTTGGTGGCGCTGTTGCGGCGGTCCACGGGAACCCGACTATCGAGCAGCCATGTCATGCGTGGAATGCTCAAGGGCATCGCCACCTGCATGGAGACTCTTGAACACGAAGCCCGCCGAGTCGGTCGGCTGCGATTACCGAGCAACGCACGCGGCAACGAATTGCAGCGCGAGGAATTCGAACAGCGCCTGGCCGAGACCTTCATCAACGGCATCCGTACGGCCGCAGCCTATCGCCGGAGGGAACCGGACGGTGGAGCATAGACAGCGGTTATGCAGCCCTGTCCCATGAATCCTCAGTAGCAGCGAGTGAGAACGGTGCCGGTCACGGAAGCATATCTCGCGGCCGGACCGAGAGCGCCTTGGCCAGCTTGGCGATGTTGACCACGGCGACGTTCCGCTCGCCGCGTTCGATGCCCCCAATGTAGTTGCGGTGCAGGCCGCTCTTGAAGCCCAACTCCTCCTGTGACAGACCGGCCTTCATTCTGAGGTCGCGGAGTCGGCGGCCCACCTCTAATTTTATTTCCTTGGGTGTCATGACTTGACATCACACTTTTTGGTGTCATGATCATCTACACACTATGAGTGTGATTTCAATAGTCAGGCCTCATTCGGTTCCGGTGTCGCTCAGGACGGTCGGCCGTTCGTAGCGGTAATTCTGAAGCGTAAGCGCTTGGTGGAGCATCAGCCCGGCCCACACGGCAGCCCACATTCCATAGCAGACCAGGAGCGGGGACAGCGGGGCCGACGCCGGCCACAGGAACAGCACCGCAGCGAGGAGCAGCGAGATGTTCACCGCCAGCATTGCTTTGATGCCCGTCGAGCCGGTGCGGCCGCCGACTGCTTGGTGCCGGATTGGACGCTGTGATTGGAAAGCGAGCAGTTCCGAGTCAGCGAGAGCGTTGAACCGGCGTTCGATCTCGTCGATGCGACGGAGCAGATCTTCCTTCGATCGCGTGTGCCCCACCATTGCCGAGAAAATCACCCACAGAAGCACCGGCAGCCCCCAGAGCAACAGTTGTGCCGTCGCGTCGTCGAGGGCATGGATCGCCGTTAGGAGGCCGGTGAGAAGGCCGGCAGAGACGAACAGCCGCCGGTCGCCGGCGGACAGCCGCCATTCCAACAACGCGTACAGGACGCCGTACTCGGTGAGCAGGATGTCGATCTGTTGAACTTCAGTGAGCGGTCCGCGTTTGGGCTGCATGTGTCTCGTTCGATGATGTAGTCAGGATTGGAGATTCTGGGAAATCCAGGATCAACAGCGTGAGAGGAGACTGTGATGTTAGCTATTCCGGAAGCATGCTCATCGTTTGAGGTGTTGGCGGGACAGCCCAAGAACCGTCAGGGTCCGTGGCACGCCGCCCTGGCCAAGGCGTTTGAATTGGGCCGCACGCTGAGCGGGCGACTGGCGGCAGAGCTACGCGCGGGACGGCTTGAATCGCCGGCCTTCTTGCGCAGTGCGCTTTCATCGGATGCGTGCGATGTACAGCAGGACTTCCAGCGCGACTACCCGATGGAACTGCAATCGCCGTTCGAGGGGGTGGAGTCGGTCGCCGGGGCCGTGTGGATGGGCAACACCTTGTTCGGGCCGGAGCGAGACGACGCCTTGATGAAGCTGCGTTTCGACGCGGGGACCTTTGAACTCCCGCTGCACGTCCACGAGCGGTCCGACCGCGTGATCGTCGTGCTCAAGGGCGGCGGGTTATTTCATTTCACGACACAAGCGTTTGCCCAGTTCGACGGGCGCGACGTCACAACCGTGACCGTCGAGCCCGGTATGGTCCTGGTATTCACCCGCGGGCTGTTGCACACCTTCAGCTCGCCCAACGAGGCGCTCTACTTGCTCTCCTATCACGCGCCCTTTATCCCGCTCGATGACCCAATGCAATACACGCTGTCGGCCGTCCGATGGGTTCCGCAGGACTC
>Ga0190265_10001044_pt1 | contig 17988 bp, 16 predicted proteins | sample Popmic124T_FD_133135 | JGI IMG/M metagenome (GOLD analysis project Ga0190265, IMG submission 133135) | Populus adjacent soil microbial communities from riparian zone of Indian Creek, Utah, USA - 124 T | ecosystem: Environmental > Terrestrial > Soil > Riparian zone | place: USA: Utah | collected...
CGGATGCGCGTCCAAGATCTGGGCAACGATGGTGGTGCCGCTTCGACCGGTCCCACCGACGAAGATCGGCCCAGTTGGAATCATGGCTAGAAACCTACTTGCGCCTAATCGCACACCGACATCGACATGGGCCACATGCGGTCTTGGCCGGGTCGGTGGTCGATCAGCGGACTATCACGTCAGATGGCCGCCGGTTCATGTGGAGTTTCGCCGTTCTGGCTCCCGACCACGGCCATAGGCACATCCGCGGCATGCGTGGTGCTTCTCTCCTCGTGTTGCATGCCCATCAGAATTGACGAGACCAATAGTGCCACGAAAAACGTCGCGTTGAGCAGTAAGACCACAATGGATATAGCGGCACCAAGGGGTGATGAAACGACCACCGCCGACCATTGGTCACCGAGTCCGGTTCCCATGAAGTCCCAGTAACGATCGAGCATGTAGTTGAGCGAGAGAAGGGTCATAGCCAGGGACCCTGCTACGAAGAACGCGGGTAGCCAACGATTGGCGCGACGGACAAAGGCCGTAGCGGCCACCGCCACTAGTGGAGCTAATCCCGAGAGGCCTGGGAAGAAATAGCGACCTTGCACGCCGACAACCCGGCCCCTTTCCGATGAGAGGGATGCTGAGGCCAGCAGTACCGACACAACAAGGATGAGCGCGTACAGACCGGAAACTGAGGAGGCTGCGCGATCTGGGGATCTCACCCAGCCCGCCACACAAGCAACGATGAATATGAGTGCCAAGAGCACAAACAGAGGTAGATAGGGCCGACCACCAAGAGCGAATCCTCCTCCCCAGAAGCTGGCCACCAATCTCGAAATCGCCTCTGTGAGCCAATCGACCAGAACAAAGGCTGACGGCCCGCCGGCCGGATCCAGGTCACGAACTGGCTGGATTGCGCCATACAAAACGAGGTTTCGGGCCCACCACCAGCCGCCCAGAAGCAAGGTGATGCCCCCTGACATCAGTGCTGATTGCAGCCACTGCCCAGTGACCCGTCTCCGACGACTGGCAGGGATCGCATATGCGACAAGTAGGACGGGAATCACAAGAAGGGCATGACCCTTGGTCAAGCAGGCGAGGCCGGTGGCCAAGCCTAGGAAAACTGCGGTTCTCAGAGACAAGTCCCCTTTTGCGACACGGACGGCCATGAGGACCGAAATCGAGGTGAGGAACATGAGCAATGCATCTGTGTTGATCATTGCCCCGTCGCGAAGGGTAATTCCCGGGATGGCAAGCGGAAGCACTGCAGAGGAGAGACGTACCCATCGATTGGTCGTCAGTTCTGATGCGACCAAGTAGTAAGTGACGGGGAGTAGGGCCGTGAGAATCACGGAGACGAGCCTGTAGGTCCAAAGACGAATCGCAAGGTCCGGATCCTCCATTGTGAACGTCGCCAGGGAGGATGTGGCGGCCGCCGTCAGGTAGAACAACGGCGGATGCTGACCCGCCCTGTTCTCCCGCAATGCCCGTTCACGGGGGCCGAGACTCAAAGAAGCAGCGATGATCGAGGGGTCGATTCGACGTTCGTCGAGCCCCGGCCAGCCGTTATCCAGCCAGTCACCCTCTTGCACCATCAGAACCATGTCGGCGTGGTGCTTCTCATCGGGAATCCGGAGTTGGGGCAAGACCAGCGTCCCGAGGAGTGCGAGAGCCAGCAATGTGAACGTTGTGAGCCAGACAAACGGAGGGATAGAAGTAACAGCCCCCCGGCGAGTGACGTGCCGGTCCGGTAGGAACCCACTTGTCATAGAGTCACGGTGGGAATGGTCTCGTGACATTCGATGGCGACCGCGTTGAGTTGTTCGAATTTGCCCTCGAGTCGTCTGCCTCGTCATCGGAACTCCGACAGTTGATCCCGTGGCACCTCCTGCCGCTGACCGGTGAGGCTTTTGATCCGCAGTATGCGGACAAGAAACCACCGGACGTAACGTCGAAGCAGTGCCGACAGCTCTCGTGTGACCTTTCGGCGCCTGAGCACGCGATAGGCCCCCTGCCTCTGCAGCCTCAATTTCGTCTCCAACTCCCTATGGAACTCTTCGACTTCAAGGTCCGAAACGGGTCTGTGTTCGACAATATTCGGCCCTCGGAGGTCCGGCACGAATCGCCCCAGCCTGCGTAGATAGCTCGCATACGCATATGAGAAGTCACCGAATGCGATGCGATGCGTCTGGGATTCCTCGATCTCAGCGGTGGAAACCTCGGTCATGACGATGCGACCTTCTTGGGACAAGTCTCTCATCAGCGAATCGGCGTTCTTAGTGCGTGAGATGATCAGGCTGATGCCGGTTCGGGTGCCGACCGTTGAAGGTAACCAAGCGTCTCCCACCACGATGTCGGATAGGAAGTTGGCATGGTTGATGCAGAAGTGGCAACGAGGGGTGTTGAAGTGGCGGTCGAAAGCAGTCTGATAACTGATGTCGACCCGTCGATTCACCGTCCTGACGGCACCATCTGAGGTCGTGATTCGCAGCTTGCCGACCGGCCCGCCACCTCGGTAACTCAGATCGGTGATCGAATCGAAGTCGATCTTCTTGAATTCGCAGATCGCCCGCAAGGCGTGGTGGCTGTATTGCCACCCGCAGAGAAGGCCGATCGTCGAATGGATTTTGGTCTCCAGGTCGGGTGCCGACGAATAGATGTAGTTGAAGATCCCTTCCAATTCGCACGGGATGGCGACTAGGACATACGAACCGTGCAACTCATGCAAGAGTTGGAGCACGCGGTGCTTCGGGAGGTTGTGATAGATCGATCCGGGAAGGCTGTCGACCTCATCGACCGACTTGATGACCTTCGGCTCATAGTCCAGACCGGCCACATGTCCGAGGACGATCGCACCGTCTACGTCATCTCGTTGTAGTGAGGCCATCAATAGTTCTTTGATGAGGCCGCCAGAACTTGCCTTCATGTTTCGGTTGTAATCCACGCTTTGGGCGAGCATGACGGACTCGACCACTCCAAACGGACCCTGCTCTGAGCCCGGGAAACGCATCGATTGGAGGTGCGTGTAGTCGACCGATATCGCGGGGCAGACAGCGGCGGCGCGAGCGCTCCCGGCGTGGGTCGGTTCGAAGATGAGCTTGGTCGGATTCAGTCGCAACTCCAGAGTGGGATCGGCTGCCACACATGCGCCGCATCCGATGCACAGGTCGTTCTCGAGGACGACACTCAGGTCGTGGACGTCCAAGCTTCTTCCTTCTTCAGGATCGACAGCAGCTCGACAATGCTTAGCCGAGCGCTTTCGCGGACTTCTGGGAGGCGAGACTCGATTGCCTCCCGCACACTTGCAGCCGACTCGTCGAGCCTTCGGACTGCTTCGAACAGGGCATCATCATCCAGGTCGCGAAAGTCGATTGCCCATTCCTCCAACCCGAACTCCGCCAGTACCTCACCGTATTTGTGTGACCAGCCAATGACGAAAGTGGGAGTGACAGTGGCAAGCCCCGAGATCATCGCGTGGAATCGGGAGGTGATCAGCAGACGAGCCTGCCCGATCAGGGCTCTCAGCTGGCGTGCGTTGAGCTCGTCGTCGATCAGCTCGGCCCGCGTTTGCTGCGCGATGCGTCGCAGAGTCGGCAGGTCGTTCGTGTGCCCTTCTCCTTTTTCCTGTCGCGCCGAATGTGCCAGCAGAAAGACTGTGTGCCCCGACTCCTGGAGGTTGGTGACGAGGCGGCTCACACGGGCCACATAGTCGATTGAGTACTCGCGGCACGCCTCCTCCAACACAGCGCTTGGGGCGACAATCGTGACAGTCCGGTCGGCGGGAACGATTGATGCGGCCTGCTCTTCAGCGGCTGAGCCTGTCTGAAGCAGGAAAGCGACATCCGCCGCCATTTGCCCGTTGTTCAGTCCCAAGCCTCGGACATAGGCAGCAGTCTCGGCACCTCTGAGACCGATCCACCTGACCCGCGGAAGTACGAGCCGCGCAGCCATGCGGTTCAGGCGTGTGTGGAAGGGACCAAGCGCCTGGGCGACCTTGATCGTGGGAACGCCGAATGCCCACGGAAGCAGAACAATGAGGACGTTGTATACAAGCGTCACGAACCCACGTCCGTCCATGAATGAGATTCCCGATACGTCCGCCACGACAGTCGACGCAGCGAGTGCCCCTGCCGGCCCACGCTTCGGCTTCCACCTTCGCTGCGTGAGCAGACTGACGAGGGCTGCCGGGAAGACACGCAGCACCATGTCCGATGGTCGAAAATCAACTATGTCGAAATCGCCGCCCATGCCTCGATCTTCTTCCGGATACGGAGAGAAAACCCGCACCTCAACGGCCGGATACTGAGAGCGGGCACCGTCGACCAGGGCCAGAAGCATCGAGGCCGCTCCTTTGTTGCCTGTCAGCGATCCCCCTAGGACTGCCACGGAGGGATTGGTCACGTCCTGACTCTCGTTTCAGTGCGCCGATGACTCAGCACAAGGGTCATGATTGCCGCACCCGCCACGTCGACCACGATGAAAAGGAGTCGTGTCACAACGGCGACTGTGGCGGCGATCGCTGAAGGCAGCGAAGTGGCAAGCGCGACGAATGCGGCTTCACGGACACCCAGGCCGCCGGGCGTCGGCAGGGCCAGGAACCCCAGCACCCAACTGATGAGTGTTGCCGTGAGAATGTTCACGAGCTGACCACTGCTCCCCAATGCCAGGGCGGTCACGTAACTGGCCATTCCGATCATCACCCAACTCGGCAGTTGCAGCATGACCACTCCTATCGAGACGCCCCACGTCGGAACCGCCGGCTCGATGGTTCGTCCGCTGACCCGGCTCAAGAGTCGAAGAATGCGACGGAGGATTCTCGGATGCAGAACGGCGAAGCCAACCGGAAGCAGGAGAAGAACCGATAAGTACCTGCCGTTGACGGCCGTCTGGGTGAGGGCTGCAACCGGCAGCGCGAGTGCCAACACGACCAATGCCGCGAGATAGGCAGAGCCCATTGACAGCAAGACGCTGGTGTAGGCGATAGCGCCGGATACGCCTTCACTGCGTGCCCATTCACCTCGGCCCATCACTGCCCACACGCCACGCGGCACGTACTTGCCGAGCTGGCCGACAAAATACCCCCTCAACGAGCTATTCAAGGGCAGTCTCGCCCCCAGAGCACGGAGGGAGAAATGCCATCCGAAACCTATCCCCGTCATACCGATTGCGGCGAGGGCGAGCGCCAGAACCAACAGTTCCAGCCGGGCCTGGGATATCGCCTCCGCCACCTCATCGCGGCTCCGGAATAGGACGCGAGCCACAAACGCAAGCCCGGCCGCTCCGACGAAGATGCCGATTGCCGTTGACCAACGCGCCGGAGGGCGACCTTGGTTACGGTGGTCCGGTGCCGCCGAACCCGAATTCATGCCTCGTCGGCGATGAAGAAAGGCTCCCTGGCTTGGATCGGCAGTTTGACCGCTAGGTGCGCATTGGCCTGCATGTCCATCCAGAAGGCGAAGAACACCGAGTTGAGGGAGGTGATCGTGAAGAAGGCCAAGGCAAGCGCCGTCATTTGAGGAACGTACCCATTGCCTACCCAAGAGAAGATAAGACGAACCGACAGGACGGCGGAAACGACCATCGTCACGGTTGCTAGGAGATAGAAAAAGAGCAGCGGATGAAAGTCTCTCAGCAAGTACTTGTGAAACAGCCGCCACCAGAATCGGCGAATCAGTAGAGCCGAGATCGTGAGAGTGACTTTGGTTATCTTCATCGACGATCTTTCGCCAACCCCATAGACGGGTGAGATCGGAATATCGGCAACCCGGCATTCGGCGACGTTGGCCAAGACCAGTACGTCATTCGGCCGCCCATATCGACGGTACATCGAATTCCAGTTGATCCGCTCCAGAGCGGCTCTACCTGCAGCCGAGTAACCCGACTGTGAGTCGGCGACGGACCAATAGCCTGATGCCATCTTGGTTAGGAGGCTCAAGACTGCGTTCCCGAGCAGACGGATACGCGGGATGTCGCTCCACCCGTTTGGATTGACCAGGCGATTTCCCTTGGTGTAGTCGGCCTCGCCGTGAACGATTGGATCCAGCAGTCGCCTCATCTCAGTCGGATCCATTTGACCGTCGCCGTCGACCGACACAGCAATATCAACGTCATGGTCCCTCGCCCAGTTGTACGCATAGGCGTATGCACCCCCCACGCCGAGGTTCGTGTTGAGGCTGATCGAGCGGATGCGGTCGTCGACTACTGCATATCGGGCGATCTCATCGGCCGTGTTGTCAGTGGAGGCATCGTCAACCACAACGATGTGGTCTACAAACTCGGGAACCGTCTTCAACACGTGTCCGATCTGAGTGCCCTCGTTGTAAGCGGCGATGAGCACTGCAACCCGATTTTCCTCGTAACTCAACCAGTGCCTCTCCTCGACAGCCAGAACAGTAGCGAGAGTGACCCCGTTCTAGGGTGGTCTCAGAACAGCCGTGATCGCCGCGATCACCAACTCGGGACCCGACTGCCGCCTCGCCAGGGACCGAGCGAGTATCGATTTAGCACCGCCTCGGATGGACGAAGCTTCCCATCGCCTAGATTCGGGTGTATGACCAGCGGGGACCTAGGACTAACCGGGCTTCGTGTGTTCGAACCCCCCCCGTACGCTGACGAGCGGGGGTTCTTCTTGGAGACTTTCAATGCTCGGGACTTCGACCGCCTGGTCGGGTTGAGTGTTCCGTTCGTCCAAGACAATCAATCACGTTCAGCGCTGGGTGTCCTACGTGGTCTTCACTACCAGGTCGAGCCGCATGCTCAGGGAAAGCTGGTCCGTGTGGTCTCGGGTGCCGTCTTGGATGTCGCGGTTGACATCAGGCGTTCCTCTCGGACCTTCAGTCAGTGGGTTGGAGTCGAACTGTCCGAGGCGAATCGCAGGCAGCTCTGGATTCCCCCGGGCTTCGCCCACGGCTTCCTCGCAGTTACCGATCCAGCCGATGTGATCTACAAGGTCACCGAGTACTACTCACCCGAACACGATCGGTCAATCCGCTGGGACGACCCGGACATCGGAATCGAATGGCCGCTCCACGGTGCGCCTCTGCTTTCCGACAAGGACGCCAACGCTCCGTACTTGCGTGACGCAGACGTCTTTCCATAAGTTGAACCGGTGACACGCAACTACCTGGTAACCGGCGGCGCCGGCTTCATCGGATCCAACTTCGTCAGCTATGTGTTGGAGAACGAGCCCGACGCCTCGGTGACAAATCTCGACCTGCTCACCTATGCGGGAGTTAAGACCACTGTCGACGAGCTGGACCGGCATCCAGGTCATCAGTTCGTGCTCGGCGACATCCGGGACGCCGACCTGGTGGGCCGGCTCATGGAAGATGTCGATGCGGTCGTGCACTTCGCTGCAGAGAGTCATGTCGACCGGTCGATCACGGGGCCGTCGGTGTTCCTCGAGACCAACGTCGTGGGGACCGGGGTGCTGCTCGATGCCGCGGCGAGGGCCGGAGTGGAAAGATTCATCCACGTCTCCACCGACGAGGTCTACGGCTCGATTGCTGAGGGATTCGCTCCGGAGACCGCGCTTCTCGACCCGTCCTCGCCCTACTCCGCCTCCAAGGCAGGCAGTGATCTGGTCGCCCTCTCCTACCGCGTGACATTCGATTACCCGGTGATCGTCACTCGCTGCACCAACAACTACGGGCCGTATCAGTTCCCCGAGAAGGTGATCCCCCTTTTCGTCACCAACCTCCTCGACGGGCTCGAGGTCCCCCTCTACGGGACCGGCTCCAATGAGCGGGACTGGCTCTACGTTGAGGACCACTGCTCGGCATTGCATCTACTCGTCGACGAGGGAACGCCGGGGGAGATCTACAACATCGGGGCCAACGCCCAGATGACCAACCTCGACCTGACCCGACGGTTGCTCGAGATCATGGGCAAGGACGAGTCGTCGATCGAGTACGTCGAAGACCGCAAAGGCCACGATCTTCGATATGCGGTTGACTCCTCCAAGATCAGAGCCTTGGGCTGGTCTCCGGCCCACACCTTCGAGGAGCGTCTCGCCGACACCGTCGCGTGGTATCGCAGCCGCGAAGACTGGTGGCGCCCGTTGAAGCAGGCCGTCTCGTGAAAGGGATCGTCCTCGCCGGCGGGGCGGGCACCCGGCTCGACCCGATGACACGGGTCGCCAGCAAACAGCTGCAGCCGGTCTACGACAAGCCAATGGTCTATTACCCACTGGCGACGCTGATGGAGGCCGGGATCTCGGAGATTCTCCTCATCTCCACCCCTCAAGACATCCCCCGGTTCGAGGACCTGCTCGGCGACGGCACACCCTGGGGACTATCCATCGATTACGCCGTTCAGGAGCGTCCCGGCGGAATCGCTCAGGCGTTCTTGGTGGGTGAGTCCTTCGTCGGCACCGACCCGGTGGCGCTCATCCTCGGGGACAACATCTTCCACGGCGCCCTCGGCCTCGCCGAGATCGTCGAAGAGTTCACCGGTGGCGCCATCGTCTTCGGCTATCCGGTGTCGGACCCGGCCCGCTATGGCGTGGTCGAGCTGGCCGACGACGGCAAGGTGCTGTCGCTCGAGGAGAAGCCCTCCCGGGCCAGATCGAACCTGGCCGTCCCCGGCTTCTACATCTACGACGGGCGTGTGGTGGAGATGACCAGGCGGCTGACGCCATCGGCCCGAGGTGAGCTGGAGATCACCGACCTCAACCGGGCCTACATGGAAGAGGGGAGTCTGCGGGCGATCCGGCTGGGACGGGGGATCGCCTGGCTCGACAGCGGGACCCACGACTCTCTGCTCGAAGCGGCCAATTTCATCGCCACTATCGAGCACCGACAGGGTCTCAAGATCGCCTGTCTCGAAGAGATCGCGCTGACCCGTGGCCTGGTCACGCTGCCGCAGATGGAGGGGACACTCGAATCCATGCCCAACTCCGCCTACCGGGACTACGTCACTCGAGTCGTCGAGGAGCACAGATCACAGCGATAGCCGTCCTCGGCGGGAGAGGGCAGCTCGGGACCGCCTTCACCCGGCTCCTCGGCGAAGAGGCCATTTCACTGACTCGGGCAGACCTCGACCTGTCCCGACCCGGCGATATCCCTGGCGTTCTCGACGTTCTGCGCCCGACTGCGGTGGTCAATTGCGCCGCCTATACCGCAGTCGACCGGGCCGAATCCGAAGAGGAACTGGCCACGCTGATCAACGGCGAAGCGGTCGGGGCCCTGGCGTCGTGGGCCAACGCGAGATCTGTGCCGCTCGTCACGTTCTCTACCGACTACGTGTTCCCCGGGACCTCCGGCAAGCCCTACGTCGAGACCTCTCCCACCGACCCGGTCAACGCCTACGGCCGCTCCAAGTTGGTCGGTGAGCGCATCGCTCTCGAGCATGGGGCTCTCGTGGTCCGCACCTCGTGGGTGATCTCGGGCTCTCACCCCAACTTCGTGGCCACCATCCTCCGTGAGGTGAAGGATCAGGAGCTGCGTGTCGTCGACGACCAGCGAGGGTGTCCGACCGTGGCCGCCGACCTGGCCCGGGCCAGCCTCGCTGCTCACAGGGCTGGGGTCACCGGGCTTCTTCATCTCACCAATCAGGGGGAGACCACCTGGTATGAGCTGGCCCGGACCAGCGTCGGCCTCGCCGACTCCGACCCGTCGAGGGTCTCACCCAGTGAGACCGAGGACTACCCCACCCCGGCCCGCCGGCCCGCCTACTCGGTCCTCGCCTCGGAAAGGCTCGAGAGTGTGGGGCTGGACCCAATGCCCCACTGGCGGGAGTCGATCGGTGATTTGGTGAGCGAGCTCAAGACCTGGATCTGAGCCAGCCCTTTCCTCGCGGCGGGTTCTCCGACTCCTCCCGCAATGAAGCAGCTTCGTCTCGGGCGGTCAGCGTTCTCCGGATCCAACGGACGGCGGTTTTCGCTCTCTCCAGGTTGCGCCGGTAAGCCTCGATTTCGACCGTTTCCAGGCTGGGGCCGTCCGGTCCGGCCTCCCAACGATCGAGAAACTGTTCCAGGTTGCGCCGGTAGAGCGCGCCGAGCCCGGGCACTTGCCTCATGCTGGCCTGTGACACATGTTCCACCAGAACCCTGGTGTCGACCGCTACGTCGAGCCCGTGGGCCCAGAAGGTGAAGGCCAGGTCGAGGTCCTCGCCGCTGGCTCGCTCGAACCCCTCGTTCCATCCCCCCAAGGCCTCGAGCTGAGCTCTCCTGACGACCACGACCACACCGCTGGGGAATTCGCCGAAGGGAAGAAGGATTTCGACGGTCTCGCCGGGCTCGGTCCTGACTGTCACCGGGTTCCCGGCCGCGGTGACGGCAGGAAGGACCATGCCAACAGTTTCCTCTGCCTCGAGTGTCCCTGTGAGCGACACGTCCCATCCGGCGGGCAAGACGGTGTCGTTGTTGATGAACGCGACGTAGGTGCCGGTGGCTGCGGCCAATCCGGAGTTGTTCCCAGCGGCAAACCCCAGGTTCTCAGGGTTGATCACCGCCTTGTCGGCCACTTCATTGGCGAATTCGGCGGTGCCGTCAGTCGAACCGTTGTCGACGATGATCAACTCGTAGTCGGCCCTGGTGCCCGCCCGGATCGAGTCGACGCAGCGCCGGGTCAGCTCGAGCTGGTTCCAGGCAAGTACGACCACGGAGAGGGAGGGATTGTTCACGCTCCGGCGAGGCTAGGCGCAGGCCCCTCCGTGCAGTCGGTAGATGACTACCTCGCCTCCGGGTCGCTCGAAGGAAAACGGATAGAGGTTGGTGACCCATTCGAAGTTGAAGGGCACCGGCTCTGCCCCCTCTCGGTAGGAGGACGCCCGGAACACCACCTCGCCCCTTTCTTGCAGGCCCCGGTAGTAGTCGGCGGCCTGAGGCACCAGATGGGCGTCGAGCAGCACGCGCTCGGAGTACAGGCCCGAGGTCGACACCCAGCAGGCCCCGTCGGACTCGAACTGGTCGAGCCATTGGGGACGGGCACCGACCGCGTCACCCGCCCTCTGGTCGACGACATCCCATCGATTCTGGATGCCCTCCAGATCCGGGTCGAGGTCGAGCAGAGGTGTGACCAGGATGCCTTGATTGACGAAGCGCTCGGTCGCCGGGATGTTGGCCTCCATCCACTCGGCAGCCAGGGCACGGGTGTCGTCCCGTCCCAAGGCGAGGTTCATGTGGACCACGTGAATCAGCGACTGGAGGCAGACCAGGATGCAGAGGGCGACCAGGACCGGCACCGCCGGCCAGCGGAGGCGTCTGGTCAGGAAGTCGGCCGTCGCGATCACGCCAAAGGCCGCCAGGACGATCACGATGGGGAACACCGGAAGAAGCCACCGTCCGAAGAAGGCCGGCTGGCCCCCCATGAACGCGACATAGAGCAGCGGGGTGGGGATCAGGGTCAGGGCGACGGGTCGCTTCCGCATCATCAGCCAGACGGCACCGCCGACAGCAGCTGCGGAAGCCAGCCAGCCCAAGCCCCAGGCCACCACCCATGGGTAGTAGACGAATCCGTTCTCCTGGGCCTGGCCGATCTTGGGATCTCCCTCTCCGGGGAGGCTGAGCCGATTCAGGTCCTGGAGGGAGTTCTGGAAGTCGAAGAGGAGCGGGGGCACCGAGAGGAGGAAGGTGACGATGGCGGCGGCGCCCGCCGTCAGCAGACCGATCAGCGCTGGACGCCGGTCCTCGCGCCATTTGAAGAATGTCGCCGTCAGCAGCGGCAGCAGCATGATGCCGGCGGTGTATTTGGTGCCGGTGGCGAGCCCAAGCCCGGCCCCGGCCACGAGGTAGGCGGGAATTCGGCCGTCCCTCAACACCCACGCGGTGCCGAGCAGGCACACCGATCCCGCCACCATGGCGGCTACGTCGTTAGTGGCGAAATGAGACCAGTGGACGGGGAGGAAGGCCACCGCTGTGAGCGAGGCAGCGACAAGGCCGACACGAACGCCACCCATCAGCTTCCCGGCGAGGAAGGCGACGACGACGCCGACGGCGCCGATCATGGCGATCACCACCCGGGCCACCTGGTAGGGGGCGGACGGGTCAGCGGACAGTGTCTCGGCCAAACCGGCGCTGCCACCGAACCAGACCTCGAACACAACCCAGAACAGATAAGTGACCAGCGGCGGGTTGATCAGATAGTCAGGGTTGCGATCACCGGTGAGGACGAAATCGACTGCTCTTGGGACGAAGTGAGCTGCCTCGTCGGGGTTGTAGATCGAGGGCAGGCCATGACCGATGCTCCACAGGCGCAGCGATAGGGCTAGGAGGAAGAGAAGACCGACGACTACCCATGGCAGAAGACGCCGATCCGCCGAATCCGTCGACCAATCAGACTCGCCCTCCTTCGTCGGCCTGGCCAGGACCATCGAGTTGGAATCTACCGTTCCCACATCCCTTCAGCGGGAAGCGAATCGGACTCATTTAAAGTCCACGTGTGCCCCAGGACCATCCGACCGTCGTCATGTTCCACGTCGGCCGATGCGGATCGACCGTCGTCGCCGAGATGTTGGATCGTCACGCCGAGGTCACCTGGGACGGCGAGGTTTTCGAGCCCAAGGTGCGGGCCAGGATCGGCCTGGAGCACCTGGCACCCGAGGCCTTCCTGCGGGAACGTGTCGCCGCCAGTGCCCCGGTCTACGGCTTCGAAGTCAAGTATCTGCCCTCACACCATCAACGAATACTCGGCCTCGACCTCGATGATCTCCTCGAGCTGACCGATCGGGTCGGAGTGTCGCATTACATCACCCTTCATCGACACAACTTTCTGCGACGGGTGGTCTCGGGCGCTGTCGGCCGGGAGCGCAAGCGGTGGCACCGGGCGAGTGGCGAGCATGTACCCGAGACGCTGGTGCGGATCGACCCTCGTTCGGTTCCGTTCGGTCCCCGTCAGCCGTTGCTGGATGTGTTCGAGGAGATGAAGGCGGGGGAGGCCGAGTTGAAGACGGCGTTGGCTGACCGGAGCGCCCTGCACCTCACCTACGAGGAGGACGTCTCGGTCGACCCGGCCAAGGCCTATGTCGCGGTATGTGAGTTCATCGGAATCGGGCCCGAAGATGTGCGCCCCAGGCTGGACCGCACCGGCAGCGAGAGTCTTCAGTCGATGATCTCCAACTACGAGGAGATCTCCGACCTTCTCTCCGGCACTGAATACGCCTGGATGTTGGAGTAGAGGGGCGGCGACCGGCCTCCTATCCTCGCCGGCGTGCTGCGACGACCGCGTACTCAGGAACAACAGCCAGACATGGGGCGAATGCTTCCTCCCTTCTGGGTGATCGGCGCGCCGCGATCCGGCACCACCTTCCTCGCCAAGGTGCTCGATCACCACCCCGAGGTGTTCCTGACCAACGAGACGCGTGTGATGCTCCTCTTCAGCAGGATGCTCAACAGGTGGGTCGACTCACGCCGTCTCCTGGCTACTTCTCGCGACGAGATCGTGGATAGTCTGTGGAATCGGATTCCGGGTCTGATCGAAGAGGTCTACCAAGATCTGGGCGCCAAACCCCGCCAGCGATGGGGCGACAAGAACCCCCAGTACTCAGACGGCGACCAGGATCCTGAGGCGCTCGCGACGATCGACCGACTTTTCCCCGAATCCCAGTACGTGCACATCGTCAGAGACCCCCGTGCCGTCGTCGCTTCTATATTGGCCAAGGGATGGCTCGGATTCGACGAAGCGATCAAAGCCTGGCGTGTGTTCGTGTCCCACGCTCGAGCGTTCGGGGCGGAGGTGGGGGAGGAGCGGTATCACGAGATGAGATTCGAGGACCTGGTGGTCGAAGGACCGAAGACCGTTGGGTCGATTCTTCGTTTCCTCGGTCTTCCCGAGGATGGGGCCGTTGACGACTTCCTCCTTGGGCAGGAAAGAACTCGTGACCGCATCAGTTATCCAACCGGGAAGCCGGGCAGCATCGGGGCCGCCGCCTGGGAGGGCCGGCTGGACGATGACCAGGTGCATACGGTCGAGGCCGAGCTTGGCGACATGATGGGCGAACTTGGCTACGAACCGACGGTGGCGACTTCCTGACCGGACCTGAAGGTCTCTACTGCGCCGTAAGAGGCAGAGCCACGAAGAAGGTGCGGTCTGGGAGGTACCAAGGCTCGACGGCGACCACTGTGTCATAACCGGCTTGGCCGAGCATTCGATGAAACGACTCCGGAGTCGGCCAGAACGACTGTGGGTTGCCCCAGGACGACCGGAGCCCGGTGCCTTCGTGATAAAGACGTCCGGTGAACCCCATTTGCTCCACTTCCTCCGTTAGAGGATGAGTCGATAGCCCATTGGCGATGTGGGTGTCGATGATCATGGGCATTCCCCGGCACCTGGCAAGGAGATCGATCTGGTCCGGCAAGGTCAGGTGATAGAAAAGACCGAGACAGGCCACGACGTCGAAGCCTGTCACGTCGAACTCTCGTACGTCGCACTCGACCCAGGTAACGCCCGCAGCGGGCACATTGCGCTCGGTGCGCGCGTCCACTGCCGTCACCTCCCACCCTGCCTCGGCTGCATCCATCGAGAACTTGCCATGTCCGGCTCCGAGGTCGACTAGACGCCCCGGCGAGAACAGGGCCAGCAAACGGCTGAAGATCTCGACGCGGCGATGTCCATCATCTGCCAAGCCGTGCACCTCGCATGTTGATCGGACCGGAAGGGCCGAGATGCTAATGCGGCCAGTATTGGTCAGCCCGTGTCCTTCGGGATGTCGCTTAGTTCTGGGGGCTCGATGGCTTCTTCGGCTGTACCTAGCAGACTGAACGCGTTCTCGACGGTGTAGAGGACCGCCGAAATGCTTCCCTGAAGGGTATCGGTCGTGCCTAACGCACCGAGTACGACCATCCGCACGAGCTGATCTCCGGGCGCCACCGCGATCGCCGTGATGGTGTCGCACGTGTCCACTTGGTTGAATGTCAAGTCGACAAACCGCAGGGAGTCAGGCTCGACAGTCGTGGTGGGCGTGCCAAAGTTGATTCCGCAGGAGAGGGCGTCCGAGTCGGAAAGATTGGCCATCTGAAGGCTCCCTTGGATAAACAAGGCGCCTTCTTGGGGTACCTGAAGGTTCATGCCAAGACCATCGACTACCCCGCTCCCTGAGGACGGTGGCGTGTCTAGCGTGCGGAACCTGAATCCGAGCCCGATGCCCCCTCCGGCGATGAAGTTGTCATGGAAACGCTTCAGGAACCCCGCCATCTGACCGCGGGTGACCGGATCCTCGGGGCAGTAGTTGGTGTTGGCCGGCGGGTTGCACCCCTGGGTGATCCCGTTGGCAGCCATGAAGTCGATCGCAGTATGGAATGTGTGTGAATTGGGGACGTCCTGAAACTGATGGGACGCATAGAGCGTGAGTGGCACTGCCAAAAGGACGGCGACAATCACCGCGAGAATCGTGGACTTTCTCAAAAGTTTCTCCTTCCAACCGGCCGCGCTGACCGGCCAGGCGAGCGTATCCCTTCTCCAATTCCCGCGTAAGGACAGGGCTCGATGTTTGAGTCCCGCACGCATGGGGTAGGGTCGCCGCCGGCTCAATACAGGGAGGAAAGACATGGGTCTACCTGACCGCGCTGATAGTGGCGTTGGTACTGCGCGTGACGGGAGGTCCGTCTTCCGACGATTCAAGAGTTCGAGGAGGAGCGCCGATACCGGTTCGGCGTGAGGTTTTCGACACGTCTGTTAGCGGGGTTCGTGCTGGCCCTTGGGTTGCTGTTTGCCGCGAGCGCGCCCGCCCAGGCCGCACCTTTCGATCCGAGCGGCATGACCTTTCCTCTCGACGGGGAGCATCGGATCACCGACAGCTTCGGTGATTGTCGGGGCTCCGGGTGCTCCAGGGCACACGAGGGCGTAGACATCATGACCGAGAAAGGGACTCCTGTCCTCGCTGTCGGTGACGGCGTGGTCAGCTGGATCAGCTCCGGTCTTGGCGACTGCTGTTATCTGGGGATCGACCATGGTGGAGGGTGGGTTACGAGGTACATCCATCTCAACGACGACATCCAGGACGCCTCGGGGGCATATGTGCCCAACACCGATGGCCAAGGATGGGGAATTGCCGAAGGCCTCGCCAAAGACCTGCCGGTCACGAAGGGCCAGGTCATCGGGTGGGCCGGTGATTCGGGCAACGCGGCGGAGACCGTCTCCCATCTGCATTTCGAGCTGCGCAAGAACGGAACGCCGATCGATGCGTATCCATACCTGGTCAACGCCCTGGGTGGTTGGGACGGACGCTTCCAGGACGATGACGGCAACGTCCACGAGAAGAACATCGACATCATCGCGGGGTGGGGGATCACCATCGGCTGCAACCCACCGATGAACAACAAGTTCTGTCCCGCCGACCAGATCACCCGAGGCCAGATGGCGGCGTTCATCGCCCGCGCCCTCGATCTCCCCGAAGATGGTGAGATCCCTTACACCGATGTGGTCGGGACCACCTTCGAACCCGCGATCAGGGCGATCGAGGCGGCCGGGATCGGCTTTGGCTGCACCGATACGACGTTCTGCCCCGACCAGGACCTGCTCCGAAACGAGATGGCAGAGCTCCTGGTGCGGGCGTTCGAGTACGACAATCCGGCGGGGACCGATTACTTCGTCGACGACGAGGGCAACACCTTCGAGGACTCGATCAACGCCCTGGCCAATCACCGGATCACCATGGGATGCAACCCACCGGCCAACACCAACTACTGCGCGGACATGGCCCTGACCAGGGCACAGATGGCTACCTTCTTTGTCAGGGCTATGGGCTGACCGGAGACTCCGGCGGCACCACCTCGTAATACTTGTCGACGATCTCAGTCCGGCGTTGTCGGTAGCCCGCCGAGGACCCGGCCAGCACATGTTCGATCGGGTAGGCGGCACGTGGGTCGATCCGATCACGTTCGCTGGTGATCACCAGGGTGAGAGTGTCACCTTCCGGCTCGGTCGGGGGGTCACCGAGGCGGACCATGCGACGTTCGGTGGTGTAGTCGGGGACGGTGCGGCCGAGGAGTTTCTTCACCTTTGCCTTGCCCTTCTCGCCGAGGACGGCATCGGCGATCCGGCTCGTCAGTGGGGCATCCCAGTGGGTTTGCGCCATCTCCCTCCCCGATGGTGGCGGAGGTTTCAAGAGCTCGGAGGCGACCGCCTTGGCACCACCGACCCGGTTCGCCACGCCACTGGCCCCATGTCGGTTCACCAACTCGGCGCGGACGTCCGGATCGAGGAGGCGACCTGTCTCTCTCGCCACCGCCCCCAGGTCGTCGTCACGCGCCGAGAGGGCGACGCCGAGTTCGGCCAGATACTGAGCGCGTCCCTCTTGGTTGTCGGTCTTGCTCGAGGTGTTGGGGATCAGCAACGTAGGCACTCCGGCGGGGATCAGCTCATGAACCGAGTTGTAGCCGGCCGCGCTCACGGTGGCGTCGAATGCGTTGAAGTAGCGGAGCAGCGGGTAGACGCCTTTGACCTCGATCACCCGTGAGTCGTCGACCAACGGCACCAGGTTCACCGCCACGGGCGAGTTGGTCACGGCCACTTGCCACTCGGGATGCCGCAGTGCCACCTCGAGAGCGGTAGAGCCGGGGCCGGCCACGTCACCGAGCCGGCCCGAGCCCAGCGTCAGTAGGAGTGTCGGTCGGTCCGGGTCGATGCCCAGTTCCTTGGCCGCCGTTTCGCGATCGAGCTGGTCCATGACCTCGAGCAGACTGATCGGGGGGACCCGCACCGCCTCCGCCCTGGTTGTGGCGCCGGTATCGATCTCGGAGGCGAGGTCGGTGGGCTCGATCACGAAGTCGAATCCGGCCGTCTTCTGAAGTTGATGCTCGTTCGAGCCCTCGCGCCACAAGCCACGACGCAGCCAGCCGACCACGCATTCGGGAAGCTGGGCGATGGCCCGCATGAATCCGGAATATGGCGCAACACCGTCGAACAACAGGACATCGGGCTCAACCTCATCGGCAAATGCGGTGAGCCGGTCCTGTAGGTAGTTGTCCCACTCCTTTCGCACGATGAACTGCGTGGTGAAGCTGGGGCAGTACTCGCCTCTGATCCCGAACTCCATGGCCAGGGGAAAGCCGGGGGAGAGGGAGAA
>Ga0190265_10001045_pt1 | contig 17982 bp, 15 predicted proteins | sample Popmic124T_FD_133135 | JGI IMG/M metagenome (GOLD analysis project Ga0190265, IMG submission 133135) | Populus adjacent soil microbial communities from riparian zone of Indian Creek, Utah, USA - 124 T | ecosystem: Environmental > Terrestrial > Soil > Riparian zone | place: USA: Utah | collected...
TAAGCCGGACTTGGCCGGGTTCGTGGGGAGCTCCGGGGCAGCGTTCTGGGCGGCTGATCCTATCGGGTGCCGCAAGTGTTCTGTCGCGCAGCATGGGTGACACGTTTGTCGCGCAGCATCGGTGACAGTTGGTCACGTTAGGGGTTGGGGCGGGAGCCGCGTGGTCGTCCGGATGGTTGGTAGTCGCGGGTGTGGTCGAGTTGGAGGTGGCGGATGAGTTGTTCGTTGATGAACACGGTGGCGTGGTGGTTGTCGATGTAGAGGGTGGCTGTCTGGCCGGCGTATTCGGAACCGATGTGGATCCGAAAGGTGCGGCTGGTCTCTACTCGCACGATGCCGCTGGGGCTGATCGTGAGGTGGTGCGCGGTGGTCGGCCATGCTGGTCGTGGGAGAGGGTTCCCGGCGGGTCGTGATGGGGTGGTGGCGGTCCATCGTGTGATCGGGGTGACTCGTCCGATGCCTTGGTGGGGTCGGTGGTGGTTGTAGATGTGGCAGAACTCGTCGAGTTGGTGTTGGAGCTCGGCGGGGCTGGTGGTGAGGGGTTGGCGGTGCAGCCATCGTTTGAGGGTTTGTTGGAATCGTTCGACTTTGCCGGTGGTCTGGGGGTGGTATGGGCGTCCGGTGAAGGGGCGCACTCCGGCGTCGCGCAGGTTGTGTTCGAACAGCACTTCCATGCCGCGTAGTCGCCCGGAGAAGCACAGCCCGTTGTCCGACAGCACACCGACGGGCAGACCCCACATGGCGGCTGCCTGGCAGAACGTGGTCCACGCCTGCGGGCCGGTGGCCTCGGTGACAGCCCGGGAACGAACCAAGAGGCGGGAGTGGTCATCGATGATGTTGAAGATCCGCACCACCCCGGTGGCGATCACCCAGTCGGTTGCGTCGATCTGCCACCACTCGTTCGGGGCGGGCGCCTCGAAGCGTCGCCATGACTGGCGTGGTCGTTTGCGGGGATCAGCCACGACCTGGCCGCGACGGACCAGCATCCGATGGATCGTGGCCACCGAAGGGACCGGCCGGTCGAACCCTGGATCACGGCCAAGGTGCCACTGGATCGTGGTCGGCCCATGATCGAGCCCAGACTCGACGAGCTGCTTACGCCACCGCACCACCACGTCTTCGACCGCAGCGTCGATCTGGTGCGGTGTGCGATGCGGACGTCGGGATCGTTCCTCGAGCCCGTCCAGACCATCAGCGCGGTAGCGGGCGAGCCACTTGTAGAACGTCTTGCGCGAGATCCCCGCCACACGGCACGTCGCCGCCACGTTCATCTCGGCACCCTCGGCTACCCCGATCACTGCCGTGATCACCTTCATCGATGTCACCTTCCTGGCCACGAACACACACGCTCGCGGCCCACCAGGTGTCACCCATGCTGCGCGACATCAACCTGTCACCGATGTCCTGAAAACGAACAGTTTCGACGCCTGCAAGGAATGGCCACCCAGAACGGAGCCGGGCGCGATGCTCAGGCGATCGAGCTCTCGCGGCCTGACCAGAACGGTGCGCGGAGCTCGCGTTTGAGCACCTTGCCGGGACCCGACTTCGGCAGCGGGTCGGTCTGGAACGAGATCGAACGCGGCACCTTGTAGCCCGCGATCAGCGTGCGGCAGTGGTCGATCAACTCCGCCTCGGTCGCGTCCGAGCGCAGGACGACGACCGCGTGCACGGCCTCGCCCCATCGATCGCTCGGGATCCCGAACACGGTCGCTTCGAGAACGGCGGGGTGGGTGTACAGCGCGTCTTCGACCTCTGTGCAGTACACGTTCTCGCCGCCCGAGATGATCATGTCCTTCGACCGGTCGAGCAGGAACAGGTGACCGTCGGTGTCGAGTCGCCCGACGTCGCCCGACCAGTACCACCCGTCGCGCAACGCGGCCGCCGTCTGCTCGGGCTTGTTCCAGTAGCCGGGCATGATGTTGTTGCCCCGCATCGTCACCTCACCGGGCTCGCCGTCCGGGAGCGGATTGCCGTCGGGATCGCGGATGACCACTTCGACCCCGACGACCGCCTGGCCGGCCGACTTCTCGAGTGGCGTGCCGAGCAACTGTTCCTCGTGGGCCTGGCCGGTGACGAGTGGTGCGGTCTCGGTCGCGCCGTAGAGATGGACGAACTGCGTGGTCGGGAACGCCTGGCGTCCACGGCGCACGACCTCCATCGCGATCGGTGAACCGCCGTGCGAGAACAGCCGGAGGCTGCTGACGTCGCGCGGCCGCGCGAGCTGCTCGTCGACCGCGGCGGCCACCATCGTCGGCACCCCGAGCGTCGCGGTCACTCCTTCGCGCTCGACGACGTCGAGCATCTCGCCGGGCTCGAACGCCGGGAGGATGACATGCTTGGCGCCGACGAACATCGTCTGCAGCACCGACACCGAACCGGCGGCGTGGAACAACGGCGCCATGACGAGATAGACATCGTCGAGCTCGAGCGGCATGACCATCTGCATGTTGATGGCGTTGGCGATCAGGTTGCGGTGGGTGAGGATGACGCCCTTGCTGGCTCCCGTCGTGCCGCCCGTGTAGAAGAGACCTGCCGGATCGTCCTCGTGCACCGCGGCGTCGTCGAACGGGGTACGCGCCGCGGCGGCGACGAGCGCGTCGTACTCGCCGTCGTCGATCCGGATCACCCGGTCGACGAGCTCGACGAGGCGGCCAGGGTCGCGGTCGGTGAGCAGTACGCGTGCGCCGGAGTCGGCGACCGCATATTCGAGCTCGGGCTCTGCCCAACGGAAGTTGAGCGGCACCTGCGAGCGACCGCAGGCGGAGATTCCGCAGTAGAGCTCCATGAACGGGATCGAGTTGAACGCCAGGACGGCGATCCGGTCACCCGGCTGCGTGCCGAGCTCGACGAGCACGGTGTGGAGGCGCTCGAGACGAGTGAGGAAGTCGCGGTACGTGACCCGAGTGTCGCCCGACACCAGGGCCTCGCGCTCGCCCGCGACGCGTATCGCTCGACGCAACGGATGGACGAACGTGTGCATGCTCCGAGCATCGCACACCGCCTCGCGTCGCACACCCCGAGCGTTCGCAGGTCAGACGCAGCCGATGAACGCCAGGACGTTCTCGGCATGACGGGCGTACACCGACGCCTCATCGCCCGCGAGCGGATCGTTCACCTGGGCGAGCCAGCGATCACGTTCGGCCTCGACCCCCGGGCAGCCGTCCTCGGCGGCGATGTCGACGATCGCCACGATGGTGGCCGGCTTGCCGTCGACGAAGTTGGTGTCGCCTTGACCGATGGTGACCTCGCGACCATCCATCGTCTGACCGACGTACTCGAGCGCCGGCACGCCGGCGATCGTGCTCGACGTCGGCAAGGCAACTTCGGTGCACACAGTCGACTCGCTCACGAGCTCGTCGTCGGCGAGTTCGGCACACCGGTTGCTGACGTACGTCAGCCCGTCGAAGCCGATGATGCCGGGATAGCGACCGAGCTGGGCGTCGTACGCGGTGAACGAACGACACGACAACAGCGCCGAGTCGAGCAACTCGATCTGGTCGCTGATCTCGGCCGCCCGCGACGCGCGCTCGATGGTCGTGACGCACGGATCGACGCCCGACTGCTGTTCGTCGTCGCCGTCGCATGCCGCTCCGACGAGCGCGAGCCCGGCGAGCACGAGGAGCGTGTGACGTCCCACCGATGTCCATGTTGGTGGACATCTGACGCATGAACAAGGATGCCCGGCCCACCGAAGGTCCGACGGTGAGGCGAACCGCCCGCTAACCTCGCCGTGCCTGGCGGCGTGACCGAGTGGCTTAGGTAGCGGCCTGCAAAGCCGTGTACGCCGGTTCGATTCCGGCCGCCGCCTCCAAGCCCTGACCTGTGAACCCCAGGTCAGGATCAGTTGGTCAGCGCGCGACTCTTGACGGATCCGGCGCACGAGCGCACTGATCTCGGGCGGTTTCTCATCGGTGCCGATCGGTGGCTCGGATGAGTGGGGACCGTTCGAGACCATCCCGCGGTCGCTCTGTAATGTCGTCGGATGGAGGGGTTTTGACCCGGCGACGAGCTTCGCAGGCGAGGAGTCGACGCGTTACGACGCCGTCTCTGTCCGCGGTGACGCAGAACACACCGTCGCACGGTTCGACGCGACGAGTTGGCGCCACATCAGCGTCTACGCGCGAGCGATCGGGCGCGATGACTGATTCGACCCGGATGACGATCGACGCGGACTCGGGCGGGCGATCGTGAAGACGTTCCACCGGCTGGTCGTCAACACGCTCATCGCGAGCGTCACCAACAACTTCTTGTGGTTCGCGCTGACGTTCTGGGTGTACCTCGAGACCCGATCGGTCATCGCCTCCTCCGTCATCGGCGGCTCGTACATGCTGCTGCTGTCGATTTCGGCGCTCTTCTTCGGCACGTACGTCGACCACCACCTGCGCAAGGCGTCGATGCTCGCATCGAGCGGCGGCTCGTTGGCCGCCTACCTCCTCGCCGCGGCGGTGTACTTCGTCGCACCGGAGGGGTCGCTGCAGGACTTCGGCCACCCGGCCTTCTGGGCGCTCGTCGTCCTCGTGCTCGGCGGTGCCATCGCAGGGAACCTGCGCTCGGTGGCCTTGTCGACGACCGTCACGTTGCTCGTCCCCGAAGACTCCCACGACAAGGCCAACGGTCTCGTCGGCACTGTGAACGGCGTCGCGTTCGCCCTCACGTCGGTCTTCAGCGGACTGTCGATCGGTTTCCTCGGCATGGGCTGGTCGCTCGGCATCGCTGTTGTACTGACGATGCTGGCCGCGGCGCACCTGCTGGGCATACGAATCGAGGGGGACAGGGCCGGCGTCGCCGGTGACCAGCCCAAGACCGTCGATTTCCGCGGCGCCTTCCGAGCGGTGCGGGTGGTACCCGGCCTGCTGTTGCTGTTGTTCTTCACCACGTTCAACAACTTTCTCGGCGGCGTGTTCATGGCGCTGATGGACCCCTACGGTCTGACCCTGGTGTCGGTCGAGACGTGGGGTCTGGTCCTGGGCGCCGTGAGTTTCGGGTTCATCGCCGGTGGCATCTTCGTCGCTCGGAAGGGACTCGGATCGCACCCGTTGCGGACGCTGCTCCTGACCAACATGGCGCTCTGGACGATCACCATCCTCTTCCCGCTCCGTTCGTCGATCGTGCTCCTCGCGATCGGGTTCGTCATCTACACCGCGCTGATCCCGGTCGTCGAGGCGTCGGAGCAGACGATCATCCAGCGCGTCGTCCCCTTCGAAGAGCAAGGACGCGTCTTCGGTTTCGCGCAGATGATGGAGTCGGCGGCGTCGCCCGTCACCGCGTTCCTCATCGGGCCCATCGCCCAGGTCTGGGTGATCCCGTTCATGACCGACGGCGCCGGCGCCGACGCTGTCGGAAGCTGGTTCGGGACCGGATCCGATCGCGGCATGGCCCTCGTGTTCATGGCAGCCGGCGTGATCGGCCTCGTCGTCACGATCCTGGCGATGCGCAGCAGCGGTTTCGACGACCTGTCGTCCCGGTACGCGAAGTCGCGCACGGAACCCGACGTAACCCAGGCGGTCCAGGCATGAGGCAGCGCTCGAAGTGCACGGACTTGTCACCGCCGACGTCGCATCGACCGGCGCTCGGTCGCGGACCGTCTACTCGACCACGCCGGCCGGGCGGCGCGCGTTCCGGGCGTGGTTGCGCGAGCCAGGCGGATTTCTCGAGTTCGAATGCGAAGCCGCGATGAAGGCGTTTTTCGGCGATGCAACCGACTTGGAGTCCCTTCGCGCTCAGCTCGAACTCCTCGCTGCTCACCCCGAGACGTCAACACCGCCGCCTCTCGAGGTGCTGTCGGCCTTGTGCTCACCGTAGGCATTCAAGCGAACTTGAAGTCAAGCTTCCGGCCGCGCGACCAGGCGGTCACGCGGTGACGGTTGCGCGCTCCTCGACCGGCGGGATGCCAGGTGCCGGCTCCGCGTTGCGGAACTGGAGCGTTTGCACGACCCAGAATGCTCCGAACAGTGCGATCTCGACGGCTTCGAGGATGAACACCTCATGTTCTTCGGGGAACGTCAACAAGATCACGAGGAGCGAGACGATCATGAGGACGAAGATCACGAGATACAGCACCTTGTAGAGCCCGGTCGTCCGGCGGCGAAACGCTCCGTTGATGAGGACGACCACACCGAAGAACGCGAACATCGTGTACGCGGCGATGTTGTGGGCGTCTGAATCCTTGCCATCCCAGTTGTTCCACAGCCAGTAGGTGCCCCCAACACCAAGCGCTGCGTAGACGACGATCATCATGCGCAGCACCCAGACCCGGTTCGGGTTCGTCACGAAGCCGTGCGGCCAGAGCAACAGCAGTAGGAGCACGACCCCGACGACAACGAGATAGACAACCATGTTGTTCTGCATGCGCTCGGTCGTCTCGCGGGCGAGGCGTTCGACGATGGCGGTCCGCTCGGCTCCCGTTGCAGTGGCGAGCGGTCCAGAACCCGGACACGATGTGCTGACCTTCGTGGGGACGAACGCCACGACAGGCGCCAGCATCCCGGCCACGTTGAGACAGACCTCTTCTGATCCGCGATCGCCCTGGATGACGATGAGGCACAGGCCGATCGCCAACAGCCCACCGGTGAACACGGTCTGGACCGGGGAGTAGTAGTACGCGCTGATCGAACCGCGCCAACATCCGTCAGCCTTCGCGATCTCGTACGTGAGCGATGCCGCGAGCAATGCGACGACCGCGACAATTCCGGTGCGAAGGAACCGGTACGAGAGCAGCAGCTTCGACGCCAACTTGATCGACTTCGCCGTTTGAACACCCTCAGTTGCCACATCTGGCGCGACACTGCCACTGTTCCCACTCTGGTCCGACACGCCCATGAAGACCCCCGATCCCCGCCGTGAACGTATCGCGCAGCATCCCCGGACTGTCGAGGTCTCACGCGCATGACGCCGCCGAGTGAGCTGGCGATTCGACCACTGGACCGCGACGACCTCGACCAGGTCGCCGCGCTGGTTGCGCGGGAACACCAGGACGCGCGCAACCGTCAACCGTTGATTCCTGCCACGTTCGGTGACCCTCGCAACTGCCACGACGTCCTGATGGATCTGCTGGCGGATGGGTACGTCGGTGTCGTTGCGTTCGACGGCAGGCGCCTCGTCGGAGTGATGTGTGGCCGAGTCCTCGAAGGCGTTGGCTTCGTCCCCGCCCACGGTCTTGCCGTCGAATCCGAGGGCGTCGATCCGACCGCGATCGTGGTGCGGCTCTTCGGCGGGTTGGCTCCGTCGCTTCTCGATGACGGTGCCACGCGGTTCACGATCGACCATGTCGCGCTCGATCCGGTCGGGGCCGCGTTGAGCAACGTCGGGTTCGGCAGGGGCAGCGTGTTCGGTACGCAGGTCCCACGCCCGATCGAATCCTCCTCTCCGGCGGTCGACGTTCGCATCGCGACGCTCGACGACCTCGACGCCATCGCGGAGCTCAGTCAGATCGAGCTCACTCACCGCTCCGCCCCGCCGATCTACGATGCGACGCAACCGCGGACCCTTGCCGAGACGCGCGTCCTGCATCAGCGGCTGTTCGACGAGGGGGCCATACATTTCCTCGCCCGCTGCGAGGGTGATGATGTCGGGCTGCTCACTGTGGAGTTCAGCTCGCCGGCCCCGAGGCTGTGTCCGCAGGGTCAGCCGTACATCGGCCCGACAGCGACCCATCCCAGTGCGCGCAACAAGGGCGTCGGGACGGCGCTCGTACTTCGAGCGTTGGACTGGGCCGACTCAGCGAGGCACGAGACGGTTTCGGTCGATTTCGACTCCGCCAACCCGCTTTCCCGACCGTTCTGGCTCGGGCTCGGGTTTCAGTCGACCGGCTACCGGCTGCGGCGGAGCATCGACGTCCGCCACCAGCGCCGTCCTCGGCCGCAATAGCGACCCGACGACTGACACGGCCTGTTTCGCTCGGCAGTGGTGTCGCCGAGTCCGCCTCGTCACCCTCGCCCACGATCGCGGTTGTGACGATCGCGCTCGTTGCCGTGTTTGTAGTTCCCCGTCAGACGTGCCATTCGCTCCTGGACATCACCTGTCGTCGCCTCCTCGAGAAGCGATGCCGCCTTGCGACCTCGAAGGATCGTCGCGACGCGGCCGTGATGGCGGATCACGACCTCGCCGTTGCTCCGCTTCTCGAACGTGAATCCGGTTGGCTTCGGCACGACTTCAGTGTGTCGCTCGCGATCTGTGCGGGGTATGCCGGTTACGCGCCGGGAATCGCGAGGCGTCGGTCAGGGTGCGTAGGTCGCCACGACGATCCCGTTGCTCAGGACCCTCGAGTCGACGAGGTCGAACGCCGCTGCAGAGCCGGGGCGGTACAGCAGGTCGTTGTCGTCGCTCGGTCCGACGAGCTGTGGATGGATCCACAGGTGGAGCTGGTCGAAGAGGCCGTGTTCGAGCAGGAGCCGCGAGACGTCGCCGAATCCGTACTGCACGATGTGGCCGCCGTCTTGGGCCTTGAGATCACGGACCCGGTCGACGACATCGCTCGCGATCACCTCGGTGTTGTTCCACTCCGGGTCGGTGAGCGTGGTCGAGACGACCACCTTGCGCATGGTGTTGATGCGATCCGAGTACGGGTCGCCACTGCGGCTCGACCACGCGGGCGCGAACACGTCGTAGGTGCGGCGGCCCATCAGAACGATGTCGCATTTCTGCAACAGCTCCGTCTGGATCGCTTCTCCTTCGTCGGAGGTGCCGCCTTTCAGAGCAGGCCACAAATGAGGACCCTCGATGACGCCGTCGAGTGTGACGTACGTGGAGTTGAACAGCTGTCGCATCGAGTGGTCCCCTTCGTGCTGGGCGCGGTGTCGTCGGTCGATCGCAGGGCGGTTCGGACCGCCGGTCTTGTGTAGCCCCGCGCCAGCGACTTCGTCTTGAACGAAAACGACAGCTAGGTCGGAGTGCCAGGAGCTCCCTCGGAGGGCGCGATCTGCGACGGTGTCACGCCGATGAAGCGGCTGAGCGACCGGCTCAGGTGAGACTGGTCCGCGTACCCGGCTTGGCGCGCGGAGTCGACCGCGGACACGCCCTGAGACAGCAGTTCGACCGCTGCTTCGGCGCGCCGGATCTGCCGGATGACCCCTCGCGTCAGCCCTGTCGCCCGCGCGACGCGCCGTTCCACCGAGCGCGTGGACAGGGCTTCGACGCCGCCATGCATGGCTCTCGAGACGACCGGGTCGTGCACCAGGAGCCCAGCGCCTACGAGCCTCTCGACGAAGACGTCGGCGTTGTCCGGTCCCGGCAGCTCCCATGCCGATCGGTCGAGCCAGAACGACGTGCTGGTCGCCTGCGGCATCGTCAGCGCCCGGTCGACGAGCCGGCTCGGCTGCAAGGTCGGCATGAAGGTGCCGAGGCTGAACTGAATGCCGAAGAACTCAGCGTCCTGAGGGATCGGAACGGTCGTTGCCTTCGTCTCCGGCCCGCGCACCGTCATCCGAGCCGCGTCACGGTGCCGCGTGACGACCATCTCCCAGTGGATCACCGCGACCGAGATGAACGACACCTCAGGTTCACTTCGTGTCCCCCACGTCTCTTCGACGAAGGACGACGTCGACGATCGCCGGTCCATCGCGAACAGCTCGACGGCGCGTTTCATGACCACTTGGACGGGAGACGGTGGGTGAACTCATCGGCGACGGCGGGCGTGTATCTGACAGCTCGTGCCGTGCTCTCGGTAGAGGAGACGCGGTGGCATGACCGTCGCCGCACGAGCACGGAGGTGACCGGATGGCGGAACTGGACCCGAAAGAGGCCCGGCAGATCGCCGGCGTCGAGCTCAACGCGCTTGCGCTGGCGGGCGTGCTGCAGCTGGACCTCTTCGCCGGTGGCGAAGTGTCCGCGGAGGCGACCCCGATCCATGACATCAGCGGAGAGGTGCTGTTCTACCGGCTTGCGGTAGTTCGGCGAACCCAGCAGATCGCCACGGTCGACATCGCCGCCCACGCGGTGTTGGGCGACCCTCTCATCGCGGTCTCGGCAGGGATGGCGTGGAACCCGGAGGCACTCCTTGGCGAAGCCCGCCAGGTCGCCGGCAGGAACAAGCGGCTCAAGGTGGGTGAAGCCGACGAGGTGCGCTTCGTCGCGTACAGCTACCCGAAGATCGCGGTGCAGTTCCTGCGAGGGGGCGAGGAGCTGGCGATGCTCGAGCTGTTCACGTGGTCGGTGGTTCCACCGGCGGAGACGAAGGACCGGCGCCCGCTGCAGCCGGAGAGTTTCGAGCGATGGAGCCTTGTCACCGAGATGCCGGCTCGGGCGCGCCGGACCCGCGCTGCCGCCTATGCAGAGCGTCTCGCCCTCCACCGGCAGCTCAACTCCGACTTGGTGGCGTACAGGATCGACCCCAACAGGTGGGCCGACGTCTTCAAGATCAGTCTCGTCGACACTCGCCAGATCGCGTACTCATTGCGGCCCGGCGATCACACCCCGTGCTACGAACTGCGGGGCCAGGAGACGAATGTGTGGTGCGTGGGTGCCAGTGCCCAGATGCTGCTCGACTTCTACCGGTACGAGTACACACAGACGCGACTGGCGCAGGAACTGGGTCTCGGCACCAAGGCCAACCCCAACGGTCTGCCCTACAGTCAGGTGGGCCATGTGGTCACCGCGCTGGAGGCGCTCACCGGCAACGGGCTCGATGTGACGATGCTCACCAACCCCGTGTTCAGCAAGTTCCGCACCGAGATCCAGGCCAACCGGCCGCTGATCAGCTTCGTCCCGGGCCACTCCCGGACCGTCGCCGGATACACCGAGAGCTTCATCGCTCCGATCTACTCCCAGCCGTACCGCGGGCTCCTGGTCTACGACCCGTGGCCGCCGAATGCCGGTGTCATCACCAAGTGGGAGAACTACGCCACGCAGACCTACCAGTACGCATACACGGCGCTGGTGACCAAGATATAGGGCATGGCCGATACCGAACTGGTTCGCAGCAGCGCCCGGGCGTTCACCGACGCCCCGGCGCTGCTCGGCGAGCCGCTCGCGGTACGGGACAACGCCGGTCGGCTCAGCTCCTGGTTCGTCCCCATGGTGGCGGACGACCGCCTGGTGGGATTCGTCGAGCTGCTCCCCGATCTCACCCACCGTCGTACCTCGTGGTTCCGCCACCATCCCGACTCGTCCGAGGGGTGCCCTCCGGCGGCGTGGTGGCTCGATGCCGGCACCGTTCTCGAGCACGCCCGCCCCGAGATGCGCGCGGGTGAAAGCGCCGCCGACCCTTACCTCTCGTTCGACGGGGTGCCTGACCGTCTCGCCTGGGCCGTGCCCGTCGGCGGCCCCCACGGTCCCCGCACCGTCTACGTCGCCGGCGACACCGCCTGGTCGGGCGTCGCGACGACTGGTCTCGGCTGACCGGTCACGCGGGCGCGGTACCGTCGTAGTGCTCGCGTTGATCACGCCGTTCCTCGACGCGTCCTGAGCGAGGTCAACCACGCGCCGGAAGCTCGTCGGCGGTGGCTACACGGGTGTGAGCGTGTCGCCGACTCGCACGATCCCGGGCTGTGCGACGAGCGCGCCCACCGACAGGCAGCCGTCTCGTTCGCGATTGATCGTTCGCAGCACATCGAGGTCGCGCTCGATGCCACCGGCCTGCGGGCGCGTCGTCATCACGCACCGGCCGATGCGCATGCCCACATCGAGCATGGCGTCGCCCAGCGCCATCGTGGAGCCGACGACTGCATCCTCACCCTCACCGTCGAGCAGCACGTTCGCGCGGAACCGGCGCCGATCCCATGTCCCCAGCGTTGCGGTGGAGACGAGCGAGACCCGCGCACTTCCCGAATCGTGGAACGCGCCGCTCGGGCCCTCGAACCGCGCCCACGCGCTCGTCGACTCGTCCTCGAAATCGACCGGGCTCTCGTAGCAGGGCCTGGCTTCGTCATCGACCGACCGCAGCGTCACACGCCGACCCAGCCACGCCGACAACGCATCGTCGTCGCGAGTCACCGAACCGTCCGGCAACGTGATGTCAACCCCGCCGTCGCCTCCCAGTCGCGCCGCCCCGAACAGCAACTCCGGGACCCGTCGCGCAGTCAGCCCGAAACCGGTTGCGACGTCGAAGAGCGCGAATCGCCGATCACCTTCGAGTCCGGCGGTTGTCACGGCCACCTGCTCGAGCCGTTCGCCTTGCAGCGACTTGACCGGGTAGCGCCACAACTCGAGCACTCGCATCTCGCCGGACGCTACGACCGTCGAATCGACAATCGCAATGCGAGCCCATCTACTCGTCGCCGTTGACTTCGTCCGGCTCGAACGTCAGCGACGTCGACAGATCTCGGTGAGAGGCGATTTGTCGTTCGAGTTCGGCGACCTTCCGCTCGGCCAGAGCCACCGTGTCCGCACCGGCGAGGAAGCGCGTCGGCGGGGCGTCCTCATCGGCGATGGTGAGGAGTGCCTTGGCGAGCTTGTCCGGATCGCCGGGCTGCTGGCCGTCTTGCGCCGTCCACCACATCCGCTGCGCAGCGCTGCGGCCGGCATAGTCGGCCACAGACACCTCGGGCCAGATGAGCGACTCCGGACTCGCCAGACCGGTGCGGAAGAAGCCCGGGTTGACGATCGTGGTCCGGATACCGAACGGCGCAACTTCTTGTGCGAGCGCGCCCATCCACCCTTCCAAGCCGAACTTCGACGCCGCGTAGACCGATGAGTACTCGAACCCGACGAGCCCGGCGCCCGAGGAGATCGAGATCACATGACCGGCGCGCTGCTCGCGCATGACCGGAAGGACCGCCCGGGTGACGTTCATCGGGCCCAGCAGGTTCGTGGCCAGCTGTTGCTCGACCTGTTCGGGCGACATCTCCTCGAAGTAGCCCTTGAACGAGGTGCCCGCATTGTTGACCAGCACGTCGATTCGGCCGAACCGCTCAACTGCGGCGTCAACGGCCGTGGTGGCGTCCTCGACGCTGGTGACGTCGAGCCGTACGACCAGCAGGCTGTCGGACGTGCCGACCGCCTTCGCGACCTCGTCTGGTCGGCGCCCGGTCGCGACCACGGCGTTGCCAGCCGCCACCGCAGCCTGAACGAATGCCACCCCCATGCCGCGACTGGCACCGGTGATCAGCCACACCTTGCTGTCGGCCATGACGCGCCGGGTTACTCGTCCGCCGGACCGGTCACCACGACATGACGGGCGACCAATTGCCAACCGTCCCCTCTTCGCTGCCACACATGGGTGAAGCGCCGAAGCAGTCTCGTCCCAGCCCCCGGCCCACCTGGCGCTGGCGTGACGATCTCTCGACCGACCGTGACGACAACATCCGCGCCAAGGGCGCGTTCTTGATCAACGATCCGCTCGAACGAGGTGTAGGCGATCGCTCCGTCAAGTACCCCCGCCAGCACGGTCGCCTTGTCACGCGGTGCCAAGTCGGGGGGCGTCACGACGAAGTCGTCGGCCCACAGCCGCTGCAGCTCCTCGACGTCGGCGGCGAGCATTGCCGACGCTTCGCGACGCTCTCGTTCTGCCAGTTCGGCGTCCACCCGCACATGCTGCCTGCTGCAGGATGGTGACGCAATCAGGCGCTTCGTGCAACGCCGATGTCACTTCACGTTGGCGTTGACCCGGTCGCCGGCCTCGATCAGCGTCCGACGGCTAGGACGACGGCATTCGACCGCCAAGCTCTTGAAGGAGAAGCTGGCCGGCGATGGCCATGTAGTGGTGCTCGGTGACGAGCCCGATGAGCTGACCGTTGTGGACGACGGGGACCGCCGCCAGTGTGCGCGACCGCAGGACGTCGAGCGCCCGCACCGTGTCCATGTCGGGGCTGATGTACACCGGGTCGCGGGTCATCACCTCGGCCACGGCGATCGAACCGAGGTCGACCATGGTCCCGCGGGCGAGCAACTTCAACAGCGCGCGATACGACACGATGCCGACGAGGTGGCCGTTGCCGTCCTCGACGAGCACCTGGCGGACGCGGTTCCAGTCCATGATGTTGGCCACCAGCGACACCGGATCGTCCTCGTGGACGGTCTGGAAGTCGGTGGTCATGATCTGTTCGACCTTCAAGAAGTCGTGCTCCCAACCGCCGCCCTCGTCGAGCTGGGCGAGGGTCCAGTCGGCAACGGGACGATCGGCTCGTTGGCGGGCGGCCATCGCCGCCGTCAGGCTGGTCATCCGCTGGCCGGGCGTGCCGCGGCCGCGCATGTCGGCCAGCGAGTGCAGCATCCAACGCGAGCCGGTGTTGCCGGAGCGGACGCGGCGCTCGACGACATCGAGGTAGCGCTCGCGATCGGCGTCGTCGACCCCCACCGCGGTGAGCCCCTCGTGGGCCAGCGGCAGCAGGTGTTCGAGCGCCAGCCGGGACGCGAACATCTCCTCGCCGTCGATCCACGTCAGCGGAGCACCGAGGCCCTGGCGAGCGGCCGCGACGAAGTTCGACTTGGCTTGCTCGAACTCGACCTCAGCGGCGATGTCGGGGTGGCGCTCGGCGAGGCCCACCATGACGCCGAGCCACAGCGCGGCGTTGGCCACTTCATCGATCGTCGTGGGCCCGGCGGGCAGCACCCGGTTCTCGATGCGCACATGCGGAACGCCATCGGAGATCCCGTAGCAGCCGCGGTTCCAACGCCACACCGTGCCGGTGTGGAGGCGCAGCGCGGCGAGGTCGGGTGCCTTCCCCGCCGCCAACGACTCGAACGGGTCGGTGATCTTGATGTCGGGCAGCAGCGGCGGGAAGCGCGAGATGTCCTCGCGGTAGAGCTCGAGGATCGAGCTCCGCAGCCAGCGGTCGCCGAACGTGACCCGCGGGCCGACGTCGCGCATGTGGTGCGTCGGCCGGCGGGTGTCGACGGCCTGCTGGAACACCGCGATGCGAGTCTCGGCCCACAGCCGGCGGCCGAACAAGAGCGGGGAGTTGGTCGCGCAGGCGAGCACCGGGCCGGCCAGCAGTTGGGCGATGTTGTACTGGTTCGCGAACGTCTCCGGGTCGACCTGCAGGTGGACCTGGAAACTGGCATTGCACGCCTCGACCATCACCGAGTCGTGGCGGATGCGCAGCTCGTCGATGCCCTTGATGTAGAAGTCGACGTCGGTGCCGCGCAAGTTGCTGATCGCCGCGTTGAGTCGGTGGTAGCGGTCCTTGTCGACCATGTTCGAGAGACCGAGGTCGGAGGTGCGGATGGTCGGCAGGATCCCGGCCAGCAGCACATCGACGCCGCGCTCGTTGGCGACGGATCGCACCCGGCCGAGGAGCTCGTTCAACTGCGCCTCCATGGCGCTGAAGCAGTCGCCACCGAAGCCGCGCGGATCGAGGTTGAGCTCGAGGTTGAACGCACCGACTTCCGTCACGAGGTGCGGGTCGTCGACGGCGTCGAGGATCTCGAGCGCGACCGGCGCCGGCTTCCAGTTGCGGTCGACGAGGAACATCTCCTGCTCGGCGCCGATGCGGCGCACACCGGACTCGATTCGGCCATCGGCGAGCATCCGGTCGAGGGCGTGCACCTCGCGCAGCAAGGCGTGGGTGAACTGCCGGCGGTCCTGGCCGCCTCCACTCGCTTCAGACACGTCGTTCCCCACGGACGAAGTCATCGCGACGGATCATCGCACACCTCTTACACGTACTCGTCTTACAGGTACTCGTCGAGGTACTGCGGGAGCATGTGCCGCCAGGTCTGCCAGTCGTGAGGCCAGTCCGGGCCCCACGAGTCGACCCGGTTGGGGATGCCTCGTGAACCGAGCTCGTGGGCGACACGCCACGATTCGCCGATGTCCTCGTTGGGGCCCTCGCCGCAGGCGAGCACCACGGAGCGGGTACGCAGCCGCTGGAGCAATGCGCCATCCTCGTCGAGCGTGGGGAGGAAGTGCAGCGGCGAGGCGGCGCGGAAGTTGTCGTCGATCGGGCCTTCGACGAAGCGCGCCAGGTCGTACGTGCCGCTCATGCAGATCGCGGCGCGGAACACATCTGGCCAACGGCACAGCACGGCAAGCGCGTTGTAGGCGCCGATCGAGGCGCCGGACGTGATGATCTCGATCTCGGGTGACTCGCAATCGGCGCGGATGGCCGGGACGACCTCCCAGCGCACGTACTCGAGGAACTGGTTCAGCAGGTACGTCCGCCGCCCGGCGTCGCCCTCCTGCGCCAGCAGCACGCGGCCGTTGACGCTGTCGCAGCTGTACACCTTCACGCGGCCGGCGTCGATCAGCTCACCGACGGCGCCGACGAGATGGAATCGTTCGATCTCCTCGTAGTCGCCGCCGGCGGTGGGGAACACGAGCACTGGCGTGCCGTACGAACCCCAGCGGGCGAGCTTGACGTCGCGCTCGACGCGCGTCGAGTACCACGTGGTTCGCTCCTTCACTGTTGCCTCTCCATTCCGGGCTCGGCGCTGGCGTCGGCGCGCCACGTCTGGATCCGGTTCCAGAACAACTCGGTGAACGCATCGACCTCATGGGGTGGGAACAGCGCTGCCACCTTCTGGCGCACGGCGTCCTTGGCGACCGGTGTGGAGAAGAACTCCCACACGGCCTCGTCGAGATGACCGAGGTGGGTGGCGCAGAAGTCGTCGAACGCGTCGGTGTCGAAACGGTGGCGGGCGATCGCGCCGTAGGCCGCGATCCGCTCGCGGTACGGAAGGTCCTCGGCGACGACTTCGTAGTACGGGTCCCAGTCGAGTGTGCGGCGCATGGGTCGTTTGGTCGCGGCGCAGAAGATCGACCACCGCAGGTTGGCGGCCACCAGCCACGGGAAGTGGTAATGCAACGACGTCACCTGCGAGTCGGGGCACGCGTTGGCGAAGTCGATCGGGTACCACTCGCCGTTCTGGCGCAGCGCTTCGCAGGAGTTGAAGTCCCACCCGAAGAAGCTGTTGATGAGCAGCGTGATATCGCTGAGCAGCGACCGTTCGCCGTCACTGATCCCGCCATCGTCGGCCGTGTACCGGTCGTGCAGCGCCGCCGTCGGGTCGTAGCGGATGATCCGCAACTGGGGCCCGAACCCCAGGCAGCGCACGAACAGGTCGTGCGGGTCGACGGCCTTCTGGAGGTGCATCACGTAGGTGCCGCTGCCCTCGTAGGCGGAGCGCAGACCGGCCTCGTCGTCGGCCCGGCTGACGCCCGCCCAACCACCGCCGTCGTAGGGCTTCATGTACATCGGGTAGCCGAGTTGGTGGCCGACCGCACCGAGGTCGAAGATCTGCGCGTAGCGCGTCAGCGTCTCGTCGAGGTCAGCGCGCGGCGCGTACTCCTTGGGCGGCACCATCCACGTGTCGGGGATCGGCAGGCCGAGGGCCATCATGGCGCAGTAGCTGGTGTGCTTCTCGTTGGCCTGGATCGACCACGGGTTGTTGAAGACGTAGAGGTCGTCCATCACGACGGCCTTCTTGATCCACTCCCGACTCGTCGTGTACCAGTGCGTCAGGCGGTCGACGACGAGGTCGTAGCGGCATGGCTGGCGCAGGTCGAAGGGCTCGATGGTGACCCGCTCGACGGCGAAGCGGACGATGTCGTCGCCGACCGGCAGCGCCAGGTCGAGCTGGCGGACGAGCTCCTCGTAACAGATCGGCCAGCACAGGTCGGCGCCGAGCGACAGACCGATCCGGCGGGTGACGTCAGCCATCGGGTACTCCCTCACGAGTGGTGGACCGTTTCGTTTTTGGCGTCATTCGTAGGCGCTATTCGTAGACCATCCAGAGAGGCCCCGGGAACAGCCACGACAGGCCGTCGCGGAGACGGTCGCGCCAGTTCTCCCAGTTGTGCCCGTCGCGGGCCTCCACATAGCGGATCTCCATCCCCGTCGACTGCAGCACTGGTACGAGTGATCGGTTCTCGTAGATCAGCGACTCGAACGTGCCGCAGCTCACGAAGACCCGCTCGCTGAACGGTTCTGGATCGGCACGGAACTCATTCACCATCGCCTCGATCGGGGCGAACAGCGGCCCGCGCTCGCTCTCGCCGATGTCGGAGAAGGCGAACGATCCGGACTGCAGCAGCATCCGTCCGAACATCTCGGGGTGGCGGCGGGCGACCGCGAACGATGCCGCGGCGCCGAAGCTGGCTCCCATCAA
>Ga0190265_10001046_pt1 | contig 17975 bp, 14 predicted proteins | sample Popmic124T_FD_133135 | JGI IMG/M metagenome (GOLD analysis project Ga0190265, IMG submission 133135) | Populus adjacent soil microbial communities from riparian zone of Indian Creek, Utah, USA - 124 T | ecosystem: Environmental > Terrestrial > Soil > Riparian zone | place: USA: Utah | collected...
CCTCGTGGGTGGTCTCGGCCAGCCGCTGGATGGGCAGGCTCACCCACCGCGCTGTCAGATAGGCGAAGAACAGGGCCAGGGCGACGAGCAGAACCGAGGAGAGGGCGGCGTTGAAGATCATCCTGCTGACTGCCGGGAATGCCGCCGAGAGCGGCTTCTGGACGACCAGGCTCCAGCCGCTCTCGCCCAGCGAGCTGACCTGGACCAGCACCTCCTGGTCTCCCTCGGGAAGGTTCGCCGTGTACTGCGTGGTCGCGGTAATACCCCGGCCGACCAGGGAGCGGACCTCCTCGGACTTGCTCAGCGCCTCCTCCAGGCCGGCCCCGCCGCCGTTCGACCAGAGGATGCGTCCCTTGACGTCGAGCAGAAAAACCCCGACCCCCCGCCGTGCCGCACCCTGGAAGACCTCCTCGAGAGGACGCAGCAGCAGCAGCCCCTCGACGACGAGCCGCGGCTCTTTCGGCGCACTCGGGACCGGCACCGCCAGAGCCGCGAGCGGCTTGCCGTTCGGCCCCAGGTCGACAAACTGATAGGAGGTCCTCTTGCTGCTCCTGGCCTTGGAGAAGGCGGCGTCCATGGCGGCGCGCTCGGGTGCGCTCAAGTTGGGCGGCTCCAGGCCCTTGCCCTGGCGGTCGAGCAGGCGGAGCGACCGCAGGTCTGGGTTCTCCTGCCGGAAGCTCTGGAGCTGACCGCCGACCCAGGGCTCGGCCAAGCGCGCCAGGGTCTCGGGCGGACCGGGGACCGCCAGGATTCCGGTGCCGAACTGCGCGAGCTGCCGGCGTGCGGCGACGACGAAGGCGTTGATCTCCCGCGACAGCGCCTTGGCCTCCTGGATGAGGTTCTCCTGCTCATTCTCGAGCAGAATCTGCTCGCTCTGCGGTATCAGAAGCGCGCTGCTGATACCGAGCGGAATGATGCCCGAAAGCAGCAGGGCAATCAGGAGGACAGTCCGCAGCTTCAGGCGGCGGAAGGGGCGTCTGCGGGTTTGCATGTCGGCCGGCGAACGATGAAAGCGTTGGTCCCTGCCATTATAGCCTATGGGGAAACCTGCCGCCCGCTCGCCGCCCACGATCCGCCCATCGGGTCGCGCAGAAAATCCCCCAGTTCGGCGAGGACCTCGTCCGGTGGAATCCCCTCGGCCATCCATCCCTCTCCCCAGCCTCGCGGCAGCACCCAGACCAGGCCGGCCTCGCGCGCCTTCTTGTCGCGGGCCATCAGGGACACCAGCTCGCCAGGGTCGAGCGGCGGCAGCGGCGGCAGCTCGAAGCGGCCGAGCAGGGCGCGGACGCGGCCGGCCATCTCGCGGTCCAGCCCGCGCCGCCCGGCCAGCCGGAGGGCGAAGAGGATGCCATAGCCCACCGCCTCGCCATGGCGCAGGCCGCCGTAGGCGCGGGCCGACTCGATGGCGTGTCCGAGCGTGTGACCGAAATTGAGCAGGCGGCGATCACCCTGCTCGGTGGGATCGCGCTCCACCACGGCGATCTTGGCTGCGGCGGCGGCCGCCACCACCGGGCCGAACGCGGCGGGGTCGCCGTCGAGCAGGTCCGACAGCCGCCGCTCCACCTGGGCGAAAAGCTCGGGGTCGAGCAGCGCTGCCATCTTGATCACCTCGACCAGGCCGGAGCGCAGCTCCTCGCGCGGCAGGGTCGGCAGCAGCGAGGTGTCGCACACCACCATCGCCGGGTGATGGAACAGCCCCACCGTGTTCTTGCCTCCAGCGAGATCGACCGCCGTCTTGCCGCCGATCGCGGCGTCCACCTGGGCGAGCAGCGTGGTCGGCACCTGGACGAAATCGATGCCGCGGAGGAAACACCCGGCAGCGAAGCCGCCGAGATCGCCGACGCTGCCGCCGCCGAAGGCGAGGAGCCGGCTGTCGCGCTTGCCGCCGGCCGCGAGCATCTCGTTCCACAGTCGCTCCGCCGTGGCGATCGTCTTCGCACCCTCCCCCTCCTCCACCTCCAACACCACCCACCGCGCCGCCGCCTCGGCCAGGGCGTCCAGGCACTGGCCATGAAGCCCGAGAACGCGAGGCGTCGTCACCACGAACACCGTACGGCCGCCTAGCCACTCGGCCAGCCGGAGCCGGGCACCGGCCAGGGCGTCCGCCCCCACCAGGACGGGAGTGGCGCCGACAGGATGGCGGAGAGTGAGCTCGCTAGCCAAGGTGGCTGAAGTCGAAGGGTCCTGTCACGCCGCCTTGGCGATCGGGCTCGACTCGGGCTTCCCCATCGACCGCAGCCAGCGCTGGTGCGAGAGGAGGGCGGCCCAGAGCGTGGGGTGCTCGTTGTAGGTGACTCCCTGCTCCTTGCAGACCTCCTGGACGATCCCGGCGATCGCCGGCAGGTGAAGATGGCTCAGGGTGGGGAACAGGTGGTGCTCGACCTGGTGGTTGAGGCCTCCGGTGTACCAGGTAAGCAGGCGGTTGCCACGGGCGAAGTCGACCGTAGTCTCCACCTGGTGGATCGCCCACTCGGTCTGCACCTCGCCGGCGGTCTTCTCCAGGGTCAGCCAGTTCGACTCGCCGTTGGCATGCGCCAGTTGGAAGACGGCACTCATCATCACGCTCTGCACGCCGGTGACCAGAAAGTAGAAGAGGATGACGAGCGGCACGGAAAAGAAGAACGAGGGAAGGACGAAGGTCCAGGCGAAGAAAGCCAGCTTGCCGCCGATGAAGGCGGCGAGGTCCAAGCCGCGCGGCCGGGGGAACGGGTGATCGCCGATCTGCCCGCGGGCGACGGCCACGAAGTCGTCGATGAAGTGCCACTTGGCGGCGAGGAGACCGTAAAGGGGCCACATGTAGATGTGCTGGAGCCGGTGGTAGGGCCGGTGCGGCTGGTCCTGGGACATCCGGCAGAGCTCGCCGAGGTCGACGTCGTCGTCCAGGCCGTGGACGTTGGGGAAGCTGTGATGGAAGACGTTGTGCTTCCAGCGCCAGACGTACGAGCTGCCGCCGAGGAGGTCGAGCGCCCAGCCCATCAGCCGGTTGAGCTTCCGCGACCCCGAATAGGAGCCGTGGTTGCCGTCGTGAAAGACGTTGAAGCCGATGCCGGCAATGGCGAGCCCGAGGGAGACCGCAAGCGGCAGGGCCTCGAACCACCGCGTCGGCAGGGTGAGGAGCGCCCAGTACGAGCTGACGGCCCAGGTGAGCAGGAGTGCCGTCTTGGCGTGAATCCGCGCGCCGCCGTGGCGCGGCCGCCCCGTCGCTGCCATATGACGGTCGACCCGGGATTGCAGCTCCTTTTGAAAGGAGCGGTCGCGAGAATATTGTAACTTCATTGTTTGCAGTCCCTTCCTACTTTCTTGGGCTCATGCCGCGCGGCTTGGTGCCGGCGGCGGAGTTGCGTCTGTCGTGCTTCTCTGCAAGGAACGTGACGGTGGCGGTGATTATGAGGCTTTGGGCCCTTCCCGCACCACTCCGGCAGCGACGGCGATGCCCAATTCCCGGAGTTGCTTGGCATCGACTTCCGAGGGCGCGTCGGTCATCAGGTCGGTGGCCGAGGCGGTTTTGGGGAAGGCGATCACGTCGCGGATGGAGGGGGCCCCGGCGAGGAGCATCACCAGGCGGTCGAGGCCCAGGGCGATGCCGCCGTGCGGCGGCGCACCGTAGCGCAGGGCCTCGAGGAAAAAACCGAAGCGGGCCTGGGCCTCTTCGGGGCCGATCCCCAGCACCTGGAAGACCCTACTCTGGAGGGCAGGGTCGTGCATGCGGATGGAGCCGCCGCCCAGCTCGATGCCGTCGAGCACCACGTCGTAGGCGAGGGCGCGCACCGCACCCGGGTCGCTCTCCAGGAGGTGGAGATCGCGCGGGTCGGGGCTGGTGAAGGGGTGGTGGGTGGCGAACCAGCGGCCCGCCCCCTCGTCCCACTCGAACACCGGGAACTCGGTCACCCAGAGGAAGGCGTGCTTGCCCTGGGGGATCAGCTTGTAGGTTTTCGCGAGCTCCAGGCGCAGGGTGCCGAGCGCCGCAGCCGCGACCCTGGCCGGAGCGGCGACGAGGAGGGCGAGGCCCCCCTCCTCCAGGCCGAGCGCCTCGGCGGCGCCCTGGAGTTCGGCGTCTGAAAGCGCGTTCTTCACCTGGAAGACGATCTCGCCCCCCTTGCGGCGCAGGGTGAGGACTCCGGCCGCACCGCTGCGGCGGGCGATCTCCACCCAGCCGTCGACGTCCTTGCGGCTGGCCTCGGCGGCCCCGGGCACTACGAAGCCACGCACCACGCCGCCAGCGGCAACCGTCTCCTTGAAGCCGCGGAAGCCGCTCTCGGCGAGGAGGCCCGAGAGGTCGGCGATCTCCAGGCCGAAACGCAGGTCGGGCCGGTCGCTGCCATAGCGCGCCATGGCCTCGGCATAGGTGAGGCGCGGGAAGGGGCTCGGCGGCTCGATGCCGCCGAAGGGGAAGACACGGTGGAAGAGCCCCTCGACCAGCTCGAAGATCTCCTCCTCGCTGGGGAACGACATCTCGAGGTCCACCTGGGTGAACTCGGGCTGGCGGTCGGCCCTCAGGTCCTCGTCCCTGAAGCAGCGGGCGATCTGGATGTAGCGCTCGAATCCCGACACCATAAGGATCTGCTTGAAGATCTGCGGCGACTGCGGCAGGGCGTAGAAGCTGCCATGGTGGACGCGCGAGGGGACCAGGTAGTCGCGCGCGCCCTCCGGGGTCGACCGGGTGAGGATCGGCGTCTCGATGTCCAGGAAATCGCGGTCGTGGAAGTAATTGCGCACTTCGTGCGTCACACGGTCGCGCAGGATCAGGTTCTTCTGCAGCTCGGGCCGGCGCAGGTCCAGGTAGCGGTAGCGCAGGCGGATCTCCTCCGCGGCGTCGTTCTTGCCGTCCACGGCGAAGGGGAGCGGCTCGGAGCGCGAGAGGAGGGCCGCGCGCTCGGCGATCACCTCGATCTCGCCGGTCGGTAGCTCGGGGTTCACGTTCTGGGAGTCGCGGGCGACGACGCGCCCCTCGACCTCGACCACCCACTCGACGCGGGCGGCGCCGAGCGCCTCGGCGGCCTCCGGCGAATCCTCCGGCCGCAGCACCACCTGGACGATGCCGCTCCGGTCGCGCAGGTCGAAGAAGACCAGCCCGCCGTGATCCCGGCGGCGCTGCACCCAGGCCTGGAGCTTCACCTGGCCGCCGACGTCCTCTCTCCTGATCGTTCCCGCTCCGCGACGCTTCATCTCAGTTCCTCTCTGACTCTTGGTGGATGCCCGATCCCAGATCCGCCCGGTAGTGCTCCTTCAGCTCCACGTAGCGGTCGCAGGTCTCGGCGATTCGCCGGACCTCCTCTTCGGTGAGCGGCCGGGCGACGCGCGCCGGAATGCCCAGCGCCAAGTGCCCGGCCGGCACCCGGTGCCCGGGGGCCACCACCGCCCCCGCCCCCACCTGGGCGCCGCGCTCGACCACCGCGCCGTCGAGCACCCGGGCGCCGATGCCGATCAGCGCCCCGTCCTCGATCGTACAGCCGTGGAGGACCGCCTGGTGCCCCACCACCACCCCGGCTCCGATCACCAGTCGATGGTGGACGTAGGAAACGTGCAGCACCGTACCGTCCTGAATGTTGGTGCGCGCCCCGATGCGGATCGAGTTCACGTCCCCCCGGGCCACGGTGTGGAACCAGAAGGAGACGTCGTCGCCCAGCTCCACGTCCCCCGACACGTGGGCACCGGGAGCCAGGAAGACGCGCGCGCCGAGCTTCGGCAGCCGTCCCTGGTAGGAGTGGATCGGCATGGCCCGCAGCCCGGCTACTTCTTCACCGCGCGCACCGAGAGGAGGATCCTCTCGTACTCCGGCAGCCTCTTCTCGAACTCGGGGCGCGCCGCGGAGATCAGGAAGTCGAGCCCGTAGGGGTCCATCGGCACCTTCAAGGCCAGCGTGCTGCGCGCCTCGGTCCCCTCGGCGCTGTCCATCCGTACCAGCACGCCGCGCACGCCCGCGAGCTCCTTGACCTCGACCCGGGGCGCCGACCAGGGCGCCTTCTCGTCGCTCGCCTTGATACTCGCGACGACCTCCTCCGGCGCGCCCATGGGCTTGGGGTTCAGGCGCACCCAGACGAGGCGCGGGTCGTCCGGGATCTTGGCATCGGCGGGACCCAGCCAGAGCCCCGGCGCGTCCTTGCTCTGGCGAAGCTGCCAGTCGCGAGGGATCTCGATCGTATACGGGAGCGGCTCGCCGCTACCTTCGACCGGCTTCAGATCCACCCGATGGTAGGAAAGCGACTCGGCAGGCGCAGCCGGCTTGGCGGCCGGCGCGGTCGTCTGGGTTGTCTGAGCGGTCGCGGCCGTGGCGGCGAAGGCGAGGAGGAGCGGGATCGTGCGTCTGTATTTCATGGCAAAACCTCGGATGTCTGATGTGCGGACCGGCTCGCGACCGGGCGGGAAAGCATGGCATAAAATCCGCCGGTGTCCAAAGACCTCGACGGCGCCACCCTGGACGTGGTCATCCCGGCCTTGAACGAAGAGGCCTCGCTCCCCCTCGTGCTCGCCGCCCTGCCGCGCACCCTCGTACGCCGCGTCGTGGTCGCCGACAACGGCTCGGCCGACGGCACCGCCCGGGTAGCCCGGGAGGGCGGCGCCGAGGTGGTCGCCGCCGCCCGGCGCGGCTACGGCAGCGCCTGCCTCGCCGGCCTCGACCACCTGCGCCGCACCGGAGCGCCGGACGTCGTGGTCTTCGTCGACGCCGACTTCTCGGACCACCCCGACGAGCTGCCGCGCCTGATCGCTCCCATCCTCGCCGGCGAGGCCGACCTGGTGATCGGCTCGCGGGTGCTGGGTCATCGCGAGCCCGGCGCCCTCCTCCCGCAGGCGCGGGCCGGCAACTTCGTCGCCTGCTGGCTGATCCGCCTCTTCTACGGCCACCGCTTCACCGACCTCGGCCCCTTCCGCGCCATCCGCTGGGAGGCGCTGGAGAGGCTGGAAATGGCCGACCCGAACTTCGGCTGGACGGCCGAGATGCAGGTCAAGGCGGTCAAACGGGGGTTGCGCTCGACCGAGGTGCCGGTCTCCTACCGCCGCCGCGTCGGGGTGTCCAAAATCACCGGCACGGTTTCGGGGACGATCCACGCCGGCTATAAGATCCTGTGGACCGTGGCCCGCCACATTCGAGGACCGAGATGACCGAAACCAGCCCGCAGCCCGTCCGCGCCGACACCGAGATCGAGGTCCGCTACGCCGAGACCGACCAGATGGGCGTCGTCCACCACGCCAACTACATCGTCTGGTTCGAGCTCGCCCGGACCCGTCTCTGCGCCCTCTCCGGCTACCACTATGCGGACATCGAGAAGATGGGCTTCCTGCTGATGGTCACCGGAGTCCAGGTGAGCTACCGGCGGCCGGCCCGCTACGGCGACGCCGTCAAGATCGCCTGCTGGGGGGACCGGCTGGGCAGCCGCGGCATCCGCTTCGCGTACGAGGTCTACCGGGGGGACGACCTGCTGGTGACCGGCTCGACCGAGCACATCTGGGTCGATTCCGCCACCGGACGCCCCTGCCGTACCCCGGAGCCGCTACGCGAGCCGTTCCGGCGGCTGGCGGGGCTGGCGGAGTAAAAACAACACCGCCCCTTCAGGGCGGCCCTCACTCCCCCGGCAACTCGCGCCGCACCAACTGGCCGCAGGCTCCCTGGACGTCGCGCCCGCGGCTGCGGCGCACGGTGACGAAGCAGCCGTGGTTGTGGAGACGGCGGGCAAAGGCCTGGAGGCTGGCTTCCTCGGGCCTGCGGAAGGTGGCATGGGCGTGCTCGTTCATGGGGATGACATTGACCGGGTGGCGGTGGCGCAGCTCCCCCAGCCAGGCGACGAGGCGGTCGGCGTCCTCGACGGTGTCGTTGACCCCGGCGAGGAGCACGTACTCGATGGTGATGCGCTCGTTAGGCTTGAGCTTCCAGGCATCCAGCGCCTGGCGCAGGCGGACGAGGTTCCAGGCACGGTTGACGGGCATGGTGGCGGAGCGCGCCTCGTCCGTCGTGGCATTGAGCGAGAGGGCGAGCTGCGGCCGGGGCTCCATGCGCGCCAGCCGCTCGAGGCCGGAGACCAGTCCCGCGGTGCTCACGGTGATGCGGCGCGAGGAGAGGCCGGTGCCCTCGGGGTGGCAGAGCACGGTGATGGCGCGGTGGACGTGGTCGAGGTTGTGGAGCGGCTCGCCCATGCCCATGAAGACGAGGAAGACGTGCTCTCCCTGCTGCGGCCCCAGCTCGCGCATCAAGGCGAGGACCTGCCCCACGATCTCGCCGGCCGTCAGGTTCCGCACGATCCCCATGGCGCCGGTGGCGCAGAAGGTGCACCCCAGTGCGCAGCCCACCTGGCTCGAAATGCAGAAGGTGACCCGCGGATCGTCCACATGCCGCGGCATGTGAACGGCCTCGACGCGCTGGCCGTCGCTCAACCCGAGCACCAGCTTGGTGGAGCCGTCTTCCGAGGGATAGCGCTCGAGGATCGTCGGCAGGGAGAGGTCGGTATTTTCCGCCAGCCAGGCGCGGATCTCGGTCGCGAGGAACAGGCTGTCCGGCCGCCAGGTGCGGGTCCTCTGGAGGCGCGCGAAGACATGCTCGGGGCGGCCGGGGCAATCCTGAGCGGCCAAGTCTTCGGGCAGCAGGGACCAGGCGGAGGGCGGGCCCCCGCGCTCCGGAGCCCGGCGGTCCCAGGGCATGGCGGGGTTGTAGACGACCGGCAGCGGCATGGCGCAAGTCTAGCGGATTCGACCCGAGGGAATCGCGGCCGCCGCTTCAGCCCACATCGACCGCGGTGACCATGATGCGGTCCGACTGGAGGTCGGCTCCGAGCAGGAAATCCTGCGCGCCGACGTCCCTGAAGCCGCACTTCTCGTAGAAGGCGATGGCGCGCGGGTTGTGCTCCCAGACGCCGAGCCAGAGGGTGCGGCCGCCGAGCTCGCGCGCCGCTTCATGGACGGCGGCCATGAGGCGTTGCGCGAGCCCGCGCCCGTGCCACGGCCGGTCCACGTAGAAGCGCCCGAGCTCGACCGGCGCCTCGCCGGTGACGCAGGCGGGAGCGGGGATCTGGCGCACCTGGGCGTAGGCCGCGAGCGCTCCGCCGCTCTCGATCACGAACGTGATCACATCCGGCCGGGAGAGCTCCTCCGTCTGCTGCCTCACGCCATAGGCCCTGTTGATGTGCGCCGCCACGTCTTCCGGCCGGTTGTCGGGGCCGAACGTCTCGAGGAAAATCCGCGCCGCGAATTCGGAGAGCGCGGGGGCGTCCGCAGGCTCGGCTCGGCGGATCTGGAACGGGGGCTCTGACATGGGGTCCCGAGATTTTACCATCCCGGAACCGGAGCCGCTGCCCGAGCCCTTCCGCGCCTCCTTGCCCTCTGCAATTGGCCCAAAACAGGTTCTTGACAATCCGTACCGAACCGGTCCAGAATCTTTTCAGTGGAATGAGATTTAGTCTCAATAACAACTAGGCCGGGACTTTCATGAACCAACGCCTGCGTACTGCGATCTTCTGGCTTCACCTCGCGGCTGGCCTCGTGGCCGGATCGGTGGTCCTCATCATGTCGATCACCGGGGTGCTGCTGATGTACGAGCACCAGATCGTCGACTGGGCGGAGCGCGGCTATCACTCCGCGCCTCCTTCTCCGGGAGCGGCGCGGCTGCCTGTGACTGAGCTCGTCGCGAGCGCCGTGGCGGCGCGTCCCGGCACTCCCCCTTCGGCCGTGACGCTCCAGGCCGATCCGACGGCGCCGGTCACGGTGGGCCTTGGCAAGGGGCGCAACGTCTACCTGAACCCCTACACCGGCGAGGTGCTGGGCGAAGGGTCGCCCAAGGTGCGGGCGTTCTTCCGCGCGGTCACCGATTGGCACCGCTGGCTGGGTGCCGGCGACGAGAACCGAGAGACCGGAAAGGCGATCACCGGCGCCTCGAACCTCGCATTCCTGGTCCTCGTCGTCTCCGGGAGCTTTCTCTGGTGGCCGCGCAGGTGGGGCTGGCGCCAGGTGAGGGGCATCGTCTGGTTCCGTGGCGGTCTGCCGGGCAAGGCGCGCGACTTCAACTGGCACAACGTCATCGGCCTCTGGATGTGGCTGCCGCTCTTCCTGATCGTCCTGACCGGCGTGCTCATCTCCTACTCCTGGGCCGGCAACCTCCTCTACCGCATGACCGGCGAGGAGCCCCCGGCGCGCCAGGGCGGTCCGGGTGGCGGCGAGCGGAGATCCGGGCCCGGAGGCGGCGGCGAGGAGGAGGTGAGCCTCGCGGGCCTCGACCGGATCTGGGGAGTCGCGGAGCGCCAGGTGCCGGGTTGGGAAAGCGTCAGCGTGCGCCTCTCCGGCGAAGCGGACGAGCCCGCGGTCTTCACGATCGTGAGCGGCGGCCGCGGCCGGCCGGACCTGCGCGCCCAGCTCACCCTGGACCGCGGGACCGGCGAGGTCGTGAAGTGGGAGCCGTTCGCAACCCAGAGCCTGGCCCGCCGGCTGCGCTCGTGGGGACGCTGGGTGCACACGGGCGAGGCGGGCGGGTTCCTCGGCCAGACCCTGGCGGGCTTGGCGTCGGCCGGGGCGGCGGTGCTGGTGTGGACGGGCTCCGCCCTCTCCTTCCGGCGCTTCGTGGCCTGGAGGAGGCGCCGGCGGACGGAGCGGACGGAAGCGGTGGCCGAGATCTCTTGATGGACCGGACAATTAAAACTTGTCGTACCCATAACCTGAAGGTTCTGAGAGGACAAACCGTATGAAGAGGAGAGACAAGAACCACCGGGACGGCCAGCGCAAGCGGTCGGGAAAGCCGCCGCGCTGGCTGGTCTTCGGCACGCTGGCGGCGACCACGGCCTTCGGCGGACGCGTCACGGCGACCAAGGCCTACGCCCAGGAGAACGAGGGTCAACTGCCGGGTGACCGGGTTCCCACCGACCGCCGCGCCGGCTCGCCGCGCGGCACCCGGTCGCTGGTCTCCATGCTGAACGCCTCTTGGCCGGAGACGGCGGTGACGGCGGCAACGATCGCAGACGGAGCGTACGCGCGGGGCAAGGGCCAGACGCAGGATCTGCCGACCCGCAGCTTCGCGATCCCGCCCGGCCCGCTGGCGGCGGCCTTGAAAGCCTTCGAGGAGACGGCCGGAGTGGCGGTCCGTGTCACGCACGAGGCGATCGGCTCCCTCGAGTCGCCCGGCGTCTCGGGACTGCTAAAGGTCGACCAGGCGCTCGAACGCCTGCTCGCGGGCACAGGCGTCACCTACCTCTTCACGGATCCCCAGGCGGTGACGCTCGATCTCGAGATGCTCACGGAGACGCTCGACGTGACGGCTCCCTCGGCTCCCTCCTCCCCCAAGTACACGGAACCCCTGCGCGACACGCCGCAGACGATGACCGTGATCTCCCGGGAGCTGATCCAGGAGCAGGGCGCGACGACTCTCCGCGAAGCTTTGCGGAACGTCACCGGCATCAGCATCCAGGCGGGTGAAGGCGGCGGCGGCCTGCCGGGCGACAACCTTTCGATCCGCGGCTTCGCGGCCCGGAACGACATCTTCGTCGACGGCGTGCGCGACTTCGGGGCCTATACCCGGGATCCCTTCAACGTCGAGCAGATCGAGGTGACCAAGGGTCCGGCCTCGCTCTACGCCGGGCGCGGGTCGACGGGCGGCTCGCTCAACCTGGCGAGCAAGTCTCCCGGGCTCGCCGCGTTCCAGGGCGCGACGCTCGGCGTGGGCCTCGACAACTTCAGCCGCGCGACGATCGACGTCAACCAGCCGATCGCCGACATCGACGGCGCGGCCTTCCGGGTCAACGCCATGTGGAACCAGGGCGACACTCCGGGGCGCGACGAGGTCGAGAGCAAGCGCTGGGGCGTGGCCCCCTCCCTCGCCTTCGGCCTCGGCACGCCGACGCGGGTGACGCTCTCCTACTCGCACCTCGCGCAGGACAACGTCCCCGAGTACGGCCTGCCCTGGGTGCCTCCAACCAACGTGCCGCTCGCCGAATACGCGGACCAGCCGGCGCCGGTCGACTTCGACAACTTCTACGGCTTGACGGACAGGGACTACGAGGAGACCGTCACCGGCGTCGCGACCGCGAAGATCGAGCACGACCTGAACGACGCGTTCACTTTGCGCGGCCTGCTGCGCCACGGCCGGGCGGAGCGCGATTCGATCATCACCGCGCCCCGCTTCGTGGGCAACGACAGCACCCAGCTCAACCGCCAGTTGCAGGCGCGCGACCTGACCGACACCATCCTCGCCCAGCAGACCGACCTGACCGGGACTTTCAAGACCGGCAACGTCGAGCACGCGACGATCACCGGCTTCGAGGTCGCACGCGAGGGCTCGAAGAACTACGCGCGGACCGGTCCGACCGCCCCGGTGGCCGACCTGTTCAACCCCGACCCCGGCCAGCCCTACCTGGGGCCGATCACTCGGACCGGCGCGTTCACCGAGAGCGAGGCGGAGACCGTGGCCCTCTACGCCTCGGACACCGTCAAGCTGAACGAAAAGTGGCAGGTGATCGGCGGCCTGCGCTGGGACCGCTTCAACATCGACTTCGACTCGGTGGCGACGACCGGCGAGGTGACGCCGTTCGAGCGCACGGACGAGATGCTGAGCTGGCGCGCCGGAGTGGTCAACAAACCCTTGCCGAACGGCAGCATCTACGCCTCCTACGGCACCTCGTTCAACCCCTCGGCCGACGGGAACACGGGCTTGAGCCTGACGACCGCGCTGGTCGACCTCGAGCCCGAGAAGAGCCGGGGCTATGAGCTCGGCACCAAGTGGGACCTCCTCGGCAACCGGCTGGCCTTGAGCGCCGCGGTCTTCCGCACCGAGAAGACCAACGCCCGCACCCCGGGCGTCGATCCCGGCGATCCGCCGACCGTGCTCGAGGGCGAGCAGCGGGTCGACGGCGTGGAGATCGGCGTCAACGGCAGCTTCACCTCCCGGTGGTCCGCCTTCTTCGGCTTCACCCACTTAGAGAGCGAGATCCTGAAGTCGAACACCCCCGCCGAGGTGGGCAAGGAGCTGCCGAACACGCCGGAAAACAGCGTCAGCCTGTGGACCACCTACCGCCTCCGCCGCGGCCTCGAGGTGGGGGCCGGCGCGCAGTTCGTCGACGATCGTTTCAACAACGCGACCAACGTCCGCACGGCGCCCGACTACCTATTGTTCGACGCCATGGCGAGCTACCGCCTGAACGAGCGGTTCAACCTCCGGCTGAACGTCACCAACCTGACCGACGAGCGCTACATCGACCGCGTCGGCGGCGGGCACTTCATCCCGGGCACCGGCAGGGCCGTCTCCCTGTCGACCGACATTGACTTCTAAGGAAAAACGCGATGCTGCTCCAGGTTCCAGAAGTCTTGAATGCCGAGCAGGTCGCTCGGGCACGCCAGATCCTCGATCAGGCCGAATGGGTGGACGGCAAGGTCACCGCCGGCCACCAGTCGGCGCGGGCCAAGGACAACATGCAACTGCCCGAGGACAGCCCGGCGGCGCGCGAGCTCGGCGCCATGATCCTGGGGGCGCTGCAGCGCAACCCGCTGTTCATCACGGCCGCGCTGCCGCTCCAGGTCTTCCCGCCGCTCTTCAACCGGTACCAGGGCGGCCAGTCGTTCGGCACGCACGTCGACAACTCCATCCGCCAAGTGCCCGGCACGCCGCACCGCATCCGCACCGACCTCTCGGCGACGCTGTTCCTCTCCGCTCCGGACGAGTACGACGGCGGCGAGCTGATGGTGGAGGACACCTACGGGGTGCACGGCGTCAAGCTGCCGGCCGGCCACCTGGTGCTCTACCCGTCGACCAGCCTCCACCACGTGCGCCCCGTCACCCGCGGGGCGCGCATCTCCTCCTTCTTCTGGCTGCAGAGCATGGTGCGCGACGATGCCGAGAGGACTCTCCTCTTCGACCTCGACGCGGCGATCCAGCGGATCAGCCATGACGTGCCGGACCACCCTTCGGCCGTGCAGTTGACCGGGATCTACCACAACCTCCTGAGGCGCTGGGCCGAGCTCTGATTGAACCTTCGTCACTCCTGCGGGGACTCACCAGCAATTGCTGCCGCGCTTCACGCCTGACGGAGCGCGGCAGCCCCCCTCAAGGAGGAGATGACGATGCGCTATCGATCCACCCTGCCGGTGCTCACGCTCGGCTTCCTGCTCGCGGTGTCCGCGTTGGGTCAGCATCACTCCATGGCCGGAAAGGACGACTATGAGCCCCCGAACGGTGGCGATCCCGGGTCGCCGCCGGCAGGGTGCCTGGGGGTGCAGGCCAAGATCACGGTCGGCGCGACCACGACCTTCTCTCCGCAGACGATCACCGTCGACGCGGGGCAGCCGGTCTGCTGGACCTGGACGGGGATGCTGCACAACGTCAGGGCCGACGACGGGTCGTTCACGAGCGGCCCCGCGGCCGACTCGGCCAACTTCCAGCGCACCTTCAATACGCCCGGTACCTACGGCTACCACTGTCAGGTCCACGGCAACGCCACCTCCGGCATGCGCGGCGTCGTGGTCGTCCGCGGCGCCGCCGGCGGCGAAGGGCCGGGCAAGCTCGACATCGCCTCCTCGACCTACAGCGTGACGGAAGGCGTCGCGGCGCTGACGGTGAACGTGGCGCGCGTGGGTGGCAGCGACGGCGTCGCGACGGTCAAGTACGCGACGGCCAACGGCACCGCCAAGACGGGCAAGGACTTCACCGCCCGCACCGGCACCTTGCGGTGGGACAACGGCGACCTGAACCCGAAGCCGATCCAGGTGCCGATCAAGAACGACACCTCCAAGGAGAGCGCCGAGAGCTTCGCCATCAAGCTCAGCAAGGCGACCGGCGCCACGATCGGCGTCAGCAGCACGACGGTGACGATCAACGACGACGACAGCCCGAGCGGATGCGCCGGGGCGCTCGCCGCTCCCGCCGAGCTGCGCGCCCTCGGCCAGTCTCCCGGCGAGATCCGCCTCACCTGGGGCGACGAGTCGGGCGCGGCGAGCTTCTACAGGATCGAACGGCGGCAAGTGGGCGGCACCTTCGAGGAGATCGCCGCGGTGCCTTCCGGGGTCAACAGCTTCACCGACTCCGGCCTGTCCGGCAATTCCATCTTCCACTACCGGGTGAGGGCTGAAGGGGCGGACGGCCTTTCGGCCTTCTCTTCGATCGCCGCCGGCTCGACCGACGGCCAGGCGGCTCCCTGCGACGACACCGGCAAGGCCCTCTGCCTCAAGGACGGAAGGTTCGAAGCGGCCATCGAGTGGCGCGCCTTCGACGACGAGGCCGAGAGGGAAGCCAAGCGGGTGATCCTGCCCGAATCCCCCGGCTCAGGCCTCTTCTCGCTGTCTCCCCGCGGCGAGACGCAGTTCCTGCTCAACGTGCTCGACGGCTGCGCGATCAACAACCACTACTGGCTCTACTTCGCGGCCGTCACCGACGTCGAGTTCACGGTCAAGGTGCGCGACACCCAGACCGGCCGCACCTGGGTGCATCTCAACCCGGGTGGCAACGTTGCGGCGCCGGTGCGCGACGTCGACGCCTTCGCGACCTGCCGGTAGGCGAAACGATCGTAGGGGCGGTTCCCGGAGCCGCCCCTACAGGACCCGCACTGCCCGCACCTCGGCGTCTTCCTCCACAAAGCGCAGCAGCGCGTCCCCTTCCCTCTCCAGATCCGCCAGAGCCTTCTTGGCGAGCTTGCCAAAGGGTTCGAGCACCAGGACCGCGGACTTCTTTTTGCGCTCGACCTTCCAGGCCCCGGCCACGAAGCCGTCGACCAGGAACGTCGCGCGCACCTGGAGGTTCTTGAGCACCACGCGGGGGCGGTGCTCGTCCGCGATCACCCGCGTGCGGTCGACGTGCGAGAGGACCAGGTTGTCGAACTCGGGCAGGAATCGGACGGGCGCCGGCACGTCCTCCTCCGGGCGCGGCGCATCCGGAAGATCGAACAGCTCGCGCTTGCGTTCGTCGCGGAAGGTGACGAGCCGGGGGCGGAGCTCCTCGAAGACCGCCTTCAAGCCCGACAGGGCGGACCACGCCTGCGCGTCGCCGGACGTCGCGGGACCGAACGCGGCGAGGTAGCGCAGCACCAGCTCGTGCGGCGTTGTGGGGCCGGACGGGACCGTCGTCTTGAGCCACTCGTCGGCGACCGCGAAGTCCGCGGAGGCCGGAAATCCCCAGGCCGTCTCGGTCGGCACCTGCACGAGCGGCAGGTGGGTGCGGACGGTGTACGCCATCGCCCGTTCGTCACCCTCCGGATGGAGCGCCTTCAGATGGATCCGGAAGGCGTCGAAGGTCGCCGGCGCCCTGCCGAAGAAGGCGCGGCCTTCGGCGAGGAGGGCGTCCCGGTCGAAGCTCTGCGACCGGTCCCCGAGCACCGCAGCCGTGCCGCGGGCGAGCGCCGGCTGCAAGGCGCCCCGCAGGCCCAGGTAGTCGGCGGCGCTCATCAGGTGCAGCGTCGCGCGCATCGTCGTCGAGCGCACGGCCTGGCGCGTGTGCAGAAGGTCGAGGAGATCGGCGCGGCGGAACCCTTCGAGGCGGGTCCACAGGCCCACGAACGGAGGCCGCGCCACCTGCGCCTGGAGGCCGACGAGCCGCTCGACGGCGGCGAGCGGCGGCATCGTCTCGCGGGCGAGGAGCATCTGCCTCGCGAGCAGGGCTCGGTTGAGCTGGCGGGTGGTGAGGGGCGGGCTCATGGGCTCGAAATGGTACACGAAGGGACCGGGTTGGCCGCCCGGCCCCCCCTTCAGCCCTAGCAGCCGCCGCCCGGGAGGGATCCCCCCTTGGTCTGGTAGTAGCCGTAGACCTCGTTCCAGTCGAAGTGGAGGGCGGTGTCGACGCCGAAGCAGTGGTCGCCCTCGCCGTTGTCCGAGCCGGCCATGAAGCCCCAGTTGAGCACGGCGTCGGCGCCCTTGACGTCGAAGAAGCGGTCGACCGACGCCCGGACGGCCGGCCCGCGGCCGCCCGAGGTGCCCGGGATGGCGATGCCGTCCCAGGTGCCGCCGGGGAAGACCTCGCAACCGCCGCCGCCGCCGAAGCCGATCTCTCCCAGGATGTAGGCCTTGGTGTTCTGGGCCCACAGCCAATCGTCGTAGGTGGAGTTGGCCCCGGGGGCCGCCCATTCGTTGTTGTAGCCGTGGATCGACAGGAAGTTGAACGGGCTCGTCTGGCCGTTCCAGTTCGAGTAGAAGGCCGCCGCGAGCAGCGCCAGGGTGCGGCCGTCGTACTTGCCGGCCGCCGCGTGGTGGCTCGAGATGAAGCCGGTTGTGATCATCTGCTGGGCTCCGAGGCTGCGGATATAGTTGCCCATTTCGTAGGCGAAGCCGAGCATGACGTTCGCACCCGCGGCGTTGTCCGTGCCCACCGACAGCTCGTTGCCGAGCTCCCAGGCGAAGATCTCCGGAGCGTTCCTGAACTCCTGCACCAGCGCCGCGACATAGGGCTTGTAGTTGACGCGGAAACCCGAGCTGTACCAGCCGTTGAGGTTGGTGAGCAGCCCGCCGCTGAAATAGCCGCCATCGCCGGGCACGTGGTAGCCGGTGCCCTGGTAGAAGTCCGTCAGGGTGATGATGAAGCGGATCCGCGGGTTGATGGCGCGGGCCGTGTTGATCAGGTCGTAGATGGCGGCTTTGGCCTGGTTGGCGTCGCGGTCGTTGCGGGCGATGAAGACGCGCACCACCCGAGCGTTCATGGTGTTGAGAGACCTGAGCTGCTCGTCGATCTCGGCGACGCCCCGGTACGCAGTGCCCCGCAGGTTGACGCCCACCGCCTTGTAGGCCGCGCCTCCGCAGACGAAGCCGGCGCCGCTCGCCGAGACGAAGCCGAGGGAAGGCGGCCCGTTGAGAGAGATCGTCCACTCCGCGGACTCGCCGAAGAACTCGAAGCCATCGCGCACCATGCGCAGCGCGAGCTTGGTCGAGGCGCCGCTCCCGGGCGCCGTGATGTCGAACTGGAAATCGTGCGACTGGCCGGGAGCCACGTTGCCGCACAGGTAGGCTCGGGCGTCGGTGGTGGAATTGGCATAGCCGCCGCAGCCGAATCCGCTCCAGAGGACCCCGTTGGCCGGCAGGGCGCCGAGGCGGTA
>Ga0190265_10001047_pt1 | contig 17974 bp, 19 predicted proteins | sample Popmic124T_FD_133135 | JGI IMG/M metagenome (GOLD analysis project Ga0190265, IMG submission 133135) | Populus adjacent soil microbial communities from riparian zone of Indian Creek, Utah, USA - 124 T | ecosystem: Environmental > Terrestrial > Soil > Riparian zone | place: USA: Utah | collected...
CTGGTCAAGAAGAACAATGTCGAGCTGGTGAAGGGCGTCGACCGCGCCTCGACCACCACCGTCTCGGCGCTGCGCACCGCCGTCACGGTCGCCCAGGCGCTGACCAACCAGAAGCTGGTGCTCGAACAGATCACCGCGCTCAACACCACCACCGCCAACATGATCGAATCGACCGGCGAGATGCTCAAGAGCCAGACCGGCGAGATCCACAAGCAGGCGGCCTCGGCGACCATCCCGCTGGAGGTGCTGCAGCGCGCCTTCCAGAACATCTACGACACGATGGACACGATCGATAAGTTCAAGCTCGAGGCGCTCGGCAACATGAAGCAGACGGTCGACACGCTCGGCAAGGAGGTCGAGAAGAGCCGCGGCTATATCGCCCGCGCCGAGGGCGTCGAGCAGAACCGGCTTGCCTCGGGCGGCGGCTCCTCGGCCGATTCCCCGCTGACCGCGCTCGAATGAAGCGAACGGGATGAGCCTCCATCTGCCCCATGTCGACCGCAAGATCGCGCATTTCGACAGCGAGCTCGACCGGATCGGCCGCCTCGCCGCGTCGCGCGTGGCCGAAGGGCCGGCGCTGCCCGGGCGCCGCCGGAGCACCGGCTGGGCGAAGAAGGTCGCCACCGCCCTGATCGCCGTCGCGCTGGTGATGGTGGCGACGACGGTGATCGGAATCGTCCTCGACGGAATCGGCCTTGGCGGCTTCGTCCTGTCGCTGCTGGCGATGGCCGGCGCCGCCGCCTTCTTCCTCATGCCGCGCCGCGAAAAGCCGATCGTCGACTATAAGGACGACATGCCCAACCAGGCGGTCGTCCAGCGCCTCGACACGCTCCTGGTCAGGAAGCGCGCCGCCCTCCCCGCTTCGGCCGGGCGCCGAATCGACTCGATCAGCCGCCAGCTTCCACTGCTGGAAAGCCGGCTCGCCGAAACCGAGATACTCGATCCGCTCGCCCAGGACGCCCGCCGGCTGATGGGCAAGCACCTCCCCGAGCTGATCGAACGCTACGAGCGCGTGCCGCCGGCCTATCGCGGCGAACGCGACGGCGACGGGCTGACGGTTGACGAAAGGCTGATCCAGGGTCTCGACGCGGCCGGCGGCGCGCTCGACGATCTCGGCCGCAAGCTCGCCCACGAAGATATGAGCGCGTTCGAGACGCAGGGGCGCTTCATCGAAAGCCGCTACAAGGAAGACGGCACCCTTAAGGGGCGATAATGGGCTTCGATCTCGAACGCGTCCTCGAGGAAACCGAGGAGTTCCTGCGCCGCTCCATACCGTCGCGCGCGACCCGCGAGGCCCGCAGGCGCGCGGCGCGCCGCAAATGGGAAGAGTTTGGCCGTCGGGCCCAGCGGGCGGGCTTCACATTCGTCGGCCTCGTCGCCTTGCTGATCGTGGCGACGATCCTCCTGAAGGCCGGCTTCTTCATCTGGCTCGTTGCACTGCCGACCATCTTCCTCTTCTGCCTGCTCACGCTCACCTGGCCGAGCCGGAAGGCGCGTCAGCCGGCACAAGCCGACGGCCCCCGCGAGCTGCCGCTCGACGAGCTCGCGGCCCGGGCCGAGGAAGGGCTGCTGGAGCGGACCCGGGAGCTGCCGGGGCGTGCGCTCCCCCCCGCGGACGCGATCATGGCCCGTCTCGCCGAGCTGCAACCCCATCTCGGCACGCTCGACCCCGTTTCGCAGATCGCGGGCGATGCCCGGCGGCTGATCGGCCGGCATCTGCCGCAACTCGTCGATTCCTATCTCGAACTCCCGCCCAGCCATCGTGGCCCGAATTCGGAAAGCAGCCAGCGTTTCGTCGAGAGCCTCGGGATCGTCGCGGACGAACTCGACCAGGTGCTGGAAAGCTGCTGCCGCGACAAGCAGATCGGCTTCGAGACGCATCATCGCTTCATCGAGGCCCGCTACGGCGAGGACGGCCGACTCAAGGGCGAATGAAACGCGCCCGGATCCAGTCGCTGACAAGCGCCAGCGCGGCCGGGGCGAAGGTCTCCTCGATATCCGCATATTCGCCGAGCCCGCCGGTCCGCGCCGTCTGGAACAGGTGGTTGAGGCCGGGCAGCTCTTGGATCGTGACGTCCCTGTTGCCCGGAGTGGCGGCGCGGATGCCGGCGAGATTTTCGGCCGCGAGCACCTGCCGGTCGAGCGACCCGTTGAGCGCGAGGACCGGCATGCGAAGCCGCGCGAGATCCGGCGCCGGATCGTAGCGGACGAACCAGCGCAGCCAGGGATCGGCGGCCTGCGCCGCCATCTGCTCGAGCTGCGCCGGCTGAAGGCTCGCGGCCCGCAACTGCTCGTCGGTGATCAAGGCACGCAGGAGCGCAGCAGCGTCGCCGTCGGCGGCGGCGGCCGCGAACAGGGCCTGCTGGATCTCGACGCCGCGCTCGCGCTCCGCCGAATCGGCGCCCGTCGCCTCGCCAATCGCGCGCGCCTGGCTCGCCATCAGCCGGCGAGTCGGCACGCCAGGGCCGGCGAGCAGGACCATATAGGCGACGCCTGGATTGTCGCGCACCGCGATCGGGCCGATCATGCCGCCCTCGCTATGGCCGATGAAGCCGATCGCGCGGCGGTCGATCTCCGGGCGCGCGGCGAGGAAGGCGAAGGCCGCATTGGCGTCGGTCGCGAAATCGGCGGACGTGGCACCCTGATGCCGTCCGGTCGAACGGGCGAAGCCGCGATCGTCGTAGCGAAGCACGGCGATGCCCTGTCGGGTGAGATGATCGGCGAGGATTGCGAAGGGCTTGTGGCCGAACACGGATTCGTCGCGGTCCTGCGGGCCGGAACCGCTGATCAGGATGGCGGCGGGGAACGGCCCCCGGCCTTCGGGATGGGTCAGCGTGCCGGCGAGGGTTACGTCGGGCGCGGCGGGATTGGGGATGCTGACCTCCTCGCTGCGATAGGGGAGAGGCGATCGCGGCATTTGCGGGCGGGCTCTCGGGGCGCTGGCGGTCTCGGCCGAGCGGACGAAGGTGACCTCCGCATCAGGAAAGCCGCTGCGGCGCCAGCTTCCGGTCAGCCGCCCGCCCGCGACCGTCCCCTGAAAGCTCGTGCCGCCCGCGGGGACGGCGAAGCTGACAGCATCGCCGTCGCGGGCGAGGCCGGTGACGGCAAGGCCCATTGCCATCAGGTCCGGCGAATCTAGCGAGGCGATCGTGCCGTCGATACCCGTGGTAATGCGCAGCACCAGCCGGAGCGGCACCCCGTTGCGCATGACGCTTCCTGCCCAGCGGCCGTCGAGGCCAGCGACGACGGGCGCCGCCGCGGGCCGGCCGCGCCGAAGCTCGAGCGCAAGCGCAGCGCCCTGGGTAAAGGTGCCGAGGAAAGACTGGCGGCCGGGCTGCCACGCGCCCTCATAGGTGGCACCGATTGCCGGAATGGTGAAACGCATCCGCCCATCGGCGATCACGACCTCGCCGAGCGGGGTGCGGCGGCCCGGCGCCTGATCGATGCTCTCCAGCGTGCCGGCGAGCGTGCCGTCCGCGCCGCGGCTGATCGTCACCACCAGGCGTAGCTGGCCGGTGGGAATGGCGAGCGCACCATGCCAGTCGCCGGTTACGGTCTCCTGCGCCACCGCGGGGGCCGCGAGCAGCGCAGCCAGGAGGAAGGCGACGATCGAAAGCAGCCGTGTCATGCCCTGTTCTCCCGTGCGGACCTAAAGGATGCGATCCGAAGCGCGATCAGCCCAAGCCCGACCGCCAGCGGAACCATCGACCACAAAGCCGCCTGCTTGATTGGCGCGAGCGCCCAGATGGCGGTGTTGGCGAGCCCGGCGAGCACCAGCACCCAGCCGGAATAGCGTTGCATCGCCTGCTTGCGTCCGGCGTTCGGCGAAGCGGGATCGACGCAGGCCGCCTTCTTCGGCGCGAGATTGGCGTAGTAGACGCAGGCGAGGCCGGTGGCGATGCCGAGGAAGCGAAGCGCCAAGGATTCATCGTCCGGAGCGATCAGCCCTACGCCGCGGGCGAGGGCGAATGCCTCGCACACCGCCATGATGGTCGCCGCATAAGCGACGGCGAGGCGCACCGAAGCCTCGTCGCGCTTCATCAGTTCGGCGCCGGCCCACAGGATTGGCATGGTCAGCCCTGCGATCAGCCAATATTCGCGCTTCTCCGGCACGAGCAGGAACAGGGCGATGGCGAGCGCCTCGACCAGGGCGACCGCGATCACGGCCAGCCCCAACGCATATCGTCCACGAATCATGATGCTTCTTCCTTTCGCTCGGCGGGTGCGCCGAGATCGAGCCCGACGGTCTGGGCGAGCCCCATCAATGCCTCTTCGAGCACCGACATCCTCAATTGGTAGATTACGGACTTGCCGTTCTTGCTCGCGTCGATCAGCCCGGCCTCGCGCAGAACCGCGAAGTGAGCCGACATGGTCGGCTTGGAGACGTCGAAATGGCCGGCAAGCTCGCCGGCGCTCATCGGCCGCTCGCGAAGCAAGGCCAGCACCTGGCGGCGAGTCGGATCGGCAAGGGCTTTGAAGACGCTGCTCATGGTTCGACATTTAGCTATTTATCGAAATGAGTCAAGTCGCCCGATCATGAGGGTGTTTTCGCCGCCCGAATCTCCGTGCCGGCGAAGGCGCGCCGCACCGGTCAGCCAGAATCGCGCGCCAGCGCCCGAGCATCGCCGAGAAAGCCGAAGTCCTCGCGATTTTCCATTTGCGCCAGGCGCTGCTTGCCGGCGTCGGTGACCTTCAGCGTGCCGGAGCCGACGTAGCGCAGCAAGCCGTCCTTGATGTAATTCCCCGGCGTCTGGCGATGGCTGATGAGGTTGCGAACCTGCTGCTCCCAGAGCGATTCGGATTCCCGCGTGGCCGATTGTTCCAGGTCCGCGCTGGTGAGGGGAAGGATGTTGGGGAGCACTTCCTTTATCTCGACAATGTGCGCCTGCCCGTCGGACTTGCGCCCGAGATAGAGGAGGACCGCGTCCGCGATCGCCTTTTCGGTCGACCGGCCCGCCAGCGTGTCCCGATTCCGGCGCAGCTCATAGGCCTGTTCATCCAGCTCGATTTTAGAGGCGAACAGATCGCTGGCCCCGGCGATCATCGCGGCCGAAGCCGCGTCCACCGTTACGGGCGCCTGGCCGGACCGGCGCGGCTTCGCCTTGGCGGGTTTTCCTGTAGCGCGCTCAATAGCCATCGCTGAATAACTCCTCGGGGACTGCCCCGGTCAATATAGTGCGGATGCCCTTGGTAAGCGAGGCCAGCAATTGCGTAATCTGCGCGCTGCCGAGACCAAGGCTCGCCGCGCCGTCCAAGGCAGCAACGAGCGCGACGCCGTCGGCGCTGCTCTTCTTGTGCGCGATGGTGACGGCCCAAGCGACATCCTTCCACAACAGTCGGCGGATCGCCTGATCCTCCGGTCGCGATAGAAAGGTCTGCCACAGTGAATCGTCGCGGTCCTGATAATAGCTTCGCCCCTTCGTCCACGCGCGCTCGAACAACGAGCCCTCGATCGGCATCAGGAGACCGAAATCCGATGAATCGTCATATCCCCAGCCATAAGCGAGCTGCAGGGTGCGGACCGTCCCGGCCGGCGGCAAGGCGATCGCGACTCTCGGCGGGTCGGCCAGGCCGTCCAAGCCCGCCTCCGCGCGGGCCGCGTTGATCACGCCCAGCGCGCCATCCGAAATCGTGCGGCAAAGCTCGCGCATTTGCGCGTGGAGATTGACCAGGCGATAGACGAGACGGAGCTCGCAATCCGATTTGGCGCGCGCGATTTCATTCACCGCGTCGTCGGGCGTCATGTCGAAGTCCAGCAGACCGACGAGGGGCTTGAGGCCTATGCTGTACAAATTGCCCACCGCGCGCTTGCTCAGGCTCTGCGAGCCGAACAGACCGGTTCGAACCGCGGCGATCAGGGCATTGAAGCCGGTCAGATTGCCGACCGGCGTGGCCTCGCCGACATCGACAATCTCTATGGTGACCGTCGCCGCATCCCGATCGAGACCGCGTTCCTCATCGAACGTCCAGACCGGGAGGTTGGAGACGAGTCCGCCGTCATAGAACGTTCCGGTTCCCATCTGCCTGGGCTTGAAGATGACCGGCAGGCAAATGGAGGCCGCGACCGCCTCCGCCACCGAGACATCTGCGCTGGCCTCGCTCGAGAAGACCCTCGCGGTACGCGTGCCGATATCGCTTGCGACGACCTTCAGCGGCTTGCACCTGCGCTCGCGCAGGTCGCCGAACGTCAGCCGCAGCCCGTCCTCCCGGGCGCCGACCTTGCGGACGAGCAGCTGCTCCAGCGCGTCCACGAACCCGTCCAGGCTCGCCAGTCCTCGCCAGAACCGCATCGCCGTCACCACGGCAGGGATCAGGAAGAGGATGAGCGTCGCGATGTTGAAGGCGATCGGATATAGATAGAGGGTCAGCGCGAGGATCGCTGCCGTCATGGCATAGGAGATGAGCAGGGGTTTCCAGTTGGCGCCGAAATGGCGCGACCACAGGATAGCGGACCACCCCGCGCTGCCGAATAGATCGCGTGGGCCTCGAGCCGGGAGAAAACCCTCGCTGGTTCGCTTGGCGAGGCGCCGATCGACGTGGCGAAGAGCCGAAGTCTTGTCCTCAACGTTGTAGAGTTCCGTCGCCGAATAACCTGCGCTGGCGAGTGCAGCGATGATCGAGCCGGCAGACGTGCCGGCAAAGCCTTTCAGTTCGATTTCCGGCTTCTCCAATGCCGCCAGGGCACCGATGTGCGCGATGCCCTTGGCGCCACCGCCTTCGAAAATGGCATAGACCCGCCGCCGGGCAACAATAGCTGGCGCAGTAATCCGGATTTCCCCGATCCCAGACGAATTATTGCGCCAATCTAAATCGATTCCGCGCGGTTAGGAAGCGCGGCCGAGGATCCAGATCAGAGCCGGCCCATCAGCAGCAGGATCACGAGGATGATCAGCACGAGGCCGAGCAGGCCGGCGGCCCGCAGCCCCAATTGCGGCTGTGGGCAGCGCGCCGAGCAGGATGAGGTCGAGGATGATGGCCAGGAGGGTGGTCATGGTCATGCGGCCTCAATCGACGTTCGGGATGCGTAACGAGCGTCGCGCGATCCCGGTTTCATCCGTTCGCGAACAGCGCCCGCGCTTTGCCTAGCGCCGCCACGCCCGCATCGAGCGTCGCCTGCTGCTTGGCGAAGCAGAGGCGGATGACGGTGCGCACCGGCGCTTCGGCGTAGAAGGCCGAAACCGGGATCGCCGCGACGCCCGCCTCCTTCACCGCGCGCTCGCAAAAGGCCGTGTCGTCCGCCTCGATCCCGGAGGCCGCGAGGTCGACGTTGAGGAAATAGGTGCCCTGGGCCGGCAGGACCCGGTAGCCGATCTCGCCAAGCGCGCGGGCGAGCGAGTCGCGCGACTCGGCGAAGCGGGCCCGCATGCCGGCATAATAGCTTTCCTCCTTGGCCAGGCCCCAGGCTAGGGCGGCCTGGAGGTTCGGCGGAGTCACGAAGGCGATGAACTGATGGGCTTTGGTGACGGCGGCGGCCAAGGCCGGCGCGGCCGCGATCCAGCCGACCTTCCAGCCGGTCAGCGAGAAAATCTTGCCCGCCGAGCCGATCTTGACCGTGCGGTCGGCCATGCCGGGAAGGGTCGCGAGGGGGATGTGCGCGCGCCCGTCGAACAGGACATGCTCCCAGACCTCGTCGGAGATGGCGATCGCGTCGTGGCGGACGCAGGCTTCCGCCACCAAAGCCAGCTCCTCGCGGTCGAACACGCGCGCGGTCGGATTGTGGGGATTGTTGAAGATGACGAAGCGGGTCCTGGGCGTGAAGGCGGCGGCGAGCGCTTCGCTGGTGATCCGCCAGTCCGGCGGCGCCAGGCTGACGAAGCGCGGGACGCCCCCGGCGCGCAGCAGCAAGGGCAGATAGGCGTCGTAGAGCGGCTGGAAGAGCACCACCTCGTCGCCCGGCGAGACGAGCGCCAGCAGGGTCGCCGCGATCGCCTCGGTCGCGCCGGAGGTGACGATGATCTGCTCGGTGCCGAGCTCAAGGCCGTGATGGCGATTGTAATGGGCCGCCACCGCTTCGCGCAGCTCGGCAAGCCCGCGCATCGGCGGATATTGGTTGGAGCCCCGAATCAGCGCCTCCGCCGCCTTTGCGACCAGATCGTCCGGCCAGCCGAAATCGGGAAAGCCCTGGCCCAGATTGACCGCGCCGCGCGCCCGCGCCTCCATCGACATTTGCTCGAAGATGGAGGTCGGCAGCGCTTCGAAGATCGGGTTCATGCCCGAGGCCTTTAGCATGGCGGGGATGACGGCGGCGAGGGGCGGCGCTAGTCTCGGCTGATGGCCAGCCGTCCCCGCCGCTCGATCTTTCGCCGAACCCTCGTCTGGCTTTTCAAGGGGCTCCTGATCTTCCTGATCGGCAGCGTGCTTTGGGTCCTCCTCTACCGCTTCGTGAACCCGCCGCTGACCTTCACCCAATTGGGCGACATGATCGCCGGCAGGGGCGCGCGCAGCGAATGGATGGCGATCGGGCGGATCGACCGGGACATGGTCCGCGCGGCGATCGCCGGCGAGGACGGCAAGTTCTGCAGCCACGATGGCTTCGACCGGCAGGCGATCGAGGCGGCGATGCGCCGGAATGCGCGCGGCGGCGCGGTCATCCGCGGCGGCTCGACGATCAGCCAGCAGACCGCGAAGAACGCCTTCCTCTGGCAAGGCGGCGGCTATGTCCGCAAGGGGCTCGAGGCCTGGTTCACCGTGCTGATCGAGGCATTGTGGAGCAAGCGGCGGATCATGGAAGTCTATCTCAACGTCGCCGAAACCGGCATCGGCACTTACGGCGTCAATGTCGGCGCCCGGCGCTATTTCGGCCATGACGCCTCGGTACTCAGCCCGCGCGAGGCGGCGCGGATCGCCGCGGTCTTCCCGCTTCCCAAGCGCCGCGCGGCGATCGCGCCCACCGGCTTCACGAGGCGCTATGGCAATCTGATCGCGGCGCGGATCGGCACCGTCCGCCGCGACGGGCTGGACGGGTGCGTCTACCCCTAAAACGGCATCTGGAATCCGGGCGGGAGGTTGAGCCCGCCGGTGGCGCCGCGCATCGCCTCGGCGGCGGCGACGTCGGCCTTGGCGCGGGCGTCGTTGATCGCGGCGGCGAGCAGATCCTCAACCATCTGCTTCTCCGAGGGGCTAAGCAGGCTCTCGTCGATGTCGATGGCGATGATCCGGCCCTTGGCGGACGCGCGGATCCTGACCAGGCCACCGCCCGACACGCCCTCGACCTCGACCTTGTCGAGCGACTCCTGCGCCTCCATCAGCTTGGTCTGGGCCTCCTGGGCCATACGCATGATTTCATTGAGATCGGGCAAGTCACGCACTCCGTTGTTCGTCGATCCTGTAGCCGGCCAGCTCGGCCTCGGGGAAGGCCTCGAACGCCGCCTGGACGATCGGCGAGTCGAGCACCTCCTGGCGCAACGCCTCCTCGGACGCGAGCTCCTGCTCCCTCAGCGAAGGCTGGGACGGCGCTTCGGACAGGGTCACCGTCCAGCTCTCGCCATAGCCCGCCTTGAACCATTTGCGCAGGCTGGTCAGCGTCTCCTCGAGCCGCTTCGAATCCTTGAACGCGGCTGCCGCCTGCAAGGCCAGCGACGGCGGCGAATAATCGACGAGGCGGAAATATTCGCGCAGCTGGTGGCCGAGCAGCTGGCCCTTATTTTCCTCGATCTGCCTGACCAGCCCCTCGAAATCGGCCGGCGCCTTGAGCAGCGCACCCTGGTCTTCCGCCTTTGCCGCCTCGGGTGCCGGTCCGGGAACGGGCGCGCCACTCGCCAGCTTCTCCAGAACGGCGCCGGGATCGGGCAGCTCGGCGGCGTGGATGACGCGCAGCAGCGCCATCTCCGCGGCCTCGAGCGGCATCGGCGCGGCGTGAACCTCGGCGAGGCCCTTCAGCAGCAGCTGCCACAGGCGATGGACGGCGGCGTGGCCGAGCCGGCTCGCCCAATCGGCATAAGCGTCGCGCTCCTCGGCCGACTGGGCCGGATCGGCCGCGCCGCCGACCTTCGCCCGGGTGATTCCATGCACCGATTCGAGCAGGCCGCGGATCAGCGCCGACGGCTCGACGCCGAGATCATATTGGTCGCGGACGGACTTGAGCGCGCCTTGGGCGTCGCCGGCCAGGATCAGCCCGAGCAGCGCCCGAGTCGCGCCGCGATCGGAAAGGCCGAGCATGGCGCGGACCTGCCCGGCATGGACGGCGCCGGCGCCGTGAGCGATCGCCTGGTCGAGAATGGAGAGACCGTCGCGGGCAGACCCTTCGGCGGCGCGGGCGATCAGCGCGAGCGCCTCGTCCTCGATCTCCACCTCCTCGGCTTTCGCGACATGGGCGAAATGGGCGGCGAGCATGTCGGCTGGGATCCGGCGCAAATCGAAGCGCTGGCAGCGCGACAGGACCGTCACCGGGACCTTGTTGACCTCGGTCGTCGCGAACAGGAACTTGACGTGGGCCGGCGGCTCTTCGAGCGTCTTCAGCAGGGCGTTGAACGCGTTCTTCGAGAGCATGTGGACTTCGTCGATGATGTAGACCTTGTAGCGCGCCGAGACGGCCGTGTAACGGACCGCCTCGATGATCTCGCGCACGTCGTCGACGCCTGTGTGGCTGGCGGCGTCCATCTCGACCACGTCGATATGGCGACCTTCGGCGATCGCGCGGCAGGGCTCGCAGGCGCCGCAGGGCGCGATCGTCGGCCCGCTTGTCCCGTCCGGTCCGACGCAGTTGAGCGCCTTGGCGATCAGCCGCGCGGTCGAAGTCTTGCCGACCCCGCGCACGCCGGTGAGCAGGAAGCTGTGCGCCAGCCGGTCGCGGCTGATGGCGTTGGCGAGTGTCTTCACCATCGCCTCCTGGCCGATCAACTCGCCGAAGCTTTGCGGCCGGTATTTGCGGGCGAGGACTCGATAGGGTTGGGGGGAATCGGACATCAGAAGCAGCCTAGAACAGCCTCACCCGTCATGCCAGCGGAGGCTGGCATCCAAGCGGCGATTGGTGCGGAAAGACGGTTTGGACCCCAGCCTGCGCTGGGGTGACGGTGGAATTATCACAGAGGAGGTGGGAGCCGGAACGACCCGGCGCTTGAACTCGTTACGGCTGCTTCCTTCCGGATCTGACCGGGTTGGCGAGAGCGCCGTCCGCCCGACTCCCGGGCGCCATATGATGGCGCAAAGGCGGTTTGGCAAGGCGATCAGAGAAAGGCCGCGGCGACCGCGCGGGCGACCGAGGCGTGGATGGCGTTGCGAGTCGCGGCGTCGGCATTGCCCTCGCTCTGGTAGCAGGCGATCAGGATCGGCGCCCGGCTCGGCGGAATGCCGAAGCCGATGTCGTTGGCCGCGCCATTGGCGCCATTGCCGGTCTTGTCGCCGACCCGCCAGTTCGTGGGCAGGCCGGCGCGCAGCCGCGCCCGCCCCGTCGTCGCTCCCTCCATCCAGCCGGACAGCCGCGCCCGCGAGGTGGGCGCGAGCGGCCCGTCGATCAGCAGCGCCCTCAACAGGCCGACCATCGCCCGCGGCGTCGTCGTGTCGCGCGGATCGCCGGGCAGGTTGCTGTTCAGCGCCGTCTCGGTGCGATCGAGACGGGTCACCTGATCGCCGCAGCGGCGGAAGAAGCGGGTCAGCCCTTCCGGTCCGCCGATCCGGGCGAGCAGCAAATTGGCCGCGGCATTGTCGCTGACCTCGACGATCGCGGCGCAGAGGCGCTCGACGGAGAGCCGCCCGCGATCGAGGGCGGCTTCGACGACGGGCGCGTGGGAAACCAGGTCGGTGCGGGTGAACGCAATCTCCTGGTCGAGCGCGAGGCGCCCTGCCTCGACCTCGGCGAGCATCGCGCCGGCCAGTGCGGCCTTGAACGTCGAGGCCATGGCGTAGCGGCTGTCCTCGTCATGGACGAGCCAGCGCCCGTTGCCCGTGTCGAGCGCGGCGACGCCGAGCCGGGCGCCGGGGCCGAGGCTTTCCTGGAGGCCGCGAAAATCGGCGCGGGCGCGGCGGCGCTCCTGCGGATAGCCGGCGCAGGCGGCGGCGAGCGCGGCGGAGCTCAGGACGAAGGCGCGGCGATCGATCACATCATCTCCCCTGCATATTGTGGAAGCCCGAAGGCATGTGGACGGTCAAGGTCTCCAGCTCCTCGGTCAGCCAGATCTGGCAGGCGAGGCGCGAGTGGCGGGTGACGTGGGCGGCCAGATCGAGCATGTCCTCCTCCTCCTCGCTTGCGCGCGGCAGGCCGGCGAAATCCTGCGGGGCGATGATGACGTGGCAGGTCGAGCAGGCCATTTGGCCTTCACATGTGCCTTCGAGCGGCTGACCGGCATTCTGGGCGACGTCGAGCAGCCGCTCGCCGGCCGGCGCCTCGATTTCCTGGACCTGGCTGCCGTCGGCGGAGACGAAGCGGACCCTGGTCACAGCTGGCGCGCCGCCGCATCGTTGATCAGGCCGAGCGCGGCGCGCAATTCGTCCTCGGTCGTGTAGCGGCCGAAGCCTAGGCGAATGCTGGACCGCGCCTTGGCGCCGGAGAGGCCGAGCGCGGCAAGGACGTGGCTGGGCCGCCCGGAGCCGCTGGCGCAGGCGGAGCCGGCGGAAAAGGCGACCTCGCGCACTTCGGAAATCAGCCGTCCCGCGTCGATGCCGGCCCGGCGGAGGTTGAGATTGCCGTGATAGCGCCGGTCGTCCGAGCCGTTCAGCGTCCAATCCCGCATCATGTCGCGCGCAATGCCCCAAAGACGCTCGACATGATCGTGATCCGATCCAAGCAGCACCGCCGCTGCGCCGAAGCCTGCGCACAAAGCAGGCGAGAGAGTGCCCGAGCGCACACCGCCCTCTTGGCCGCCGCCATGGAGGAGCGGCTCCAGCGTCACGCCGTCGCGGACCCAAAGGGCGCCGATTGCCTTGGGACCGTGGATCTTGTGGGCGGAAATGGCGACCAGGTCGCATAGATCGAGCGGCAGCTCCACGCGGCCGAAGCCCTGGACGGCGTCGCAGAAGAAGAGAGCGCCTTTCGCGCGGGCGATGCGGGCGATCTCGGCGATCGGCTGGATCGCGCCGATCTCGTTGTTGACCAGCATGGCGGCGACGAGCCCGGTCCCCTCGGTCACCCGCTCCTCGACGAGGTTGAGATCGGCCAGGCCGTCCGCGCCCACGGGCAGGATTTCGACGTCGCGGCCCTGCCCCGCCAGCCACCCCACCGTGTCGAGGACGCAGGCATGCTCGGTCGCCAAGGTGACGATCCGGCGCGCGCCGCTTCCCTTCAGCGCCCAATTGGCAGCCTCGGTCGCGCCCGAGGTGTAGTGGATGCGGCCGCCGCCACCCAGAGCCTCCAGGATATGGTCGCGCGCCACCTCGACAGCTGCCGCCGCCTCGCGGCCCATTTTGTGGGAAGAGTGCGGGTTGGCGAACTTGTCCTCGAGCCAGGGGCGCATCGCCGCTTCGGCCTCCGGCGCCAGCGGAGTCGTCGCCTGATAATCGAGGTAGATGGTCACGCGGCGCGGCGGCGCGCGTAGAGCGCGCGCCATTCGGCGAGTAAGGCGTCGATCTCGCTCGCCGTCGTGGACGGGCCGAAGCTCACCCGGATCACCTCGCGCGATTGCTCCTCGCTCATGCCCATGGCGGTCAGCACGTGGCTGGTCTTGAGGCTGCCCGACGAGCAGGCGCTGCCGGCCGAGACGGCGATGCCGGCGAGATCGAGCTGCACCATCTGCGCGGCGGCGGGGACGCCGGGCATCCGGTAGCAGGCGATGGTGGCGATTCGGGGCGCTTCGGCGGCAACGATCTCGCCACCGGACGCGGCGATGCCCTCGTCCAGCCGGGCGCGCAGCCGCTTCGATTCTTCGTACCAGCCGTGATCGGCCTCTGCGGCGGCGGCGAAGCCCATGATCATCGGCACGGCGGCGGTGCCCGGGCGGTGGCCGCCCTCCTGGCCCCCGACCGCTTCCAGAGTCGCGGGATCGCGGATAAGGAGCGCGCCGGTGCCGGGTGGCCCCCCAAGCTTGTGCGCGGCGATCGAGACGAAATCGGCTTGTGGAAGCGGCAGCTTGCCCGCGCTCTGCGCGCAATCGCACAGGAACAGTCCGCCCGCCGCGCTCACGCGCGCCGCCACCTCCGCGACCGGATGGACGACACCGGTCTCGTTATTGACCGACTGCACCGCCACCAGCGCACCCGGAACGAGGGCCGCCTCGAGGTCGGCGAGGTCGAGCGTCCCATCCGCTTTGGCCGCGATCCGGCGGGCGCCGTCGGCGGCGCGAAGGACGGCAGGATGCTCGAGCGACGAGACGATGCGCTCGCCCGCTTTGGCTCGGTTCATGACGATCTCGATCGCTTCGGTGGCGCCGGAGGTGAAGACGAGAATGCCCTGCCAGCCGAGCGCCGCCGCGATCCGCGCGCGCGCATCCTCCATTGCGGCGCGCACCGCTCGGCCTTCGGCATGGGCCGACGCCGGGTTCGCCCAGGCGTCGCAGGCGGCGCGGATCGCGTCCGCCGCCTCAGGCAGGATCGGCGTGGTCGCGGCGTGATCGAGATAGATTCGGCTGCCCACTTGCGCTCACGTCCCTTTCAAATTGCGGATTGGCGCCGCATCCCTATATAGGGCGCCCGCACGCTCTTCGCGCGCGTTCCTTTGAATATTCCAAACGCAGGTGCAATGCCCGAAGTCATCTTCCCAGGGCCCGAGGGCCGTCTTGAAGGACGTTTCAGCCCCGGCCCCCGGCCCCGCGCCCCGGTCGCGCTGATCCTCCACCCGCACCCGCAGGGCGGCGGCACGATGAACAACGGCATCGTGCTGGCGCTCTACAAGACCTTCGTGCGGCGCGGCTTTGCGACCCTGCGCTTCAACTTTCGCGGCGTCGGCAAGAGCCAGAGCGTGTTCGACAACGGCATCGGCGAGCTTTCCGACGCGGCCTCCGCGCTCGACTGGGTGCAGTCGATCCACCCCGAGGCTGAGACGACCTGGATCGCGGGCTTCAGCTTCGGCGCCTGGATCGGAATGCAGCTGCTGATGCGCCGGCCCGAAGCGCGCGGCTTCATCTCGATCGCGCCGCCCGCGAACATGTATGATTTTTCCTTCCTCGCCCCCTGCCCCGCCTCGGGCATCATCATCCAGGGCGAAGGCGACGAGGTGGTGACTCCGCTCGCCACCCAGAAGCTGGTCGACAAGCTCAGGACCCAGCGCCACATCACCATCGAGCATAAGACGATCCCGCACGCCAACCACTTCTTCGTCAACGAGATGGACCAGTTGATGAAGGCGGTGGATGACTATCTGGACTTCCGGCTCGACCCGAGCTGCCCGATCAGATGAGCCGTTAGAGCGTCCAGATCAGGACGTTGCCGAGCATCACCGCGGCGGCGAGGAGCATCAACAGGCCTTTCCTGAAATCGCGCCGCTTGACGATCAGGAAGACGCCGCCCGCGCTCAAGAGAAAGGTGGCGAGCATCAGGATCGAGAGGATGAGGGCGCTCGGGCCGGTCATCCGCGGATAATGCCACGCACGCCCGCTTTTCACAAAGCCTTAAGCGGCGCGGATTATGGGTGCGCCATGAGCGTTCACAACCATCGCCAGTTCGAGCATTCGCTCGCCGGGATCGACCAGGCGATTCTGCCGAATTTGTCGCGGCTGCTCGACAACGTGCTCGAGAGCGCGGCGCTGGCGCGGCCGGGCGTCGATGCCGAGACCTATGCGGCCGAGCTGCGCAAGACGGCCCGGCGGATGGAGCGATTGACCGCGCTGGTCGGCGCGGTGGCTCAGCGGCCCACTATCTCCGCATAGACGCGCGGATCGACATTCCCGCCCGAGACGACCACGACGCTGCCCTCCGGCGCGTCCACCTTCCCCGCCAGCAAGGCCGCAAGCGCCACCGCCCCGCCCGGCTCGGCGACGATCCGCAAATGGCGGAAGGCGAAGACCATGGCGGCTTCGACCTCGGCTTCGCCGACGCAAAGCCCGCGCGCGCCGGCATCGCGAAGGGCGGCGAAGGTCAAGGGCGAAACCAGCCTGGTCTGAAGCGCGTCGCAGCGCGTGGGCGGCGCCGGCTCCTCCACGGGCATGATCGCCCCTCCGGCCAGCGAGCGGGCCATATCGTCCCAGCCCTCGGGCTCGACCGCGATCACCTGACTTTCCGGCAGCACCAAAGCGATCCCGCCCGACAGTCCGCCGCCGCCGCACGGAACGACCACCATCGGCGGCGCGGCTCCCAATTGCTCCCGGATTTCGATGCCGACGCTGCCCTGCCCCTCGATCACGTCGACGTCGTCGAACGAGGGCACCAAGGTGGCGCCGCGTTCGGCCGCCAGCTTTGCCCCGATCGCCTCGCGGCTTCCGGTCAGCCGGTCGTAGAGGATGATTTCGGCCCCGGCCGCCCGCGTCGCCTCGATCTTCACCGCCGGCGCATCCGACGGCATCACGATCGCGGCGTGGATGCCGAGCCGGCGGGCGGCCAAAGCGACGCCCTGAGCATGATTGCCGGACGAGAAGGCGACCACGCCGCGGGCGCGCGCGGCCTCGTCCAGCAAGAGCAGGCGGTTGCTCGCGCCGCGCAGCTTGAAGCTGCCGCCCTGCTGCAGGCACTCCGCCTTGATCCAGATCCGCCGCCCCGCCCAATCGAGCGGAAGCAGGGGCGTATGAGTCACGAAACCGGCGATTCGCCTCGCCGCAGCCGCGACACCGTGCGGCGTGGGCCGTCTCTCAGTCATGATGAGCGGTTTCCTCAAGAAAATATCGGGAAAGCATAAGTCTTTACATGGGGGACCAACGAACATATATCCCACGCCGCAGCCCCAAGGGACTTCCAAACCGCAAGGCTGCGTGATCGTCAACTAATCTCCTGGAGGTCCCTTGAGTTGCACATCCATCATAGCGCGCTGGGGCTAGCGACCGCCCCGACCGGCATCGCTTGCGGTGCCGACCTCGCGAAGCTGCGCCCGGTTCAGCCGGTCACGCTCATTCGTCCGCACGCCGCACGGCGCGCCGCCCGCTTCTTTGCCGAGAAGTTTCCGGGCCGGTCGCTCTATGCGGTCAAGGCCAATCCTTCGCCGGATCTGCTTCGGATCCTTTGGGAGGAACGAGTCACCCATTATGACGTGGCTTCGCTCACCGAGGTGCGGCTCGTCGCCGAGACGCTGCCCGAGGCGGAGCTGTGCTTCATGCACCCCGTCAAGGCCGAGGAGGCGATCGCCGAGGCCTATTTCACCCACAAGGTGCGCACCTTCTCGCTCGACACGATCGAGGAGCTGGACAAGATCGTCCGAGCGACGGGCGGCGCCACCGATCTCAACCTGCTCGTCCGAATCCGGGTCTCGTCGGATCATGCAAAATTGAGCCTTGCCGCGAAGTTCGGCGCCGAACCTTCCGAAATGAAGGCGCTGCTGATGGCGACCCGCCAGGCGGCGGACGCGCTCGGCATCTGCTTCCACGTCGGCAGCCAGGCGATGACTCCGGCCGCTTATGGCGAGGCGATGGAACGGGTGCGCGCAGCGATCGTCGAGGCGGCGGTGACGGTCGACATCGTCGACGTCGGCGGCGGCTTCCCCTCCTGCTATCCCGGCATGGAGCCCCCGCCGCTGGAAGCCTATTTCGAGGTGATCCACCGGGCCTTCGAAAGCCTTCCAGTCTCTTATTCGTCCGAGCTCTGGTGCGAGCCGGGCCGGGCTCTGTGCGCCGAATATGCGAGCCTGCTCGTCCGGGTCGAGAAGCGCCGCGGCGACACGCTCTACATCAACGACGGCGCTTATGGCGCTTTGTTCGACGCCGCCCATGTCGGCTGGCGCTTCCCGACCCGGCTGGTCCGCGCCGAGCCTTCGGACGCGCGCGATATGGCGTTCAGCTTCTACGGGCCGACCTGCGACGACCTCGACCATATGGCCGGGCCGTTCATGCTGCCCGCCGATATCGACGCTGGCGACTATGTCGAGATCGGCATGCTCGGCGCCTACGGTTGCGCGATGCGGACCGGCTTCAACGGCTTCGGCTCCGACCTCAAGGTGATCGCCGAGGACGAGCCGATGGCCACC
>Ga0190265_10001048_pt1 | contig 17968 bp, 16 predicted proteins | sample Popmic124T_FD_133135 | JGI IMG/M metagenome (GOLD analysis project Ga0190265, IMG submission 133135) | Populus adjacent soil microbial communities from riparian zone of Indian Creek, Utah, USA - 124 T | ecosystem: Environmental > Terrestrial > Soil > Riparian zone | place: USA: Utah | collected...
GACGTGGTGGTCCTCCACGAAGACCCTCGACATGCACATCTCCTGGCTCCGCAAGAAGCTCGGCGACGACGCCGCCAATCCGCGTTACATCGCCACTGTGCGGGGCGTCGGGTTCCGTTTCGAGAAGAGCTGAGAGTGCCGGCGCCGACTGCGTTTCCGGAGGGCTGCGGGCTCCTCACCGACTCCCGTACCGAGGACCGTACGTGCGCCGCAGGCTGATCCAGTCGACACTCGCTGTCGTGCTCGTCGTGGTCGCCGTCTTCGGCATCTCGCTGATCATCGTCGAGTCCCGCTCCATCGAGACCAGCGCCCAGGACAGCGTGAAGTCGGAGGCCGTACAGCTGGTCTCCGTGGTGGAGAGCCGCATCGTCGCAGGTGAGAAGGTCTCTCCCGGGACCATGGGCAACGCCGTCCCCCGGAACCGATACGTCCGTATCGATGTGCCCGGAAAGCGCACCATCACGCTCGGAACCCGGCCCGAGGGCAGGGTGATCGAAGCGTCCCAGCGCGGCGCGCACGGCGAACGCATCACCGTGCAGCAGGCCTACAGTTCGGTGCAGGACGAGGTCGGCCGGACGCTCATGATCATCCTCGCCGTCGCCTTGCTCGCCGTCGCCGCCGCCGCGATCCTCGCCGTACGTCAGGCGCACCGCGTCGCCGCACCGCTCACCGACCTCGCGGAGACCGCCGAGCGGCTGGGCTCCGGCGATCCGCGGCCCCGCCACCGCCGCTACGGCGTCCCCGAACTGGACAGGGTCGCCGATGTGCTGGACGGCAGCGCGGACCGTATCGGACGGATGCTGACCGCGGAGCGGCGCCTCGCCGCGGACGCCTCGCACCAGCTGCGCACGCCGCTGACGGCGCTGTCGATGCGGCTGGAGGAGATCATCGCCACCGCCGACACCGACGATCCGGAGGACCAGGCAACCGTCAAGGAGGAAGCGACGATCGCCCTCGCACAGGTGGAGCGGCTGACCGACGTCGTGCAGCGGCTGCTGACCAACTCCCGTGATCCGCGCTCCGGTTCGGCCGTGGACTTCGATCTGGACGAGGTGCTCAAGCAGCAGGTCGAGGAGTGGAAGCCCGCCGTCAGGAGCGAGGGGCGGGCGATCGTACGTTCCGGAAAGCCGGGGGTGCGGGCCGTGGGCACCCCGGGAGCGGTCGCTCAGGTACTGGCGACGCTGATCGAGAACTCCCTGATGCACGGGGCCGGTACGGTCGCGCTGCGTACACGCGTCACCGGGAACCAGGTCGTCGTCGAGGTGACGGACGAGGGGCCGGGTGTGGATCCCGAACTGGGCTCGCGGGTCTTCGAGAGGACCGTCAGCGGCCACAACTCCACAGGCCTGGGCCTGGCCGTCGCCCGCGATCTGGCAGAGGCGGACGGCGGACGCCTGGAGCTACTTCAGCAACACCCGCCGGTCTTCGCGCTTTTCCTTGGCCGCGAGGCGCTCGCCGGAGGCGGAACGGCCGAAGATGCGGCCGGCTGAACCGGTCCTGAAGACCCAGGTGCGGTAGGTCCAGAAGCGGAAGAGCGTGCCGATGCCCAGACCGATCACGTTCTTCGCGATGTTGTCCGCGAGCGTCGAGGTGAAGCCGAAGCCGTAGTGCGAGACGGCGAGCACAGCGTTCTCGATGACCAGCGCGACACCGCTGAAGGCGAAGAAGAGGAGCGTCTCACGCCGGATGCGGCGCTTGTCGGTGTGCCGGTACGTCCAGTAGCGGTTGCCCAGGTAGTTCGTGCCGATCGCGACGACCTGGGAGATCACACCGGAGCGGATGGGGGCCAATTGCAGTGTGTGGATGCACAGGTTGAAGACGGCCACGTTGACCAGGAATCCCACCGCACCGACGGCGCCGAACTTCGCGACCTCGCGAGCGAGGCGTTCGAGCCGGGTGCGCAGTCGTCTCAGTGTGCGCGCTGCGCCCCATTCACCCATATCTCGCTGTTCCCCGTTCCGGTCGCGGTCGTCCGTCCCCCGGGACACATGCTAACCAGCGGCTCCTGCTTCCGCAGTGCGGAACTGCCCGTCCCCGGCGGCGCAGGGCAGGGCAGACGCCCGTCCCGGAGCGGCAACAGGGGCGCCCCGGCGTCCTCGTGGCCGCGCGAGCCGCGCCGTACGGCCTCGCAGGGATACGCCGGAGCGACGGGCGCCGCCGGCGGTGCTTGGGCCGTCACTGCCGCGGGTGCCGTCGGTGGCGCGGGCGCCGTCGGTGGCGCGAGCGCCCGCCGTTGCCCTCAGGTCCGCGCTTGTCGCAGACGGTGACCAGGCTGTCGCCGAGAGGGCTGCGGACGGGTCCGGCGAGCGCTGTACGTCGCTCAGCAGCGGCCCGGGTACTGATCCGGCCACGCGGATCCTGCCGGCCACCGGCCGCGCTTCGGACGCCGAGGGTGTGCGGATACGCTGAGGATGTGACTTTCCCGGTAGTCGGCATGGTCGGTGGTGGCCAGCTCGCCCGTATGACCCACGAGGCGGGCATCCCCCTCGGCATCGGATTCAGGCTTCTTTCGGACACCGCGCAGGATTCCGCCGCGCTGGTCGTGCGCGACGTCGTCGTCGGCGACTACCGCGATCTCGGCACTCTGCGTGAATTCGCCCGCGGCTGCGATGTGATCACGTTCGACCACGAGCACGTACCGACCGAGCACTTGCGCGCGCTGGAGGCGGACGGCGTTCCCGTACGGCCGGGGCCCGACGCGCTCGTGCACGCACAGGACAAGGGCGTCATGAGGGCGCGGCTCGACAGCCTCGGTGTGCCGTGCCCTCGGCACCGCATCGTGCGCGACCCCGCGGACGTGGCCGCCTTCGCGGCGGAAGTGGCGCAGGCTGAGGGCGCCGATGGCGCCGGCAGCGGGTCCGGCTTCCCGGTGCCCGTCGTGCTGAAGACCGTGCGCGGCGGCTACGACGGCAAGGGCGTGTGGGTCGTGCGCAGTGCCGCCGAGGCGGCCGTCCCCTTCAAGGCGGGAGTGCCCGTACTGGCGGAGGAGAAGGTCGACTTCGCGCGGGAGCTGGCTGCGAACGTGGTGCGCTCACCGCACGGCCAGGCCGTCGCCTACCCCGTCGTCGAGTCGGTCCAGGTCGGCGGCGTCTGCGACACGGTGATCGCTCCGGCGCCCGGCCTGCCGGCTCACGAGGCCGTACAGGCACAGGAGTTGGCGCTGAAGATCGCCCAGGAGCTGGGCGTCGTCGGACATCTCGCCGTGGAGCTCTTCGAGACCCGCGACGGGCGTGTGCTGGTCAACGAGCTGGCGATGCGCCCCCACAACTCCGGTCACTGGACTCAGGACGGCGCCGTCACCTCACAGTTCGCCAACCATCTCCGCGCCGTGCTCGACCTTCCGCTCGGCGATCCGCGCCCGCGCGCGGAGTGGACGGTCATGGCGAACGTACTCGGCGGCGACTACCCGGACATGTACTCCGCGTACCTGCACTGCATGGCCCGCGACCCGCAGTTGAAGATCCACATGTACGGCAAGGACGTGAAGCCCGGCCGCAAGGTGGGCCACGTCAACACCTACGGCGACGACCTGGCCGATGTGCGCGAACGCGCCGCCCACGCCGCCGGATACCTGCGAGGAACGATCAGCGAATGACGACTGAAACCCCGCTCGTCGGCCTCGTGATGGGCTCCGACTCCGACTGGCCGGTCATGGAGGAAGCCGCAAAGGCGCTGGAGGAGTTCGAGGTCCCCTTCGAGGCCGATGTCGTCTCCGCGCACCGGATGCCGCGGGAAATGGTCACGTACGGCGAGGAGGCCGCCTCACGGGGGCTGCGCGCCATCATCGCCGGCGCGGGCGGCGCGGCCCATCTGCCCGGCATGCTCGCGTCGGTGACGCCGCTGCCGGTGATCGGCGTTCCGGTGCCGCTGAAGTATCTGGACGGCATGGACTCGCTGCTCTCCATCGTGCAGATGCCCGCCGGGGTGCCTGTCGCGACGGTCTCGGTGGGCGGCGCGCGCAACGCCGGACTGCTCGCCGTACGGATTCTCGCGGCGCAGGACCCCGAACTGCAGGAGCGCATGCGGCGGTTCCAGGACGAGCTGAACGAGGAGGCCGCCGAGAAGGGCCGCAGGCTGCGCAGCAAGGTCGCGGCGGGCCGTGCCGGTTTCGGCTTCGGGGGCAGCTGATGTCTGTGACCGCCGAACCCGCCCTGCTGGCGCGGGCACGTGAACTGCTCGCCGCGAACCCGGTCGTCGACGGGCACAACGATCTGCCGTGGGCGCTGCGCGAGCAGGTGGCCTACGACCTCGACCGGCGTGACCTCGCCCAGGACCAGTCCGCCCATCTGCACACCGACATTCCGCGGCTGCGCGCAGGCGGCGTCGGCGGCCAGTTCTGGTCGGTGTACGTACGCCCCGAACTCGCCGGGGACAGTGCGGTCAGCGCCTGCCTGGAACAGATCGACGTGGTACGGCAGTTGGTCGACCGCCACCCCGGCGATCTGCGCCTCGCCCTCACCGCCGGCGATCTGGAGGCGGCACGCTCCGAGGGCCGTATCGCCTCACTGATGGGAGCCGAGGGCGGCCACTCCATCAACAACTCCCTCGCCACGCTGCGTGCACTGCATCAACTCGGCGTCCGCTACATGACGCTCACGCACAACGACACCATCGACTGGGCGGATTCCGCCACGGACGAGCCGCGTCACGACGGCCTCACACGCTTCGGCGAGGAGGTCGTACGGGAGATGAACCGGATCGGGATGCTCGTCGACCTCTCGCACGTCGCGGCCTCGACGATGCGGGACGCCCTCCGGGTGAGCGAAGTGCCCGTGCTCTTCTCGCACTCGTCGGCGCGCGCGGTGTGCGACCACCCGCGCAACATCCCCGACGACGTGCTGGAGTTGCTGCCCGGCAACGGCGGCGTGGCGATGGCGACGTTCGTACCGAAGTTCGTCCTGCCGGAGGCCGTCGCGTGGACGCAGGCCGCCGAGGAGAACATGCGCGCGCACGGGCTGCACCCGCTGGACGGCAGCGAACAGGGCAGGGGCGTCCACCGGGCGTACGAGCAGGATCACCCGCGCCCTGTCGCGGACGCCGCGACGGTCGCCGATCATCTCGACCACATGCGTGAGGTCGCGGGCATCGACCACATCGGCATCGGCGGCGACTTCGACGGCACGGCGTTCGTACCCGCGCAGCTGGAGGACGTCTCCGGGTATCCGCACCTCATCGCCGAACTGCTGGGGCGGAACTGGTCGGAGGCGGACCTGGCCAGGCTGACGTGGGGGAATGCGGTGCGCGTGCTGCGTGATGCGGAAGCGGCGTCCCGTGAACTGCGTGAACGGCGCGGCCCGTCCGTCGCGACGATCGCGCAACTGGACGGCTGAGACTGAGGGCTGAGGCGCTGGAGGCGGCTGAGGCCGGGAGCTCAGGTTGGGGGCGGCCGAGATTGAGGGCCGACGTCGAGAAAGGGCGTCAGCTGGGCGCTGACAGCTCCGCCCAGACCGTCTTGCCCAGTCCCTCGGGGTTGCGCACGACGCCCCAGTCCAGACAGAGCCGCTGAACGATGAACATGCCGTGCCCGCCCGGACGTCCGGCACGGTGCGGAGTACGGGGAGCGGGTGAGCCGTTGCCCTGGTCGACGATCTCCAGGCGAAGCACCTTGGACCCGCTGCCGACGCGCAACTCCTCGGGCCCGTCCGCGTGCAGGCACGCGTTCGTCACCAACTCGGAGACGACCAGCAGGACATCCTCCGCGGCGGCCCGCTGGTCACCGGTGGCCGCAGGCAGCCAGCCCCAGTCCTGGAGCGCCTGCCGGACGAAGTCACGTGCACGGGGGACGGCACCGCTGACGCCGACCAGGCGCAGTCTGCGCACCTGGCGCATCGGATGTCCCTTCCCGGTCTCTGCCTGTACGGGGCCGCCGACTTGACCGGTCTGCCCTGTCTCGCCGTGCTGGGTGTCCTGGCCCGCGGGTGCCGCGTGAGCGCTCTGGTCGGTGTGAGCGGCCTGGCCCGCCTGGCCCTGCGCACCCGACTGGCCCGCCGAGCCGCGGGCACCGCCCGCTGCTCCCGCGCCGGAGGCGGCGCCGGACCCCGACATACCGGTGACGGCTCCCGCCCCGGCAGTCCCGGCACCGGGTGTGGCTGCTGTCGTCGCGGCGCCCTCGGGCTCCGGACCGCAGTCGCCCGCCGGATACGGCCGGGTGGTGCTCATCAGTGGTTCACCTCACCGATCACCGAAAATGCCTCTCGTCGCCGCATGCCGGACCAGCGACAGCATTGCGAGTGTCTGACTGTCCATCTGACTGGCTCAGAGGATCTCCTGCCCTACGGGACCGTGAGAACACCCACTGATTCGGACGGACTGGTGTGACTCGTGTAACTCTCGCGTAGTCCCCCGGACACAAGCGGTGCGAGTGGCATCACGCCTCCGCCACATGCGCGAGCGCCGCGTCGAGATCGTCGTGCACGGTGAAGACCGCGCCCGCGCCCGTGATCTCGAAGACACGGGCCACCACCGGCAGCATTCCCGCCAGGTGGACCCCTCCCCCGGCGGCCTCGGCCTTCAGCCGGGCCCCGAGCAGCACGTTCAGCCCCGTCGAGTCGCAGAACTCCAGCCGTGAACAGTCCACGACCAGGCGGCTGTAGCCGTCGGCGAGGGCCTGCTCCAGCGGATCGCTGAGCAGATCCGCCGTGTGGTGATCGAGCTCACCCTCCGGGGTCACGACGGCACTGCTGCCCTGGTGTCGTACGTCGACCGTCAGTCGACCCCGGCTCGTGCTGCCGGGCATCCCGCGGTCCATGCACACCCCTCTGGTTCGCCGTTCGCCCGCCTGGAGCGCCGTCTCTTCTTCCCCCGTCAAACGACTCGAACCCTACGCCTTCACCGGCAGGACCGGTAGCCGAACAACCCACACATTGGGGCAAATTCGGACATTTAGCACTTGCCATGCGCGTGTGCGAGCGGGTAGGCGTATAGGAATACAGAAAACGCGTCGGCTTTGGAGGCGCCGCACCTTCGTAGTGCACGTCACGGCTTCGGCAGCCATATGCCGAGAATGTTGGAGGACACCCCATGTCACCCAGGCTCGATCAAGGGATACCGGACACCTCAACCGACCCGGCCCTACCGGAACAGCTCAGCGCGGAGCAGTTCAGCCCGGACCAGGTCCCGGAACCCGCGAGCCCGGAAGAGGTCGCGGAGATCCTCGACGAGCTCCAGCTCCCGGAGATCCCACCCTACGACGAGGTGGGTCCGGTCGACGCGCGGGCCATGTCCAAGACCCTGTTCAAGCGCCTGGGGACCCTGGACGAGGGCACCCACGAGTTCGCGTACGTACGCAACACGCTGGTCGAACTCAACCTCGCCCTGGTCAAGTTCGCCGCCTCCCGCTTCCGCTCCCGCAGCGAGCCGATGGAAGACATCGTCCAGGTCGGCACGATCGGCCTGATCAAGGCGATCGACCGGTTCGACATGGAGCGCGGTGTCGAGTTCCCGACCTTCGCCATGCCGACGATCGTCGGCGAGATCAAGCGCTTCTTCCGCGACACCTCGTGGTCGGTCCGCGTGCCGCGCCGCCTGCAGGAGCTGCGCCTCGACCTCGCCAAGGCCGGCGACGAACTCGCCCAGAACCTCGACCGCGCACCCACGATGGAAGAGCTGGCCGACAGGCTGAGCCTCAGCGTCGAAGAGGTCGTCGAGGGCATGGCGGCGAGCAACGCCTACACCGCCAGCTCGCTGGACGCGCAGCCCGAGGAGGACGACACCGAGGGCGCCCTCGCGGACCGCATCGGCTACGAGGACAACGGCCTGGAGGGCATCGAGTACGTCGAGTCCCTCAAGCCGCTGATCGCCGAACTCCCCCCGCGCGACCGCACGATCCTCTCGCTGCGGTTCGTCGCCAACATGACCCAGAGCGAGATCGGCGAGGAGCTCGGCATCTCCCAGATGCACGTCTCGCGGCTCCTCTCGCGCACGCTGAACAAGCTGCGCAAGGGCCTGATGATCGACGAGTGACCTCGCCTCGCTTCGCGAGTACGTGAGCAGTGAATACGCGAGTCGGGCCGTTCCGGTCGAGGATTACCGGAGCGGCCCGCGGCGTTGCCACGGGTACGTCACGCACGCAGGTACGGCAGGTACGCAGGTACGTACGTACGCACGTCATCGCAGCGACGGGAGCGGCACCATGACAGACGCCGACAGCGACGGCCCGGTGGTCGTCAGTCCGACCGGTTGGGTGGCCCGACAGGCCGAGTTGTACGAGGAGTCCGGCGGAACCGAGGGCACCGAGGTGATGGGCGTCCCCTGCCTGCTGCTCGACTACCGGGGCAGGCGCAGCGGCGTCCGGCGGCGCACCGTGCTGATCTACGACCGGGACGGTGAGGACTATCTGATCGTCGCCTCCAACGGCGGCTCGGACAGCCACCCGGCCTGGTATCTGAACATCCTGGAGAACCCCGGCGTGCGGCTGCGCGTCGGCCCCGACCGCTTCACCGCACGCGCCGAGCCGCTGTCCGCGCAGGACAAGGAGCGCGTGTGGCCGCAGCTCGTGGAGCTCTTCCCGCAGTACGCGGACTACCGGAGGAAGACGGCCCGCGACATCCCCGTGGTCCGCCTGCGCAGGACGGACGGCTGAAGGGCCGCTGACGCACGGCTGACGCGCGGACGTACGGCTGACGCGCGGACGACGTACGGCCGCAGGACGGGCGCCGCGTCACGCCCCTGCCGGTGTGCCGCGGTGCCAGACCTCCGCGACGAGGGGGACGCCCGGCCGGTAGGCGAGGTGCACGTGCGAGGGGGCGTCCAGCAGCGTGAGGTCGGCGTAGGCGCCCGGGGAGATGCGGCCGATGTCCGTGCGCCGCAGCGCGCGTGCGCCGCCCGCAGTCGCCGACCAGACGGCTTCGTCCGGGGTCATGCCCATCTCCCGTACGGCGATCGCGACGCAGAAGGGCATCGACGAGGTGAAGGACGAACCCGGGTTGCAGTCGGTGGACAGAGCGACCGTGACCCCCGCGTCGAGCAGCCGACGGGCATCGGGATAGACGGCACGGGTGGAGAACTCGCAGCCGGGCAGCAGCGTGGCGACCGTGTCCGCGGTCTGGCTCAGGGCGTCCACGTCCGCGTCGCTCAGGTGCGTGCAGTGGTCGGCGGAGGCAGCACCCAGTTCGACGGCGAGCTGGACGCCCGGGCCGGCTGAGAGCTGATTGGCGTGTACGCGCGGTGTCAGCCCCTTCGCCTGTCCCGCGGTGAGGACGGCACGGGCCTGGTCCCCGTCGAAGGCGCCCTTCTCGCAGAAGACGTCGACCCAGCGGGCGTAGGGGGCGCAGGCGTCGAGCATGGGGCCCGTGACCAGATCGACGTAGGCGGCGGGGTCGTCGGCGTACTCGGGGGCGACGATGTGGGCGCCCAGGTAGGTGACCTCGTCGGTCTGCCCGGCCGCCACGCGCAGAGCGCGCGCCTCCTGGTCGGGGGTGAGGCCGTAGCCGGACTTGGTCTCCATCGTGGTGGTGCCCTGCCGCCGTGCCTCGGCGAGGTAGCGGGCCAGGTTGCGGCCCAGCTCCTCGTCGCTCGCCTCACGGGTCGCGGCGACGGTCGTACGGATGCCGCCCGCGGTGTAGGGCCGCCCGGACATACGGGCGTTGAACTCTGCCGTGCGGTCGCCGCCGAAGAGCAGGTGGGAGTGGGAGTCGACGAAGCCGGGGAGTACGGCGCGGCCCCCCGCGTCGTACGCCGAATCCGCGGCCGGCGCGTCAGCCGCGGCGCCCACCCATGCGATGTGCTCGCCGTCGAGGACGACGGCGGCGTCCTCGACGAGACCCAGCGGCCCCTCGCCGAAGCGGGGGTCGTTGGTCACCAGGGTGCGGATGTCGGTGATGAGGGTGCTGGTCATCTCTCGGGTCCTCCATGATCGCAATGCTGAGGGCTTCGCCGGACGACGCCGGGGACCGGGACGTTCACCGGGGCTCTCCCCGGCAGAGGGCACCGGCCCGGGCCCTGAGGCCCCGCGTGCGGGCCCCGGACGCCTCCGCGGGAGCGACGGCGCGGGCCACGGCCGAACGGGCCGGACGCACGCGGACGCAAATGACGCCCAAGCCCGGCCGCAAAGCCCAATGCGCGGGCGCGCGGAGCGCAGGCCGGACGCTGCCCGGGGAGCCGTCGGCACCTGGCATCGAGCCCCGGGCTCTCCCCGGCAGAACGCCAAGCCTGGGCCCTGAGGCGCGGTGTGCAGGGCACGAACTCCCCAGCGGAGGACGGAGCCGCCGGAGCAATGCGCAGGACCCCCGGGCGAGGGGGCAAGGCACGCTGGACGCCACTGACACCCAAGCCGGCCACGAGGTCCGGCGTGCGGGCACGGGCGCGGGCACACGCCGCGCCCCGGAAAGCCGTCGGCAATCGGCACCCTGTTCCCGGGTTCTCCTGGGAAGGCACGAGCCCGGGAACCGCAAAGCCCAATGCACGGCAGGCCGGATGTCGTCGCCGCCCGGTGTCGAGCGCCCGGGATCGCCCCGGCGGAAGGCACGGGCCCCGCCCCGGGGAGTGGTCGCGCGTGGTGCCGCGTCGGCACGGCTAGTGGAGCCCTGCGATCGCGTCGGCCAGTGCGCCGGGGACGTCGGGCACGTGCGCGTGGTGCCCGTCCCGCACGACGTGACGGCCGCCGACGACCGTGTGCCGTACGTCCGCCGCCGTCGCCGCGAAGACGGCCGTCTCGGCGGCCGTACGCGGCAGCGCGCCCGCCGTGCGCACGGAGTCCAGCGCGACCGCGGTGAAGTCGGCCAGCATCCCCGTCTCCAGGCGGCCCGACTCGGGCCAGCCCAGCGCCGCGTGCCCGTCCTCCGTGGCCGCGCGCAGCAGTTGTGCCGCCGTCCAGTGGCCCCGGGTGCGGGTACGCAGCCGTTCGTTCAGTTCCAGCGCCCGCGCCTCCTCCAGCAGGTCGATGACGGCGTGGCTGTCGCTGCCCAGCGACAGCGTGGCGCCCTCACGCTGCAGGCGGGGTGCCGGGCCGATTCCGTCGGCGAGGTCGCGTTCGGTGGTGGGGCACATGCACACACCGGCCGAGGCGCCGCCGAGGAGCTCGACGTCCTCGCCCGTCAGGTGTGTGGCGTGCACCGCTGTCGTACGACGGCCGAACACCCCGTGGTCGGCGAGGAGTTGTGCGGGGGTGCAGCCGTGTGCCTCGTGGCAGGCGTCGTTCTCGGCGGTCTGCTCCGAGAGGTGCACATGCAGGGGTGCGGAGCGTTCCCGCGCCCACTCCACGACGGTGTCCAACTCCCTTGCGGGAACGGCACGTACGGAGTGAATGGCGGCGCCCGTACGTACGTGAGCGGCGTCGGCTCTCAGGCCGGCGGCCCGCTCCGCCCATGCCTCCGCGGTGCCGTCGGAGAAGCGGAGCTGCTGCTGGGCGGGCGGCTCGCCGCGGCCCCGGCGCCCGAAGCCGGAGGCCAGATAGGCCGTGTCGAGGAGCGTGATGCGGATGCCGGCCTCCGCGGCTGCCGCGATGAGGGCGTGTCCCATGGCGTTGGGATCGTCGTAGGGCTCGCCGCCGGGTGCGTGGTGGAGGTAGTGGAACTCGCCGACGCAGGTGATGCCCGCGAGTGCCATCTCCGCGTAGACGGCGCGGGCCAGCGCGTAGCAGGACTCGGGCGTGAGCTGGGAGGCGACCCGGTACATGGTCTCCCGCCACGTCCAGAAAGTGCCGGACCCGACCTGCACGGCGCCGCGCAGCGCGCGGTGGAAAACGTGCGAATGGACGTTGGCAAGGCCGGGGAGTGTGAGTCCCCTCAGCGGCTCGGCACCTTGCGGCGGTGCTCCGACTGCCGTACGTACAGCGGTGATACGGCCGTCGGCGCCGGTGTCGATGACGACGCCCGTCTCCACGATGCCGTTGAGCCAGGCGAATTCGCACCAGTAGGTCTGCTCCGGCCCGGATGTCATCGGCACGCCAGCCCTTCGAGTACGTCGGCGAGTGCGGCCACCCCGGCCACGCAGTCGTCCTCCTCCGCGAATTCGGCGGGCGAGTGCGAGACGCCGGTCGGGTTGCGGACGTAGAGCATGGCCGTGGGGACCGAGGCGGACAAAATACCCGCATCGTGGCCCGCGCCGGTCGGCAGCAGTGGCGCGCCGTCCAGCTGCCGGGCGATCCGGTCGCGCAGGTCGTGGGCGAACTCCACGACGGGCGTGCGGGATTCGCGTGTGACGCGCACGTCCACACCGTCGCGGCGGCCCTGTTCAGCGGCGGCCTTCTCGATGGCAGCGACGACGGCGGCGAGGGAGTCCTCGTCCGGCGCGCGGGAGTCGAGCCAGCCCCGTACGAGCGAGGGGATCGCGTTGACGCCGTTGGGTTCGACGGCGACCTTGCCGAAGGTGGCCAGGGCACCGGAGAGCCGGGCCTCCTCGCGGGCGGCGAGCACGGTTCCGGCGTAGGCGAGCATCGGGTCGCGGCGGTCTTCGAGCCGGGTGGTGCCCGCGTGGTTGGCCTCGCCGTGGAAGTCGAACCGCCAGCGTCCGTGCGGCCAGATCGCCGAGGCGACGCCGACGGGACGCCCCTGCGCACCGGAGGAGACGGAGGGTACGGAGGGGACGGTCAGGGCGTCGGGGTCGGCGAGTGCACGCCCCTGCTCGATGTGGAGTTCGACGAACGCGCCGATACGGGCGAGGCGTTCGGGGTCGGGGCCGATGGCGTCCGGGTCGTGACCGGCGCGTTCCATGGCCTGGGGAAGGGTGATGCCGTCGCCGTCGCGCAGTGCGTGTGCCTGCTTCTGGCTCAGCCCTCCGACGCTCAGCCGTGAACCCACACAGGCGAGCCCGAAGCGGGCGCCTTCCTCGTCGGTGAAGTTGACGATGCCGACGGGTGCGGTGAAGTGCGCGCCGTCCGCCCGCAGCCGGTCGAGCGCGGCGAAGGCGGAGACGACGCCGAGCGGCCCGTCGAAGGCGCCCCCGTCGGGGACGGAGTCGAGGTGGGAGCCGGTGACGACGGCGTTGCCGAGGGCGATGTCCTCCGCGGTGGCGACACCGAGCCAGGCCCACTGGTTGCCGTTGCGGTCCAGTTCGTATGCCAGGCCGCGGGCCTCGGCCTGCGTACGGAACCAGGCACGGCAGTCGGTGTCGGCGCCGGTCCAGGCGTAGCGGCGGTAGCCGCCGCTGCCCCTGTCGCGCCCGATGGCGGCCAGGTCGCGCCACATCTCGTGGAACGAGGGCGGGTTCCCGGCGTGGCCCGTGCCGTTCTCCGAGCCCAGCAGGTCCGGCGGTACGGGCCTGCCCACGACCGGCTTCCCCCCGGGTCCACCGGCCGGGCCGTCCGTGTCGCCCGTACCGGCCCGGTGGTCTTCACGGCGCTGCTGTGAGGTCACGCGCCTTCGCCTTCCCGCATCGGCACACGGACGCCCTTCTCGGCGGCGATCTCCTCCGCACGCTCGTATCCGGCGTCCACATGCCGTACGACGCCCATCCCCGGGTCGTTCGTCAGTACGCGGCGCAGCTTCTCCCCGGCGAGCGCCGTGCCGTCCGCCACCGTGACCTGGCCCGCGTGCAGTGACCGGCCCATGCCGACGCCGCCGCCGTGGTGCACGGAGACCCAGGTCGCCCCGGAGGAGGCGTTGACCATGGCGTTCAGCAGCGGCCAGTCCGCGATGGCGTCCGATCCGTCGCGCATGGCCTCCGTCTCGCGGTACGGCGAAGCCACCGACCCGCAGTCCAGATGGTCGCGTCCCAGCACCACCGGTGCGGAGAGCTCCCCGCTCGCCACCATGTCGTTGAAGCGCTCGCCGGCACGGTCCCGTTCGCCGTAGCCGAGCCAGCAGATGCGGGCGGGCAGCCCCTGGAAGTGCACGCGCTCGCCGGCGAGCCGGAGCCAGCGCGCGAGCGACTCGTTCTCGGGGAAGAGGTCGAGCAGCGCACGGTCCGTCGCCGCGATGTCCCTCGGGTCACCGGACAGCGCCGCCCACCGGAACGGTCCCTTGCCCTCGCAGAAGAGCGGCCGGATGTACGCGGGCACGAAGCCCGGGAAGTCGAAGGCGCGCTCGTAGCCGTGCAGTTGGGCTTCGCCGCGGATGGAGTTGCCGTAGTCGAAGACCTCCGCGCCGGCGTCCATGAAGCCGACCATCGCCTCCACGTGCCTGGCCATCGACTCGCGGGCGCGCTGGGTGAAGTCGGCGGGCTTGTCGGCGGCGTACGAGGCCATCTCGTCGAAGTCGACGCCGGCGGGAAGGTAGGCGAGCGGGTCGTGTGCGCTGGTCTGGTCGGTCACGATGTCGATCGGCGCGCCCAGCTGGAGCAGTTGGGGCACGAGCTCCGCCGCGTTGCCGAGCACCCCGATCGAAAGGGGCCGACGTGCGTCGCGGGCCTGGGTCGCCAACTCCAGTGCGTGGTCCAGGGAATGGGCCCGCACGTCCAGATAGCCGTGGTCGATGCGCCGCTCGATGCGGGAGGGGTCGCACTCGACGCAGAGCACGACACCGCCGTTCATCGTCACGGCGAGCGGCTGCGCACCGCCCATGCCTCCGAGCCCGGCCGTCAGCGTGATCGTCCCGGCGAGGGTGCCGTCCCTGTCTCCGCTACGGGAGGCGAGCTTGGCGGCGACGGCCGCGAACGTCTCGTAAGTGCCCTGCAGGATCCCCTGCGTTCCGATGTAGATCCACGAACCGGCCGTCATCTGCCCGTACATGGTGAGCCCGAGGGCGTCGAGCCGGCGGAACTCCTCCCAATTCGCCCAGTCCCCCACCAGGTTGGAGTTGGCGAGGAGCACGCGCGGCGCCCATTCGTGTGTCTGCATGACGCCCACGGGACGGCCCGACTGCACGAGCATCGTCTCGTCGTCCCCGAGCGTGCGCAGCGTACGCACCATGGCGTCGAAGGAGGGCCAGTCGCGCGCGGCCTTGCCCGTGCCTCCGTAGACCACGAGCTTGTCGGGGTGTTCGGCGACCTCGGGGTCGAGATTGTTCTGCAGCATCCGCAGGGCGGCTTCCTGCTGCCACCCCCGGGCACTCAGCTCGCTGCCGCGCGGCGCCCTTACGGGTCGCGGTCCTGACATCTGCCCTGCCTCCCTGCTGTACACCCGACTTCTTTTATTCACACACTCTACGTAGTGAATAGAACTAGTCAACACCGCGGAAGTGGTCTATACCCCTTCGGGCTCCGACGTGTTTGGCTTGTTCCATGCACCACTCCAGCGACTCCCCCACCACCCCCGCCACCGCAGCGACGGGCGCGGCGCCCACCGCGGCGGCAACCGCAGCCGCCGCCCGCCGCGACGTGGCCGTCCGCGCCGCCGTCGGTCAGGGCCTGGTCAACGACCACGAGCAGCCCGTCATCGCCCTGATCGACGTCCGGGCCGTACGGGAATCGGCCGCCGCTCTGCGCGACGCATTCGCCGAAGTGGCCGCCCCGGGGCAGACCGTCCTGCACACCTTCGCCGTCAAGGCCGCCTCCCTCGTGCCCGTGCTCCGGCTGCTGGCCGACGAAGGCATCGGCTGCGAGGTCGCCAGCCCCGGCGAACTGGCCCTCGCCCGCGCCGCCGGCGTCCCCGCGGACCAGACCGTCCTGGACTCCCCTGCCAAAACCGTCGGCGAGCTGCGCGAAGCCCTCCGTCTGGGCGTCGCACTCAACGCCGACAACCCGCAGGAACTCCTCCGGCTCGACGCCCTGATCACCACTGGCGAAGCCCCCTCGTCCCCCATCGGGCTGCGCGTCAACCCGCAGATCGGCGAAGGCTCGATCGGCGCCATGAGCACCGCGACCGCCACCTCGAAGTTCGGCGTCGCCCTGCGCGACCCCGGAGCGCGGGACTGGGTCGTCCAGGCCTACCGCGACCGCCCCTGGCTGACCCGGCTGCATTCGCACGTCGGCTCGCAGGGCATACCGCTGGAGCTGATGGCCGAGGGAGCCCGGGCCACCTACGACCTCGCCGAGGAGATCAACACCGCGGCCGGACGGCAGCAGATCGACACCCTCGACCTGGGCGGCGGCCTGCCGGTCAACTTCTCCTCCGACGAGACCACCCCGGCCTTCGCCGACTACGCGCGGCTGCTCGCCCGTACGGTGCCCGGCATCTTCGACGGCCGGTACGGCCTCGTCACCGAGTTCGGGCGGGCGCTGACCGCGAAGGCCGGCACGGTCCTCGCCCGCGTGGAGTACGCCAAGTCCGCGGGCGGACGCCCCATCGCCGTCACCCATGCGGGCGCACAGCTCGCGGTACGCACCGTCTTCACACCCGACGCCTGGCCGCTGCGCGTCGCCGCCTACGACGCCAAGGGCCTGCCCAAGACCGGCGACCCCCTCGCCCAGGACATCGCAGGCCCCTGCTGCTTCGCGGGTGACCTCGTCGCCCGCGACCGTCCGCTTCCCCATCTGGAGGCGGGCGACCACGCGGCGCTCCTGGACACCGGCGCGTACTACTTCTCCAACCCCTTCGGCTACAACTCCCTGCCCCGGCCCGGCGTTTACGGCTTCACGGTGGCGGAGGAGACCGACGAGGCCCGCTTCACCACCGTGCGGGAACCGCAGTCGCCGGCCAGCATCGTCGCCGAGTCCGGAGGCGCACACCGGGACGCGCTGCGACCGGCGGACTGACCCAGTTCGGCGGCGAGTTCACCCAGAATCCCGATACCGGCGGCGATCGCCGGATGGCCGTCGCTTCCCTGCCGCGTGACGCTCAGAAAACGCCTGGACGGCGCGGACTCCAACGGGGTGCGTACGAGGTCGAGTTCAGGAGGCAGCTTGGCCAGCCGCGGCACCAGCGCGACACCCAGGCCGTGGGAGACGAGCGTGGCGACGACGCTCCACTCCCGCGCCTGGTGGGCGACGGACGGCACGAACCCCGCACTGTGGCAGGCGGCCATGACGAGCTGTCGCGAGGTACAACTGGTGCCCGGCATGCCCAGGACCCACTCCTCGGAGGCGAGATCGTCGAGCCGGAGCCCACGGCTCCCGGCCAGCGCATGGCCGGGGGCGGTGAGCAGGTCGAACGGGTCGTCCAGCAAAGGCCGTTGATCGAAGCGCGGATCGTCCAGGGGAGGGTTGTCCGGCGTCGCCTCGACGACAGCCACGTCGGTGTCGTCGGAGAACAGCAGAGAGAAACACTCGAGTGGTTCGGCCTCCCTCACCTGAACGGTCAGCGCAGGCCACGCACTCTGCAGGCGCACCGCGACGGGAGCGAGCAGGGCGGAGGCGGCGGTCGGGAACCCGGCCACGCGCAGCGTCCCGCTCGGTTCCCCGACGGCCGAGCTGTGCAGTTGGGCCTCGGTGCGCTGCCACAACTCCTCGATGGCGTCGGCGTGTTGAAGCAGCACACGCGAAGCCTCGGTCAGCCGCACCCGCCGCCCCCGGGGCTCCAGCAGAGCGACACCCAGTTCCCGCCCCAGCTGCCGCACCTGCTGGGAGACCGCGGACGGAGTCAGATGCACTGCCTCGGCGGCAGCGGTCACGGTGCCGTACTGCGCGATGGCGCGGAGGACGGTGAGACGCCGCAAATCAATCATGTAGCTGTTGTACACGTTCAGCTGAAGAAATCGAACCTGGACCTGAAAGGTTCGTCCCGGCAGCCTTGACGGTGAGAGGAAACCACCGCCAGCGAGGAGGCTTGCCAATGTCTGACTGCCCGTACTGCGGATGGCCCGACGACCAGCCGGTTCAGGATCTCTCCCTGCATCGCACAGGCGGGGGAGCCGTCGTCTGGACGCGCTGCGGCTGCGGCTCCCTCCAGGCCCGGATTCTCACCTCCGGAACCGTCAAGATCGTGGCCCGCGGCCGGCCCTGCGGATGACCGGGCCGCGCCGGCAGGCACCCCACCCGGCCGGCAACGGGGCCGCACCCGGCCGCCGTACATGCGTCCCCGAACCGGAGGCCGCCGGAACAGCGGAGCCGGGCCGACTCGTCCAGTCGGCCCGGCCCTCCGGCCCGGAGCCGTGAGGAAGCGCAGAGGCTCACACTCCGCCCCAGACCTCCTCCGCCGTCTCCACGATCAGCGCCAGCTTCGCCTTCTGATCGTCGATCGTGAGGTTGTTGCCCTCCAAGGTCGAGGAGAAGCCGC
>Ga0190265_10001049_pt1 | contig 17967 bp, 13 predicted proteins | sample Popmic124T_FD_133135 | JGI IMG/M metagenome (GOLD analysis project Ga0190265, IMG submission 133135) | Populus adjacent soil microbial communities from riparian zone of Indian Creek, Utah, USA - 124 T | ecosystem: Environmental > Terrestrial > Soil > Riparian zone | place: USA: Utah | collected...
CGACGCCCGTGTCGCTCATCGCCAAAAGCACGTAGCGACCGGAACTGACGTCGATGTAGCGAGCGACATCGTCGGGACCGAGGTCGACGGTCGCGGTCTTGATCGTAAACCGCCCGCCGTTGGGCATGGCATCCCGGGCGTTGAGGGTCAGGTTCAGGATCACCTGCTCGACCTGAGGAACGCCCAAGCGCACGATGCCAAGCTCACTCGCTAGCTCCAGTTTCAGCGTGACGTGCTCGCCGAGCGTTCGACGAAGCAGGTCCGTCAGTGAGACGATGGCTTCGTTGAGGTCGAGCGCGATGGGTTCGACGACGCCGCGGCGTCCCGCGAGAAGGAGCTGGCGCGTCAGCTGCGCGGCTTGCTTCGCCGAATGGTAAAGCTCGTCCAGGTATTCGAGCTGACGAGCGTCGGTGAGCTCCTTGCGCAACATCGACGAATAATTGAGCACCACACCGAGCAGATTGTTGAAGTCGTGCGCCACGCCTCCGGCCAGTTTGGCCACATTCTCCAAGCTTCGGGTTTGCACGAGCTGCGCTTCGAGGAGCACACGCTGCTCTTCGGCGCGGCTGCGATTCATCGCATTGGCGAAAATCTCGCCCACGATCCTGAGCAGGGCAACATCGTCCGCCGTCCAGACCTTGCTGGTCCGCACCCAGTCGAAACCGACGAATCCGACCACACTCGGACCGCACGTCATGGGCACGACGACCACCGACTGAATCGATTGCTCGAGCAAGATCTGTTTTTCGGCCGCTGCTTCTTCGGGCAAGTCGACCACCCGCGGAATGTGGATGGTTTCGCGCCGCCGCATGCGCTCGGTCCACCACGGGAAGAGCTGCACGGGTAGGTCGACGAGATTTTGAATTTGCGGTTCGATGCCGGGAGCACACCATTCGTGTGAATTGGTCATCGTCGTCCCGTCTTTCGAGTAGAGAAAGACGTAGGCGCGGTCCGCGCTCGCGAACGTGCCAATCGATCCCAGCGCGCCATTGAAGCCGCGGTCGATTTCTTGCGGCGATAGGGTGATGAAACGTGTGGACAGCTCGGTGATGAGCTTTTCGAAAGCGAGCCGTTCATAGAGCGCCGCCTCGATGCGGTTGCGTTCGGTCAGATCGAGCACCGTACCGAGCGCGCCGTTCGAAGAACCATCGGTGCCGCGCAGAGGCAGGAGGATGCACTCCATGGCCCGCCCTTCGACCACATCATTGAGGGCAATGCTTTTCCGTACCGAGGCGCCGCCGACGTGCGCCTCGACTTTGGCCGCGATACGGGCCAGCTGCTCGGGCGTGAGTTCGCTCGTCTCATCGCGGGTGGACGCTGTGCCGCGTACGACTCCGCGACCGTCCCAGACGTGGCCCGCTACTACTTCATTGGACATTTTCGTTCCTCCCCTTCGGTCGCCGTGCGAACGCCGGTCGCCGCGCGGCGGAGCATAGCGCAAGGACGGCTGCTCCGCGATCGCGCGTGGCGTTCCCATCCTGCAGCGCATTTCCGATGTGCGCAATTGCCGCAGTCAGAAGACGAACGATTCTAGCGATGAGCGACGGCATATGAAGCTTGTCTTCGCTGAGGGACGCACGCGCGTACATTGGCGTAAAGAGTAAGAAGAGGGCTGCATTGGGGCCAATTCGATCGGTGCTCGATTCGATCGATGCTCGCATTTCGAAGGCGTCTCGCGGTATGCTGAGCGTTCGTTCGGCGGTACCAAACTCGACCGCCAGAGAGAGGGAGGCATCATGAAAGTATTGGCGGCGGGCATGATGGCGTGTTTCTTCGTCGTAATCGGCTGTGGCAGCGCGAGCCCGGAGGAGGATGAATTTTCCTCCGAGGCGACGAGTATCGAGCCCGCGACGCCCACCCTCCACACGGTCGCGCTGTCCACGGGCGTCACCTTGCAATATCTCGAGCAGGGGCGACCCAACGGCGCGGTCGTCATCTTTCTTCACGGTTATACGGATTCGCATCATTCATTCGATTTGAATCTTCCCAGATTTCCGAGGCGCTACCACGTTTACGCGCTCGACCAGCGGGGACACGGCGGTTCGTCCAAGCCCACCTGCTGCTATACGCAAAGCGATTTCAGCAACGACGTCATTGCTTTCATGGACGAGCTCGGGATTGCCACGGCGACCCTGGTCGGCCACTCGATGGGTAGCTTCACCGCTCACAAGGTCGCGGCTGACCATCCGAGCCGAGTGGACAAACTCGTCCTGGTGGGATCGGCCACCACCGTGGCCGGCAACGCGGGCGCGCTCGAGCTCAAGTCCATCGTCGACACGTTGGAGGATCCTATCGATCCGGAATTCGTCCGTGCCTTTCAAGCAAGCACGTTTTTTCACCCGATTCCCGAAACTTTCCTGGACACCGCCGTGGCGGAAAGTCTGCGCGTGCCGGCCGCCATTTGGAAAAAAGCGCTCGACGGGCTCATCGCGGACGATCACACCGACGACCTCGACCAGATCACGGCCGAGACCGTCATTTTCTGGGGCGATCAAGACGTGTTCTTCTCCGCCCAGCACCAAGCCGACCTCGTGGCCGCCATCCCCGGCGCGAGTCTCATCACCTACGCCGACACCGGGCATGGACTGCACGTGGAGAGGCCCAAGCGGTTCGTTCGCGATCTCCGCGGATTTTTGCAGTAAATCACGCTATTTTTTGCACGCGAAGAGCTCGCACGCCGTGTAGCCGCACTGGGGGAAGAGAAACCAGCATTCGAAAACGTCGAAACAGAACATCGGTCCGCAGGTCCCACCTTCCGCGTCGCCAGCGTCGAGACCCCTCGTTTCGCTGATTTGATCCGCACTGGCCGCGTCGTTCGTACTCGCTTCGTCGAGGCTTGCGTCGCGGGCCATCCCCGAAGATCCGTCGCGCCCGTCGCTCGCGTCGAAATCCGCTCCACCGGTTCCGCCGTCGCGCCCGCCGCTCGCGTCGAAATCCGCTCCACCGGTGCCGCCGCCGCGCCCCCCGGTCGCATCGAAATCAGCTCCACCAGCTCCGCCGTTTCCGCTGGTACCGGTGGAACCGCTGGCGCCGCCTTCCCCGCCGCTCGCGCCGACGCCGCCGGTCCCGGAACGGCCGCCCTGTCCCGTTGCCGAGGACTTACCTCCCACGCCTTCGGTCGCGTCGCCCTGGCCGTTTCCCTCCGCCAGCGGCTCGCTGCTCACACATGCAACCAACAGGCCCGCGAGGAGGTAGCAGCGGGCGGCGTGGAGGCGGAGCATGCGGGCGTCGTTTTCGAGTGAGCGACGGCTCAGCGATCGATACGACGTTCACGCCAGGTTTGCACTGGTTTTTGAGCTCAGGGCACTGTCCGTTGCGCTCAGTCGTCACCATCCGACGACGAGCGCTGCGTTCACCCACACGCTGGTAGCGGGATCTCGCCATGTGCTGGTGCTCGCCGCGCCCCGCGCGAAAGGGATGGACAGTGAAAAATCCAGACCGAGCTCGAGCGGCGCTGCGCGCAAGAACCGGCTCCAAACCGTGCGAGTACCCAAGACCAGCATGTGCGTGTCTTGGGTCGCGTTAGAGCCGTCGCTTGGCCGCATACTCGGTCGCTGGGCAAAGCGGTAGCCGAGATAGACGGGGAGCGAGAAGTTCCACTTCTCCGGCGCGCGGTCGTAGCCGATCGCGTAGCCCGCGAGCGCCGTCGTCTCCCACCCGAGACCCGAAAGACCACGGATGAGGGATATCCCGCCTTCGAACCACATGTCGTTCGGCGCGATCGCTCCGACGGCGAGCCCACCCAGCTGCAAGACCGTCTTCGGAAAGGCGTCGAAGGGGTTTCGTTCCACACGACTGAACGGTGGTATCAGACGAGCTACGTAGGCCCATCCGACGGCCTCGCGGGCAGGAGCCGGGATCGCGCTCGGAATCGTTGCGGCTCCGCCAACTGGAGCGACGTCGGCGGGAGGGGCGTCGATCGGGATCAAGGGTTGATTCGAGAATCGAGATGACGTGAAGCCGCTGGGACGGGTTGGTCGAGCAGCGCCCCGCGGGGCATGGTGGTGAATGTAAACGATGTTTGTGCGGCCGACGACGCAACTTCGACCTTGCCGCCGTGCGCCTTGGCATTGATCGCGTCGCGGGCAAGGAACAGCGCCCGCCTTTCGCGGCGCAATCGCCGCTTATCGCCATCTAGTCGACCTTCCGGCGGATTTCTCGCCCCACGAGGCATCTGACCGTGCGGCAGCGATCAGGGCACCACGGCCGACCGTCCGCTATGGCAAGATGGCCCCCGTGTCGGCGAGACTCGGCTCGATCGCGGCACCTCTTGCATGGCGCGATCGGTTCGTCCCGCTGCTGCTTGGTGCGGTGACACTTGCCTTCCATCTCCTCACGACCGGCGGCTACGGCTACTTCCGTGACGAGCTCTATTATCTCGCCAACGGCGAGCACGTCGCTTTCGGGTACGTCGATCATCCGCCGCTCGTCGGCGTCCTCGCGGCATTGATTCGCTCCGTCTTCGGCACGTCGCTCTTCGCGATTCGTCTGTTCCCCGCCCTGGCGGGAGCGGCATCGGTGTGGCTCACGGCGGACATGACGCGTGAGCTTGGCGGTAAGCGGTTCGCGCAGGCGTTGGCCGGATTGGCGGCGGCTTTCGCTCCCGTTTGGGTGTCGCTGTTTTCGATCCTGTCGATGAACGCGTTCGATGTCCTGTTCTGGACAGCGTGCTTCTCGCTCGTGATTCGAATCATCAAGACCGGCGACCAGCGCCTCTGGCTTGCCTTCGGTCTCGTCGCGGGGTTGGGGCTCGAGAACAAGCTGAGCGTTCTCTTTCTGTGCTTCGGGATCGGCGTTGGTCTTGTGCTCGGCCGCCGCTGGGACGATTTACGCAGTCGCTGGTTCTGGCTCGGGGTCATGGCGGCGGGGTTGTTTCTCCTGCCGTACCTGGCCTGGCAACGCGCACATGGCTGGCCTTTGTTCGAATTCATGCGCAACGCAAGGGAGCTCAAGAACGTCGCGTTATCGCCCTGGCGGTTCATCTCCGAGCAGGTGCTGCTCATGGGACCCGTGTCGGCGCCCATCTGGCTCGTTGGCCTTGCCTTCCTCCTCGCGGCGCCGCAAATGTTGCCGTTTCGCGTGCTGGGCTCGAGCTATGTCGTCGTGCTGCTCACCTTCATCGTCTCCGGGAACGCCAAGCCGTATTACCTGGCGCCCGCGTACGCGCCGCTGTTGGCGGGCGGGGCCATCTTTTTCGAGCGGCTCGGAGGACCGCGAGGCGGAAAGATGATCCGCGGCGCGGCGATCGCCCTCCTCGCCGTCGGTGGCCTCATCACACTGCCCCTCGCCAAACCGTTGCTATCGGAAGATGACTTCGTGCGCTATTCGGCGGCGCTCGGTCTCGAGCCCTCGGCGGGTGAACGGCACGCGATGGGCCGTCTTCCGCAGTTCTTTGCCGACATGCATGGTTGGCCCGAATTGGCACGGACCGTCGCCGAGGTGTTCCATGCATTGCCGCCGGACTGGCAAGCGAAGACCTGCGTTTTCGGACAGAACTATGGGCAAGCCGGAGCCATCGACCTCTTCGGTCCCCGCTATGGCCTGCCCAAGGCGATCTCCGCGCACAATAGCTATTGGATTTGGGGCCCGGGTGAATGTCGCGGTGAGGTGGTTCTCGTCATTGGAGGCGATCGAGCGACGCTCGAAACGATGTTCACGACGGTCGAGCTCGGGACTACTTACACCTGCCTAGACTGCATGCCGTACGAAAACGACAAGCCGATCTGGATCGCGCGCGGGCTGCACATGCCCATCCAGGAGCTCTGGCCGCGCCTTCGAAGGTTTATTTGACGATGGGCTGCAATCCGGCGCCGACGAGTGGCGTCCGATCAGCGTGGCACGTTTGCAACGCGCGAAACCGCACGCTCGTTCGAACGCCGCACGTCGGTGTCGGACCTGAACCGCTGCAGCGGAGCTTCATGTCGCGCGAAACAGAAAGCGATACGTAGGACGAGAAAGATGATAATTGGATCGGCCCACAAGCCGTCCGTGATGTCCCACGCGAGCAGGAGGATTGCCATGTCCTTCCATGATGACGACGCGGTCTGCAACACCTCGACGAATCCGACGTTTGCGGAGTTGACCAAGCGCGCCCTTTCGCGGCGCAGCGTGCTCGAGGGGAGCGTCGGCCTTGCAGGCTTCGCGTTTCTCGGATGCGCAGCGGAAGGCGCGGAGGGAATGACCGGCGAGTTGGAAGAAGGGCTGCGGCCCGGCACGATCGGGTTTCGATCCATTCCCATATCGACGCAAGATACGGTGGTGGTCCCGGAGGGGTACCGCGCCGACGTGCTCTATGCGTGGGGCGATCCTGTCTCCGACGGACCGGCTTTTGCCACGGATGCCAGCAACACCGCCGGCGATCAGGAGCAACAAGCGGGCATGCATCACGACGGCATGCACTACTTCCCGCTGCAACGAGGACGAGACGAATCGCGTCACGGGCTCCTTGTCCTCAATCACGAATATGCGGATGACGGGCTCTTGCACGTGGGAGGCATGGTCCCGTGGACTGCCGACAAGGTCGCGAAGTCACAGGCGGCCCATGGTGTTTCGGTGATCGAAGTGAGGCTCGGAAGGGATGGGTGGAGGGTCGTTCGACCATCGCGCTTCGCGCGCCGAATCACGACGCGCACGCCGATGCGCATCGGAGGCCCGCTCGCTGGTCACGCGCGCATGCGAACGGCCGGCGATCCGAGCGGTACGGCGGTGCTCGGCACGCTCAACAACTGCGCTCACGGCCACACGCCTTGGGGCACCTACCTCACCTGCGAGGAAAACTGGAGTGGATACTTCGTCAACCCGAGCGGAGACGTGCCCGGCGCGTCCCCAGAAGAGAAGGCGATCATCCTGCGCGGTCAGGCGAGGTACGGGATCACCGCGGCGGGCGACGGATACCGCTGGCACGAGCACGATCTGCGTTTCGATGCGTCGCAGCACCCGAACGAACCGAACCGTTTTGGATGGGTGACGGAGATCGACCCATTCAATCCCGCGTCCGTTCCGGTGAAGCGCACGGCTTTGGGTCGTATCAAGCACGAAGGCGCGTGGGTCGTCGAAACGCGGGACGGCCACATCGTCGTCTACATGGGTGACGACGGACGTTTCGAATACATCTACAAGTTCGTCAGTAGATATCCTTGGCGGCGCGCTCGGGCCGCGGGCGCGAGCCCCCTCGACGAGGGGACCATCTATGTCGCCCGCTTCGATGCCGAAGGCGTCGGCACTTGGTTGGAGCTCAGCTTCGGAAAGAACAACCTCGGCGTGGAGACCGGTTTCACCTCGCAGGCCGATGTGCTGCTGGAGACGCGCCGCGCCGCGGACGTGGCCGGGGGCACGAAAATGGATCGCCCGGAATGGATCTCCAGCCGACCCGGGCGCGCTCACGTCTACTGCGCGATGACCAACAACAACCGGCGGGGAAATGGAACCGATCCCGCCGTCGATGCGGCCAATCCGCGTCCAGACAACATCTTCGGTCACATCATCCGCTGGCGCGAAACGGGAGGCGACTTCGCGGCCGTCACGTTCCGTTGGGACTTCTTCATTCTGGCCGGCGACCCGGCCCACACCGCGCCTACGAAACAGGGAGACATTCAAGGCGACATCTTCGGCGCCCCCGACGGCCTGTGGTTCGACGCGCAGGGGCGCCTCTGGGTTCAGACCGACGCTTCGACCAGCGCTGTCGCGACCGCCGACTACGCCAACATCGGCAACAATCAAATGGCCTGCATCGATCCGGACACTCGCCAGGTCAGTCGCTTTTTGACTGGACCCCGCGGATGCGAAATCACCGGCGCCTTAACGACGCCCGACGGTCGCACCATGTTCGTCAACATTCAGCATCCGGGCGAACCCACGACCGAGCGCACGGATCCTGCCGCGCCGACGGCTTTCAGCACCTGGCCCGACGGCTCTTCCTCGGGACGACCTCGCGCAGCGACCATCGTGATTCGCAAGAACGATGGTGGCGTGATCGGCACCTGAAATCAGGCGGCGCGGTCGGGAGGCGGCCGCGTGGCGAGCGCGCTCATCACGGCGTGGACGATGCGGTCGCAACGTTGACCGAGGAACGGGTAAACGTCGCCCAGCGATGCCTGCATGCGCGAGGACATGGCTTCGCGCAAAAGGCCCTTGGCACGATGCAGGCGCACCTTGGTCGTCTCCTCACCGATCTCCAGCGCCGACGCCGTTTCGGCGGTGCTCATCTGCTCCACCTCGCGCATCACGAAGACGACGCGGTAGATGGGCGGCAGCTCGTCGATCGCCGTTTCGAGCATGAGGTTCATCTCGCGTCGGCTGGCCTCGTCTTCTGGATTGCGAGCCGACGTTGACTGCAACATGGTGTCGTCCTCTTCCTTGAAATTGAGCTCCGCACCGCGGACACGCCGCCTCCGTCGAGCCAACGCTTCGTTGATGGCGATGCGGGTCAGCCAGGTCGAAAATTGCGCTTGGCCGGCAAATTGCCCCAGGTGGGAGTACGCTGAAAGATAGACTTCTTGTACGGCGTCCTCGGCCTCGTGGTCCTCGCCGACGATGGAGCGAACCACCCGAAAGAGGCGCTGGTTGTAGCGCCGCATGATGACCTCGAAGAGGTCGGCTTCACCCGAAGTGACGCGAGTGATGACCTCCTCGTCCGACAGCGCGGCTCGAGTGCTGGCGGTCGTCGACACGTTGGTGATCGGCTCTTGTGACATCGAGGTGAGAATATTCACCTTCTATAGAGTCGCGCCACAAGGATTGGTTACAAGAATCCCTACTCCACCGAGACCACGGAGCGTCCGTTCATCAGAGGGACTTCAGGAACTCCACCAGATCGCCCTTCTGCGCGGCCGTTAGGCCGAGGGAGCCGAAGGAATCGTAGTGATCGACCACGGCGGCCAAGGTGGGAAAGCGGCCGTCATGATAGAAGCCGCCTTTCATGTGGCTGAAAAGGCCACGCAGCGGGGTAGTTCGATAGCGCTGGTCGGGCGACCGTTTGGCTTGAAAATCGTCGATGCCGATCTCGGCCGCCGTGTGCATGTTGTAGCCGGGCTCGGTGAAGAGCGGCGGCACGTGACAGGTCGCGCACTTGGCCGTGCCGCCGAACAGCGCCTTGCCTCGAGCCGCAGCGGCGGAGTCGAAACTGCCCGCGGGGGGCGTCGGAGCCGGAATCGCAAGCTGGTAGAGCTGCAGATTCGCGAGCTTCGGGGTAATCAGGTCGGGCGTGCTCCGAACATTCCCGGCCCCCGATTTGACCGCGACCGGAAATTGGGGAGCGCCCGCATCGGCTCCTGCGTTGAGCCGAGGATCGTAGAACGTGCCCTGGCCATGCATCTCCAGGTTGGCGACGAACGCGTTCCAATAGGTGACCGAGCCCCAACCGGTAAAGGTGTGGAGATTGACGCCGGCCAGTCCGAAGGCAGGCGGGATCAAGGTGGCCGCGGAGGCCTTTCCATCGGGCTGAAACGCCTTGCCGTCGAGGAAAACGGCGGCGTCGAACTTGCCCGGTCCCCAGGACGCAAGGACGGCCTTCAGTGTAGCGTTGTCGACGCCGAGCAACGCTTCGACGGGCGCCAAATTGGGAGCCAAAGAGACGATCGCGCCAACATTGAGATCGCGATTGGCCCAACCGTCGAGGCGACGACCTATCCCCGGTGCAAACGAATCATCGACCGTCGCGTGACAAAATGCGCACTGGATGCCCATGCTCGTCATGTTGCCGCTCGGATCGAACCTACCCGTCACGCCGACGACAGCGTCGAGCTTGAGCAGCGCCACGGTGGTGGCGGGATCGTCGAGATTGACCTGGCCGGCCTTGAGCTTCGCGATCAGCGAATGGGGGAGACTTTCGACGTCGACCTTGAGGCCGACGGTGAGCGCCGTTCTCGGCGAGACACCCGGTCCCACGCCTCCCAAAGGCGCACCGATGATGGCCTTGTGGAGTTGCAAGGTATCGCCCCAAAACGCCTCGTCGCCAAAGGTATCCTTTCTGAACGTTCGGCGGCCATCTTCCAACTTCGCCAGGGCCGTCACGTAGAAGGGATCGAAGATCCCTTTCTTGAAGGCTCGAAGAACGTCTTCGGATATTCCCTTTGCGTTCGTCGCAGCGGCGGGATCGTCGGCAAGTGCCGCGGGATCGTCGACGGGCGCGATTCGTCCGACTTCCGAAGGATCGGATCCTTTGGGCGTGGGGGACTCGCTCGTGCAGCCGGGGAGCGAAGCCGTGATGATGCCTGCGCCAAGAGCGAGTGAGCAAAGTGCAGCGATCGATCTGCGCATGGGAAACTCCTTTCCCACACAGAGATCGGTGTCGTCGATCCGTTACAGATCGTAAGTCTTACTCAGCAACCCGGGAAGCACGCCGTTCCCATCTTCTCGGCGGCCTGGGCTCGCGCGGCGGTGGCGATCTCCAGAACTCGCGCCACCACCGCTTTCGCTCTCTCTTGCGACGCCGGCTCGTTCGCGTACTTGGCGAGAAGTCGTTGGCCGAGCTGCTGGTGTCGTTGTTCGTCGGGTTGGATGTACTCGCGGTAGATTCGGACCGTTTCGGGGTCGTCTCGGCGCTCGCAGAAGGCCATGAAGTTCTCATTGACCCCATAGGCGATCGACTCCAGCGTGAAGAGCCCCGCTGAAATTCGCTCGACCGTCGTCGAAAGGCTGCGCAGGTAGTCGAAGAGCGGATTGGACCCGGGCGGGCGAAAACCCGCGATGTCGAAACCGAGACCTGCGAGCCGGTCGGCGACGAGCTGGAAATGGCCGGCCTCGTCTCCAGCCTGCTTCGCGAAAGCGAGCTTCACGTCCAGCTCAGGCGTGGTCGGCATCCAGGCCGCGGCGAGCTCGCTGACGCTAATCTCGTTGCCGAGCGCGATCTGGAGCATCTTCTTGGCATCGCCGAGAGCGCCGCCGGCGAGCGACGTCTGGCCCGCGCCGACAATCGGTGACAGGCGCTCGGCCTTGAACGCTTCCAATTCCTGCACGTAAGCCGTCGTATCCATCACGGTCCTCCTCTTGGCTCGAGCCTTGCCCTCCGTACCAGGGAAACGGCTCGGCCACCATCGAGGATCTCGCGGCGGTCAGTCTTGAGCGTAGTCGCTGAACATGACCATGATGGTGTGGTTCGTCGAAGCCCAGTTGGGAACACGGAGCGTCTGCGGTTTGCCCGTGTCGCCGCGCGGTAGATTGGTCAAGGTGATCGTGCCGTCCGGCTTGTCGTTGGCCGGCATGAACACGTCCGCACCCGTCTGGAACGGCTGCGTGGGAAACCAAGGCAGCGGGTTCAACGTGGTCACGCCCGGCGATGCCGCGTCGTCGTGCAGATGCAACGCGATCCGATTCGAGCCGGTGGCCACGTTGATCACGTTGCCCGTGTTTTGGTTGCCGCTCGCGCTCTCGGTCTTGATCTCGAGCGTGTCTTCGGGGGTCCACTCCCGCATCCGCATCGCGATCACCGCGGCGTGGCCATCACCGATGTTGGTGTTCACACGGGACCCGGTATCGGGCGGTCCCGACAGCACGCGTACGAACGAGGCATTACGCAGGTAACGCTGGGCGTAGAAGTGCTGCCTTACATTGCCGTCGTTCCCGTAGACGAGCTTCTCGTAGTGCTTTTCGGGATCGACCGTGACCGGTCCCCACTCACCGGTCGGACCAATCGGGAAAGTGGCGAGCGGCTGTTCCTTCGTCCGCAGGGCGGTCGTGGAATCGATCTCCCAGATCTCGAGGATGCTGTCGTCGCGCCCGGTGTTGGCAGGAAAATTCACGACTCGGCCGGAGATCTGCACGGGCGCGCGCTGCTTCACGATGTCGACGACCTGCGGCTTTTGGCCGAAAAGAAACTCGAACTGGATCTCGAACGACTCCTTCGACGTGGCCACTTCGACATGCATCTGCCCGGGAATGGGATGTGTTTGCCCCGGTCGGGTGTTGGTCGTTTGGGCCGGGGCGGCGCACGGGACACTCGCGGGAATGCCTTGGCAACCCCCACCGTCGAGGGCAATGTATTTGGCGACCTTGGCGGCTCGGCTCGGGTCTGTCAGGTAGGAGGTTCCCACCGTCGTTCCACGGGAGTGGCCAATCAGGTAGACCTTGTCCTTATTGAAGGTTGCGCGAGCTTCCTCGACCACCGCGTCGGCGCCGGCCACATATTCGGCAATCGCAAGCCCAGCGCCATCGTGATCGAAGGCGCGCAGCCGTTCCGACGGGTAGCCGTTGGCAACGAAACGCATGGCCTGGGATTGGAACTGCTGGGCAGAGCCGGCAAATCCGTGCACGAATACGATCGGCAGCGCTAGGTCGTCTGGGAGCGGAGGCAGGGGATCGGTCCCACCCGTGTCCGCGATTCCGCTATCTACGATTCCGCCGTCGCCGGCTGCGATTCCGATGTCCTCGGCGCCGCACGCAGCGAGACCGAAGACACCCAGTAGCGCCGTCCCCATCACAACACATTCAAATGTTTTCATTTTGCGCGAATCCTGCCGCCGCGAATCTTACTCGAGGGCGGTGCAGAGCGATTGACCAAACGCGCCATTTCCGTTACCCGAGCGCGCCAGCAGAGCATCGGGTCAGCGCGCGACGACGCTGAAAAACTGCGCAGTGAAGCCGGCAATCAACGGGAGCACGAGACTGCTCGCGATCCGCAGGGCGGTGAGCCGCGGCCCGTACGTCCCCAACTCCAGCGGCACCCGCACGAACGAAAGAAGCGACATGCTGGTCACGTAGGTCACCAGCACGCCGACGCCCGCGCCGGAGCGCATCAGCGCGGCCGCCAAGGGTAGGCCCACCGGCCCGCCTCCCGGGGTGAGCGCGCCTGCCACCCACGCGATCAGAAGCCCGCGAAGGCCAGCTGCGTCGGAGAGCCATGCGGCGATGGTCGCGCGCGGAAGAAGCACCTCGGCAAAACCGGCGAGCAGAAACACCACCGCCAGCAGTGGAACGAGCTGCAGCGCACCCTTGCCGCCGGCTCGAAGCCCGTCACCGAGAAGCGCGACGCCGCCCTTCCAGAGGCAGATGGCGCCGAGCGCAATCACCAAGAGCGCCATCACCACCGCTGCGACTCTCAAGGCTCCTCCAGAATCTGCACGAAACCGCGCGTTCCATCGACGCGGATGCGCTGTCCGGTCTTGATGCGCGTCACCGCCGACGCCACGCTGACCACCGCGGGAATGCCATACTCGCGCGCCACCACCGCACCGTGCGTCATGAGCCCTCCTACTTCGGTGACCACCCCGACCGCGTGGACGAAGAGTGGTGTCCATCCGGGATCGGTAAAAGGCGCTACCAGAATCTCCCCCGCATGAAGCACTTCGCGGTCGGGGTCGGTCACGACGCGCGCAATTCCTTCCACGACGCCGGTCGATGCCGCGGTGCCGGGGAGCGCGCCAGCCGGTAGATCCGCCCGTTCACCCCCGATGGTTGGAATCTCGCCGTCGCTGGAGATTGCGATGGGGGGCTTGCGCACCGTGTCGCGGCGAAAGTCGGCCGCGCGGGCGGCCACGCGCTCGCGCACGCTCATCGTGGCGTCGTCGAGCGCGGTCGCGAGCTCGTCGAAGCCGAGGTGCCACACATCTCGCGCGTCGTCGAGCTGACCGCGCCGCGCCAGCGATTGGCCCGCCGAAATGACCTCCGCGCGGAGCATGCCGAGCACCTGCACGATGACGAACTTCGGGTGCTCGCGCAGACCGAGCCCGATGCGAGCGACGCGCGCGAGCCGTCGGACCCAGCGGCGGCGGAGGGGACCCCAAAAGCCACTTCCGGCGGCGGCCGCGAGCCGTTCTGCCGCACCCTCTCCCGCGACGATCTGGATCTGGTGGTGCCGGCGATGCGCGCCGGCCTCCCCGGCCGACAACCCACCCGTGATCACGCGCAAGAGGAGCGATGGGTCGTCACGCCAACGCGGTCGCGACACGTCGATCTCGCTCGCGCCGCGATTTCCATAACGCGACAAGAATTGCTCGAGCGCTGCCGAGAACTCGGGTCCTCCGGCAACGCTCGGGATCAATGCCCGAGCTTCCTCCCAGGAGCGCGTCCTCAGCAACGTGGCGAGCTCGGGATACGGTCGCACCCGATCCGTCAGGTCACCGACCGCGAGGTCCATCTGCGTCGTCACGTTGCCCGGCAAGCCGCGCAACAGACGATCCACCTCGTCGCGCACTTCGTCGGCCCAGCGGCCGCGGGCAAGTCGCCTGAGCAGCAGGTGGGACAGGACACCGGAGAGGATGCGCGGGAGATAACGTCGGACGCGCCAAAAGAGCGCATTGAGCTCGACGGCGCTCTGGCGAATTCGCTCCGCGGGCGTACCGGCCGCGCGTACGCGCTCGACCGACTCACGCGGGATCGCCTCGAGGGCGCGCTCGAGCGCCGCTGCACCTGCCGCCGGATCTCGAAAGAGAAGCGCAGCGGGCAGCCGCGCGACGACGGGCCCGAGAATGCGCAGCGCGCCGCGAAGGACCTTGCCCGGTGCGCCGCGCACGGCGCGGAACTCCGTGCGGTCCACCAGCGCGGCCGCACTCTGCCCGAGGGCCTCGTAGACGTGCGACAGTACGCCGAGCGCCGCCTTGCGCGCCCGCGGCACCCGCAGCACGCCGGTCGCGTCGATGTAGAGCCGGCTCGCAGCGGGCAGCATGACACCGCTGAGCTCGGGACGAGCCCGCAACGTGGGCGGCTGTTCTTTGCCCGCCGGGAAGAAGAGCCGCCACACCTCTTGCGACAGCTTAGGCATCGCGTCGAGCATCATCTGCAGGTGGCCAAAGCTCAAGAAGACGCGCAGGCCGCTCTCTCTCGGGGGCGCGCTCGGGATGGGGAAGAGCGACGTGATGGGCCGCGCCTGCAGCACGTAGATGACGCCATCGGCGATGCACCATTCGATGTCCTGCGGCGCGCCGCCGTAGAGCGCCTCGACGCGGGAGCCGATCTCGGCGAGCGCCCGTGCTTGCTCATCGCGCAGCGCGCGCGCCTTTTGCTGCGATTCGGGCAGCGTCTCGTGCCTGGTGCCGCCGCCGTCCACCGATCGAATCGCGAACGCCTTGTTGCCCGGTTGCGCGAGGAGCACTTCGCCGGATCGCCGGTCGAGCCGGTACAAGTCAGCGCTGATCAACCCGCTCACCAGGGCCTCGCCGAGCCCGAACCCGGCGTCGATGGAGACGATATGGCGGTTTCCGGAGATGGGATCGGCAGTGAACAAGATGCCGGAGACATCCGGTTCGATCAGCCGCTGCACGACCACGCTGAGTCGCACGGCGCGATGACCGAACCTCCCGCGCGCGCGGTAAAGCACGGCGCGATCGGTGAAAAGCGAAATCCAACAGCGCCGCACCGCTTGGAGGAGCGCGGCCTCGCCTCGGACATTCAAGAAGGTGTCCTGCTGACCTGCGAAACTGGCTCCCGGCAGATCCTCCGCCGTGGCGCTCGAACGAACCGCAAGCGCGTGCTCGGGGCCGAGCGCACGCCAAGCCGTCTTGATCGCCGCCGCCACCTCGTCCGGCATCGCAAGGCCGTCGAGCGCGCGGCGTATCGATTCGGCTGCCGGGCGCGCGGCGTCCGGCGACGTGCCGTCGAGCGCGTCGAGCGCGTCGAAGTGGGCGCCGGCGTCGGGCAGCGAGCCGATGAAGCCGTCGAAAGCGCGCGTGGTGACGCAAAAGCCCGGGGGCACGTTCACCCCCGCTCGCGTGAGCGTCCCAAGATTCGCCCCCTTGCCCCCCACGCGCGGCAGATCGTCGGGACCGATTTCAGCGAAGGTGAGCGTCAGGGGCATGTCATTCGGCGGGGAGTCGCTGGGCGGTGCACCCGCACGACGAACCGAGTCCATCATGTTGCTCCTTTCCTCTGGAGCGCGCCGGTGAGGAACAAATCCGTGATCGTCCGCGCCGTCTCCTCGGGGTCGGACGCGGGCTCGCCGCGCAGAATGGGCGCCACCACGCCGAAAGCGAGCACCATGCCGCCGAAAGCCTGCGCGAGCATCCGCGGATCGACATCGCGCAGGCGGCCGGCGTCACAATGCTCGCGCAGAAGCGATGCCACGGCGGTGACGACGCGGGTCGGCGACTTGGCCCGCACGCGCGGCAGCAGCGGCCCGCCGCGCAGCGTTTCGAGAATGAGCAGGCGGACCAGCGGCGCATCGTCGCGCATGCCGGCGAGCATGCGCTCGGCGAGGCGTTCGAGGTCGCGGCGCACGTCGCCCGAGACGGCGGCGCGCGCCTCCCGGGCGGCCCGGCGCGGCGCCAGCTCGTCGACGAACGCGGCGACCAAGCCATTCTTGTCGCCGAAGTAGCGATAAACGGTGGCGACCCCGACCCCGGCCGCCGTCGCTACGTCCTCGATGGCCGCGGCCTCGAAGCCCACGCGGCCGAAGACCTCGCGCGCGCCGCGCAGAATGCGGGCTCGCGTGTCCGTGCGGTCGCCCACGTCGGCTCCCTGCGCGGCGAGGGCGTCGAGGACTGCCTCGCGGCCGCCGCTCTGCCGGTAGAGCGTGGCTCGTGAGACACCGGTCGCCCGCGCCAGGCGCGCGATCGTCAGCCCGTCAGGGCCTTTGTCGGAGACGATTCGGGCGGCTGCCGTGAGCACGTTTCGAGGGATCTCCAAAGGCGCCATGATACGAGTGATATGTCAACATATCATAAGTCTCATGAGGCGGCGAGGACGAGCGTTCGAATCCTTCTTCTGCTGCTCTGATCCGATAGTGGGACTGATTGCCCATGTTGCCGGCGTCTTGGCACGCTATTGCACATCCATGACGACAACGAAGGAACGACGCGTGGCCGTGATCGGTGGAACGGGTCTCGCCGGCCGTCACACCGTCAAAGCGCTGCAGCGAGCAGGGCAAAACGTCGTCGTTGTCGCGCGTTCGCGCGGGATCGACGTGGTGACCGGCCGGGGTCTCGACCAGGCACTCGACGGGATCGATACCGTCGTCGACGTGACCAACGTGGTAACTCCCGGCGCCGAAGCCACGCTGCAATTCTTTTCCGCCGCGACGAAGAATCTTCTTTCTGCCGAACACCGCGCCACGTCAAACACCATGTCCTTCTTTCCATCGTCAACGTCGATCGCATGGAGGGCAACGCGCACTACGCCGGCAAGCGCTTGCAAGAACGGCTCGTCAGGTCGTCCTCCATCCCTTGGACGATTCAGCGCGCGACGCAGTTCCACGAGTTCGCGGGCATGTGGTCGATTGGACGCGAAAAGGCGATGTGGCCTATGTGCCGCCGCTCTTGCTCCAGCCAGTCGCCGCGTCCGACGTGTGGGCGGCGTGCTCGCCGAGGTCGCTCCCGTTACGTCACGGACCCGCGCCCGAGGGGGGACGCAAGGGAGTCGAACCCTCATCTCTCGGATCAAAAGTCCGGTGCCCTACCAGTTGAGCGAACGTCCCGCTTTCCTCTTCGAATGTTTTCGTTTCATGATGTTCATCCGTTCTGACGATATGTCTTGCGTCGCGCCTACACGTCTCCTCTTCGCGCATTGCGCGTGCGGTTGCATCTGTGGTCATACGGTATCGACAATACGCGGCTTCGGTTGCCTCCTCGGACTCCGCCGTGCGGTTTCATCGCGAGTCGCTTCGCGATGCCGGATCCAGAAATGCCGAAGGCCGCCTTCGGTTTCCCTCGGCGGCCTTCAGAGACGTTTGGCTAAACGCGCTGAATTGCCGCCGATCTTCCACCTCCAGAGTCGCTTTCGGGCTGCCGCCGCGATCGCTTCCAAAAATGGAATGGACGACGTTCGTAGGTCGTAGCTGCTGATACCACCCGCGGTTACACGACAACCTTTCCGCTGGAGCGGCTGGCTGCTTTATCTGTCGTGTTGCGAGGGCATCATGATCGTTCTCTTCGACGCACGTAGGCGAGTTCATTCACGCTAGCTTCAACCTTCTAGTTGTCAATGCCTTCATGGGTTCGGAAACCACGAACCGAGGTCCCTCGCTCCGCCAACGAGAGAGCGTAGACTGCGCGGTCATGTCGCGAATTTTTGCATGGTTGCGGTCTCTTGCTCCGAGCGCGC
>Ga0190265_10001050_pt1 | contig 17961 bp, 8 predicted proteins | sample Popmic124T_FD_133135 | JGI IMG/M metagenome (GOLD analysis project Ga0190265, IMG submission 133135) | Populus adjacent soil microbial communities from riparian zone of Indian Creek, Utah, USA - 124 T | ecosystem: Environmental > Terrestrial > Soil > Riparian zone | place: USA: Utah | collected...
TCGTAAGCCGGATTGCTGTCCACGACAATGCGCTCAACTTCCTCCGTCAGGAAGTCGCGCACGGTTCGCTCGATCAAATCCGGTTCCTGGAACACACAACTCGGCGACGACTGGCTCTTAATCTTCTCCTGCACGAGCCGCCACTCTTCGAGGAGTAAGGCCAGGTCGCGCACGAAATACCGCTTCTGCTGGCCTTCGCCAACGGTGCGCATGATGACACCCATGCCTTCCGGAATCGAAAGCTCGCGCAGAATGCGTTTCAAACGCTGGCGCTCTTCCTGGTTTTCTATTTTTCGCGAAATGCCGCTCTTGTCGGAGTTTGGCAACAGCACGAGATAACGTCCGGGCAAAACCAGGTTCGTTGTGACGCGCGGCCCTTTCGTTCCGATCGGCCCTTTGGTCACCTGCACCACAATGTCGCTCCCGGGCGGATAAACCCGCGGAATGTCGCGCTGCGTGATCTTCGGCTTCTCGGGCCGCCCGCGCCGATCTTCGCGCTCGACGATTTCCACTCCGCTGTCGAACTGGTTTGGCACGATGTCCCAATAGTGCAGGAAGGCGTTCTTCTCGAACCCGATGTCCACGAACGCGGCCTTCAATCCATCTTCGAGATTGCGCACGCGCCCTTTGTACATGCTGCCCACGAGCCGGTCCTCCGTCGTCCGTTCGATCGTGAATTCCTCCAGTTTGCCTTCTTCCATCACGGCGACGCGCGTTTCGAGCGACTCGGCATTGATGATGACTTCCTTGTGGATGCGCTTCACCGGTTTGATGAGCCGCTGGACTTTTTTGATTACTTTCTGCGCGACGATCCTGATGGCATCGACGAGGCCCTTGGGCTGCTCCTGAATATTCACCGGCTTGAAGTCCTCTTTCACCTCTTCGGGCGTATCGAGGTGTGGCTCGCGATAAGCCTTCTTGCCGCCCCCGGCGGCTTCGGTGCGCGGCACACCGCCCGGGGGCAGGCCGGCGGCGACATTTTCGGCGCGTTCAATCTCACTCTGGCGCGATTTGTCGAAGACGCGCTGGTTACCGCCCAGACTTTCGGCCGTGGCGTCCGGGCGCGGCTCCGCGAATTTTTTCTGCGCGGCCGGGTTGGGCCGGAACCGCATTCCACCGCGCCGACGGCGCCCAAAGTTTTTTCCTTCACTCATAATTTTAATAAGACCTGCGATACAGGTTCACGTTTTGCAGAATGCCAATCGCGATCAACGAGCAGAGCACCGAAGAGCCGCCATAACTGAGCAGCGGCAACGGCACGCCCGTCACAGGCATCAAGCGAATGTTCATGCCGATATTGATGAACACATGGCTGGCGAGCATCGTGACGACGCCCACCGCCAGGAGTTTGCCCAGGCGATCGCGCGCCTGGCCGGCAATTCGAATGCCGGTGAACAACACCACGGAGTAGAGCGCGATCACAATCACGCTCCCCGCGAATCCTTTCTCCTCGGCAATGACGGAGAAAATGAAATCGTTATGCGCCACCGCGCGGGGCAGGAACCCGAGCGCGTTTTGCGTCCCGCGCTTCCAGCCTTTACCCAACATGCCGCCGCTCCCCACGGAGATGAGCGCCTGCTCGACATTATAGGAATCGTTGCGCTGCTGATGCTGCGCGGCCTGCCGCTGGGCCGGGGTCATTTTTTCGTTGGCGTAATCCCGCCCGAAGTAAACGAGCAGCCGCCGTTTCTGGTAATCATGCAGCTTAATCTGCCATTGCGGCGGCGCGTACAACACATCCACGAGAAACAGCACAATGAGAAGGCCGACGCCCAACAGCAGCCGGCGCAGGAACGCCATCGGCACGCCTCCGACATACATCATGACGAGGCTCACCGGCAGGAAAATGATGGCCGAGCCGAGATCGGGTTCCGCCATGATCAGCAGGAACGGAAGAGCGACCATGCCGAGGGCCTTGAGAAAGTTGGCGCCGTTGCGGAGTTCTTCCAGCGGGCGGCTGAGGAAATTGGCGAACGCGAGAATGAACCCGATCTTCGCGAACTCGGACGGTTGGAACTGAAAGGGGCCGAGGTCGATCCAGCGCCGCGCTCCCCAGCCGTGAGTGGTGCCTATGCTTGGAATCAACACCAGCACCAGCGCGACGATCGTGAGCCAGTAGGCCACCAGCGCCCATCGGCAAATGGACCGGTAATCGATCACGCAGACGGCCGCACCGGCGCACAGTCCGATGACATACCAAAGGGATTGTCGCACGAAGGCTTCCCTGTACCAGGGTATGGTGTTCACGGCGTGCGCCAGCGTTGCGCTGTAGATGAACGCCACGCCGAAGCCCATCAAGCCGAGCAGGCCGAGTAGCTGGAGCCACTCCACTCGCGACTGACGTTCTGGTTGGGCGATGGTGAACATGTTTATCTCGAGACGACTGAATTCTTGGTCGCGGAGGGCGCGTGCTCATCGCGGTATTTCAAGGCCCGATAAATGTTGCCGGCCGCGGGTGCGCAACTGTCGCCACCAGAAAGGCCGTAGTCCATCATCACCACCACGGCGTAGCGCGGGTCCTCGTAAGGAGCGTAGGAGGCAAACCAAACCGTGTAATGATCGAGTTTGCCTTTTTTCTGCACTTGCGCCGTCCCGGTTTTGCCACAAACACGATAGTCAGCAACGCGCGCCCTTATGCCAGTCCCGTCTGAATCTTCGGTGTCCGCGAGCATCGCCGCTTGAATGAGTTTCAAGGTCTGGCTGCTCACCGGCAATTGGTCCCTGATTCTGGGTCGCACCCCGCGCTGGGTCGCCGGATCGATGAGCGCATCTTGTGCCTGCGTGGAAATAGTGAGCTGCGGCCAAAGCACTTTGCCGCCGTTGGCCACTGCCGCAGTGGCGACTGCCATCTGCAAAGGTGTCACGGCGAGAAAGCCCTGGCCGATCGCCAGATTGATGGTGTCACCGTCATGCCATCCACCGAGGTTTTTTCGAATCCAATCCTGAGTCGGAAGAATACCGCGGCTGTCTTGTGACAAGGGAATGCCGGTTCGTTCGCCGAAGTGCAAGCGCTCGCCCATCGCCACGATTGCGTCTTTTCCAACCTGCAACCCGTACTCGATGAAATAAGGATTGCTCGATCTTTTGAAAGCGCGCTTGAAGTTGAATTCTCCTGGCCCGGCCGTGTCTCCAATGGGGGCCCGGTTTCCCAATTGGTAGTAACCCTTGCTGGGATAGATCTTCTCCGGGTCAATAACGCCCGCCTCCAACGCCGCCAGCGCCACGACCGTTTTGAAAGTCGAACCCGGGAAGTAGTAACCGTAAACGGATCGGTTCCGCATCGGTGCGACATCATCATTTGTGTAGGTGTTCCAAACCTCTGATGACAAACGCGGAACCCAATCCCGGGGATCGAAAGTGGGCGATGATGCCATGGCGATGATTTCTCCGGTACGCACGTCGAGCACCACGGCGGCGCCGCGATTTGGTTTGTGGGCGTCGGCCGCGCGCAGTTCCCTTTCCGCGACGCGTTGGATCTCTGCATCGATCGTAAGCGTCACGTTTTTTCCCGCTTCAATGGGAGAGAGAATGGTTTCGCTCTGCCGATAGCCGAGATTGTTCACGAGCACGGCTTTCGCGCCGGCCCGTCCGCGAAGCTCGGCATCGAGCGATGCTTCAATCCCATCGTAACCGCGATAGTCGGGCAGGTGATAGTCGAACGAGGCGATCTCACCTTCCGCCGATGAATCATCGAAGTGCGTCAGGCAGCCAACCACGTGCGCGGCCAATGTGCCTCGCGGATAAATGCGCGTTGGTTGCATTTCCATGTCCACGCCCGGCAGGCGCATGCTTTGCTCCTGAAAGCGGGCGATCTGATAGGAATTCAAGTTCGCCAGAATCGTGTAGGGCAGGGCGCGGCGGCGATCGTAGTGCTGGCGGAACTTGGCTTCGTTCGTGAGAACAAGCGGCTGGCGCAGCGCAACGCCGAGCTGCCACACAATATTGCTGGTGACGGAGTAGCGGACCTCGCGGCCGAGCGCGGCCTTTTCGTTAGCCGTCAGCTTTCGCGGTTGTGTCAGCGCAGGCTCATAGCCGAACCAGGAAAGAAACTTCTCCATCAGCTTCGGCTGGCGTTCGGTGCTCGTGCTTTTGCGGGCGGCCGCTTCCGCGCGTTTGTATTCCTTCTGGACGGCATCTCGCCAGGAACGGTCTTCGAGATAGAGGCCGATGCTGTAGCTGGGCCGGTTTTCCGCGAGCGCCACTCCATTGCGGTCCAGGATTTTTCCGCGCGGCGCGGGTACCCGCAACGTGCGGTAGGATTGGTTGCGCTGGTCCTCCACATACGAACGCGAACGCACGACCTGCACCCACCAGAGGCCGATGAGCAACACGAGCAGTCCCGCGGCAATGACCCATGAGAGCACGCGCAGGTGCCGGTCGGCTTTGTTGAGTTGGTCGAAAATCAGCATGTGATGAATTCCAAATGACGAATGTCGAATGCCGAATGAATGACAAATGACCAATCTTCAAAGACGCGAGCCGCGGCGGGGTTCTGCTTTCGGATTGGGCCTTCTTTCGACATTCGACATTCGTCATTCGTCATTTTCATTGCCTTCCCCTCTCAATTTCCCGGTCCTGCCGGAAGCTCGTTTCAATGACGCGCTCGTAGCCAAGGGTTCGATACACTTTGCCGAAAAGACTGAAGTAAAGAGGCACAAGCAGCCCGCCTATGACCGTCATCACAAACCATTGCCATACGAATCCCCAGCCGATCATTGGTTCCGCGCCGCACGAATACAAAATGACGAGTGTGAGCAACGGAGCGAGTCCGCTCGCGCTGAAACCGAGCACGAGTTGCGCGTACGTCTCTTCGCGCAGAATCAGATGACGGATGCGTTGGACCACAAATCCGGCGAGGAACAGCGGCAAGATTGATACGCCCAGACGATTTGCCGACAAGGAGTCGAACCATAATCCACCCAGCACCGACAGGAACGAGACCGTCAGCGTTCCCGAACTCAAAGCGGCGTAAATCATCAGCCCCGGCAATAGATCCACTTGCACGCCGAGGACCCGGCGGAACGTGCCAAACGACGCCTCCACGAACACCGCGAGGAATGCGAGCACGAGGATGAAGATGGAATTCACTGCGTTCATGGCTTCGCGGGTCCAAAGTCCAAAGCCCAAAGTCCAAAGCCAGCCAGGGCAGTCGCGCGGCCTTGGACCTTGAACCTTGGACTTTGGACAATTTCCTTCACGGCATTTTCACCCATACGTCATCCAGCAGGTTCATCTTCACGGCGAGCTTCACGCGCGCGACGTGGACCAATCCAAAATCGACCGGGCGAATGTCCACGATCTCTCCCACACGAATGCCCGTGGGATAAGTGCCGCCCGCGTCGCTCGTGATCACCGCCTGGCCCGGCTTCAGCGCGCCGGGATTCGAAAGAAAATTCAATTCCACGATATTTTCGTTTAGCACGCTCGCCCCACTTCGAATCACGCCGTTATCGACGCGATTATTTTGCGCGTCCAGCACCGTGGCCGCCACGGGGCAGTTCGGGTCGCCAATCAGCACCACTCGCGCGCGGGTCTCGCTCACCTCGCTGATTCTGCCGACGAGGCCGTCCGAGGTGAGGACGGGCAGGTCCTCGCTCAGTCCGTCGCGCCGGCCGCGATCGATGTGGACGTTGCGCCACCAATTAGCGGGGTCCCGGGCAATGACGTGCGCCGATTTCAAGTTCCACCGCGTCCGTTTTTGGAAACCGAGCATGGTTCGCAAGCGTTCGTTCTCGCGTTCGAATTCGGCGTGGCGCTCAAGCTGCACCTTCATCTCGGCGTTCTCCCGGCGAAGCTCTTCGTTTTGTTTTAGCAATTCTTTGCGGGGCACGATGGCGTTGCCGGTTTTCTCGGCGAGTTGCTGCGTGGAAGTGGCCAGGCCAAACAGCGGCAGGAAGAAACTGCCAATGGCGAGCTTGAGTTGAGTGGCGGTGCGCGCCGGCAGATTGAGCACCACAATCGTCAGCACAATGACGGCGGCAAACGCGATGTAGTGCCGGCGTCTCATGAAGGAACCGGCGGCGAGGCCGAGAAAACGAGGTGTGTGTGTGGTGTTAGGAAGTGGGCGCTCAGGGCTGCGTCCTCGAACACAGGCCGTGGGACATACGATGCCTCCAACAACCCGTTGGATTCGACCGTTTGAAATTTCAACAAATCATTCACCGTTGCATCGTGATGCCAGCGAGACGCTGGCGGCACGTTTTACACGGCGAACGCAGAATCAACCTTTTCCGGAACTGGTCACGCGCTTCAGAAATTGGAGTTCTTGCAACACACGCCCCGTGCCATTGGCCACGGCCGTGAGCGGATCGTCGGCGATATGCACCGGCAACCCTGTCTCTTCTGCAACCAGCCGATCGATGCCGCGCAACAGCGCGCCACCCCCGGCCATGACGATTCCCCGATCGACGAGGTCCGCGGAAAGTTCCGGCGGGCAACGTTCGAGGGTGATTCGCACTGACTCCAAAATACTTGAAAGCGGCTCCTGCAAGGACTCGCGGATTTCTTCCGAGCGTATGGTCAGCGTCTTGGGCAGACCCGCGCTCAGATCGCGGCCTTTGACTTCCATGGTCAATTCCTGTTCCAGCGGAAAAGCCGATCCAATCCGGATCTTGATCTCCTCCGCCGAGCGTTCGCCAATCATCAAGTTGTAGGCGCGCTTCATGTGCGCAACGATCGTCTCGTCAAATTCGTCTCCGCCCACCCTCAGGCTGCGGCTGAAGACGATGCCGGCCAGCGAGATGATTGCGATTTCGCAAGTCCCGCCGCCGATGTCCACAATCATGTTGCCTGCCGGCTCATGCACGGGCAGCCCAACGCCAATGGCCGAAGCCATCGGTTGTTCGATCAGGTACACCTCGCGCGCACCCGCATGGGTGGCGGAGTCTTTGACGGCTCGCTTTTCTACTTCCGTGATGCCCGAAGGAACGGCCACCACCACCCGGGGGGCGATGAGTTTCCGGTGATGCACTTTTTGAATGAAGTGCCGGAGCATCGCCTCAGTGATTTCAAAATCAGCGATGACACCGTCTTTCATCGGGCGGATGGCCACGATGTTGCCCGGAGTGCGCCCCAACATCCTCTTCGCTTCTTCACCCACTGCGAGGACGTTGGTGGTGCCGGCCTGGATGGCGACCACGGAAGGTTCACGCAAAACGATGCCTTGATCCCGCACGTAAACCAACGAATTGGCCGTGCCTAGATCAATCCCAATGTCATTGGAAAAAAGGCTCTTAAGTTGCGCGAACATGAATGTGCGTGCCTACGCTCGCATTAGAGCGGCGCGTTCACCGATGGGTCAAGGAGGAACTTCCCCGGAGCGCAGTCTTGTCGGAAGTCGAACGCGGAAAATGCAACTTCAGGGGCGTTCCAAGCCTTCGCTCGACCTTCGACGTTGGGCGCGCGGTTACGGTTTGCTCGTGATCTCGGCCCAGTCGATGCCTTGCACTCCCGCGTATTTGGCGAAGGCGAACTCGTTCTGCATCAATACGGCCCGCACCACGCTCGAATCATCTGCCCGGCCGAAACCGCTCACCATGTCCGGGATGATGTTCACCTTCTTGTGCGCATACATCACGGCGAAGACCGCGCGCGAAAAGGCAAAGTAAGACAAATCTTTATACGCGCCCTCGGCCACGTCCTCCACGACATCGGCCAGAAACTCCAGTTGATCGACCAGATGCGGATATTTAGGCGCATTGATCTGCGTGAACTCCACTTTCCAAAGCGGCAATTCGCGCAATACCTTGTCCACGATGGCGGGCGTAATATGGGCCGCGCCGTGATTTACGAAATCTGCGATCTCAGACATGCGGCGACGCTAACGAGCGGCGCGCAGCGAGTAAATCAGTAATCAGTTATCAGTGAATCAGTAGGCCGGTCATCACGCCGAGTTCAAGGCTGCGCCGACGTTAGTGATTCACTGAATACTGTTTCACTGATTACTTTTCCAAACGGGCCGCTTCATCTCAAACACGCCGCGGTCGTATTTTGAATTGTAAGTGGAGAAAAAACTTGTCGCGTCCGCCCGCCCTTCGTAAGTGTAAACGCCGCCCGCGAGTGCCCCCAAGTTTTCCGACCCGTGAAACGCAACTCCATTGGTGCCCGGCCTTATTTCCATCCTCACCGTGTAGCCGAAGTGAACGGTGATGAACTTGACTGTCTCGAACTTGTACGCCGCATGAAACTTCACGTCGTAATGATTCGTGTCCGCTTTCGTGATGAGCGCCCGCAACTTGTCGTTGTGTCCGTTCGCATGACTGAGCCAGCGCCCTTGCCAGGGACCGGCGATATCATCGGCGGGAATCGGCTTCTTCGCCGCCTGCCGCCATTCGTAATTGAAGGTCGAGCAGCCGCAGAGAAGTAGTGCAGCCAACAAGAGCAAACCGGCCATTGATTTTCCAGAACGCATGGCAGCCAATTTAGAAATCCACCATCTTTCTTCCAGCGCGAAAGCACCTTCAGTTGAAAACGTGTGCGTGCCTGCTACTCTCAACGCGGTCTTGGCCCCGTAGCTCAAATGGATAGAGCAGCGGTTTCCTAAACCGAGGATCCCGGTTCAATTCCGGGCGGGGCTACCACTTCTGTCCGTTTTCGTTCGCAGGCGCAGGGTTCTGAACACTGTCTCTCAGTATTTCCCCGTTTCCTCACTGTACTGTTACGCAAATACGCTGCGTACAGTTGCGACCTGTCGCGGTGTTGCTTCAGCAGCGAACTTTAACGGCATAGTCAGCGCAGTATCGACATCGCTATGAATATACATCCAGCAAGAAACTGGGCGGCCGTGGTCCTGGTTTTTTGCACCACTTTCGCCGCTCACGCGTGGAACCCAGTGGCCAATCCGGACAGTTACACCACGGCTCAGAATGTGACGCTCAACGTCGCCGCGCCGGGGGTTCTGGCCAATGACAGCGATCCCGACGGGCAGACGATCACGGCCGTGCGGGTGACCAATCCCTCTCACGGCACGCTCACGCTCAACGCCAACGGCTCATTCACGTATCGTCCCGCGACGAACTACATTGGCAGCGATTCCTTCCGGTACAGGGCTTCTGATGGCGCAAAGCTTTCCGGGACAGTCACGGTGAGCCTTACGGTCACGCCGCCGCCGATCACGATCGTCAGTCCCCCCGCGAACCAAGCGGTGTGTCCAGGCGGCACCGCGACGTTCAGTGTCACCGCTACTGGCACCGGGTTGCGGTATCAATGGCGGTTTGGGACGAACAATCTTTCCGGCAAAACCAACAGCACGCTCGTGCTGAACAACGTCACGGCGGCCAACGCCGGCACGTACAGCGTGGTGTTGAGCGCTACGGGAACCGCCTCTAAAACCAACAGCGCGACGCTGACGTTAAGCACGCCGGTGAGCGCCACGCCGCTGACCAGTGCCATGCGCGCCATTGGCGGCATCGTGCTGTTCCAGACCACTGCGTCAGGCACCGGGCCGTTCACGTATGTATGGAAGAAGGGCAACGCCGTGATCGCGGGACAAACCAGCAGCAGTTTGATGCTGACCAATTTACAGATCGCCAACTCGGGCCTTTACAGCGTCATCGTGAGCGGCGCGTGCCGCAGCGTGACCAACAGCGCGACGCTGACGGTCGATTCCTGTTTTCAGTCAGTGGACGTGATGCTCGTGCTCGATCGCTCCGGCTCGATGACGGGCCAGCCCTACAACGACGCGCGTTCGGCCGCGAGCAACTTCGTCCACAACCTGCACCTGGGCGGCACCAATCTGGATCAAGCAGGGCTTGTTTCTTACAACTCGAGCACAACGCTCGACCGCGTGCTGACCAACAGCGTGAGTTCGCTTGAACAGGGCATTGCGAGCATTCCGGCGGCGGGCGGCAACACCTGCATCAGTTGCGGACTGCAAACCGGCCAGGCCGAACTGCTCACCGCGCGGCACAAGACCAACGCGCTGCCCGTACTCGTGCTTTTGTCGGACGGTTTGCCGACGCAAGGCGACACGGCGGGCAAAGCACTCACCGCGGCCACGCAAGCCAAGATCGCCGGCACACGCATCTTCACCGTCGGATTGGGCGACGTGGACCATGCGCTCATGCGCGGCATCGCTTCGGCGACCAACGATTATTTTTACGCGACCAACTCATCGCAACTGGCGGCGCTCTTCGATGCCATCTCGACCGTGATATGCCGTCCGCCCACGAACATCTTCGGCCCGTCGAACGCCGTGGTGTGCTCGGGCGCGAACGTGACCTTGCGCGTGGATGCGACCGGCTGCGCGGCCTTCACTTACCAGTGGCGCAAAGACGGGGCGCTGCTCTCTGGCCGGACTAACAACACGCTCGTGCTCAATAGCGTGACGCCTGCGAACGCGGGCGTGTACGCCGTGGAAGTCCGCAGTGCCTGCCGCAACCAGACCAACACCGCGACCCTGACCGTGAACACCCCGGCGACAATCGTGACCGCGCCGGCCAATCAAACCAGCTACGTCGGCAGCAACGTCACCTTCACCGTGAACGCCACCGGCACAGCGCTCCGCTACGCCTGGCGGCGCAACGGCACACTTCTGGGCACCAACAGTTCTCTCACGCTCACCGGCCTCACCACCAACGCCGCCGGGAGCTATTGCGTGACCGTGACCGGCGGCGCGTGCGGCGGACCCGTCACCAACTGCGCTGCTCTCACGATCCAGAACCGCGCGCCCTTCGCTGCGAACGATTCCTACACCACGCCCGAAGACACGCTGCTGACCATTGCGGCCCCGGGCGTCCTGGCCAATGACACGGACCCTGATGGCAATGCACTCAGTACCGTCATCGCCGGTCCCCCCGCGCATGGCACTGTCACGCTCAACGCCAACGGTTCGTTCACTTACACACCCAGCGCGAACTACAACGGCCCCGACACTTTCACCTACCGCGCCCGCGACGGGTCACTCACTTCCTCAATCGCCACCGTGACCATCACCGTCACGCCACGGAACGATCCGCCCGTCGCGAACAATGACAGTTACTCAGTGACCGCGAACACGGCGTTGACCATCGCCGCGCCCGGTGTATTGGCCAACGACACGGACGTGGAGAACAATCCGCTCACCGCGTTGCTCGCGAGCAATCCGTCGCACGGCACGCTCACGCTGAATCCGGGCGGCTCATTCACTTACCAACCCGGCACGAATTACAGCGGGAGCGACAGCTTCACTTACCGCGCGAGCGATGGCAGCGCGACCAGCGGTATAGCCACGGTGAGCATCGCGATTGTGCCGGTGTCGATTGTCATCGTAATACCTCCGACCGATCAAACCAACTGCCCCGGCGAAACCGTCCGCTTCAGCGTCACCGTGACGGGAACGGCGCTCACTTACCAATGGCGTTTCGGCACCACGGTGCTAACCGGCCAAACCAACAGCACGCTGGTCCTGAACAATGTCACCGCGACCAACGCGGGAACTTATTGCGTGGTCGTGAATGGTCCCGCGGGCGATCCGATCACAAATTGCGCGGCGCTCGTCGTGAATCAAAACGTGATCGTCACTACACCGCCGATCAATCTTGTCGTCTGCCAGAACAACACCGCACAGTTCACGGTCGGCGCGATTGGGACGGGATTAAATTATCAATGGCGCTTTGGCTCGACCGTCCTTGCCGGCCAAACGAACAGCACGCTCACCCTGCTGAATGTGGGACTTAACGCGCAGGGAACTTACAGGGTGGTCGTGAGCGGTGCGTGCGCTCCGGCCGTTACGAACACGGCGACGCTGACGGTGAATGCGAATGTCGTAGTGCAAACGCCGCCCGGGCCACAAGTCGGTTTGGTCGGCAGCAACGTCATATTCAGCGTCGGCGCGACCGGCACTGGCCTGACTTACCAATGGTTTTTCAGTGGCGTTTTGGTCGGCACCAACAATGTGCTCACGTTGAGCAACCTCACCACCAACCAGGCCGGCACTTATTGTGTCGTCGTCCGGGGTGCATGCGGCGCGCCGATCACCAACTGCACGTCTCTCACTTTTTCCAACCGGCCGCCGGTGGCGCGGAACGACAATTACTCGATCGCGGAAGACGCCGTGCTGACGATTGCGGCGCCGGGCGTTCTCGGCAACGACACCGATGCGGATGGCGACACCTTGCGTGCGATTCTCGTGAGCAACCCCGCACACGGCACGCTCGAGTTGAACGCCAACGGTGCGCTCACCTACCGGCCCGCCCCAAATTACAATGGCATCGATTCGTTCACCTATCGCGCCAGCGATGGCAGGCTAACGTCAGCGGTGGCCACAGTAACGATCACCGTTCTCCCGATAAATGATCCGCCGGTCACAGGCATCGCAGGCGACAATTACACCGTGCTGGAGGACCGCACGCTTGCGATAACCGCACCTGGTGTTCTGGCCAACGACAGCGATATCGACAATGACCCGTTGACCGCGGTGCTGGTGAGCGGGCCGGCCCACGGAACAGTGGCACTGAATGCCAGCGGCTCATTCGTTTACCAACCGGCGACGAATTATTTTGGGCCAGACAGTTTTGTTTATGTGGCAAACGACGGACGGACGAGTTCACTCCCAGCCACCGTAAACATCACAGTTACCCCGGTGAACGACGCGCCGGGTTTCGCTGGCAGTGGTGATCAGAAAGTGAATCTGAACGCTCCTGCGCAATCAGTTTCGAACTGGGCGCGAAACATCAGCGCGGGTCCAGCCAACGAATCCGGCCAGACGCTGAGTTTCACGGTGTCGAATGACAACAACAGTTTGTTCTCGGTCCAGCCAGCCGTCGCACCGAACGGCAGGCTCACCTTTACGCCGAGGCCAAATCTTTTTGGCATTGCGAACGTGCGCGCCGAGTTGCGCGACAATGGCGGGACAGCCAACGGCGGCGTCGATACTTCGACCGAAGTGACGTTCCGCATCATCGTGAACGGTCCACCCGCAGTTACCATCGTGTCGCCGACGAACGGCACCGTTTTCGTCGGCCCGGCCACCTTCAGCATTATCGCCGATGCGATGGACCCTGACGGCACGGTGACGAATGTGCAGTTCCTCGCGAACAACTTGAGCATCAGCAATGTTTCCACCGCGCCCTTCTACATGGTGTGGAGCAACGTGCTGGCTGGTGATTACGCGTTGGTCGCAGTGGCTACGGACGATTGCGGACTCGCTGCGACGTCGGCAGTGGTCAACGTGTCGGTGATCACCAACGCGGTGGTGGCCACTGGCCCGATTGTGTTGAACCGCCAGAATGGTTTGTTCGAACAGTTTGTGACCGTGTCGAACCGCACTACCGTAACCTGGGCGAATGGCGTGCGGCTCTGGATTTATGAACTGGACACGACGAACAGCATTTGGAACGCGACGGGAACAAACAATGGAGTGCCGTACATCGACATCGTGGAAGCGGTTCTTCCCGCAGGCTCCGTGATGTTCCTGATTCAGTATTACGTGCCGAATCCGCGGCTGGTCCCAAATCCGACGCTGGTCGCGGTGCCGCTGCCGTTCAGCACTCCAGTCGAAGTTCCGCGCATCACTCGAATTGATCCGGTGAACAGCGCCAGGCGTGACGTGTCGTTCACGACGCAAAGTGGACGCTTCTATTCCATCCAATCATCCGATGATTTGGTTCGCTGGACGACTCATCCCCAACTCATGCACGGCACCGGGGCGGTGATGGCTTGCCCTGAAACTCAATCAGGAGCAAAACGCTTTTACCGCGTCTTGATGGTTCCGTAACGCCCGCGATTTTCTCAGCGTCGTTGATATTTGACGACCGTCGTTTCCGTCGCGAGGAAGCCTTCGTGAAATCCCGGAGGTAGTGCTTCCCCAGCGCATTGCGTACATTTGCGACCACGCTTCGTATTGCTTTAACCGCGCCGTTCCAGGATAGAATCTTCGTGATTCAATATGGGGAAAAAGACTCACTCCGCCGGTTGGTTTTTCTTTTCAATGCTCGTGTTCGGAGCGTTCCACAGTTTCGCGTGGTCGCCCGTGGCCACGAACGATACCTACTCGACCGACGAGGACAAAGTGTTGACCGTCAGCGCCCCTGGAGTGCTGGCCAACGACAGGGACCCCGACGGCCAAACATTGCGCGCCATTCTGGTGAGCAATCCATCGCACGGCACGCTCACGCTCAACCAGAATGGTTCGTTCACTTATCGGCCCGCCACCAATTACAACGGCGGCGACTCCTTCACTTACAAAGCCAATGACGGCTCCAAAAACTCCGGCGTGGCCACCGTCACGATCACGGTGCGTCCGGTCAATGACCCGCCCATCGCGAAGAATGACAGTTACACCACCAGCCTGAACACCCCGCTGACGATTGCCGCGCCGGGGGTGCTCGCCAACGACGCGGACGTGGAGGGGAACGCATTGCGGGCGGTTCGCGTTTCGACTCCGGCGCATGGAAGCGTGGTGCTGAACACGAATGGAAGTTTTGTCTATTCGCCGACGACCGGCTACCTGGGCAACGACTCGTTTACTTACAAGGCGGTGGACAGTGCGGGCGGAACATCCGGAGTCGCAACTGTGACGTTGAAGATTCGGACCGCGCTCACAAATTGTGTCGGCGAAGCCCTTCCGAACCCGGCCTATGGCGCAACGAGTGGCGGTCATGCGGTTTGGCTGCCCGGGATTGGAACCAATTTCGTTTTCACGCCCGTGCCCGGAACGTTTGTTCAGCTTGCGGATGGCACGGCAATCTTAAGCGGCACCGTCTTCAGCAGGACGAATTCGCGGAACGGTTTCGTGGTCGATGTTCGACTGAGCGGTTACAAAACCACGCCCCCACCCGACAGTCCGAAGAAGGAGCTTTCGTCCAGCGCTTACAGCGAGAACGGCGGGCCGATTGATACTTCCACGTGGGTTTACTACACGAATTTCACCGGCACGTTTACGGGAGTGAGCAACTACGCCGGCGCCGTGTTGACCATCGTTCGCGTCGGGCCGGCCTTTCAGGTGGGTTTTGGCGCCAGCGGTAAGAACATCAATTTTGGCGCGTCCGCGTGGTTCAACTGGACCGTCGTGCAGCAGCCGGCCAGCGGGCCACGACTCACCACGACCGGTCAGGGTGATTTCAATATCGACCTGTTCACGTGCGATGACGGCGGCGAGCAGTGCGTGACGAATGCCGTTCCGAATCCAACTTATGCCAACAGCACGCGCAGCCACGCCATTTATCTGCCCGGTATCGTGACCGATTTGATCTTCACGCCGGCCGGGCGCTTTAGACAAAACAGCAACGGCACGGCCACTCTCACGGGATTGGCCACGAGCCGCTCCAACCCGCGGAATGCTTTTCAAATCAACGTTCAACTGAGCGGTTTCACGACCAACGTCTCGTTCGGCAGTCCGAAAAAGGACTTGAAGTCGATTGCCTACATTGAAAACGGCGGCCCCATCGATCCATCGACATGGAGTTATTACACCACTGTGCTGGGAACATTCACGGGGGTGAGCAACTACGCCGGGGCAGTGCTGAAGATCGCAAGGACGGGTCCGGCGTTTCAGATCGGCGTTGGCGCGAATGGAAAGAACCTCCACTTCGGCGCCTCAAGCTGGTTCAAATGGACTGTCTCGCACCAGCCCAACAGCGGCTCGATGTCGAGTGGCCAGGGGGATTTCAATTTGGACATCGTGGATTGCCCGTCGGGACTGGCGCTTTCCTGCCCCGCCGCGAGTGGTGAAGTTTCATTTCCGTTTTCGTCCTCGCTCGCGGTCAGCGGTGGCACGCCGCCTTATCTGTTCGCCATCATTGCCGGAGCGTTGCCCAACGGTCTCGTGTTGAATGCGACAAATGGAAACATCACAGGAACGCCGACCGTGGCGGGAGCTTTCAATTTCACCGCCCGAGTGACGGACGGGACGGGCGCATCGGCCCTCTCCGTTTGCAGTTCAGGCTGCATTTCGAACAATGTCTGCACTATCACCGTTACTTCCACCAACCGTCCCCCCGTGGCACTGGACGACGCATACCAGACACCGGCCGACACGACGTTGACGGTGCCCGCGCCAGGAGTCCTCGCCAACGATTTCGATCCGGATGGAAACCCATTGACGGCGCTACTCGTGAGCAATCCCACTCGTGGCTCGCTCTCATCGTTCAACGCGAATGGCTCTTTCGTTTACGTGCCGAATCCGGGCTTTACCGGTCTTGATGTCTTCACGTACCGGGCGCGAGACAACATGGCCACGAGTGGCGTGGCGACCGTGACAATCCTGGTCGTTCCTTCGCCTGTCATTGTCATCACGCCGCCGGCCAACCAAACCAATTGTCCTGGTGAAACAGCGACATTCAGCGTCACCGCCACCGGCACAGCGCTTACTTACCAATGGCTGCGCGGCACGAACATTCTCAATGGCCAGACGAACAGCACTCTGGTTCTGCCGAACGTCAGCCCGGCTCAGGCCGGAATGTATTGCGTCATCATGCGCGGCGCGGACCCGGTGGCCGTAACGAACTGCGCGCTGCTGGTCATCAGCCAGAACGTCATCGTCACAGTGCCGCCGGCAAATCAAACCGTCTGTTCGAACGAGACGGCGCTGTTTCGTGTGACCGCGACGGGCACTCGACTGGCGTATCAATGGTTCTTCGGCGCGACGGCCTTGGGCGGGCAGACGAGCAATGTGCTGGTCTTGAGCAATGTCACGACCAGCCTGGCTGGAACGTATCGCGTTGTGGTGAGCGGCGCATGCGGCGCCCCGGTGACGAACAGCGCGACCTTGACGGTGAACCAGAACGTTATCGTCACGACGCCGCCAGCGAACCAAACCATTTGTTCCAACAGCACGGTGGTGTTCACGGTGGGCGCGAGTGGCACGGCGCTGACGTATCAATGGTACTTTGCCACGAATGTGCTGGCGGGACAGACCAACAGCACTCTTGTCCTGAGCAACGTCACGGCGGCCCAGGTGGGAACGTACCGCGTGATCGTGAGCGGCGACTGCGGTGCGCCGGTCACGAACAGCGCCACGCTCGCCCTGAGCCAAAACGTGATCGTGACCGTGCCGCCGGCGAATCAAGCGGTCTGTTCGAACAGCACAGCTCTCTTCCAGGTGACCGCGGTCGGGCCGGCGCTGACATATCAATGGTATTTCGGCGCGACGGCCTTGGGCGGAGCGACGAATAGTGCATTGGCGCTGAACAACGTGACGGCGAGCCAGGCCGGAACCTACCGAGTCGTGGTAAGCGGCGCGTGTGGTGGGCCAGTGACGAACAGCGCCACATTGACGGTGAACCAGAACGTAATCGTGATGGTGCCACCGGCGAACCAAACCGTCTGCTCGAACGGCACGGCAATTTTCCAAATAACTGCGAGCGGGGTGGAACTTTCCTATCAATGGTACTTCGGTTCGACGCCCTTGGCGGGGCAGACCAGCAATGTATTGGTGCTGAACAACGTGACCGTGAGTCAGGCCGGGACGTATCGAGTTGTCGTGAGTGGCGCTTGCGGTGCGCCGGTGACAAACAGCGCGACACTTACCGTGAGCCAGAACGTAATCGTGACGGTGCCACCGGTGAATCAAAATGTCTGTTCGAACGACACGGCAGTGTTTCAAGTGACTGCGAGCGGAGCAGGACTCACCTACCAATGGTACTTCGGCGGGACTGTCTTGGGAGGACAGACGAGCAGCACGCTTGTGCTCAGTAATGCCACGCCCAGCCAGTCGGGAACTTACCGCGTAGTCGTCACCGGTGCGTGCGGTGCGCCGGTGACGAACAGCGCGACCTTGACCTTGAATGAAAACCTCATCGTCACAACTCCCCCCGCGAACCAAACCGTTTGCCCGAATGGAACGGCCACGTTCCAGATCAGCGCCAGCGGTTCAGCGCTCACTTATCAATGGTACTTTGCCACGACCGCGTTGGCCGGACAGACCAACAGCGCCCTCGTCCTGAGCAACGTCACGGTTGCCCAGGTGGGAACTTATCGAGTCGTGGTGAGCGGCCCTTGCGGCGGGCCGGTGACGAACAGCGCCACGCTGATGGTGAGCCAAAA
>Ga0190265_10001051_pt1 | contig 17958 bp, 13 predicted proteins | sample Popmic124T_FD_133135 | JGI IMG/M metagenome (GOLD analysis project Ga0190265, IMG submission 133135) | Populus adjacent soil microbial communities from riparian zone of Indian Creek, Utah, USA - 124 T | ecosystem: Environmental > Terrestrial > Soil > Riparian zone | place: USA: Utah | collected...
AGCCGCATCGTCGTGGGAGCGCAAGGGCACATCACCGGCACCCTAGTTGCCGACGAGATCATCATCGGCGGCGGAGTACAGGGCTCCGTCCGGGGCAACCGGGTCACCTTCCAATCGGGCAGCCACATCGAGGGCGATGTCGCGCACAGATCGCTGTCGGTTGAGCAAGGTGCCTACTTCGAGGGAAAATCCCGCAGGGTCGAAAACCCTACGGCGAGTCAGTAGCTCTGCGGGCCGGCAGGGCGTCTCGCTGCGATCAGAGTCGCAATCGGTCCCTTCGCAATTCATAAAGTACGAGTGCGGTCGCGACCGCGAGGTTGAGTGAGTCCAAACGACCCGCCATTGGAATTTTCACTTTGCGCGTACAGGCGGCGGCCGACTCCGGCGACAGTCCCGGCCCCTCGCTTCCCATCAACAGCAGTACGGGCGCACGATAGGACACGGCGCGAAAGTCTTCCACAGCATCCAGCTGAGTACCGACCACGTCTCCGCGCCAGGCCTTTGCCCACGCCAGAAAATCGGTGTGGGTATCCCGCACCAGCGGGATGTCGAACACAGAGCCCATAGTAGCGCGCACCGACTCGCGCGAGTAGGGATCAGCGCAGTTGCCAACGAGCATTATGCCGTCCGCACCGACTGCGTCGGCGGTGCGGATAATGGTGCCGAGGTTACCCGGGTCTCGGACGTTCTCCAACACCACCCACAGCGAGGTGGGCGAGACGTCCGGTGTACGCGGGAGCTCCTGCCACCGTTGCTCGAACACGGCCAGCATGGTCTGCGGATTGTCCTTGGCAGCGAGCTTGCCAAGTACGGCAGCAGAAACCTCGAGGCACTCTGCACCGCTATCTTTTGCCCAATTGAGAAGTTCCCGATGCATGCCGGCTCCCGCGCTGCCGGCGAGAAAGGCCAGGATCACCGGCTTCCAGCCAGCATCGCGAGCCGTGACGAGTACGGACGCGCCCTCAGCAACGAACAGGCCCGTCTCGCGCCGGACTTTTCGCATCTCGAGCGATCGGATCATCTTGACCCGCTCGTTCTGCAAACTGGTGATGGCGCGCACGCTGGCCAGTACGCTGTCAGGTCGCGGCTTCATCGCAGGACCAGCGGGTGTAGAGCGATGTGGGGAGCAGGCGGCCGCCAGCCTCATCGATTACGGCAAGCTCGCCGCTTTCGATACTGCCCCGACGCTCGGCAAGGCGATCCCGCACGAGGCCATCGATGGCAAGAGCGGAAGCTCGGATAGCGTAGGTCGTCAGCGCCAGCGCCGACCGGCGCGGTTCGAGAAGCAAGGCAACGTCTCCGAGAAGAGGCGAGAGGTGGGTGAAGACATCCCAGACCTCGCCTTCCGGCCCGCGCCCGAACTTGGGCGGATCGACCAGCACAAGATGATAAGTCTTGCCGCGCCGGACCTCGCGCGCAACAAACTTACGGGCGTCCTCGACTATCCAGCGGATGCTCGCCTCGCTGAGTCGGGATGCAGCTTGGTTCTCCTTCGCCCAGGCGACGGCCTTCCTGGAAGCGTCGACGTGCGTCACGACGGCGCCCGCCGAGGCCGCCAATAGCGAGGCAGCCCCCGTGTAAGCGAAGAGGTTAAGAACGCGGGGTGGCTTTTCGCCGACGCCAGTCAGCCACTGGATCATCCATTCCCAGTGCGGCAACTGCTCCGGAAAGAGTCCGAGGTGACGAAAGCCGGACAGGCGGCACTGCATGGTGACGCCAAGAACACGAACGGGCCAGGTTTCCGGCACGGGCTTATTCTTGCGCCACTTTCCAGGCTCGCCGTCGTCGTCCTCGTCGACACTCCGGAAGACGGCGTGCGCCGCATTCCACGCCTCAGGCGTCAACGAAGGCCGCCACAGCGCCTGCGGCTCCGGGCGATCGATGACGAAATCTCCGAAACGCTCGAGCTTGCGCCCGGCACCGCTGTCCAGCAGCGCGTAACCGGGAAAGCCCTTGGTTGCGAGCACGCGGAGTTCATGCCGCGGGGCTTCGACACTTTGACCGGCGCTCGAGGTTTTGGCTGTAGGTTTCGTCATCGACAATCGATCGGGCCGGTCTGAGGGAACACCCCCTGGTTGCTCGCCATGCCACGAGTCCCGTGGCAATCTTAGTGCGCGGCGGTGCCGTGGCTACCACCTCGCTACAAGGGAGTTAAGCGCGATGCAACGGCGACGGTTCGGCCGCACAGGTCTTCAGGTCTCCGAGCTGACATTCGGTGGCGGGTGGGTCGGGGGGCTGCTCATCCGCGGCTCGGAGCAGGACCGGGAGGCCGTACTCAACGCGGCGATCGATGCGGGTATCAACTGGGTCGATACGGCGGCTCTCTACGGCAACGGCGCATCGGAAACGGCAATCGGGAGCTGGCTGGCCGGCGTTGCGAAGGAACGATGTCCGTATATCTCGACCAAGTTCAACATCGATACTCTGGCGGGCGACCACGAGGGGCAGATCCGGCGCTCCGTCGAGGCCAGCTATGGCCGGCTTCGCCTCCCCTCGGTACCACTTCTGATCTTGCATAGCAGGATCGTACCGGATCCGACCAAGGATAATCGAAGTCTCAGCCCCGAACAGATCCTGAAAACGGGTGGGATCGCCGACATCATGGATCACCTGCGCGAGGAGGGTATCTGCGACTGGATTGGAATCACTGGACTGGGCGATCCTGAAGCCGTCGCGCGCATCGTCGATAGCGGGCGCTTCGATGCGGCGCAGATCTACTACAACATGATCAACCCGACGGCGATGACAGGGGCCGGACCGGGTTGGAACTCGACGGACTTCAATGGTCTGCTCAAGAAATGCGCGGCCCAGGACATGGGCGTGATGGGCATTCGCATCTTTGCGGCCGGACATCTTGCAGCTCGCGAACGACACGGGCGTGAGCTTCCCATCACGGCGAACGCCGACAATGCGGCCGAGGAAGCGCGGGCGCAGGCAGCGCTCGCTGTCATCGGCGAGCGATATGGCACGAGCGCCCAGACGGCGCTGCGGTTCGGGCTGGCGTGCCCACAATTGTCGACCATTGTCGTCGGCATCGGCGAGCCCTGGCATCTCGACCAGGCGCTTGGCGCGGCCCGCATGGGCTCGTTGCCTGAGGGCGCGCTAAACCAGCTCGAGAAAACTCGTGCGGAACATCAGGCTTTCAGGCGATAGGCAATCGCCTGAACCTCGCCGCCTACTAAGCGAGGTCCTCGACCTGTTCCGGAGTGCCGCCCGATACGCGCTGCGCAAGAGCCGCTTCGATAAACTCGTCGATATCGCCGTCAAGGACGGCCTTCGGATCGGTGCTTTGAGCGCCCGTCCGCAGATCCTTCACAAGCTGATAGGGCTGCAGGACGTACGAGCGGATCTGGTGGCCCCAACCAATGTCGGTCTTGGCAGCGGCCTCGGCATTGGCTTTTTCCTCGCGCTTCTTCAGCTCGAGCTCGTAGAGGCGGGATTTCAGCATCGCCCAAGCGATGGCCCGGTTCTTGATCTGCGAGCGCTCCTGCTGGCTCGCCACGACGATGTTGGTCGGCATGTGCGTGATGCGTACCGCCGAGTCCGTCGTGTTGATGTGCTGGCCGCCGGCGCCGGAGGACCGGTAGGTGTCGATACGGCAGTCGTTTTCCTTGATGTCGATCTCGATGGTGTCGTCGATCACAGGAAAGACCCACACGCTGGCGAAGCTGGTGTGGCGTCTCGCATTGCTGTCATAAGGCGAAATGCGCACGAGGCGATGAACGCCCGATTCTGTCTTCAGCCAGCCGTATGCGTTCTCGCCCTTTACGAGCAGCGTCGCCGACTTGAGCCCCGCTTCTTCACCAGCGCTCGCCTCGACCATCGAGACTTTATAGCCGCGCTGTTCCGCCCACCGGGTGTACATGCGCGACAGCATCTCGGCCCAGTCCTGGCTCTCCGTGCCGCCCGCGCCGGCGTGGACCTCCAGATAGGAGTCATTCGGATCGGCCTCGCCGGAGAGCAGGGCCTCAACCTCCTGCCGGCGAGACTCGGGGGCAAGCTTGCGCAGCGTTGCTTCCCCTTCAGCGATGGTCGCCTCATCCTTCTCGGCTTCGCCGAGTTCGATGAGGGTTGTCGCATCGTCGAGGTCGCGCTCGATCTTGCTGTAGGAGTTGATCGCGCGCTCCAGCGACTGGCGCTCGCGCATGAGCTTCTGGGCAAGCTGGGCATTACTCCAGAGATTGGGATCCTCGGCCCGCTTGTTCAGCTCGGCAAGGCGCTGCTGCGCAGTATGCCAGTCAAAGATGCCTCCGCAGCAGCGTCAGCGACTGGCGGATCGACTCGGCAAGCTTTTCGGCTTCTGCCCGCATGGCGTTGTTCCTGTCATACAACCCATGGCGCGTTCGCTTACGGGCTGCCGTCCAGCCGCGCAAGCGTTATCGCCCGCGCGGGCAAGAGCAGCATCTCAGTAGACGCTGCGGCCTTGATTGAGGTGACGGGGCTGCTCCGGCTGATCCGGATTGACGAAGGTACCGCTCTCGTTCGTGAACCCGATCACAGAGTAGGCATCATCGGGATCTTCGTTGGGCTTAAAGGCCTCCACGATTGCGTCCGGTTCGCCGCCTGTCGACCTGAGCCCCGTTCGCAGGCTCACGCGCATGAGTTTGACCCCAGGCGGTATTCGGAATGGCACCGCACGTTTGCCCACCAAAGCCGCTTTCATGAAGTTGGCGAATATCGGCGCCGCGAGATGACCTCCGGTCTGACCCTTACCCATGGGGCGCGGTGTATCGTAACCGATGAAGACACCGACCACGAGATCCGGCGTGTAGCCCACGAACCACGCATCACGCTCGTCGTTGGTCGTGCCGGTCTTGCCGGCCATCGGCACGTTGGGAAGAATTTGCCGGACGACAGTGGCGGTACCACGCTGGATGACGCCTTCCATCATTGAGGTGATCTGGTAGGCGGTGTGGGGATCGACAATCTGCTTTCGATCATCCTTGGGGAGCAGTGGCTCAGGCTGGTTCTGCCAGCTCTCGGCATTGCAGCTGGGACATTCCCGATCGTCATAACGCCAGATCGTCTTGCCCCATCGGTCCTGGATGCGGTCTATCAGCGTGGGCTTTACCTGCTTGCCACCATTGGCGAACGCGGAATAAGCCGCGGCAAGTTTCACTAGGGTCGTCTCACCGGACCCCAGCGACATAGCGAGCACCGGCAGGAGATCATCGTAAACTCCGAAGCGTTTGGAATACTCGACGATCATGGGCATGCCCATGTCCTGGGCGAGCCGCACGGTCATCTGGTTGCGGGACTTCTCAATGCCCACGCGCAGCGTCGAGGGACCATAGGACTTGGTGCCGTCATAGTTCCTCGGCGTCCAAACTTCCTTGCCCGGTCCCTGGTCGATCTCGATCGGGGCATCAAGCACGATGCTTGTTGGCTTGTAGCCATTGTCGAGCGCGGTTGCGTAGACGAATGGCTTATAAGACGAGCCCGGCTGGCGTCGTGCCTGCAAGGCGCGGTCGAACTGGCTCTGCGAGAACGAGAAACCGCCAACCACGGCGTGAACGCGGCCGGTGTGAGGGTCCATGGCCACCAGCCCGCCGCCGATTTCGGGGATCTGCATGAGCGTCCACGCACCCGTTGGCTGGTCGTGATCCTTGGGCGCCACCCAGACAACGTCGCCGGGATTGAGGACATCGCTAACGGCCTTGGGAGCCCCGCGTCCGGCGACCTTGGCCCACTTGACCTCGTCGAACGGAATCTCGACTGCCTCGCGCTCGGTCGCATGGCCGCCGTCAGGGGACCGATGCGGGCGCAACCCGATAGTCGCCTTGCCGCGGTCCGACTGCAGAACGACCCCTAGTCGCCACGGCTGGAGATCGGTCGGAATTTCGATGCTGGTCAGTCCAATACCCCAATCGCCGGCAACGTCGATGCGCTCGACGGGCCCGCGCCAGCCGCGCTCGCGATCGAACGCGACGAGACCGTCGGTGAGCACTTTGCGTCCGATCTTCTGCATCTGGGGATCGAGCGTGGTGCGAACCGAAAGGCCGCCGTTGACGCCTTCGACACCACCACCAACACGCTCGGTGCGGCCGTAAAGGCCATCCTCGCCGTACATTTCGACCAGCTTGCGTCGCACTTCCTCGGCGAAATAGTCGGCCGCACTGATCTGGGTGCCGAACGGACGGATGTTAACCTTGAGCGCCTTGGCCTTGGCGACCCTTGCCTGCTCGGCCGTGACGTAGCCAGCCTCGGCCATCTGGTCGAGTATCCAATTGCGCCGCTCGGTGGCCTCCTTCGTGCGACGGAAGGGGTGGTAGTTGTTGGGGCCCTTGGGGAGAGCGGCGAGATAGGCGGCCTCCTCAAGCGAGAGATCCGCAAGATCCTTGCCGAAATAATTGAGCGACGCCGCGGCGACTCCGTACGAGCTGAGGCCGAGGTAGATCTCGTTCAGATACAGTTCGAGTATCTTTTCCTTCTTGAAGGTGCGCTCGATCCGGATTGTGAGCAGCGCCTCCTTGACCTTGCGGTCGACCTCCTGGCGGCTCGACAAGAGGAAATTCTTCGCGACCTGCTGGGTGATCGTGGACGCACCCTCGAGGCGCCGTCCGCGCCCCCAGTTCTGGAAATTCTTGTACAGCGCGCGAGCGATGCCGGTGAAATCGAAGCCGCCGTGCTCGTAGAAGCGCCGGTCCTCCGCCGCAAGGAACGCCTGAATGACCATCTTGGGCACGACATTGATCGGCACGAAAATGCGCCGCTCGCGCGCATACTCGGCCATGAGCGCGCCGTCGTTGGCGTGGATGCGCGTCATGACGGGAGGCTCGTATTTCGCAAGCCGCTCGTAGTCTGGCAGGTCGCGCGAGGACTGCCACACGATGTATCCCACGGCCGTGGTCGCCACGAGGAACAGAACCACGCCGGCAGCAAAAGCGAAGGTGAGCAGGCTCAGCAGCCAGCTCCGCTTCCTGCGTCGGCGCTTCTGCCGAGGTGGCGGGGGAAGTATGGGAGCGGGTCTCATCTGCCGCCTAGATTTCCGTGGATTCTGTGCTGTTTAGTCCAGCACAATCGTCGCAGCAAGCGTGCGACACGCGGTAGTGCACATTACCATGGAATATGGCGGGATAAGGCCGCGTCCGGGGAGTCCGCTGCCCCGCTCGCCGAGCGGCGGATCACTGGTGTCCATGTCCGCGCCGCGCAAAATAATCGCCAACAGCTGTGGCGATTGAGGCCGCCACCTTCTTCTGCCAAGGCGGGGAGGTCAGGAGTTGCGCGTCCTCAGGATTGCTCATGTAGCCCAGTTCGATCAGAACGGAGGGGCATTCCGTTTGCCGCAGCACCTTGAACGCTGCCGAGCGCGCAGGCTCGCGCGTTAGCTTGATGGCACCTTTCAAATGCGCCAGCACGCGCCCGCGAAAATCAGCGGTGAAGTTCGTCGTCTCGCGGCGAATGAGGTCCTTGAGGATGCGACTGACGTCACCGTCCTCCTCGTCGCTTGTCTCAGCTCCGGCCAGGACGTCGGCGGAATTCTCCTTCTCTGCAAGACGCTGCGCCTGCCGATTAGAGGCTTGCTCCGAAAGCATGTAGACGGCAGCCCCGCGCACGGCCGCGGCTATGTCGGCATCCCCTACGCTATCGGCATGAATCGAGATAAAGAGACCCGCAGACTTCTCTTGCGAGAATTGCACCCGCCGATCGAGCGAAATGAACACGTCGCTGTTGCGCGTCATGTGCACCTCGTAGCGACCGGTCTCATCCAACGCGGCACGCAACTGGCGCGCAACAGCCAGCACAACGTCCTTCTCCTGCACGCCGGCGCTGAGCGCCCCTGGATCGACACCCCCGTGACCGGGGTCGATAACAATCACAGGCTTAGCGTCCGCCGGGCGGGCACCCTTGCCCGACGCGATATTTGCGGCGGGCCTTGCACGGGGAGTAGGCGGCGGAAGCCTCGCCTGAAAGCCAGCGTCATCGGTAGGCAAGAGGTCAAGCAACAGTCGGGCTTGCTTGGCACCCGGACGTGTCACCATCGACTGCTTGTTGACCCGGACAGGACGGGATAGGTCCATGACAATGCGCGATTTTCCCGGTGCAAAGAGCCCATACCGGAACGCGCGTATCAAGCCGTGGCTCTGCGGGCCCGCCTTCTGTGGGAGGCGAAATTCCACATCGGGCATGTCGATGATCACGCGGTACGGGTTAGGCAGCGTGAAAACCTCGAAACGAACCGGCGCGGACAGCACGAGAGAGAAACGCGTAAGCCGCTCGTCGCCCGCGATTTCGCTTTGGGTTGCGGTTACATGACGTTGGGTAACCTCGGCGGACCATTCGTTGGTGCTGGGGGAGCCCGCCCTCGCCTCATCGGCAGGCTGCGCCCGCTCTTTCCTGATCTCGGTCTGGGCCGGCCGCGCCGACGGCGACTTTTTGATTTCAGTGGACGACTGGGCCCACGCGGATACCCCAGTACACGCGAGAACGGCCGAGCCAATCAGCGCTCGAATTGGCCTCCCACGCGTGGCGCTTCGTGCGAACATCCGCCTCCCAACTGGGCCCAGGTTTTGACTCGACCTTAACCAGATGTTTGCCGAATCAAAGGCCTAATGGCTCATCCGGACTGCAGTGACTGGGCTTCTTCCACCAAATCTTTCTTGCTTCTGAGGGAACGAGGGCCTAGATAAACGCCGTCTGAAACCGCCGCAATTGGTCGTCGGCGGCACCCAGCCGAAGGACATTCGAGGCCCGGGGCTTGAGAAGCCCGCCGCCGCGGAACGTCCACGGAAACGGGTTCGCCATGTTCCTTGCGGCGGAAAAGAATCGCCATCGCCGAGGTCGCGACCTGCCCGCCGGCGCGAGCGCCATGCGTTGCAGACTGCCTCGGTTTTGCGAGTTTGAAGCGTCGTTTTTTCACCTCCCGGGCTAGTGCCGACCGAGGACCGGCGCACCGGGGAAGAAGCGGACCTGAGTGGTTCGCCAGAGATTGCCCACTTGCGGGCAGCAATATGGAGAAGCGCCCGTCCGAAGGGACTAGACGCGCTCCAATCAGGAATGCGGATCATGACCGTGAGGCGTTCCATACGTAGGAAGATTGGCGAGAAGCTCGTTGCTTGTTTCGGCTTCGGCCCATGTGCCGGGCCCGCGCAGCAAGCGCATCGCCTGTCGTCCGCGTCGTGGAAAGCGTGCCGCCGTCGTGATCCACTAGTTGCAACCAAAATCAGTGTCGTGATGAGAAGCAGAGGCGCCCATCGCCCTGCTGGGAGGCGGCCTTCGGCTGCCCGTCTCGGCGCAAGGGACTTCAAAAAATGGACCAAAAGAACAGAATGCTCATCGATGCCACGCACCCGGAGGAAACTCGGGTGGTGGTGCTCCGGAGCGGCCGCGTAGAGGAGTTCGACTACGAATCCGCTGCCCGCAAGCTTCTCCGCGGAAACATCTATCTCGCGAAGGTCACTCGGGTAGAACCGTCGCTACAGGCGGCCTTCGTGGATTACGGCGGCAACCGCCACGGCTTCCTGGCCTTCAGCGAGATCCACCCGGACTACTATCAAATCCCCGTCGCGGACCGGCAGGCGCTCCTGCAGGAAGAAGCCGAAGCCGAAGCTGAGGCGGAAGCGGAGGCCGATGCACGCGCTGAGGCGCGCGCGAGACGGTCTCGGACACGGCCGGAATTTCCCGTTGAGGAAGGCGGCAACGAAGAAGCCATTCCCGCTGACGTCGAAGGCAGAGAAGACCGCATCTACGACGTCGAGCCCAGGGAAGGCGACACAGCCCCAATCGAGCCTCCGCCCGTAGAGAATGTCGCGGCCGCCCCCGACGCAGCTTCTCCGGCTCGCGACAGCGAAACTCCCGCGACAGAAATTGCGGAAATAGCGTTCTCCAATGGTGCCGACGAGCCAGACCAGGCCGGGCATGTCGAGGAAATCGCCGGCGACCCGGCGGAAGAGCCCGAAATGCTGACGGGCTCTGACGAACAGGCCGGGTCTGACGACGCACTGGAAGAGGTGCCCGAGCGGCCGCGCCGTCGCATGCGATCATACAAAATCCAGGAGGTGATCAAGCGCCGCCAGATCATACTGGTGCAGGTGGTTAAGGAGGAGCGCGGCAGCAAGGGCGCGGCGCTTACGACCTACTTGTCGCTGGCCGGCCGCTACACCGTGCTGATGCCGAACACGGGGCGCGGGGGCGGCATTTCTCGCAAGATCACGAACCCGCAGGACCGCAAACGCCTGAAGGCCATTGCGCATGAGCTGGAGGTGCCGGAGGGCATGGGGCTCATCATCCGCACCGCGGGGGCCTCGCGCACGCGACAGGAGATCAAGCGGGACTTCGAGTACCTGCTGCGATTGTGGGAGAACGTTCGCGACCTTACCCTGCAGTCGACCGCGCCTTCCCTCGTCTACGAGGAAGGTAATCTCATAAAGCGGTCGATCCGCGATCTTTACTCCAAGGACATCGACGAGATCCTTGTTGCCGGCGAGCCCGCGCACACGGAAGCGCAGGACTTCATGCGCATGCTCTCGCCGAGCCAGGCCAAGAGCGTCATCCGCTTCGAGGAACCGGAGCCGCTGTTCGCGCGCTACCAGATCGAGCGGCAGCTCAACGCAATGTTCAGCCCCTATGTGACCCTCCGGTCCGGCGGCTATCTCGTCATCAACCAGACTGAGGCGCTCGTTGCCATCGACGTGAACTCCGGGAAGGCAACCCGCGAGTATTCGATAGAGGAAACGGCGCTACAAACGAACCTGGAGGCGTCTGAGGAAATCGCGCGTCAGCTCAAGCTGCGCGACCTCGCCGGTCTGATCGTCATCGACTTCATCGACATGGAAGAGCGGCGCAACAACCGGAAGGTAGAGAACCGCCTCAAGGATGCACTGCGCCATGATCGCGCGCGCATCCAGGTCGGCCGGATCAGTCATTTCGGCTTGCTGGAGATGTCGCGCCAGCGCATGCGGACAGGTGTGGTTGAAGGATCGACCTCGCAGTGCCCGCACTGTCAGGGCACAGGTACGGTGCGCTCAACCGAGTCCGTTGCTCTTGCGGTAATACGCGCGATCGAAGATCAACTGTTGCGCGACGCGCGGACGTCCATCACGGCAGTCACAACGGCGGAGGTCGCGCTCTACATTCTCAACAACAAGCGGCCCTTCATCACGGACATGGAGCGCCGGTACGCCGTCGCCATTTTGGTCGAGGCGAACAGCCGCATGCAGGGCGCGAATTTCGCGATCGAGAAATCGGCGGCTCCGGCGCCCTTGGCGCAACGCACATCCGAGCGCTCCTCTGCCGTCAACATGGAATGGGGCTTCGACGGTCAATCGGGCGACGACAGCGGCGGCGGCGGCGAAGTCGAGGAAGTGGAAACCGCCGAGCGCGAGTCGGAAGGCCGCAGGCCTCGGCGCAAACGCCGCCGCGGCCGGCGAGATGATCGCGGCGAGCAGTCCGATCATCGAGCAGAGCCCGGCCAGTTGGCCGCGAATGGCGAGGATGGCGACGATGGGTTGGAAAGCCACGCGGCGGAAGATGACGTTGCTTCCGACATCCCAGGCGTCGGCGAGCAGCCGATCGTAGGGGCCGCCGGCGAGGGAGATGAGCAAGGTGATCGGCGTGGTCGCAGGCGGCGCGGCCGGCGCGGCGGCCGACGCGGGCGTGACCGCGAGAGCCGCCCGAACGGGGAAAGGCTCGAAAGCGCCGCTGATGCGGGGGATGGTGGCGCAGCAGCTGATGAGCCACGCGAGGATGGGCTTCCGGCAATGGAGATGTCAGAGGCTCAGGAAGAACCGTTGCGGAACGACCGTCCGCGCGACCCGCCGGCACTGGAGCCGAGCGAGGCGACGCCCGTGATGGCCACTCCCCGCCAAGCCCGCAATGGCGAGGAGCACGCTTCCGGAGGGGGTAGGAGACGGTCCGAAAGTCCGCCGAGGGCGGCTGCGATGGTGGCGGTCCCCGCAAATCAGGACGCCACCCCACAGCCCGAGGACGATCCCTCCCGGCCGACACGCAAGGGCTGGTGGCAAAGGAAGTTCTCCAACGAGTGATGCTCGCGGATTGATGCGCGCTGACCGGGGCGGGCCAAGCTCGTCGCGGCTTGCTCCCGACCAGCGCCCGGTCCACGATGGCACCCATCCAAGCCAGGAGGAAACCATGAGAACCCCATTTCGGCTCGCGTTTGCTATGGGTCTGGGTCTGACTCTCGTTGGCAGTGCCGGCGCTGCGCAGTGCATGAAGGCGGGCGGCTGGGGAACGGGAGCGCTGCAGGGGTTCGCGTCGTTCATGGCGGAAGCAGCCATGAAGAACTCCGCGAAAGCAAGGCTGGGAGACGGGGTGAAGATTGGGCCCGTCAGTCAGGACTGCGAGTCGAAAGGTCTGCTCTACGAATGCACAGCCACTGCCAAGGCGTGCAAGTAGCGGGCGACCTTACGCAATAATCAGGGCTTCGACATGAGGCGGCGCCAGCTTCTCAGGCGCTGGGCGGCTTCGGCCATGTCGGCGGCAGTGCCGGCGTAGCAGAAGCGCACGAATTGCCTCCCACGTTCGGCATCGAAATCGATGCCCGGCGTAGCGGCGATGTCGACTTCGTTGAGCATGCTCCGCGTGAATTGATGACTGTCCGCGGAAAAGTCGCTTACATCGACATAAAGGTAGAAGGCACCATCTGCGGGCAGGATGCGAGTGAGGCCGGCACGGGGAAGTTCTTTCAGCAGAAGCTCGCGATTGCGGGCGTAGACGGCCTTGTTGGCCTCAAGCTCTTCGATGCCATCGAACGATCCCAGCGCCGCTATCTGTGCGACAGCCGGCGGCGAGATGTAGAGGTTCTGCGCAAGGCGTTCGAGGGGCCTGACCAGCGACGGCGGCACGATCAGCCAGCCGATGCGCCAGCCCGTCATCGAGAAGTACTTCGAGAAGCTGTTGACGACGATCACCTCGTGGGAATGCGCGAGCGCCGTCTCCTCGCGCATTCCGTAGGTAAGCCCATGGTAGATCTCATCGGAAATTAGCCAAGTGTGGTTGCGCCGGCAAGCGGCGACGATTTCGGCAAGGCGCGCCGGCTCCAGCATCGTGCCGGTGGGATTGGCGGGGCTGGCGACGATCAGTCCGGCGAGCGGCGTGGCGACCGCAGCCTGGTCGACCTGGGCGCCCGTCGGCATCCAGCGTGAGCCCTCATCGGTGGTGAGCAGGACCGGCTGCTGGCCGAGGGCTGAAAGGATATGCCGGTAGCAGGGGTAACCGGGTGAAGGGAGCGCAACCCGCGCGCCAACGTCGAACAGGGTGAGGAACGCCAGCACGAAGCCGGCGGAAGAGCCCGTGGTCACGACCACGCGGTCGGGCTCGACGGAGACCCCATGGCGCTCGCGATAGTAGCGCGCGATGCGCTCTCGCAGCTCGGGAAGACCGAGGGCGACCGTGTAGCCCAGCGTATCGGTTGCAAGGGCCTGCGAGACGCGGGCTATGGCCGCCCGAGGTGCCGGCGTGCCGGGCTGGCCCACCTCCATGTGGATGACGCGACGACCCATCGCTTCGCGCTCGGCGGCGGCCCGCATGACATCCATGACGATGAAGGAAGGAACTTCGCTCCGGCGGGACGCCTGCATCGCCGCACTTGCGCGCTCCGGTTCCAGGCGCATCTCGCCCATCCGCTCCTCCGGTTAAAGCCCTCAAACCGCCACGGTTGCACCCTAATCGCGGCCACTTCCTACCCGTAGCACGGGTTTGACATGGGAAAACGACCATGTGAGTGGCGCGCCGAGCTTCGGCGGCCCTATAGTCTACAGCCGCAAGCGCGGTTGCTTCCCGAAGCGCAAAGGCCCTGTAACACCACGATTTTCCCCGCATGAGGCTATCGGCACGAGGACGTCACGTGCAGCAAGGACATGGCGCCTTTCGCAGGTGGGGCCGGGTGCTGCTTGCAGCAGCCTATGCGGTGGCCATGTGCCTGGTGCCGATGCAGGCGGCGGCACAGGGAATACCGCTTATCCGCGACACCGAGGTGGAGAACCTGCTGAAAGACTACTCACGGCCGATCTTCAAGGCCGCGGGGCTTGGCTCGCATATTTCCATGCGCATCGTCCGGCATGACAGCTTCAACGCGTTCGTGGTCGATGGCCTCAACGTTTTCATCAATACGGGCACTCTCCTGCAGGCCGAGACGCCCAATGAGGTAATCGGCGTCATTGCCCACGAGACGGGCCACATCACCGGCGGCCATTTGGCGTCGCTTAGAACCCGTATCGCGCGCGACCAGACCAAGGCCCTGCTGCTCATGGTGCTGGGCATCGGGTTGATGGTGGGCGGCGCAGCATCGGGCAGCGATGCCGGCCGCGACATGGGCGGCCTTGGAACCGGCGTCGCCATGGGCGGTCAAGATTTGATCATGCGATCGCTTTTGAGCGAGAGGCGCTCGCAGGAGTCGGCCGCCGATCAGGCCGCACTGAAGTACCTGGCGGCAACCCGGCAGTCGGGCAAAGGCATGCTTGAGACTTTCGAGCGCTTCGCGCAGCAAGAGTACGTGTCCGCGACCCACCAAGACCCATTCGTTCGCAGCCATCCGGTTGCATCGGACCGCATAGCCAGGCTCAGGGACCTCGTGGCAGCCAGCCCATACGTGAACGAGCGGGATCCGCCGGCCCTGCAATCGCGTCACGACATGGCCCGTGGCAAGATCTCCGGCTACCTCGACCGGCCGCAGACGGTTTTCAACCGCTACCCTGCGAGCGACAACAGCCTGCCTGCGCGATACGCACGGGCCATCGCGCGCAACTGCTCGGGCCGATGCGACACGAACCTCGGTGAGGTAGACGCGCTGATCCGGGAGCGCCCGGACAACCCCTTCTTCTGGGAGCTCAAGGGCAATCTGCTTTATTGGAGCGGCAGGCACCGCGACTCTATCGCTCCGTTGCGCAAGTCCCTCCAGCTCGCGGGAGGCAGCGAGGCGCTGATCCAGTCGCAGCTTGCGCAGGCCCTGCTTGCGATGGAAGACCAGAACGTTCTGGAGGAGGCGATAGGCCTGCTGCGACGCTCTATCGCGACTGACAAGGAAAACAGCCTCTCACACCACAACCTCGCTAAGGCTTATTATCGGAAGGGCTTATACCCACAGGCGGATCTTGCGGCAGCGCACGGCCATTTTGCCGAAGGCAATGTGAAGCAAGCGCAGATTTTCGCCAATCGCGCTCTGGTCAAGCTGCCGCGAGGATCACCCGAGTGGCTTCAAGCCGACGATCTGGTGAAATACAAAGCGCCGCCGACCTAGCCCACCCCATCAGGCGAACGAGAAAGCCACAGGAGAGTAGAATGACGCCTGCCGCAATTGTCGATGCCCTGACTTCGAAGAAGGGCCTCGCGCTGCTTGCGCCCGCCATTCTCCTGGTCGGCTCCGCCCTCGCTATTGGGCAGCATGCCCTTACTCAGGCGACCGCGCCGAGCCCGGTAGCGGTCGCACAGGCCGAGCCGGCGACGACGCCCGCCGCGGCGCAACCCGCGGCGGCGCCGAGCGAGAAGACCGTGATTGCCGATGCCGGCCTCAACGCGACGCAGCGCAAGCAGGTCGAGGAATTGATCAAAGACTACCTAGTGAAAAACCCCGAGGTCCTGCTCGATGCCCAAAACGCGCTGGAAGCCAAGATGGACAAGATCCAGGCTGAACGCGTGGCCGGTGCCATCAAGAGCAATGCGGCCGAGATCTTCCGTCCCGCAAGCTCGCCAGTGGTCGGCAACGCCAAGGGCGACGTCACCGTCATCGAGTTCTTTGACTACAACTGCGGCTACTGCAAGCGCGCGTTCGTTGACCTCGCCAAGGTCGTCGACCGCGACAAGCAGGTGAAGGTGATCATGAAGGAGTTCCCGATCCTGAGCAAAGGTTCGGAAGAGGCCGCAAAGGTGGCCTTGGCCGCCAGGATGCAGGGCAAGTACTGGGAGTTCCATCGCGCCATGATCGAGGCCTCCGGACAGGCGTCGGAGGCGTCAGCGCTTCGCGTAGCCGAGAAGCTCAACCTCGACATGGGTAAATTGAAAAAGGACATTGGCTCCGCCGAGGTGAAGAAGGAGATCGACGACACCCGTGCGCTGGCCGCCAAGCTCGGCATCCAGGGGACACCTCACTTCCTGGTCGGCGACCGGATTATCCCCGGGGCTCCAGAGAACCTCTACGAGCAGATGAGCAAGCTGGTCGCCGAAGTGCGCAAAGAGGGCTGCAAGGTCTGCTGAGCGTTGGTCTCGTAGGGATTGGGCTCTGCAAAACCGGGATCGACAGCTTTCACCGCGCAGTGAAAGCTGTTACAGGCGCATCCCAGCGGGTAGGCTCGATTGCCATCTGCTGAACCTCTGGTAACCACAGTCTAGACAGCGCTCCATGGCCAAACCGATCTTCGTCCTGAACGGGGCCAACCTGAACCTCATCGGCGTGCGCGAGCCGTCGATCTACGGCAGGGAGACGCTCGCAGACATCCGCCAGCGCACGGAGGCGCGGGCTCAAGCGCTGGGGCTGCGCGTGGACTTCCGGCAATCCAACAGCGAGGGCGAAATCGTTAACTGGATTCAGGAGGCGCGGGAGAACGCCGATGGAATCGTCTTGAATGCGGGCGCCTATACGCATACTTCGATCGCAATTCACGATGCACTGAATGCCGCCGCAAGACCCGTGATCGAGGTGCACTTGTCCAATATTTTCAAGCGTGAGCCATTCCGGCATACCTCCTACGTCTCGCCGGTTGCCCATGGAATGATCTGCGGCTTTGGGCCAAAGGGCTACGAGCTTGCCGTCGAGGCGATGGCCGAGCTGCTGGCCCGGCCCTCCATGAGCAAGCCGCAAAGCTGAAGGATTCCAGGATGCGCCCGGAGCCTGTAAAGAAGGATGGCCTGCAGCTGACGGCAAAGGACATGAAGGGTAAAGCCATCGTCGACCACGACCTTATCCGCGAGCTCGCGCAATTGCTCAAAGAGACGGGCCTCAGCGAAATCGAGATCGATCGTGACGGCATGCGGGTTCGCGTGGCGCGCGAGATGACTCTGCTGGCTACTCCCGCGGCCGTGGCCTCGGGTGCAGCAATCCCGGCCGCCAACGCCCAGGCACCTTCACCCGAGAGCGGCCCGGCCGACTTTAGCAAGCACCCCGGATGCCTGCACTCGCCCATGGTCGGCACCGTCTATCTGGCGCCAGAGCCGGGAACCGCACCCTTCGTCGAGGTCGGCTCGCGCGTCTCCCAGGGGCAGACGATCCTGATCATCGAGGCCATGAAGACCATGAACCACATTCCGGCCCCGAAGGCGGGAACGGTCACCCGTATCCTGGTCGGCAACCAGCAGCCGGTCGAATTCGGCGAGCCGCTGGCGATCATTGAGTAGCGTTGCGCGGAGCCGCCTCCCCCTGATGTTCGAAAAGGTTCTGATTGCCAATCGGGGCGAGATCGCGCTCAGGGTGCTGCGCGCGTGCAGAGAGATGGGCATCGCCACGGTCGCGGTTCACTCGACGGCCGATGCCGAAGCGATGCATGTGCGGCTCGCCGATGAGAGCGTCTGCATCGGCCCTCCGCCGGCTGCAGAGAGCTATCTCAACATCCCTCGCCTGATGGCGGCGTGCGAGATCACCGGAGCGGATGCGATCCATCCCGGCTACGGGTTCCTGTCGGAAAACGCACGCTTCGCCGAAATTCTTGAGAACCACAACATCACATTTATCGGCCCTACCTCCGAGCACATCCGGATCATGGGCGACAAGATCGAAGCCAAAGCAACGGCAAGGCGCCTTGGCATCCCGGTGGTGCCGGGCTCCGAGGGCGCTGTAACAAACGAGGCCCAGGCCGCGGCGATCGCCAAGGACATGGGCTATCCCGTACTCATCAAGGCAGCGGCCGGCGGGGGCGGGCGGGGAATGAAGGTCGCTCGCTCGCCGGAGGTACTGGACGTGGCGATTAAAACGGCGCGCGCGGAGGCCAGGGCGGCTTTCGGAGACGACAGCGTCTACATCGAGAAGTATCTGACCAAGCCGCGGCATATCGAGGTGCAGGTGTTCGGCGA
>Ga0190265_10001052_pt1 | contig 17953 bp, 15 predicted proteins | sample Popmic124T_FD_133135 | JGI IMG/M metagenome (GOLD analysis project Ga0190265, IMG submission 133135) | Populus adjacent soil microbial communities from riparian zone of Indian Creek, Utah, USA - 124 T | ecosystem: Environmental > Terrestrial > Soil > Riparian zone | place: USA: Utah | collected...
CCGGACGGCAGCCTGGACCGGCCGAAGCTCGGGTCCATCGTCTTCGCCGATGCGGAGAGACTGGCCGCGCTCAACGCCATCGTCCACCCACTCGTGGGTGAACGCTCCGCCGAACTGGAGCGTGAGGCGGGAGAGACGGAGCAGGCCGGCGGCCCGGGCGGCGCTGCGGTGATCGTGCATGACGTGCCACTCCTCACCGAGAACGGGCTCGCCCCGCTCTACGACCTGGTGACGGTCGTCGACGCCTCGCCCGAGACCCAGCTGGGACGGCTGGTCCGGTCCCGTGGCATGTCTCAGGAGGAGGCGGCCGCCCGGATGGCGGCGCAGGCGACACGCGCGGAGCGGCTCGCTGTGGCCGACATCGTGATCGACAACGACGGCTCGCTGGAGGAGCTCGAGTCGCGGGTGCGCGAGGTGTGGGAAGAGCTGCGCAGGCGCGCGTAGCGCCCGTGCCCTCGCCCCTGTACGTAGCCCGCTCCGGTGGGAGCAGAGTGCGTACGGTTGCGGCAGGGAATAGGTAGGAGGGACGGGGCGTTCCCGCGCCCGTGCACCGTAACTGTCACACCGGCATCGGTGAGGAGGCAGCCACCGTGTCCGAGGCCAACCCCGAGACCCTGGTCATCGAGTTCCGCGCCGCCGAGCAGCTGCTCGACGCACGCGACGCGCGAGGCGCGTTGAAGCTCCTTGACACCGTCGTGGCGGCGCACCCGGAGAACACCGCGGCGCGGCTGCTGCGCGCCCGCGCGTTCTTCCTGGGTGCCCAACTCCGCCCGGCGGAGATGGAGTTCCAGACCGTGCTGGAGCGTGAGCCCGACAACGCTTTCGCCCACTTCGCGCTCGGCCGCACGCTGCAGCGTGCCAACCGCGCGGACGAGGCGCGCCGCCACTTCCGGCTGGCCGCCGCCCTCGATCCGCGGCCCGATTTCGTCGAGGCCGCGGCCTTCGACCCCCCGCGCTCCTAGCGGTCGTAGCGCCCACAGGGGCGGCGCCTATTGGCGGCGCGGCCCGCCTCCTTGCCTGTCGGCCTGCCTGCGCCGGCGCTAGGCGGCTTCGGTCTCCGCCCACTCACGCAGGGCGGCGAAGTCTTTGGCGCGCAGCCCGCGCCGCGGGCTCACCCAGTGCAGCAGCGACGGTCCGTCGTGATGCGTGGCCACGTACTGTCTGTCGCTGTCGGTGATGCCGTCGTCGACCCACGCGAAGGGACGTCCCTGCGCCCACTCGACGATCCGAGGCAGCTTCCAGTGCGCTCCTCCGGGGCCCGGGGTGAACAGTTCGCTCCACTCGATCACGGGCAGCTCGGGCAGACCGATCACGGGACCGATGTGCTTGTTGGCGCCGTGCATCCAGGTCGTCGCCCACACCAACTCGTAAGGAAGAGCGGTCAATTGGGCTCCGTGTCCCGCCTTCAGCCATACGCGCAGCGGCGCCACCTGCTCCTCGGGTACGGGGGCATGCCGGGCGACCCAGTCGGCGGGCTTGAAACGGTGCGCGGTGTAGCCGCGCGGCCGTCGCCGCCACCGGGCGGCGAAGGGATTCAGCGGACCGTCGACATCGAGCAGGAGAACGGGCGGCGTTGACTGCATTGCACCAATGATGCCGCCCTGACGAGCTGCGGGTGCGGGTTCGTGCGGGCCTGACCGCGCCCCCCCGAGGATCAGGGGGCGGCGGGAGCTGGGTCGTGCGGCGGAGGCCCGGTGGGGGAGGGGGCGGAGTCGTGCGGCAGGGTGCTGTCCCACCGCCAGGACGAGCGGCGGGGGCGGCCGGGCAGCTCCGTCCGGCCTGTGGCCCACAGCAGAGCCGGCCACGGTTCGGCATCCATGGCGACGTCGCGGAACAGACGCTTCAGCACCCGGGCGCACAGGCCGGACGGCGGCACCCAGGGCAGGCCGAGACCCTCGGCGACATCGTGCATGTGGACCAGGGTCTCCACGACGCCCATGGCGGCGAAGCCCTCGGGGTCGGAGACGCCGAAGGGGTGCCAGGCACGTGCCGACGGTGGCGTCGTATCCACCATGGCCGCCAGCAGTGCGCCGCCGACGTCCAGCACCTGCAGCAGCCCGGTGGGGCCGGACTCGGGGTCCGTGAAGATCGCGTTCTCGGGTCCGCCCGGCTGCCGCCGGGTGTAGGTGAAGGGAACGCCGGTCGTCAACGGGGGTTTCTCGGGGCCGAGTTGAGCCGCGTAGGTGAACAGGTCGTCGCTGAGGGGCTCGACCGTGTCCCAGCAGCTCCACTCCAACGAGCCGGCGGGGGCATCCCAGTTCGCGGCGATGCCCTCGCGCAAGGCGGCGACCGCCAGTCGGACGGCCTGCCGTACGTCTTCGGCGGTGACGGTGCCCTGATCTGCCCCGTTGGTTTCTGTCATTCCGTGAACGTACCGACGTGCCTTTACGGACGGCGTGGACGAAGAAGAGCGGGTGCGGCAGCGAACAGCAGAAGGAGCGTGGCCACGACCGCGGGCACGGACGTCTCCGTGTGCAGGGGCCATGCCCACCAATACGGGCGTCCCCCTGGTCCTGTCCCGAGGAACCCGCACAGTACAGGCAGCGCCGCCGCCACCGCAGGCCCGTAGCTGGGACCCCACAGCCGCTGGGCGATAAGCCCTGCCGGCAGAAATGCCGAGGGGTGGTGTCAGTGGTGCGCCCTAGACTCGGCTGCGTTCGGGTCGGGACCGTGCGTCGCAGGGGAGCGTACGGTCGGCACAGCATGAGGAGCAGGAGACGGTGGCGCGGATGAGGGTGCCCCCGGGGGATGAGCTCGCGCGGTGCGCGGGGGTCTTTCTGCCGGGGGAGCCCTCGCGGGAAGGCAAGGTCGCTTTCTGGCGTCCGGACGACGGGCCGCTCCCTGAGCCCGGTCCGGACTTCCCGGAGGCTGCTCCGCTGGAGCTGACCGTCGCCAGGCGGCACGGGAAAGGCGCCCGTGCTCGTGCTGTTCCGGCGCTGGTGCTGTCCGTCTCCGCCGCACTGCCCGTGCTGCTCCGCGCCCGGCACGCCCCCGGCGCCCACCCGGCCGCCGCCTGCTGGGGCGCCGCCGCCCTGCACGCCCTGCAGCTGCTCGCGCGGGGGCGCCTGCTGCCCGGCCTTGCCGGTGGCGACATCGACGCATGGCGGGCCGGTCCGCTGGACGCCCAGGACGCCGCGCATCTGCAGGCGATCGCCGCGGCCATGCCCGCCGAGGCCCACGCTGTGCCCGTCCCCGGCAGCAGACCGCTGCGGCTGCCCAGGCCCGAGACTCTGCTGCGTTCCTTCCTCGACGCGGTGGCCGACACCCTGCCCCGTACACCGGCCGCGCCGCACGCGGTGGGCGGGCCCTTCGCCTCGCGGGCACACCAGCGCCTGCCGGGCGCGCGCGACTGGGCCGCCGAGGTCGCGGCGGGCATGGACGTGGGGGTACGGATCTCCCTGCGGCTCGATCTGGCCGCCTACGACCTCTTCGATACGGGAGGGGGCGAGGCGGCCGGTGCCGAGGGGGACGGTGCCGAGGAGCCCGGAGGTGCCGGGGCGGAGCGCAGATCGGCCGCCGTCGTGCAGGTGCACAGCCTCGCCGATCCCACCCTCGTCGCCGACGCCGCCGAACTGTGGGGCGGCGCCGGCCACTTCGGGCCTCGCTCCCGCATCGACACTCTGCTCGCGCTGCGCCGGGCCGCCCGCGTGTGGCCCCCGCTCGGGCGGTTGCTGGAGCGTCCGGTGCCGGACGTGCTGCCGCTGTCGGAGGAAGAGGTCAGCGACCTGCTCGGGAGTGCCGCGACCAGGCTCGCCGCCGCGGGCGTCGCCGTGCACTGGCCGCGCGAGCTGGCCCGCGAGCTGACCGCCACCGCCGTGATCCGTCCGGCGCCGGGCTCGGCCTCGGACGGCTTCGGCTTCTTCGAGGCGGACGAACTGCTCCAGTTCCGCTGGCAGTTGGCGCTCGGAGACGAGCAGCTGACCGAGTCCGAGATGGACGCGCTCGCCGAGGCGCACCGTCCCGTCGTCCGGCTGCGCGGCCAGTGGGTGCTCGTCGATCCCGCCCTCATCCGCAAGGCGCGGAAACGTCAACTCGGCCTGCTGGACCCGCTGGACGCTCTCTCGGCGTCCCTGACCGGTACGGCGGAGGTGGACGGAGAGACCGTCGAAGCCGTCCCGGTCGGGGCCCTTGCGACGCTGCGGAACCGCCTCACCGCCCAACTGCCCCTTCCCGCCCAGCCGGACGGCCTGCACGCCACCCTGCGGGACTACCAACTGCGCGGTCTCGCCTGGCTGGACCTGATGACCTCACTCGGCCTGGGCGGATGCCTTGCCGACGACATGGGCCTCGGTAAGACGGTCACCCTGATCGCCCTCCATCTGCACCGTGCGCACGCGGCGCCGACCCTCGTCGTCTGCCCTGCCTCGCTGCTCGGCAACTGGCAGCACGAGATCGAACGCTTCGCACCGGACGTACCGGTGCGCCGCTTCCACGGCACCGACCGCAGCCTCGAAGGCGTGGCGGAAACGGGCGGCTTCGTCCTCACCACGTACGGCACGATGCGCTCCGCCGCTGCCGAACTGGCCGAAGTGCGCTGGGGGTTGGTCGTCGCGGACGAGGCGCAGCATGTGAAGAATCCGCGCTCGGCGACGGCCGCGGCTCTGCGCACCCTGAGCGCTCCCGCACGAGTCGCCCTCACCGGAACGCCCGTCGAGAACAACCTGTCCGAGCTGTGGGCCATTCTCGACTGGACCACGCCCGGGCTGCTCGGCCCGCTCACCACCTTCCGTTCCCGGCACGCCCGCGCCGTCGAAGGCGGCGAGGACCAGGAGGCGACGGAGCGGCTGGCCCGGCTGGTGCGGCCGTTCCTGCTGCGGCGCAGAAAGGCCGACCGGGGCATCGTTCCAGAGCTGCCGCCCAAGACCGAGACCGACCATCCCGTCGCGCTCGCCCGTGAACAGGCCGGGCTGTACGCGGCGGTCGTACGTGAGACGCTCGCGCAGATCGAGGCGGCGGAGGGCATCGCACGACGGGGTCTGGTGATGAAGCTGCTGACCGCGCTCAAACAGATCTGCAATCACCCGGCGCAGTATCTGAGGGAGGCCGCAGCCGGGCCCGGCCGGGCGGGGCAGGTGGTGCTCGCAAACCGTTCCGGCAAGCTGGAGTTGCTGGACGAACTGCTGGACACGATCCTCGCCGAGGGCAGCGCTGTACTGGTCTTCACGCAGTACGTGGCGATGGCGCGCATCGTCGAGAGGCATCTCGAAGAGCGCGGCATTCCCGTGCAGTTGCTCCACGGCGGCACACCCGTCGCGCGGCGTGAGGAGATGGTGCGCCGCTTCCAGGACGGCCGGGCCCCGGTGTTCCTCCTGTCGTTGAAGGCGGCGGGCACCGGCCTGAACCTGACCCGGGCGTCCCACGTCATCCACTACGACCGCTGGTGGAACCCCGCCGTGGAGGAGCAGGCCACCGACCGCGCCTACCGCATCGGGCAGACACAGCCCGTCCAGGTGCACCGCCTCATCACTGAGGGAACAGTCGAGGAGCGCATCGCCCTGCTGCTGGACTCCAAGCGCGAGCTGGCGGATGCGGTACTGGGCGGGGGTGAGGGCGCACTGTCCGAACTGAGCGACGCGGAACTGGCCGACCTCGTCAGGCTGAGGCGCACATCATGAGCCGCAACCCGAGCCCCGGCCCCGGCCACGGCCCTGGATCCAGCCCCGGCCCCGGCCCCGGCCGCAGTCAGGGTGTCGCACGCACTCGCAGCCTTCCGCCCTTGCCTGCGCGCCCCGGTGCCCGTGGGCCCTTCGCGGAATCCTGGTGGGGCAACGCGTGGGTGCGTGCCCTGGAGGAGTCGTCCCTGGAGACGGGACGCCTCTCACGCGGCCGTACGTACGCGCGAGGCGGATACGTCGGGACGATCACGGTCACCCCCGGCCGTATCGCGGCACCGGTGAGCGGCAGCCGCCCCCGCCCGTACCGCACGGTGATCCGGCTGCGGGTGCTCACCGGCCAGGAGTGGGATGCGTTCCTGGACGCCGTCACCGCTCAACCCGCCCACATCGCAGCCCTGTTGGACAAGGACATGCCGCACGCCCTCGTCGAGGCGGCAGTTACGGCGGGCGTACATCTGCTGCCCGGCCCTGGCGAACTGGACCCCGGCTGCTCCTGCCCGGACAACGGCAACCCCTGCAAACACGCGGCAGCACTCTGCTACCAGACGGCCCGCTTCCTGGACGCCGACCCGTTCGTGCTGCTGCTCATGCGCGGCCGTGACGAGGAGGAACTGCTCGACGAACTGGCCCGCCGCAACGCCGAGTCGAACTCCCGCGAGGCGCACGTGGAACGTACGGAACCCGCCCCGCAGACCGGCAGCGCCCCGGCCGCCCCGACCGCCCCGACCGGTGTTCTGGCACGCGAAGCGCTGGCCACATCCGTACGCCCACCGCTGCCCGAACCGCTGACTCCGCCCCCGGGGCCGGGCGAACCCCCTCTGCTCCCCGAACTCCCCGGCGCCCCGGACCCCGTTGCTCTCTCCTTCCTGGCCACCGACGCCGCGAACCGCGCCCACGCCGCCCTCACCGACCCCGACTCCCTGAGCCTGCTGCCGAGTTGGCACGACGCGATCCGTCTGGCGGCCACCCACCCCGAACTCACCGGCCGCGGCACCCTGTCGGCGCGCTTCGCACAGCTCGCCCGCGGCACGGGCCACACCGCGCTGGACCTGGCGCGGGCCGCCGCGGCCTGGCGTCAGGGCGCAGAGGGACTGGCCGTCCTCGACGCCTGCTGGGATCCGCCTGCAGGCAATTTCGACCGTGCACGCGGTGCGTTGGCCGCCGCGGGACTCCCTCGCATGCCGATCCACCGCAACCATCTCACCGATACGGGCCGCAGCCACCAGCTGCGCTACGGCAGGGACAACCGCTGGTACCCGTACCGCAACGAGGCGAGCACCGGGGAGGACTGGTGGCCGGGCGGCCCGGCGGACGAAGACCCCGTGGCGGCCCTGACGGGATTGCTGGAGGTGTGACGCCGGTACCGTCTCAGCGGCGGTTTCCTCTCAGAACGTCAACGGACTCCGGTCACCGGACACTGATCACCGGACACGCCCCAACTCCCATCCGCTTTTATCGCGTTCCCTTGACTGTCGTCAGGGACAGTGCACACTCGTGTTCACCACGCCGCCGGTAGCCGCATGCTCCAGAGAGGAGTGCTGCCGATGCAGCCGTCCCACTCCCCGCACGTCCACTCCGCCTCATCTCCCCAAGCGACGCCGACCAGATCAAGGTCACTGGTCGTCGCGCTGTGCTGCGCGACGATCATCATCGACGGCTACGACTTGATCGTGTACGGCACAGTCGTGCCCAGCCTCCTCGACGGCTCGGCCGAGTGGACCCTGTCCAAGGCCGAGACAGGCCGGATCGGCTCCTACGCGCTCGTCGGCATGCTGTTCGGCGCCATGATGACCGGCACGATCACCGACCTCATCGGGCGCCGGCGCATCATGCTCGGCTGCATCGCCTGGTTCACGGCAGCCATGGCGCTGGTGGCGGTGGCGCCGACGCCTGAACTGTTCGGCTTCGCACGGTTCATCGCCGGCCTCGGGCTCGGGGGCGTCGTGCCGACGGCCATCGCGCTGACGATCGAGTACGCCCACCCGAATCACCGCAGCAGGACCAATGCCCTCATGTTCTGCGGATACTCCGTCGGCGGCATCGCCGCCGCGCTCACCGCGATCGTCGTCATCCCGGGACTGGGCTGGCGTGCGGTGTTCTGGATCGGCGTCGTACTGGGGGTTCTCCTTCTCCCGTTCGCCTGGCGCATGCTGCCCGAGTCGGCGAGCTACCTGCTCGCCCGAGGACGCGATGACGAGGCCCGGCAGCTGGCCGGGCAGTTCGGCCTCACCCTGGAGGAGCCGGAGCCCGCATCGACGACGACGGACGCGTCCGGTCCGTCCGGCCGAAGGCTCCACGGACTGTCCACGCTGAAGGCGCTGTTCGTCCCACGCTTCCTGGCCGGCACGCTGTTGTTCTGGCTCGGCACCGGCGTGGGACTCCTGCTCGTGTACGGCCTCAACACGTGGCTGGCGCAGATCATGCGGGAGGCGGGCTATCCGCTGGGCTCGGCCCTCGCCTTCCTGCTGGTGCTCAACCTGGGCGCCATCATCGGCACGCCACTCCTGGGCGCGCTCGCCGACCGGGTCGGCTCCAAGCCGGTGACTGTCGGCATGTTCCTCGTCGCCGCCGTGTGCATCTTCCTGCTCAGCTTCGAACTGCCGAGCATGCTGCTGTTCGCCCTGGTCGGTGTCGCGGGTGCGTGCACGATCGGCACGACGATCCTGGTCAACGCCTACACGGCGAACTACTACCCGGCGCACATGCGGGCCACCGGTCTCGGCTGGGCGCTGGGAGTCGGGCGGCTGGGCGCGATTCTGGGGCCGATCTACGGCGCGTTCATCCTCGCCTCCGGCTGGGGACTGGACGCCAACTTCTACGCGTTCGCCGCGCCGGCGCTGGTGGGCGCAGCAGCCATGGTGCTGGTGCCCGCGCTGCGGAAGTAGGCGGAGGCAGGTCCGCCGGGGCCATCGGCTCCGGGGGTGTGCCGTGCGTCGGCTCTCGTCGCCCTGCCGTGCGCCGGCTCCGTCAACTCCGATGAAGGGAACGCACCTCGTGAACGTCGCGGAGGCCGTCGGCCGCACACTCGCCCGTCTTGGCGTCGACCGGGCCTTCGGCGTCGTCGGCAGCGGGAACTTCCACGTGACCAATGCCTTGGTCGCGGCGGGAGTCGACTACGTCGCCGCGCGGCACGAAGGCGGCGGAGCGACGATGGCCGACGCCTACGCGAGAGTCTCCGGCAGGCCCGGAGTGCTCTCGGTGCATCAGGGCTGCGGCTTGACCAACGCCCTGACCGGCATCGCCGAAGCGGCCAAGAGCCGGACGCCGCTGATCGTCCTGGCCGCCGACACCGCGGCGTCGGCGAGACTGTCCAACTTCCGTGTGGACCAGGACGCGTTGGCTCGCGCGGTGGGTGCGCGGCCGGAGCGGGTCCACGGTCCGGACACCGTGGTCGCCGACACGGTACGCGCGTACCGGCTGGCCGTGTCCGAACGGCGAACGGTGGTGCTGAACCTGCCACTTGACGTGCAGGCGAAGCCGGCGCCCGTACCACTGCCGGAGCCGCAGCTGCCCCTGCTCCACCAGCTTGCCCCGGCGCCCGAAGCGGTGGTAGAACTCGCCGATCTGCTCGTGCGGGCGCATCGTCCGGTGTTCATCGCCGGCCGCGGTGCCCTCTCCCGGCCTTCGGCGCTCGGACCGCCGGCCGGCGAGGCCCTGCGCGAACTGGCCGCCGCCTGTGGGGCGTTGCTGGCGACCTCGGCTGTCGCACGAGGTCTGTTCAACGGTGACCCGTGGTCCCTCGACGTGTCCGGAGGATTCTCCTCGCCGCTGACTGCCGAGCTCATCTCCGGAGCCGATCTCATCGTCGGCTGGGGAACCGCGCTGAACATGTGGACCACGCGACACGGGTCCCTGATCGCTGCGGACGCCGCGGTGGCGCAGGTGGATCTGGATGCCGGCGCGATCGGGGCACACCGCCCCGTGGACCTCGGCGTCATCGGCGACACGGCGTCGACGGCCAAGGCGGTGACCGCCCTGATTGCCGACCGCGGGCATACGGGCGGCGGTTACCGCTCCCCGGAGCTGGAGGCGCGGATCGGGGCCGAGGTGAGCTGGAACTCGGTGCCCTACAGCGACAGTTCCACCGGCCACAGCATCGACCCGCGCACCCTTTCCATCGAACTCGACCGGCTGCTGCCGCGTGAGCGCGTACTCGCCGTCGACTCGGGCAACTACATGGGGTATCCGAGCATGTTCCTCTCGGTACCCGACGAGCAGGGCTTCTGCTTCACGCAGGCGTTCCAGTCGATCGGGCTCGGCCTGGCCACCGCGATCGGAGCCTCGCTGGCCAGACCGGACCGTCTGCCGGTGGCGGCACTCGGCGACGGCGGAGCGCTGATGAGCGTCTCCGAACTCGAGACCGTCGTACGCCTCGGCCTCCCCATGGTGGTCGTCGTCTACAACGACCATGCCTACGGCGCCGAGGTGCACCACTTCGACGACGACGGCGTCGACCTGAGCACGGTGACCTTCCCCGACACCGACCTCGCGGCTATGGCGCGTGGGTTGGGCTACACCGCGATCACTGTGCGCGGCAGGGACGACCTCAAGCCGGCCGTCGACTGGGTGAAGGGTGCGCGTGACACCCCGCTGCTGATCGACGCGAAGATCACTTCGACGGAGGGCTCCTGGTGGCTCGCGGAGGCATTCCGCCGTCACTGACTCAGCTACACCGCTCTCACCACTCACACCGTCGGCACCGCTGACCCGGGCCCGGACCCGGCTGAGACGTCACGGTGCTCCGGGGCTTGACCGGTCCCGGCCCCGCCCCGGAGCACTCGCACGTGAACTCTCAGCTCCTGAAGCCCAGCAGCTCGTGCAGCTCTGCCCCGCGTTCGGCGGTGGCGGCCGGCCCGTACGGGGTCGGCACGGCTGACTTGGCCTCCTCCGGGCTCAGCGGCTCCGGGTCGGGCAGAGCGTCGCAGACGGCGTCCGCGTCGCCGCTGCCCTTGCCGCGCGGGACCTTGCCGGTGGCCAGGTAGTCGGCCAGATGGCTGTCCAGGCACTTGCTGCCGCTCAGCGTGATGCCGTGATTCCCTCCGCCTTCCTCCACGACCAGGCTGGAACCGCGCAGCTTGCGGTGCATGTTGACGCCGCCCTCGTACGGAGTGGCCGCGTCCTCGGTGGCCTGGAAGAGCAGCACCGGCGGGAGCTTCTTGTTCGAAACGTCCGGCGCCTTGAGGGACTTCACCGGCCAGAACGCACAAGGCGCGTTGTACCAGGCGTTGTTCCAGGTCATGAAGGGTGCTTTTGTGTGCACCTTCGCCATGTCACGGTGCCAAGTGCCCCAGTCGCGCGGCCAGGAGGCGTCGCGGCACTGCACCGAGGTGTAGACGGAGTAGCCGTTGTCGCCCTCGGCGTCGACCGCGGCGAAGGCGTCGTAGGCATCGGCGAGCGGTTGGGGATCGTCGTCGTTGACGTACGCGGCGAACGCCGAGGCGAGGTCCGGCCAGTAGCCGTTGAAGTAGCCGCCGGGCAGGAAGGTGTCCTCCAGCTCGCCGGGCCCGACCTTCCCGCCGGCCGGGTCCTCGCGGACCGCGTCGCGCATCTCGTACCAGGCCTTCTCCACGGCGTCCGGGTCGGTGCCGAGACCGTAGTCCGCGTCGTGTTTCGCTACCCAGGCGGCGAAGGCCTTGTGCCGGGCGTCGAAGGCGTAGTCCTGGGAGATGTTGTCCTCGTACCACACGCCGTCGGGGTCGACGATGCTGTCCAGCACCGCTCGCCGTACCCGCTCGGGGTGCAACTTCGCGTATACGGCGCCCAGATAGGTGCCGTAGGAGTATCCGAAGTAGTTGATCTTCTTGCTGCCGAGCGCCCGGCGGATGAGCTCCATGTCCTCCACGGCGCTCACCGTGTTGATGTGGCGCAGGAGTTGGCCGTGCTTCTTCCCGCACGCGTCGGCGAAGCCCTTGGCACGCTTGATGTTGGCCCGCTCGTCCTTGGCGCTGCGCGGCACGGAGTCGGGGCGGCCGGGGTCGAAGTAGCCCGGCTTGCAGTCGAGTGCGGGTTCGCTCTTGCCCACGCCGCGAGGATCGAAGCCGATGACGTCGTACTGTGCCGCCACCTTCTTCGGCAGCGACCCGGCGACGAATCCGGCGAGGCTCAGCCCACTGCCGCCGGGGCCACCGGGGTTGACCAGCAGCGGGCCCTGCGACTTGTCGGCGGTGTGCTCGATGCGCGACAGGGCGATGGCGATCTTCTTGCCGCTCGGGCGCGAATGGTCGAGCGGGACGCGGACCTCGGCGCACTGGAGTTCCGGATAGTTCTCGGTTCCGCAGTCGGTCCACTTGAGGTTGGTGCCGGGTCTTTGGGCGGTCGTGCCGGCCCCGGCGTTGGCCGCCAAGGGTACGGCGGTGAGCACCCCCGCCAGCACCACCACAGCGGCGCTGTACGTGGCTATGACGCGTCTGTTCATCCGAGCTCCCATGTGGAGAGTCAAGGCCGCACCAGTCGCGGCCATACGGCATCGTGCAGCACGCAGGCCTCAATGGGGATGCTTCCGCGCAAATTGAGCCGTCCGGAAGCAGGCGGGCGTATCACCCGCATGCGGCCGGGACGTCACTTCGGGGGACATCAACACCCCGATTTCGTACGGAAGTCGGGCGCTGACCCGGAAGTCGGTGCAGCGAGCGGGAGCGAGGCTCACCCTTGCCCGCCGCGTACCCGTACCGCCTCGCGCGCAGCCGCCACCGTCGCCTCCAGCCTGCCGCTGTGCGCGCCACGCCAGTAGGGGCGGCCGCAGTCGCGGCAGCGCATGAACGTGTCGTACGTGCGCCGCGTGCCCGGGCGCAGGAGCGAGGTGATCTCCGACTTGGCGACCGGTGCTAGCGTCCCGTTGCACGCCATGCAGCGCGTCCAGGGGTCCAGCGCCGGGGCGAACCGGTCCAGGACGTCGAGGAGTTGGGCGTCCGGACGCGCACCCCGTACGTACGCACCCAGCCACAGCGCCCTGCGCAGCAGCAGCCCGCGGTCCTGTGTGAGCAGCACCCGGTGCTCGGCGTTGGCCTGCGTCAGCAGCGCGTCGTCGGACATGTCGTTGCCGTAGGCGGCGTCGAGCCCGAGCAGGCGGAGCTGCCGGGCCACTGCGCCCAGATGGACGTCGAGCACGAAGCGCGGCGGCGACTGCGAGGGGAAGGGGACGGGCTGGGGGCGCGGGGCGGGGGCCACGCTTGCGGCCTCTTCGCCGAGCGGACGGTACGAGGGGTCGACGCGGCGCCCGTGGACGGCCAGCTCACCCGTCTCCGTCAGCGGTACGCCGAGGGACTGGATGACGTGGCCGAGGGTCGAGGTCCCGTCGTGAGGCACCCGGATGTCCTCGGAGCGGCGGTGCCGGGCGGCGAGGAGGAAACGCAGCTCCTCGGCGAACCGGACGCGGAGTTGGAACTGCGGTGGTGTGCGGGTCACGGCCTGCGGGTCACGGATTCGCGTGCGGCGGCGGGGTGTTGGGAGAAGCGGGTTCGGCAGGGCCGGAGCCGGGCGGCGGAGTGGGACGTACGTCGAAGGCGGTGAGGCCCTGCGGCTCCTCCGCGAACGCCTGGACCTGGCCCACCCGGGCTGACGGCGGGCCCTCTCGCGCCCACTCGACGAGTTTCTCCACGGCGCCCGATTCGCCTTCGAAGACGGCTTCGACCGTGCCGTCAGGGAGATTGCGCACCCAGCCGTTCACCCCCTGGGATCTGGCTTCGGTCCGGCAGGTGTCGCGGAAGAACACGCCCTGCACCGCGCCTGAGACGATCACGCGCTTGCGGGTCATCGGGGGAGCACCTCCGGTGGTGCCTGTCGACGCCGGTGGATCACTCACCCAGGATAAGGACATTACGGGCAAGTGATCCACCGGAGGCGCCCCGCCAGGCGCGCTAGATGTCGCAGCCGACGCCGTCCCCGTCCCGGTCCAGGTGCCGCCCGTAGCCGGCCTCCCCTCTGTGCACGGGCGCGGCACCGGCGGCGCGCGCCTCGGAGCAGTTGCCGTAGTGCACCGAGTTCGAATCCCCGGCGCCGGAGTCCGCGGCAGGAGCCTTGGCCGTGACGGTGGCGGTGGCGGTGGTCCTGATGTTCACCTTCTTGGTCTCGGTGACGGTGGGCGCCGGTTCGGCCTCGGCGGTGGCCGTCTCGGTGACGGTCGAGGTGACGGTGGGACGGGGCGCCGCACCTGTTCTCTCGGGTTCCGGCGAGCCGGACGCTCCCGCGCCGCCCATGGCGGCACCGATCAGCCAGCTGAGTGCCAGGGCCGGTATCAGGATGCGCTTGCGGGCCCAGCCCGGCCGGGCACGTGGCACGGGCGGAGGTGGGAACGATGGCGGCTGCTGGTTCGGGTACATGAGGCCCCCCTCGGGCAGTGGGGTGGCAAGTGTGCGCTGTTATGGGGGAGTTGTGTAGAAGTAGAGCGGAAAATGCAGTGATGTCGATGGAATTGAGATCTGTTCTGTCTGCCCCAGTACGTCAGGCTCCACGGGCGTGCGGCATCCCGCATGCGTGCCCCGGCACGCGCGACCATGGGCATGTGCAACTCGAACCGATCACCTGGGAACGTCTGACGGAGAGCCTGGCCGACCGCATTGCGGCGCCCCCGCCGGAGGAGCGCGGCCCAAGCCCGACCCCGACCCCGGGCCCGTGGCGTCGCGTCGCGGTCGACGGGGCGCCGCCCGTACGAACCGGCGCATTCGCGGACCGTCTGGCCGGGGCGCTGCGTGTACGCGGCCTGCCTGCCCAAGTCATCGCCGCCGACGACTTTCTGCGTGCCGCGTCGCTGCGTTTCGAGTTCGGCAAACAGGACCCCGACGCGTACTACGACGTCTGGTACGACACGGGTGCCCTGTGGCGCGAGGTCTTCGATCCGCTCGAGCCGGACGGCGACGGACGCGTACTGCCCGACCTGCGCGCTGCCTCCGCCGACCGGCCCACCCGCAGTCCGCGCGTACAACTCCCGGCCGGGGGCGTGATGTTGCTGCACGGGCCGTTCCTGCTCGGACGGTGGTTCCCCTTCGACCTGTCGGTGCATCTGGGGCTCTCCGCAGGGGCGTTGGAGCGGCAGACGGAGGAGGGCGAACGCTGGAAGCTGCCTGCGTTCGCCCGCTACGACGAGGAAGTCGGCCCGGCGCGGACAGCTGATGTCTTCGTACGAGCGGAGGACCCCCGCCGGCCCGCGTGGACCGGTTCAGCGGCACAGGCACAGTGAACTGGTCGTAGATACGCGGGCGTTCAGACCTTCCGCGCACGCGTCTGCCCGTTCGTGCTGGTGCCGCCGCCTTCTTCAGGCGCCGCCGTCGCCGTCGCCGGGTGCGGCCTCCGCCCCCGCCCCCGTCCTCACGACAGCTGCGAAGCGGAGCGCCAGTTCGTACCACGCCGCGGTCGAGGCGGGTTCGTCACGTTCCGCCGAGCGGATCAACTCGTCCTGGTCGAAGCCCTGTCGGGCAAGTTCTTCCGCGTCCCAGCCCCGGATGTCGTCCGCGGTCGCCTCGGGATGGAACTGGACGCCCCATGCCTGCTCCCCGACGCGGAACGCCTGTACGGGGCAGCGCTCGCTCTGTGCGAGCCAGAGCGCGCCCGGAGGAAGTCCCGTGATCGCATCGACGCGGTGCTCCATCGCGTTCAGTCGGGCGGGCAGCCCGCGGAAGAGCGGGTCGCCGGCCGCCTCCGCACGCAGGGACAGGGGCGTGCTGCCCGCCTCCGGCTCGCCGTGCTCTGCCCGTACTGTGCCGCCGGCGACGTGCGCGAGCAGCTGTGCGCCCAGACAGACGCCGAGGACCGGTACGCCCCTCTTCAGCGCCTCGCCCACCAGGGTGCGGGCCGCGGCGAGCCAGGGCGCACGGTCGTCGGCGTCGGGCATGTAGCCGCCGCCGAGCACGACGATCCCCTGGTGGTGCGCGAGGTTCTCCGGCAGCGGCTTTCCGTCGTAGGCGTGAACGACGTCGAGCACGAGTCCGTGCTCGCCCAGCCACGTACCAAGACGCCGCGGCCCTCCGCTCGGAGTGTTCTGCACCACAAGCACACGCGCCATTCCGCCCCACCCCGCACTCCGGCCGCACTCCGTCGTCGCTCGCCCACCAGGATCTCATCGCGTACTTCACGCCTGCACCGGCCCGTGCCCGGTACCGTCCGCCGGCCTGGCGATAGGTTCCCCGGCATGAGTGATTCGAGAGAAGAGCCCGACGTCGAGCTGCCGGGCAGCAGCGGTTATGCGGCGACCGTGGAGGTGCAGCCGGAACGGGTGGGCCGGGTGCGTACCGCCTACGCGCCGGACCCGGACGGCGACCCCGACCCGGGCGAGATCGTATGGACGTGGGTGCCCTACGAGGAGAGCGACGGGCGGGGCAAGGACCGGCCTGTGCTGATAGTGGCCCGGGAGGACCAAGGCACGCTTCTCGGCGTGCAGTTGACGTCCCGGGAGCGGGCCGGGCAACCGGAGTGGCTGCCGCTCGGCGCAGGCCCCTGGGACCGCAGCGGCCGGGACTCGTGGGTCGGGACGGGCCGGGTGCTGCGTGTGCATCCGGCGGGGATGCGACGCGAGGCGTGCGCGCTCGACCGGGCGAGGTTCAACCGGGTCGTGCACCGGCTGCAGCAGGTCTACGGGTGGCGGTGAAGCGGCGTCGTAGCTGAGTGAGACATCCGCGCTGCCGGGGCGCGTCGGGGGACTGCCGACGCGCCCGGCGCCGTCCCTACCGGGTTGTCAGAAACAGGCGCGCACAAGCGTGCGGCTCTCTAACATGGGCCCTCCGTATGTGTGTTCGTCAAGTGACGAACCTGTGATCATGCACGCTTCCTGGGTGGGGATGACGATGCTCAGTGCCGTGGCTGTGCCGGCCAATGGATTCACCTACGGGCTGGTCACGCCCGCATCGGCGTACGCCGTGGCCACCCTGGGCAGTGCTGTCGGGATCAGGTGCGCCATGCGGGCACCGACAGCCGAACGCCGTGAAAGGGCGGGGTGGCTGCTTCTCGGCGCCGTCGCGATCGGCATCGGCATCTTCACGATGCACTTCATCGCGATGATCGGCTTCAGTGTGGGTGCGGCCACTATCGAGTACGACATGCTGACGACGTACGCGTGTCTCGCCGCCGCCGTGCTCGTGTCCGCAGCCGCCCTCTTCATCGTGGGGCGTAAGCGTCCCAACTGGTTCGCGGTCCTGTGCGGCGGGATCATCCTGGGTCTGGGCGTCGCCTCCACCCACTACCTGGGCATGACGGGCATGCGCGTCGCGGGCGTCATGCGCTACGACACCCGGGTCGTGGCGATCTCCGTGGGCCTCGCCGTCGTCGTGACGACGGGCGCGATGTGGTGCGCGTCGAAGGCGAAGCACCTCGGTGCGTCGGTGGGCGCGGCTCTGATCATGGGGCTGGCCTTCACCGGTATGCACTACATCGGCATGGGGGCGATGACGGTACGCCTGTACAGCGACGCCGGGGAAGCCGGAGGCCCCTCTGCGCTGGGCATTCTGACGCCCGTACTCATCGGGCCGATGCTTCTGCTGCTGCTCATCACGCTGTTCGTCAGCCTCGACCCGATGATGGAGCGGGACGGAAGGCGTCAGTGGGGAACACGTCCTGGTGAGGCAACCGGCGAGAAGCTGGAGTGGACGCCGTTCGAACGCGGGTGACAGCCGGGTCTGCGACAGGCGGGCCGGTGTCCGCGCGGCCGCGGGCGGCGTGACGAGCACGAGCCGTCCAGGGCGGAAGGTTGGAGTGACACGGCAATGGCCACGAGCAACGAAGAGCAGCTGGAGGCGATGCCGGAGGACTGGCAGCGCGCCCTGGCGGTCGTCGCACACCCCGATGACATGGAGTACGGGGCGGCGGCAGCCGTCGCCGAGTGGGTGGCCGCCGGCAAACAGGTCAGCTATCTCCTGATCACTCGGGGCGAGGCCGGTATCGACAACCTGGAGCCCGTCGAGTGCGCCCGGGTACGGGAGAAGGAACAGCGCGCGAGCGCCCGTACGGTGGGCGTCACAGCACTGCAATTCCTCGACCACCGGGACGGCGTGATCGAGGAAGGGGTACCGCTTCGCCGGGACATCGCCGCCGCTGTACGGAAGGCCCGCCCGGAACTCGTGGTCACTCTCAACCACCGGGAGAGCTGGGGCGGTCGCGCATGGAACACACCGGATCACCGGGTCGTCGGCAGGGCCGTGCTCGACGCCGTCGGCGACGCGGGAAACCGCTGGATCTTTCCCGAGCAGCTCGACGCCGGTGACGCCGAGCCGTGGGGCGGTGTGCGATGGGTCGCCGTCGCCGGATCGCCGGAACCGACGCACGCCGTGCCGGTCGGGGAGGAGGCCGTACGGAAGGCGGCTGCCTCGCTGGCCGAGCACCGCGCGTACATCACCGCACTGAGCGACGAACCG
>Ga0190265_10001053_pt1 | contig 17951 bp, 19 predicted proteins | sample Popmic124T_FD_133135 | JGI IMG/M metagenome (GOLD analysis project Ga0190265, IMG submission 133135) | Populus adjacent soil microbial communities from riparian zone of Indian Creek, Utah, USA - 124 T | ecosystem: Environmental > Terrestrial > Soil > Riparian zone | place: USA: Utah | collected...
AACCTCTACACGACTCGTTTCGGGGGCATCGAGTCGCGTGAGCTGGAGCGAATCTTCTTCGGCAAGGTCGACGCGCTCGGCAAGGATGCCGTGGAGTTCTTCGCACGGTTCGATCACGACAACGTCGACGGCGACGCACTACAGAACCTGATGCTCTACATGACCACGCAGAAGCTACGCACGCCAAAGGGCCTGGACTGGCTGGCTACCCAGGCCGGAGTCCGACAGCGCGGAGACGTGCTCAGGCACCTCGCTGAACTACGGTCGCTGTATGGCGCCATCTGGGCGGAGTGCGTCTGGCAGATTGCCGATGCATCCGAGTCGGAGACGAAGTTCATCGTCTCCGACCACCCCGTCACCGTCTACAACAGATCGTGCGCGCCGGGGCACCCGCTCTGGTGCAAGGGCGCCAGCGACCCGGACGTCCGGTTGCAAGCCACCCACACGCTCTTTCCCCTGTCGAGCGACCGCTTGCTGATCCTGACGAATCGCTCTTGGGCCTGTAATCCGCGCAGGCCACCTCTCGAGCTTCGCCCGAACCCGGATCTCTTCCGGGGCGCAATGTTCAACTTCCTTGAGATTCAGACGCGCAGGTCGCTCACAGAGCAGGAAGTGCTGAGAATCAACTGCATCGTCAAGCGCCGGGCGTACCGCTATATCGCGGCTGGCTGTGAGGAGTGGCTATATCCCGAGCGCTATGTCAAGTTCAACTGGCGCGCGGTCGGCGACGAACACCTGCTCATGCCGGACCCGCGGTCGCTGCATCCAGGCGCTGAGATCGTGATGGGCTACGCCAGCGGAGCTACGGAGGCGATGGACACCTTCGGCCGGCGCCCCGGCGACCAAGGGTTCGGGCACGAGGCACGCAGCGCGGAAGAGATCGAGGCGCACACGCGCTGGTGCGATGAGTTCGAGCGGCTATTCGGCGAGGACCGACGAGGGGCATCCTGGGAGGACAGGAATCGCGAGCGTGTCGCGAATGGCTGACATCGTGGAACGACTGCATCGCGCACCGGCGATCTGACCCTTGACGGTGGCCGGCTAGGGCTGCAGGCGCTGGTGGGTCCAGCGGCCCTCTTGCTTCACATAGAGAAGGCGGCGGTGGAGGCGATCGGGGCTTCCGTGCCAGAACTCGATCAGGTCGGGGTCGAGGCGGAAGCCGCCCCAGCGTGGCGGGCGGTTCAGGGACTCACCGCTCGAACGCAGCGCATCCGCTGCGCTTCGTAGGGCCGCCGGGTCGTCCAGTGGCATGCCCTGTCGAGAGGCGACCGTGGTCGCTCTAGCATCCGCCGGCCGCTCACCGAAGATCGCGTCCGACTCCGTCTCGGCCAGCCTCCTCACCGGCCCCTCGATAGTGATCTGCTGCAGGGTCTCGCGCCAGTAGAGCGTCCCCGCAGCTCGCGGGTTGGCCTTGAGCTCGCGCCCCTTGCGGCTCTCGTAACTGCCCGCGAAGATGAGAGCGGGGGTGACCTGCTTGAGAAGGAGGATGCGGCTCGACGGCCTCCCTTCAGCGTCAGCGGTCGCCAGCGCCAGCGCACGCGGCTCCCGCACGCCCCGCTCGTCGGCGAGCCGCAGCCACCGCTCGAGCACGGGAAGCGGGTCTTCGGGCGGATCGTCGAACTCCGGCAACTCAAGCGTGGGGTCGCCCGAGAGGGTTTCGATCTTCTCGCTATCCGTTCGGGCCATTGTCGGCATACTTGCAAGCCCTGGGGGGCAAAGCGGGCGCCCCGTTATCGCCTACCTCGATCGGCTCTACGCGAAAGCCACGCATGAGCGAGCGCAGCGTGGTTTTCGGTTTGAACCGGGCGTGGAGCCGCTCAGGCAGAAATCCGCATTTCTGCCTGAACACCCCGACAATCGCCGCATATCCCCGCATATCGCCTTCGGCCGCCATGATCGAGTCGCCGCCGCAAAGCGGCTAATCATGCGGGATTCGCTCAGAGGGCTGGCGATCCTCGCCTAATTGTGGTCCAGGCGGTCGCCGGTTCGAATCCGGTCGTCCACCCCTCAACGAAATGCCTGCAAATGGGCAGGTTTAGATACGCGGAATAGGCCGAATCTCGCTCCAACCGGGTTGAAAATGCAGCCAATTCCCAGGCACTTCTGGCCCAGTAGTGCCTGAGATCGCGTCGATGAGCGGGATGACGGCGATTTCGGGTTTTCGGGTGACGGCGGAACTACGATCAGCCAACGACATAAGCAGGTGGCCCGCCCGACGCACAGGGCGCCCTTCCTGCCCGTCTCGACCTCTCGGGTCAGCTCGACCAGTACGCAGCTCGACGAGCTCGAGCGACGTCGCGACGGAGCCGACCTGGCCCTCCATCTTCGGTTCCGCGGCGTTCTGCTCCCCGCCCAGTCTCCCGACCAACCACCAGCTATCCCGACCGCTTTCTGGACCGACGCCGAATTCAGAATCAAGAAGGCGGAATGGGTTGAGCTACTCGAACAGTGGGACTACGCCCAGGGCTTCCTCCTTCAGGTCCCTCGCTTTCGCCGCCCTTCGAGTCCCGCGGCCGAGCGCGCTGCCTAGACCTGGAGAAGATTGTTGATGGCTTGTTCGAGAGGCGGAAGATCGCGCTCCACGATCTCGAGGACTCGATGGATGTCGATTCGGAAGTACTCGTGGGCGATCAGGTCGCGAAGTCCGGCGATGTCGGTCCAGGGGATCTCGGGTGTTGACTCGCGCGTCTCGGAGCTCAGGTTCTTGACGGCCTCGCCGATCACGACGAACTGGAAGAGCAGGGCGTCGTGTAGCAGCGGGTCTTCCTTGGCGGCGGTCGTCTCGCCGGCCTGCTCGAGATGCCGGCGGATAGCAGTGATCGCATCCTGGATGTCGCGTAGGCGCTCTTGCTCGTCGCGGCTCATAGGGGGAGTGCCTCGCCGAGTACCTCGTCGCGGATGTGGTCCTTGAGCATGTCGGGGGTTGCGACGTCTACGGGCAGTTCAAGGATCTCTCCGGCCTCGCGGCGAAACGCGGCAAGGTCGAGGAGGGTGTGGCCGGATTTGAGGTCGACGAGGAGGTCCACGTCGCTCTCGGCCGTTGCTTCGCCGCGTGCGAGCGACCCGAAGGCGCGTAGATGACCGACGCCGTGCCTTTCGGCGGCGTCGAGCAGTCGGCGGCGTTGGCGTCGCAGCTTTTCTGCCTGCGGGCCGAGCTGGCCCCGCATTGAGCTGCCAGGGCCGGGACGCCGCGCGGGGGGCGTTTGGATTTCCAGGCGTCTGCTGCACGCCGCCAGGAGTCGCTCCAGCGTTGGCAGGGTGGGAAGAGCCGCTCCGGTCTCATAGCGAGCCAATGCCGATTGGGAGGTGCCGGCCCGCACAGCCAGCTCTACCTGCGAGAGGCCGGCGTCCAGCCGTGCCTGGCGGATGGTTTGGGGTAGTCCGAGCATGTCAGGAGTATATCAATATCGGTATAAGCAGAGAGAGAGCGATCGCCGCCCTGCGACCTCTCGGTTTGGTCGGTTGGAAATGGCGCGCGAAACGAGGCACTTCTTGCCGAGAAGTGCCCGAATCCCCGCGTATCCCCGCATTTCGGCGTGAAGGGGGCGGCGCTGTCGAAATCTGAAAAGCCCTGCAAATTACGATTGGAAGAACGAGACGGGTAATCTCAGCGTCCCATTTGTGGTCCAGGCGGTCGCCGGGTTCGAATCCGGTCGTCCACCCCTTATAGAAGTCGTTGCAAATGGGCGGGTTTGGATAAACGGAACAGGCCGAATTTCGCTCCAATCGTGTTAGACAGCCACTCCGTTTCAGGCACCTCTGGTCGATTAGTGCCTGAGATTGCGCCGATGCGCGGAGATCGCGGCGATTTCGGTTATTCGGCCTCGCTTTCTCGTGCTGACGAGGGAGGCTTCCCGACCGATGCCGACGATCGGATGGGGAAATGACCAAGGGGCGGAAGAAGTCGCTACCGAAGCGTGCCCGGAAGATCGTCGCGCGAGGAACTCCGGCGCGCTGGGAAGTCGCGTGGCATCCGAAGGCGCTCGACGAGAAGAACGCGATTGAGGACGCCGCTGAGCGCGTGGCAATCGCGTCCGGAGGCGGGAATCGAGAGGGCCGGTTACGCGAAAGCCGTACGTCTGGCGAAGCAGAGGCTCAAGCGACTGGAGGATGATCGACATCCGCCCGGAGAAGAAGAAGGCCCAGCCACGAACTTCATCCTCAGCTCCCTTCCGAAGGTTGATCGGGGCGCGAGCTCGATCCGAAGAGCGAGGAGCGGAGATCCGTGTCGATTGCAGGCGCCTGGGCTCCTTCCGGTCAGGTGGTCTTCTGTTCCTTGGGCTCGCTGCGCGGCTCGAGCTGGATCTCGCGCTCCGCCCTCGGCCGCCCCTCTTCGATCTCGAGACTGCGCTCGCGCTCGGCGTTCAACTGATGGCCGAAGAGGATCGCCAGGTTGCTGATCCAAAACCAGACCAGCAGGGCAACGAGGCCGCCCAACGTGCCGTAGGTCTTGTCGTAGGAGCCGAAGTTGGCGACGTAGAAGGCGAAGGCGGCCGAGGCGAGCGCCCAGACGACGATCGCCACCAGGCTCCCCGGCGTCACCCATTTGAATCCGCGCAGCTTCACGTTCGGCGATGCGTAGTAGAGGAGCGCGACCATGAACAGGAAGATCGCCACCATCGCCGGCCACTTGGCGATGTTCCAGACGCTGACCGCGGTGTCGCCAAGGCCGATCGGGCCGGCCACCGCCTCGACCACCGGTCCGGTCATGACCAGCGCCAGCGCCAGGATCGCCATCAGGACGACCATCACCAGCGTCACGGCGAGCTGCAGCGGGCGGAGCTTCCAGAACGGCCGCCCCTCGGGCGTCTCGTAGATGACATTCGACGCGCGCATGAAGGCGCCGACGTAGCCCGAGGCGGACCAGAGCGCCACCGCCAGGCTGGCGATGAAGGCAAAGCCCGCGGCGCTCTGGTTGGAGGCGATCGATTCGATCGGGCCGGAGAAAGTCTCCGCGGCGGACGCCGGTCCGATTTCGGTGATGATTTCGGTCAGGGTCGAGGTCGTGCTTTTCGGGTCGCCGACAAGCCCGATCAGGGAGACCATCGCGATCAGAGCGGGGAAGAGGGCGAGCAAGCCGTAGTAGGTGAGCGCAGCCGCCCAATCGCTGAGGTTGTCCTCCATGAACTCGGTCGCGGTGCGCTTCAGCGTGGCGAAGATGCCTGAATCGGCGCCCGCGCCCTCTGGCCGGTAGTCGCGGCGCACGCCATCCTCTCGGCGCGCGCCGCGATCGTCGGGCCTTGCCTCCCTGGCCGACTTTGCGGACTCCGAGCCGTTCATCGCGAAAATAGCCTCCCGAGCAGGAAACCGGCGACAAAGGTCCCGGCGAGCGCCATGGGCATCGGGTTCTCCTGCGCGATCCGCTGCGCCTGTTGCATGCCTTCGCCGGCGGATTCGGGGGCGATCTCCTTTGCTTTGTCGCCCAACTCCCTTGCTTTGGCCGTCGCCTGTCCCTTCAGCTCCTCGGCCTTCGCCTGGGCCTGCTTTTTCACGTCGGTCTTCTCGGCCATCGCGGCTACGGTCTCACCCAGCTCGTCACGGGTCTGCTCGATGTCCTCGCGAATCTCCTCCGGCTCGCGCGACTCGTCGGCGCCCGTCGCCGTCGAAGATTTCCCTCTCTCTGAAGCGCTCATGCTCTTCCCTCCTTGGCCTTTTCCTTGGTCGACTCCACGTCTTCCTTGATGCTTTCGGCGGTCTGCTCGGGTACGGGCGGCGCTGCGGCCTGAACCTTGGAGCGGCCCACGAGGGCCAACACCCCGGCAAGCATCAGATAGACGACCGCCACGATCAGGGCGGCGAGCCAACCCTCGAGCGCGGTCGCCAGGCCAAGAATCGCCGCCGCGGTCGCGGCGCCCAACGCAAAAAGGGCGATTAGCCCAGCGGCGCTAAAGGCGCCGGCGCCGATGCCGAGCCGCTTCCCCTTAACCGCCATCTCGGCCTTGGCCAGCTCGATCTCCTTCTGGGCAAGCCTGGTCGTTTGCTCGGTCAGTTGCTGCATGAGCTCCGAGACCGAGCGCTCCTCGGCCTCGGAAGGGACACCCGTCCTCCGGGTGAAGCTCGTGTCGGTTTGAGCCATTCGATGCTCCTTGTCGCGGGGGTCGACTTCTAAACCGTTGGTCACTGGATCCTCTGCCCACCTTGACGAGATCGAATCGGCTAAGTCGCTCAAGTTGATTCAAATGGCACACTCATCAAGGACAGGCTGTTCCACTTCATCCCCTTGCGACTGCGACGAGCATGGAAAGTGCTCCTAGCTCGCCAAGGAACGGAAGGATGGGTCTGATGGCAAGACAGGCGCAAGAAAGCAAGCAAACGGATCTGCGTCGAGCTGACGCATTGCGCAACGACGAGCGCATCCTGGAGGCAGCGAAGCGGCTGCTCGAGCAGTCGCCCTCAGCAACCCTGTCCGACATCGCCTCTGCGGCGGGGGTCTCGCGCTCAACTCTCTACCGGCGCTTCGCAGACCGCGATCAGCTCATCGCGAAGCTCGATGCGCGGCCCGAGGATGGGGCCGTTCGGCGAGTGGGAGGGAGTGACGGACCCCTCCCCACCGGCCACCTCGGTCGAGAGCGCCCCCTTGCACTCGATGCGATCCACGTCTTCGACGTGGTCCCGCCCGCTCTGCTGCCCGAGCAGCTCGTCGCCGAGGCGCAGCGCATCGCCGAGGTGCCGGTCGCTCTCTATGTCTTGGACATCGACGGCAGTCACCTTCTTCACATGGCGGGGTCAACACGGCTGGGCGAAGAATTGGAGGCCCCGTTCGCGATCGGCCCGGAGCTCGATGCCGATGGCATTGCAACCCTTCGCCATGAGCTCGCTGAGTTCCCGGGAGTGGAGCTGTTTGCGCTGTGGCTTCGCGGCCGTGCGATTGGCGCACTGATCGCGTTTGGCCATCCGCGCGAGCCCTTGACCGAGCTCGCGCGTCAGGGGTCAGCCGCAGTGACCCTCGCCGATCGCTACACCGACGTATTCGCCAGTTCACAGAGGGGAAAGCAGCCCAAGGCCGCTGCGGAGATCCAACAGAGCCTGCTGCCGCCCCGTATTTCCCGCGTAACCGGCGGAGAAGTGGCCGGCAATGTTCTCCCTACGTACGAGGTGGCCGGCGATTGGTTCGACGTCGTGGAGAATCACGATGGAGTTTGGATAACGCTCGCCGATGGACTTGGCGAAAGCACGCGCGCCGCCGCCAGTAGCGCAGTTGCTCTCGGCGCCCTGCGGGCGAGCAGGCGCAGCGGGGCCACCATCGGCGAGGCGCTCATGGTCATCCATCAGACGCTGCGCGAGATGCCGGGGCCACGGGCCGAGATGGCGGCGATCGTCGCTCACTGGGATCCGACCACGCATGAGCTGGAAATCGCCAACTGCGCTCACGTCGCGCCACTGATCCTGCGTGAGGACGGGACGACCGAGCCCCTGCGGATGCCCTCAGCTCACGGGCTCGGGGGCCGTGCAACCCCCAAGCCGAGCGAGCACTCGAACACTCTCTATGCCGGCGATCGTTTGCTGATGGTTTCCGACGGCGTAGTCGAAGAGGGAGAGGGGCAGGCTGGCCTGGGCGTGGAGGGCATCGCCAACGCGGCACTCCGCTCTCCCCGTGGATCGGCGGCCGACACTGTGCGCGAGGTGCATCGTGCGGTAGTCGCCAAGCGCGGAGGAGAGCTCTCCGACGATGCGACCGCAGTTTGCCTGTCGATCGGCTAGTCGCAGCGCAGGCGTCCCGTTAAAGCCAAACGTGCTCGAAAGCCAGCCCGGTCTTCCCGCGGTTGAGTACCCCCATGGACGGTCGGGGAGCGCGTCGCCGCTCGGTCGGGCTGCCGGGGTTGAAGATCTGAAACCCACCCTCCACTTCGTGCAAGGGAAGGTGGCTGTGGCCGAAGACGACGGCGTCGGCCGCCGGGAAGCGTCGGCGCAGGCGCGCCAGCCGGCCCTTGGCAGGGCCGGCATCGTGAGTTATCGCGACGGTTCGCCGGCCGATCCCGACCTCCAGCTCGGCCGGCAGCGAGCGCCGCAACGGCTCCTCGTCGACATTGCCATGCACCGCGTGGACGACCGGGCAGAGCGCCTGCACCTCCTCCAATGCCGAGGCGGCGAAGAAGTCGCCGGCATGGATGACCACCTCGGCCGCTGCAATCAGCTCGACGCAGCGCTCGGGCAGCCGACGGGCTCCCCGGGGCATGTGCGTGTCGGCGAGGATGGCGATCAAGGGAGCAGATTCTGAAGGTCGCGCATGCGGACGCGAAGAGGCCGCGTCTCCCGGCGTGTGTTTTCCGAAGGGCGTCGCAGGGAAGCTGACAAAGATGAACAGGGTTGCGGAACAGCAGGTGGACTCAGGCAAGGCGCTTGCCTCAGCGGGGCCGATCTGTGACCAGGTCGTGGCCATGCTCTCGGCTCCGCGGGCGGATGCAGCTCTCTCCGCCGAGCCGGCAGAGGAAGCAGCACGGCTCGCTGCTCTCGTCGAGGACCCTCTCGGCGACGACGATCTGCAGCTGGCGCTCTACCTTTGCTTCGAGCTCCACTACCGCTCCTTCCCGAGCGTCGATCCCGCTTGGGAGTGGGACCCGACTCTCCTGGCGGTGCGGGCGGTGCTCGAGGAGGCCTTCTTCGATGCGCTGGAGGCCGCGATAGCCCCCGGCGAGCCGGTCGATCCGGCCCAGATCGGCGATTTCCTCTTTCGTCTCGAGTCCGAAGACGATGGCGTCTCGCTCTCTCGCCATCTCGAGGTCGAGGCTGGAATCGAGGAATTTCGCGAGTTCGTCGTCCACCGGTCCTTCTACCAGCTGAAGGAGTCCGACCCGCACAGCTGGGCGATCCCGCGCCTCGACGGCCCCGCGAAGACCGCGCTGCTCGAGGTGCAGGCCGACGAGTACGGCGGTGGCCGGGCGGAGCGCATGCACTCGCGGCTCTTTGCGAAGACGATGGGGGCGCTCGCCCTCGACGACCGCGAGAACGCCTATCTCGCACACGCGACCGGCGAGACGCTGGCGACCGTCAACCTGATGTCGGCGACCGGCCTGCGCCGCAGCAGGCGTGGCGCGATCATCGGTCACCTGGCGATGTTCGAGATGACGTCGGCCCTGCCCAACCGCCGTTACGGAAATGGCCTACGGCGCCTCGGCTTCGATGCCGAGGCGACCGATTTCTACGACGAGCACGTCGAGGCCGACGCGGTGCACGAGAACATCGCCGCCTACGACCTCGCCGGGGGATTGGCGAAACAGGAGCCGGAGCTGGCGGCTGACATCCTCTTCGGCGCGCGGGCGCTGCTCTTCCTCGAAGATCGTCTCGGCAGGCGCTTGCTCGATGCCTGGGGGGAGGGCCAGACTTCGCTGCGTCGACCGCTGGTCAGCGCCGGGACCTGACCGCCATGAGCGAGGCCGACTCCGGCGTTTCCTACGTCCTGCCCCTGCGCTGGGCCGAGCCCGGCCCGATCGAGGAGCTGAGCGCCTACCTACGCTCGATCGCCGAGGTGGTCGACGAGATCCTGGTGGTCGACGGCTCGCCTGCGCCCGTATTCGCAGAGCACGCCGCCGCTCTGCGCGGTGTCGCCCGCCATCTGGCCCCACACCCCGATCTCGACTTCCACATGGGCAAGGTGAACGGCGTTCTCACCGGGGTGCGCGAGTGCTCTGGCGAGCTGATCGTCTTGGCCGACGATGACGTTCGCTATGACCCCTCGACGCTGCTCCGCGCGGTGGGGCTGCTCGATGGGGCGGATCTCGTGCGGCCGCAGAACTACTTCGACGAGATGCCCTGGCACGCTCGCTGGGACACCGCCCGCTCGCTGCTGAACCGGGTCTTCACCGGCGACCCGACGTTTCCGGTCGGCGACTTTCCTGGCACGCTTGCCGTTCGCCGCAGCGCCCTCCTCGCCACCGGTGGCTACGACGGCGACTCCCTCTTTGAGAACTTGGAGCTGATGCGGACGATTCGCGCTGCCGGCGGAAGGGTCGCGACGCCGCTCGATCTCTACGTTTCGAGGCGGCCGCCGAGCGCAGCCCACTTTCTCTCGCAGCGGGTCCGCCAGGCCTATGACGACTTCGCCATCCCGGCTCGCATCGGCGCCTTCCTCGCACTGGCTCCCTTGGCAGCTCATTCATCGCGGCGAGGTCGTGTCCATCGCCTCCTCGTCGGCGCGCTTGCTTCGATGGTCCTCGCCGAGATCGGTCGCAGGCGGGCGGGCGGAGCGACGCGTTTCCCCCTCAGCGGCTCGCTGTTGGCGCCCGCCTGGGTGGCGGAGCGCTCGCTCTGCTCCTGGCTTGCCCTGGCGGCGAAGCTACGGGGCGGAGTCCCCTATGGGGGCGGCCGTCTCCGCCATTCGGCGACCCCGCTGCGTCGCCTGCGCCGCCGCCACGCCGGGGCCCTCGCTGAGCACGGCGGGCCCGCTGTCCGCGCGGAAGCCGATCGCCTTGTGGGTGCCGTCGCAAAACGGGCGGATCTGTGAGCGCCCGCAGCGGCAAAGGGCCACCACGCGACGCTCGACCTTGATCTCGTTTCCGTCCTGGTCGACGATCACGAAGGGGCCACGGATCAGATACGGCCCGTTGCGATAGGGAGTGATCTTCGTCGGGGAGTCCGCCATCTTCAGTTCGCGACTTCTCCCGTCGGCTCTTTCGGCAATCCGGCCGCGTCCTTGACGTCTTTCAGCGCCAGCCGATCGAGGCGCATGATCATGGTTGTCTCCTAGCGAGAGCGTTCAAGAGACCCCTGTCTACCCGCACAGAGAGGAAAGCAAGCGCCCGGTCCGGATCCGCGGGGACGCAGCAGATTTGCCCGGCGCCTTCTCGCTCCGAAACACATGTGGGCACGGCTGCGGCAAAATGATCAAATCCGGCGACTGAGGATCGCCGCTCGAAGTTCGAGGTCTTGACCGAGAGGAGCGAGCCAAGGTGCCTACCGACGAGGTCCGAGCACGACGCGAGAAGGTCGTGCTGGACCATTTCCATGACGAGGTGGAGCAGGACTGGGACGCGGTGCTCTCGACCTTTCCGCATCCGCGCTACGAGATCGTGCCGACGCAGACCGTGCACGACGGCGATTCGGCGGTGCGCGGCTACTACAACGAAACGCGGGTGGCGTTCCCCGACCAGCGGCACGAGATGATCGCCCTACGGCACTGCGACGACGCCGTGGTCGTCGAGTTCTATTTGCTTGGCACCCACCGCGGGCCGCTTGGCCCCGTGCCGCCGACGGGCGGGTCCTTCAAGGTTCGGATGACCGCCTTCTTCGTCTTCGACGGTAATGAGGAGCTGGTCTGCGAGCGGGTCTACTTCGATCAGCTTTCGTTTCTGCGCCAGCTCCTCGGCGCCATCAACCTGAGATCACCGAAGGGCCTGCTGACCCTTGTGCGGGTTCTGCGGGGCTTCGGAAAGCTCTCGCGGGAGCCGAAAGACGTCATCCCCGACACGCCCGCGCGCACTTGGTCCGGTAGCGGATAGACCATCCCGTTGCCGAAGCGACGCTCTTCAGCGCTTGCCGGCTCCGACTAAGGCCGGCGCGAGGAAGACGTTGCACTCATCGACGAGGCCAGTCGCGAAGGCCTGGGCGGCGAGCTCAGCGCCGCTGATCAGCAAGTCGGTTGAGCGTCGGGGACTAGCCCCGGTAACCTTTTTCGGCGGATGAACTTCAAGCTCGAGTTGATTCCGGTTCCGGTCTCCGATGTCGATCGAGCGAAGGCTTTCTATGCGGAGCGGGCCGGATTCGCCGTCGACAACGATGTGACGGTCAACGGGGGTCTGCGGTTCGTCCAGTTGACCCCGCCTGGCTCCGGCTGCTCCATCTCGATCGGCGAAGGCCTGACCGAGATGGAGCCGGGTTCGCTCGAGGGTCTTCAACTTGTGGTGGACGACATCGAGGCCGCCCGGGAGGAGCTCGTAGGACGGGGGCTCGACGTCTCTGGCATCCAGGATTTCCCCTGGGGACGGTTCGCGTTCTTCAGCGACCCTGACGGAAACGGGTGGGCGGTCCAGCAGATCCCTGACTACGGCGAGGGCCGCACCCAACCCGAGGGGCTCTAGGCGGCGCTCACGACCGCTTTCGCCCGACCGCGAGCAGGTACTCCATCTCGAAGCGAGCGTCGTCGTCGCTGCTGCGGTTCTGCTCCTCGTAGTAGCTGTCCAGCGCCTGCTCGAACTCCTCCTCGCGCTCGTTGCGGCGCGCGTTTGCCTGCGCTGCGATCGTCGGCCCGTAGCGCTGCTTGAAGTGCGCGGCGAAGTCGGCGGGTCGCTCGAAGGCGGTGACCTCGAGCACGTCGCGCTCCAGCGGCTCCAGCTCGACCCGGTCGCCGAGCAGCTCTCGCAGGTGCTCCTCACCGCCCCAGAGCGGCGGCGGCTGGGCGCCCGGCGGAGGCGTCGGGGCGAACGGTCCGATCGTGCGGAAGAGGCCGCCGATCATCCCCTCCGGCGTCCAGCTCAGCAGCCCGATCGTCCCGCCCGGGCGACAGACCCGCACGAGCTCGTCAGCGGCCGCCTGGTGGTGGGGCGCGAACATCACCCCGATCGAGGAGATGACTGCGTCGAAGCTCGCGTCCTCGAACGGCAGATCCTCGGCGTCCCCCTCGACCCACTCAAGCTCCACTCCCTCGGCCTCGGCGCGGGCGCGGCCGGCCTCGAACAGCTCTGGAGTCAGGTCGCTGGCGACGACCGTCGCCCCGCTGGCAGCCGCCGGGATCGACGCGTTGCCGGTGCCGGCGGCGACGTCGAGGACGCGCATCCCGGGCCCGATCTCGCAGGCCTCGACGAGGCGCGGTCCGAGCGGCAGCAGGAAGGTCTCGACCATCGAGGGGTAGTCGCCGGAGGCCCACATCGACCGGTGTTTGGCCTTCAGCTCGCTGTTCTCATCCTTCGTCCCGGCAACGTCGTTCACTTGGATCTCCTTCTCGTGTGTGTAGGAGAGGGTCTACGCCGAGTTGGCGAGGGAGTCAACTTCAAGATCTGCAGTTAGGCACGTACACTCGAACGAGGGTCATGCCAGAGAGCTACGGACAGTTCTGCCCAGTCGCGCAGGCGGCCGAGGTTCTGACCGAGCGCTGGACGCTGCTCGTCGTCCGCGAGCTGCTGATGGGAAGCACCCGCTTCAACGAGATCCAGCGTGGCGTCCCGCGCATGTCATCGTCCCTGCTCAGCAAGCGCCTGCGGGAGCTGGGGCGCTCGGGGTTGATCACCAGGCGCCCGCTGAGCGGCGAGCGCGGGCACGAGTACCGGCTGACCGCGGCCGGCGAGGCGCTCGGGCCGCTCGTCGTCTCACTCGGGACTTGGAGCCGGGACCACCTGAAGCGGGAGATCACCGCCGAGGAGGCCGACCCGGCGCTGCTGATGTGGGACATGGGGCGGAGCCTCCGCCTCGACCGGCTGCCGGCGGACCGCGTCGTGACCTTCTTCCGCTACCGCGACGTCGAGGACAGCAAGCGAGCCTGGTGGCTGGTGGCGCAGGGCTCGGGCGCCGACGTCTGCTTCTCGGACCCGGGCTTCTCGATCGACCTGCAGGTCGACGCCGAGGCGCGGGCGATGGCCGAGGTGTGGGTGGGGCAGCTCGAGCTGGGCGCGGCGATGCGCTCTGGGCGGGTGCGGATCACCGGGCCGGAGGATTTGGTGCGCAGCGTCCCGGACTGGCTGGGACTGAGCACGTTCGCCTATCCGGACCCGGCGGCCGAGTTCGCCGAGCGGAGCTGACCCGCGCCGTCCCGCTCACCGCAGGCGAATGGTGAGCGCGGCGAAGACGGCGACCGCGCCGATTTCCTCGGCGCTCACCATGTCTGCCAGCTCATCGCTAGGGCCGACCCTCCGCCATCCCCGGCTCGCGCCGCTCGACGTCGATCCTCGGCAGGGTGCGCTCGAGCCAGTCGGGGATCCACCAGTTGCGGCGGTCGAGCAGCTGCATCACGGCCGGGACGAGGACCATCCGGACGACGGTGGCGTCGAGGAAGATCGCCGAGGCGAGCCCGATGCCGAAGAGCTTGAGGAAGACTTCTGGCGAGGCGACGAAGGCGAGGAAGACGACGACCATGATCGCCGCCGCGGCGGTGATCACGCGGGCGGTCTTGGCGAGGCCGTCGGCGACCGCCCGCCTCGTGTCGCCGTCCTTGAGGTACTCCTCGCGGATGCGGGAGACGAGGAATACCTCGTAGTCCATCGAGAGGCCGAAGAGGATCGCGAACATCATCACCGGCATGAACGGGGCGATCGGCACCTCGTGGTCGATGCCGATCAGTTCGCCGACCGCGCCGCCCTGCGCCACCAGCGTCATCACGCCGTAGGCGGCGCAGACCGAGAGCAGGTTCATCACGCCCGCCTTGAGCGAGATCAGCGGCGAGTGGAAGGCGATCAAGAGGAGCAAGAAGGAGAGACCGACGACGGCGGCGATGAACCAGGGCATGCGATCGACGATGTAGGCGCTCTGGTCCTCGAGTGCCGCGGTCACGCCGCCGACCTCCGCGTTGATGCCGGTGCCGGCAAACGCGGTGGGGATAACGGTCCCGCGCAACTCCTTGACCAGGTCCTGCGTCGCCTCGTCCTGGGGGGAGGTGGTTGGGATCACGGTGATGAGGGCGGCGCTGCCGGAGTCGTTGACGACCGGATCGGGAACGAAGGCGACGCCTTCCTCGCCGCGCAGCTGGGCCGCCAGGGCGTCGACGTCGCTCGCCGCGGCGCGGTCGGGCAGTTCGGCGGCGATGACCAGCGGGCCGTTGGAGCCCGCGCCGAAGCCTTCCGTCTGCAGGTCGTAGGCTTCGCGCGTCATCGTGCCGGGCCGGTCGTTGCCGGCGTCGGGGAAGCCGAGACGCATGCCAAGCGCCGGCGCGGCCAGCGCCAAGAGGATCGCCGTAGCGACGATCGTCGCCGTCCAAGGTCGGCGCTGAACGGCGTGGCTCCAGCGGGCAGCGGGCGATTCGCCGTTGCCTTCGGTCTTCAGGCCGCGGCCGAGAAAGGGGATCCGCAGCCGGTCGACCCTGGGACCGAGGTAAGAAAGCAGCGCCGGCAGCAGGGTGACGGAAGCGAGCATCACGACCAGGACGGCAAGCGAGGCCGAGATCGCCACCCCGTACATGTATGGGAGGCCGGTGACGAAGAGGCCGAGGACCGCGATCACCACGGTGCAACCGGCGATGATCACGCTGCGCCCCGCGGTGGTGACGGCCTCGACCACGGCGTCGTGGCGGTCCTTGCCCTCGTTCATGGCGGCGCGGAAGCGGGTTAGGACCAGCAGCGCGTAGTCGATCCCGACCCCGATCCCGATCAGCCCCGAGACCGCCGTGGTCCAGTCCGGGACGTCGATGACGTTGGCGAGCAGGACGATCAGCCCGCCGGAGGAGATGCCGAGCCCGACAAGCGCGATCACCAGCGGCAGGCCTGCTGCGACGAGCGAGCCAAAGGCGATCAGGAGCACGATCGCGGCGCCGAGAAAGCCGATGCCCTCAGGGCTGGCGGCTTCCTGTGCCCGGAGGATCGGGTCGCCGCCGAGTTTGATCTCCAGACCGCCACTGCTATTTGCCTCTGCCGCGTCGATCAGCCGTTCGCCATCCTCTTTTGGCACCTCCCAGCCGGGGATCGTCAAGGGCAGCGTCGTCGCGGCGATCGTGCCGTCCTGGGATACCCGGATCGGCGTCCGCGGGTCGACGTGATCGATCTTCGTCGCTTCGGCGAGGAAGTCGTTGACCTGTTTGCGCGCCGCCGGGCTCATCGCACCTGAGGGATCCCGCCAGACTACGTAGACCTCCTGGCCGGAGTAGCCGCCGAACTCGCGTTCGGTCAGGTCGCTTGCCGCCTTCGACTCCGACCCCGGGGTGTTGTAGTCGGCTTCGTACTCGCCGGCCAGCGAGGAGCCGAGGCCGATGATCACGATCGTCGCTGCGACCCAGGCGAGGACGACGCTGCCGCGGCGGCGGTAGGCGATGTCGGCGAGGCGGGCGAGACGACGGGTCATCGAGGAGTCCTTTCTTTCGGGAATCCATTGCTGTCGAGAAAGGTTTCAGGGAGAAATCATTCTTAGCACAAAGCAACGCGGTAGGCTTCGCGATCATGGGCAGCGAGCCGATAGCGGGCGACAGGGCGCCTTCGACGCTGGCTTTCCTCCTCTCGCAGGTGGGGATCCACGCCGCGCGCCAGTTCTCCGAGCGGATCGCCGAAGTCGATTTGACGCCGCCGCTGTTCCGCGTCCTCAACCTCGTCGATGCCGCCGAAGGCCGCTCCCAGCAGGCGATCGGCGAGGCGGTCGAGGTGCCGCCCAGCCGCATGGTCGCTCTCGTCGACGACCTCGAGCAACGGGGCCTGGTCGAGCGCCGCCCGCACCCCACGGACCGACGCGTCCGCGCGCTCTACCTCACTCCGAATGGGCGCAAGACGCTCACGCGGGGTCGCGAGATCGCTAAGGCCCACGAGGAAGCGCTGACGCGGGGGATGCCAGCGGCCGACCGCAAGCGCCTGATTCAGCTGCTGCAGAAGATTGTCGACGAACAAACGATCGGCAGAGGGATTCACCCGGGACTGAGCGGCAAGCCGTAGACGCACGTTTTCTCTAACGCCGGGCCGGGAAGGGTAAGGGCGTACCCGTACGGAAGGACAGCTAGGCGTGCAAGGAGGAATCTCGTGAACCGACCAGGCTTCGGATTGGCGGCGGCCATCACCGCGCTCGTGCTGGCGTTCGGTGTGGTGGCCTGTGGAGACGATGACGAGGAAGCTGGGGGAGGCGGCGCCGATCAGCTCGATCTCGTGGTCGGCAACCTCGTGCCGCTCACCGGCGACCTCGCTCCCTATGGACCGGCCGGCCAGAAGGCCGGAGAGCTCGCTGCCGCTGAGATCGCCGCGGCGATCAAAAAAGCGGGTGTGAGCCACACTGTCGAGCTGGTCACCGAGGACGGCGCCTCCGATGATCAGGGTGGTGTGCAGGCGGCGCGCAAACTGATCGCCGACGGGGCGACCTGCATCTCCGGTGATTACGCCTCCACTGCCACCGTCTCCGTCGCTCGCTCGGTGACGATCCCCGAGGGCGTGGTGCTGATCTCACCGGCGTCGACCGCCGATGCGCTCTCGGATCTCGAGGACGACGGCCTCTTCGCCCGCACTGCCCCGCCCGACGGCCTGCAGGGCAAGGCGCTTGCCGACCGCATGGATCAGGAGCTTGGCGGGCTGCAGGGCAAGACGATCAACATCGGCGCCCGCAACGACCTCTACGGCACCGGCTTCGCCGATTCGCTCGAGGCGGAACTCGAACAGCGCGGCGCCACGGTGGCCGAGAAAGTCGTCTACGACCCCGAACAGCCGAGCTACAACTCCGAGGCTGAACAGCTCACGTCGGGCAACCCCGACAACTTCGTGATCATCGACTTCCCGGAAACCTTCGCCAAGCTCGGCCCGGCCCTGGCCCGCACCGGCAGCTGGGAACCGAGTAAAACGTTCATCACCGACGGTCTCAGCTCGACCGACCTGACTGAGCTGTTGGGACCGGAGTCGACCGAGGGAATGCTTGGAACGGCTCCCGGGACCTTCGCCGGCGATGCTCCCGACGCTTTCGACCGGCTGTACACGAAAGCGCCCGGCGCCGCTCGCAACCTGTTCGATGCGACCACCTTCGACGACGTGATCCTCTGCTACCTGGCGGCAGTGGCGGCCGGGTCAAGTGACGGTGAAGACATCGCCGAAGCGATCGTCGAGGTCACCGGTCCAGGCGGAGCGAAGTACACCTTCGAGCAGTTGCCGCAGGCGATCGAAGCGCTCCAGAACGGCGAGGACATCGACTACGAAGGCGCCTCGGGCCCGATCGACTGGGATGAGAACGGCGACCTCAGCCGCTACATCTACGACATCTCGGAATTCAAAGGCGGCGAACTAGTGAAACTCGACACGGTGGAGGTGGAAGCCGAGTAACAGGATGGAGCTTTCATGCCCCTATAGGGGCTACAAGAATCCATCCTGCGCGAGCTGAACCGACTAAGGGGCGCCGTCGTCGATGCGCGCGGTCCC
>Ga0190265_10001054_pt1 | contig 17936 bp, 14 predicted proteins | sample Popmic124T_FD_133135 | JGI IMG/M metagenome (GOLD analysis project Ga0190265, IMG submission 133135) | Populus adjacent soil microbial communities from riparian zone of Indian Creek, Utah, USA - 124 T | ecosystem: Environmental > Terrestrial > Soil > Riparian zone | place: USA: Utah | collected...
CTGCTGCCGCTCCTCGAGCCGGCGCCGGCGGCGCATCAGGTCGATGGCGCTGTTCTTCCCCGTGGCCATGAGCCAGGCTCCCGGGTTGTCCGGGACGCCTGACTCCGGCCACCGCTCCAGCGCCGCAACCAGCGCGTCCTGGGCCAGGTCCTCGGCGGCGCCCACGTCGCCCACCATCCGGGCGAGACCGGCGATGAGCTTCGCCGACTCGATTCTCCAGACTCCGTCGATCGCTCGGTGAGTATCGGGGGCCGTCACGGCCCCCAATCACGCCAGCTTCGGCGGCCGGCGCAACCGGCGCTAGCGTGCCGGTGTGAACGCCTCGCCGAAGTCCTCCGCCTCGAAGACCTGGCGGATCTCGATCTCGCCCGGTTCGTTGTGCGGGTTGGGGCAGCGCTTGATCCACTCGACCGCCTCGTCGAAGGAACGCACCTGCATCAGCCAGTAGCCGGCGATCAACTCCTTGGTCTCGGCAAAAGGACCGTCGATCACGGTCCGCTCGCCGTCGCCGCCGAAGCTGACCCGCGCCCCCTTCGAGCTCGGGTGCAACCCCTCGCCGGCCAGCAGCACGCCGGCCTTGACCATCTCCTCGTTGAACTTGCCCATCTCGGCCAGCAGCTCCTCGCTCGGCATCACGCCGGCCTCGGAGTCCTTGCTCGCCTTCACGATCGCCATAACTCTCATCTCGCTGTCCTTTCGGGTCGTCTCGCGGGAGTCGGTGTGCCCCGATATTCCCGCCTCTACCCACTACGACGAACGATGCTCACCGAAATCGACAAGCACAGCGGATGATGCTCACGGCTTGTTCCCATTCCGCGCCCAGGCGACGACCTTCCGGGCCCTTCGGGCCGGCAGCTTGATCGCCTTCGCGACGGCCTTCGTGTCCGCCTCGGCCAGCGCGGACAGCGAGGAGTAGGCGTCGCGCAGGCGCTGGGCCTCGTCTCCGCTCAGCTCGCAAGCCTGCGCGAGATCGTCGAAGTCGTTTTTCTTCGCCTTGCGTTTCTCCAGCCACTGGTCGAGGAAGCTCGTCGTCGACTCCTTCGTTCGCTCGCCATTGCCGGTGGGCTCGCTTTTCTCCGGTTTCGTCGGCGCCCATTTCGCTCGCAGCGTCTCGATCTGCTCCTCCAGACCGGACTCGAGGTCGGCCGTCGGCACCCAATATCCCTTCTCGATCATCTCGTTCGCCACCACCTCCGCGGTCTGCGGCCGCCCGGGCTTTCCCGCGGAGTCGCTGGTGCGAAGCGTGAACGCATCGGTCTCGCCCTGATCGACGACGACCCGGCTGATCGCCCCGAAGCGCCCGATGCGCGACACGGCGTCCTCACTGACCGAAAGCTCTGCCGAGAGCCGCTCGCCATCGCTGCGGCCGACGCGCATGACGACGAGATTGCCGACGTTTCCGAGCAGGCTCTCGAGCATGGCGTTCGAGGAGCGCCCTTCGAAGCGCGAGAACGCCTCGAGCTGGCGCAGATTCTGGTGCGCGACCGTGAGCCCGAGGCCGAACTTTCGCGCCTCGGCGACCATCAGCTCGAAGCCGCCGCCGACGAACTTCTGGAACTCGTCGACATACAGCTGCATGTCGGATGGCTCGTAGCCCAGGTCCTGCCGCCGTTGCGGATCGAACAGCGCGCGGCGGATGCGCGAGAAGATCAACGACCCGATGAACGATGCGGCCCTCGGCCCTATCGTCGTCTCCGGCAGCCGGACGAGCAGGATCCCGCCGGAGTAGACGGTCTTCTCGATCGAGACCGAGGCGGTATGGCCGCCGAGCACGCCGCGCAGCACGCCCTCGCGCGACATCTCCGAGAACTTGGAAAGCAGCCACTTGATGTGTTCGGCGCGCTCGCCCTGGCGCATCTGGTTGAGCACCTCCCAGCGGCTGCCCAGCTCGTCGTTGGCGAGTAGTTTCTGGATCCAGATGCGCGCTTTTTCGGAGCGGTAGATCTCACCGGTAAGGAGCAGAGACGGGGGGACCGGAAAGTCCGGATGCACGATGGACTCCAGGGCGAGTCGCAGCATGTCCTCGAACGCCGGCCCCGTGTACAGGGCTGAGGTTCGGTGTACGACTATTTCGACGATCTCCTCGATCGCCAGGTCGAGGTCGACATTCGACTGTATGTCGAGCGTCAACGGGTTCAGCACCGGAAGGTAGTCGCGCCTGCCGAAATCCAGGAGAAGCACCTGATCCCTCCGCTCGTCGGCGTGCGCGAGCGCATGATCGACGAGCTCGCCGTGGGGATCGATGACGGCGATCGGGCGCCCAGCGGCGATGTCTTGGCGAACGAGGTTCTTGAGCAGGTTCGTCTTGCCCGAGCCGGTCTTGCCGATGACGTACAGGTGGCGCAACCTCGCGTCGGCGTCGAGGCGGACATTGACGGTCTCGTCGGTGCGTCCGGTGTGACGGGTGGCTGAGCCGAGCTTGATGCCGCTGGCGGGGAAAGCGATCATCGGCAGCGGCAGTTTGGTGTCGCGACGGCTGCGCAGGCCGCGCCCTTGGATGTTTCCGTAAGGCGGGTGCACGATGCGGAGCGCCTCCTCCGGCGGCAGTTTCATCGAGGGCCCCGCCCCGTCTGCGACCAGGATGGGAGCGTCCTCGGGAGTCTCTATCTCCACCGCCAGCGAACCGAAGAGCTCGTGGGCCACCGCGCGCGGCAGCCAGTCGCCCGAGGCCCGGTCGGTGCCTATGAGCACCCTTACGCCAAGCGTCGAAGGGCTCCCCAGGAGACCTGAGAAGTACGCTGCCGCCGAGGCCTCGGTTGGTCCCGACACATCGACCACCGCCACTCCGGCATCCGGCTCGTCGCTGGAGTGATCCGCCGGGTCTTGGTCCTGTTCTGAGGACTCGGAATCCTCGACCCCTAGCGTGCCGCAGAGGATCTGCACCGAGGAGGGAGTGTCGAGGCCCCGGAGGAGATCCACGAGGACCGACCAGTCCTCCTTCACCGGCGGCACCGCTCCGGCGGCAGGTCTCAGCTCGATCAGGTGATCGTGGCCCAGCGCGGGCTCGACGTCGGCGGTCGAGAGGCTCCAGCCCTCGACCAGGATCACCCGCAGCTGGTCGTGGAGGCCCCGGCGCAGATCGTCGATCAACTCCTCTGAGGCGTCGATCGCGTTGCAGGAGATGGTGAAGGTCGCGACCAGCTGGTTGGTGGCGACGTCGCGGTGGGTGCTCAAGCGATAGTCGAGCGATACGGTCGGCGGCGCGATCTCGGCGAAGCTGCGCAGGACGTTCAGCTGGCGCGGCAGCGTCCGCACGGCGTCCGCCGCGTCGAATGGCCCAAGGTGCAGGGCGAAGATCTGCTGCATCGTGCCGCGCTCGCTCGGGACGTTGGAGACCCCGACACGGAAGTGCGGACGGACAGAGGCCTCGAAGTCGCGCTCGATCTGGCGGTATGCCTCCCAGGCCTCGGCGGAGCCCTGCACGGGATTGCTGCGATCCATCTCCGCGTAGAGGGCGGTCCGCACCGTCGACGCCTGCGCGGCGCGCACCTCGCCGACCGTGCGCGCCCCGCGAATCGAGATATGCGTGCCGAGGATCGCTATCGCCTCAGGCGTCAGCGCCCCTCCCCGGCGCAGGCCGCGAAGCGCCGAGATGTTGTCCGACAGAAGCCGGCTCTCGGGATGGTCGGCGAGCATCTCGATCCAAGCGGTGAGGCCACTGTCGCTGGCGCTGTCGGGTGACTCCTCCAGCCGGGCGAGCGCGTCGACGATCGCGTCGGCGTCCGGCATGAACCCGCGGTGCATGATCGGCGTCCTGCCGATCAGCTTGTTTTGCGTGGCGCGCGAGGAGGTCGGTTTGCTCTGCTGACGGTCGAAATCGAGGACGCAGATCCCCTCAACCCCCGCGGGCAGGTGTTCGACCCCCTGGTCGGTGACGAACTGTGGGCCGCGCAGGCCGGTTACGTCGACTCGCGACCCACCGAAGCATCCGTGGTTGGCGAAAATGCGCACATAGTCCCGGGTTCGGTGAGGGCTGAAATCCGAGACCTCGCGCGAGAGCGCGGGGATCGCGACGAAATCGAGATTCCCGGAGTCACCGCCCCAGTTGTGGCCGACCGAGAGGTAGTCGAGGCAGATCGCGCAGCCGAGCCGGTACTCGCGGCCGCTTCGCGCGGTGAGCGCGAACACCTCCGGTCCGGTTCCGGAGACGATGTCCTCACCCTGCGCCGGATTGGCCTTGGAGACAATCCTCACGTCACGGTTTGGTCCCACGACGACCGCGATGTTGTGGCCGACGTGCTGCTCGATGTCGAATTCGAGTTTTGCGCTCAGCTCGACATCCCGCTGCCGCGGGTAGTGGAGGCCGGCGACGATCACCGCGTCCTCGCTGTAGCTCCGCAGCAGTGGGAGGTGCTGTATGGACACACAACACTCGGGGAGGACGAGCAGATCGACTCGCAGTTTCGACACGCAGTGCTCCAGGAGCTGCTCGAGCTTCTGCCTTTCCGCCTCGAGCGCAAACTCGATCAACTCGGTGCGGACATGCTGTATCTCGGTTGCTTCCCGGTTCGCCAGGTCGCTGACCGAGGGGATGCCGTCGGGTAGGGCATCGGCGATCGGGTCGACGCCGAACGCGGGCTCCTCTGGGAGCCAGAGCGCGTTACGTGCCGTACGACCTGGGATGTAGTTGAGTTGAACAGCCGCGACACGCAGCGGCTCAGCGGCAAGCATGGCAGCGGAAAACTAAGCCATGCTTAAGGGTCTGTCAATCGCTAGTGGATCCTTGAGTAAGCAGAGTGGATCCAGTGGTTCTCGACCGCACGTTCGCTGGTGGGCCTATTTGGCTGCCGGGGCGGCCGGACCCAGTCCGGTCAACGTCTTTCTCGCGCCGTAGGCGGCGAGACCCCAGAAGGCGAGCGTCAGCCAATCGGTCAGGCTGACGCCGAAGGTCGCGTTGTCCAGGTAGGTGACCTTGAACCCGATCGCGAGCAGGATCAGCATCACCCCGAAAGCTGCGACCGCGCCGATCCTGCCGCCGAGGAAGGCCCTGACGTCGAACATGGTCATCCCTCCCACCGCGGGGCCGGCGGCAGCGGTCGGCAGGGGCCAACCCAGGGCGGCGGCGAATTCCCGCCCGCCGCCTGCCTCAGCGGCGAACATCCCCGCCGAGACCTCGTCGAGAGGCTCGCCGTGAGCCTTCTCGAGCGCGGCAAACGCGCTTCTCACACTGGCCCGGAGGGGCTCCAGGTCGGGCGCCGCCTGGGCCGCGTCCGGTGGCGCCTCCTTGATCGCTTTCCGGAGGCTGTCAGCCGCCGCTTTGAAGGCTTGGTACGGCGCGCTGTCCGCGGACGCTTCTTTGGCTCGAGCCGACAGCGAGTCGACCTCCTCCTTCGCCTCCACCGCGGCGGCAAAGTCTTCCTTGGCTTGGGTGACCTGCGCCACTTTGTCGTCGTAGGTTTCCGCGAACGACTGGACCGCCACGACCAGGCGGTCGGTTGCGTTGCCGATCCGCTGCGCCCAGGGAATCAGCTCAGACGTGGGCGAGCGCAGCGCCTCCTCCTGGGCGTCCCGGCACTGGCGCAGCGCTTCGGCCCCGCTGGTGAGGGCGCCGAGCCTTTTTTCGGCCTTGGCGAGGTCTTCGTTTCGACCACCCCACATCCGGTTCCACAGTGGCATCAGGATCGACCGTTCGCTCTCGGGCAGCGCTTCTATCCTGGTGCGCAGACCCATCGATTTGCGGCGGAATTTGGCAGCCGGGCGTTGGTCGAGCCAAAGACCGATCCCCGCCCCCGCCGCGACGCTGAGGATCAGCAAGACAAGCGGCCAGAACGGACCCTTCCTCACTTTGACCGTTACCGGCATCGCTGCCTGCTCGGGGTTGTCCGGCATGGCAAACAACAGCGCGCCGTTGTATTCGCCAGGATCGGTGAGGCCGCTGAGGTCGATCGTGAACTGGTCCTGTGTCGTTTGGTCCTGCGCCGCCGCGAAGTGGACGTCGTCTTCGCCGATCACGCTGACCTCCCCGTCCTGCTGTCCCTGCAGCACCACCGTCGGCGAGATTGGCGCCACTTCGGTCGCGGACCCGGTTTGGCGAACTGCGATGGTCAGTTTCTCGCTCGATCCAAAGAGCAGGTCTCGCAGGTCGCAGGAGACGTCGCAGGCCGTGATCTGGCGAGAGTTTTTCTCGACCACCGGCGCAAACGACGGTTTCGATTCTTTCGGCGGCTCGTCGGCAGCGGTGGCTGTGGACTGCATCAGCCCAGCCAAAGCGACGGCCGTAACCACGACCGAACCCACAGTGCGACGCCATCCCGACCTGTGCACGGGACAAACCTAACCCACGGCGCACTGTAAAGCCAGCCCAAATTTTTTTGTGACAGTGAGGCGAGCCGCGCGCCTGCCACTGTGATGGACTATGGGGAGGACCCTTACCCTTGCGACGCGGCCATGACGGCGACTAGAGGAGGCGACGTGGTGCGAGCTATTGGGCGGCGATGCCGAGCAGCCGGCTGAAACCGCTTGACGAGATCGTCGCCGAGCTGGACGCGGTGGAGCTCACGGCGGAGAGCGCCTGGTCGGATATTCAGCTCCCCGATACCGCGCGCTCCCAGACGCTTCCGCGGGGCTGGGCGGAGACGACGCTGGGCGAGATCTGCGAAGTGAACCCGCGCAAGCCGAGCGTGGAGGAGCTACCGGACGACGCGCCGGTCTCGTTCGTGCCGATGGCCGCGGTCGACGCTGAGCTCGGCGCCATCGTCGACGCCGAGGCGCGAACCGCCGGCGAGGTGCGCAAGGGCTACCGGGGCTTCCGCGAGCGCGACGTGCTGATGGCGAAGATCACGCCTTCGATGGAGAACGGGAAGGCGGCGGTCGCGAGCGGCCTGGCCGGCGGTTACGGCTTCGGCACGACCGAGTTCCACGTGCTGCGGCCGTTCGGCGGCGTGCTGTCGGAGTACGTCTTCTTCTTCATCCGCCGCCGGTCGTTCCGGGAAGAGGCGGCTGCGCAGATGAAGGGCAGGGCGGGGCAGAAAAGGGTCCCGGCGGGATTTCTCGAGGCTCATGAGATTCCACTCGCTCCCCCTGCGGCCCAGGCGAGGATGGTGGCCCGCCTGTGGGAACTGAGCGAGCGACGGCGTGACGCCGCTCAAAGCCTGGCCGCCCTGCCGGCGCTGATCGAGGACTTCCGCGCCGCCGCGCTCACGCTCGGTTGTCTCGGCGGCTTCGCCGAGCGGGATGCGCCGAGCCGCAGGGGATCGTCGCCGCGGTGGGAAGGGGAGGAGCTGCCGGCGATTCCCGCGGACTGGGAATGGACGACGGTGGGCGAGGTCGCCGAGCGCCTGCAGTACGGGACCTCGACTCGCTCCGACGCGGACGCCCGCGCTGGCGTGCCGAACGTCGGCATGGGCAACATCCGGGCGGGCAGGCTGGATCTGGAGGAGGTCCGCTACGTCAAGCTCCCCGACAAGGAGCTGGAGACGTTCCGGCTCGCCGCCGGCGACGTGCTCTTCAACCGCACCAACAGCCCGGAGCTGGTCGGCAAGGCGGCCCTGGTCGAAGACGCCGGCGAGGCCGTCTTCGCCTCCTACCTGATCCGCATCCAGCTCGACCGTAGCCGGGCGGAGCCGTCGTTCGTCGCCCACTGGATCAACTCACCCTGGGGGCGCGCATGGGCCACTCGCGTCAAGCGCGACGCGATCGGCCAGTCGAACATCAACGGTCGCAAGCTGGCGGCGATGCCGCTCCCCCTACCTCCGCTCGAGGAGCAGCGCGCCATCGCCACCGGGATCGCGGAGCTGTTCGACCGCGCTGAGGAGATCGAAGCGCGCTGCGAGGCATGGGTGGCGCGGGTCGACGAGTGCTGGGAGAACACGCTCGAGGCAGCGTTCGCGGGCGCTTTCGAGGAAGGGGAGGCCGCTCCCACCGGCGCTAGAACCGCCCTCGACCAGCTCGAGCGCGCGCAGCTCGAGCGCGAGGAGGAGCGGACGGCGCGGCGCAAAGCGTCGCGTTCTCGACCTCGCCGCCCCGCCGCGGTGACGTCCCGCGACCGGTTCGAGAGGGCGCTCGCGGCGCTTCCCGCCCGCGGTTTCTCCTTCGAGGAGCTGCGGCGCCAGCTCGATCTCGCCTACGACGACGCCGTCGCCCTGCTCTTCGATCGGCTCGAGGATCCAGACTCGCCGCTGCGGCAGAAGTTCTACGTCCGCCGCGGCGAGATGCGGCTGCAGAGATCGAAGCGATGAAGCTGCTCCGCGTTCACGTCATGTCCGCCAGCAGTTGCGGCGGCCTCCTCAACGGTTTCGAGCTCCCCCTGCGCCGGCCCGCGACCGCCGAGGGCTTCGAGCCCTTCTGCCTGATCGGCCCCAACGGCGCCGGCAAGTCGCAGTTCCTGCAGGTCCTGGCCGAAATCTTCCAGACGCTGTTCCAGGCCTGCGTGTCAGCGGAGGAGCGCGGCAAGCCCGACTCGACCCTCCTCTTCGAGATTGAGTACGAGATCGGCGTCGACTCGCCGCCCTCCCCCGCGCGGGTGCGGGCAAGCCGCAAACCGGCGGAGGACGGTGGCGTGTCGCCACTGCGGATCGAGCGGCGCGAGGACCTCGAGTGGATCGATTGCCCACTCGAGGACCCCGCCACCGGTGAGCTGTTGCCGAAGCGGGTGATCGCCTACACCTCGGGCGACAACGAGACCCTGAGCGCGCCGTTCCTGGTCAGCCGCGGCGCCTACGCCGACGCGGTCGCGACCCAGGCGCTCGAGAACCCGGACGAGGAGACGCCGGTCCCGGAGCCGCGCCTGCTGCTGATCGACTACTCGACCCACCTCGAGGTGCTGGCGGCCAACCTGCTGCTCGGGACCGCGCGCCAGCGCCGCAAGCTGCTCGACTTCGCCGAGCTCGACGACATCCACTCATTCCGCTGCATCGTCCAGCTGAAACCCAGGTCGGGGCCACAGAAGTCCGTCAAGCTGACGAACGAGCTGCAGCAGGCGGTCGAGCGGCTGCGGCTGTGCGCCACCAGCTTCGACTACGACCCGAAAAGGCAGCTGCACACCTTCGACTACCTGGTCACCGAGGAGACCCGCAAGGCCTTCGCCCACTACTGGGCCGATGCCTTTGAGCTCTACACCACCTTCCACAAGCTGGGGATGCTCAACGACCTGGCGATTCCCCGCACCACGCGAGTGCGCTTCCAGCAACAAACCGGCGAGCGACGTTTCGCGACCCGGCTGCCCGAACCCCAGGACGAGGACAAGGTCTTCCGCTTCGAGCGGGTGAAATTCACCAAGCGCGCGGCGGGGGAGACCACCTCCGTCGACTACGTTGCCCTCTCCGACGGCGAGCACCAGCAGGCGCTGTTGCTGGGGGTGATGGGGATGCTCTCCTACCCGCGCCTGCTTTTCCTGCTCGACGAGCCGGAGTCGCATTTCAACCCCCAGTGGCGCGTCAAGTGCATCTCCCGCATCCTCGAGCTGCCGACCTCCAACGGGGCTCGCGACGACGGTGGGGTGGGGGGCGCCACCGAACAGGAGTGCCTGCTGACCACCCACGCGCCGTTCGTCCCCTCGGACCTGCCGCGCGAACGCGTGCTGGTGTTCTCGAAACAGGGCGAGGAGATCGTCGCGGGGCGGCCGGAGATCGAGACCTACGGCGCCACCTTCGACACGATCCTCAACACCTGCTTCGACGTGCTCCCGCCGATCTCCGACGTGGCGAGGGGAGAGATCGAGGAGCTGCAGGCGAGCGAGGACCAGCAGGCGGTTCGGGACGGACTCGATCGTCTGGGACCTTCGGTCGAGAAAGGGTTCGTTGCCGATCGCCTGCGCAAGCTGGAGGAAGAGGGCGGTTAGGTGCTCTTTGCGTATGACGAGATAGAGGCGGACGCGAACTGGCTGCACGAATGCCTGGAGCAGATCGTGGCCAAGGTCCACGAGGCCATGCTCGCCGGCGAAGAACTGCCTCCGTGGCCGCAGGTCGTCCCAGCCCCACACCGGAACGCGCTCCGCCGCCGCCGGTCGCTGCGGGACAGGCTCGCCTCCTACGCGGAGACGGCGCGGTCGTTGAGCACGGCGGAGCACGAACAGGTTCTCGCGGCGCTCTCCGAGCAGAACGAGATCAAGGAGCTGCTGGCGAACGAAGCCGAATGCGAGCGCCTGCCCGACCTACCGGAGGCGACCCGAGCTCCCCTCTGCGATCTGTACCACTGCGCGTTCAGGTTGCTGCCGGAACTCGACATCAGGGACAGGCACGAAGAGCACCTGATCGCCGCGCGGGGATCGTCGATGTGTCCTTTTTGCGGATGTGAGTACTTCGAGCCGGGCAGCGCGCGGGCGGACCTCGACCATTACCTCGCCCGCGCCGTCTACCCCTACGCGTCGGCCAACCTCGAAAACCTGGTGCCGATGGGGAAGCACTGCAACCAGGACTTCAAGGGACAGGTCGACATCCTCTTCGACGGTGGGCGCCGCTGCGCCGCCTACTTCCCGTTTGGGGACGACGTGGCGAACGTCGATCTCGACGACAGCGATCCTCTCGGCGACGGGCGGCGACCGAAATGGGTCGTCCGGCTGGCGCCGGAGGACGAGCGCACTGACACCTGGGACCGTGTATTCGGCATCAAGAGGCGCTACGCCGAGATCCTGCGGCGAGGGTACGACGGGTTCCTCGCCGAGTTCAGCAGCCAGTGCAGCTTCATGGGCGCCGAACCGCCCAGCGGGAAAGCGGAATTGATCGCCGCCCTCGAGGCTTACGCGGAGGAGCAGAAGAGGTATGGGCTCGCCGACAGGGCATTCCTGAAAGCCGCCGTCTTCAAGATGTTGCTTAGGCATTGCCGCGATGGCAACGAAGACCTGGTCAAACAGTTGCTCGGCGTCGTGCGCGCGGCCGCGCCCTAGTCGTCCCGCTTGCCGTCGCGCAGCAGCTTCTCCTGCGCCGCGGCGAAGGATTCGATTCCGGCGCTTGCCATCGTCACGATGCGCTCCGCCACGGCCTCCGGGGTCTCGAATTCCGCGGCGATCGCCTGGTTGCCCAGATTCGCCCAGACGTCGAGATTCACCTCCGGCCTGGCGATCAGGTCCGCGTAGGGCCAGCGCCGGAAGCGAGCGGATTCCGCGCGCTCCGTCCGGGGCCGTCCCGGCTGGAAGGCGTCGAGGAAGTCGTCCATGTCGGCGCGCGCCAGCGGCCGTTTCTGACGGGTGAAGCGGCGGTCGGTCCGGAGGTCGTAAACCCAGAGCGCCTCGGTGGCGGCATCGTCCGACCGGGCCGGCTTCTCGAAGAAGAGGACGTTCGCCTTGACGCTCTGGGCGTAGAAGATCCCGGTGGGGAGTCGCAGGAGCGTGTGCGCGTCGCAGCTTTCGAGCAGTTGGCGGCGGATCGTCTCCGCCGCCTTGCCCCGCTCGAAGAGCACGTTGTCGGGCACTATCACCGCCGCCCTGCCGCCTTCCTCCAGCATCGAAACGACGTGCTGGAGGAAGTTGAGCTGCTTGTTCGAGGTGAGGGCCCAGAAATCAGCCCGTGGAATCTCCTCGGCCGAGCCGTCCCCTCTGCTCCCGCCGCCTGCCGCCCGCGTGGTGCGGCGACCGAAAGGCGGATTCGCCAGCACGATCGTCGCCCTCTCGGTGGGGGGAGCGCGCAGCGCGTCGCCGACCTCGATCGGGAGCTCGGCGACGACGTCGTCGCCGATGATCCCGTGCAGGAAGAGGTTCATCCCGCAGAGGCGGGCCGTGGCCTCGACCAGCTCGATCCCGCGCAGGGACTCGCCGCGCAGCGCCGCCAGCTGCTTCTTGGTCAGGCGGCGGTGGTCGGTGACGTATTCGTAGGCGGCGACGAGGAATCCCCCGGTGCCGCAGGCGGGGTCGGCGATCGTCTCGCCGGGCCGCGGCTGGATCGCGTCCACCATCGCGTGCGTCAGCGCGCGCGGGGTGAAGTACTGCCCCGCCCCGGACTTGACGTCCGCTGCGGTCCTCTCCAGCAGCCCCTCGTAGGCGTCGCCGAGGACGTCGCCGCCGAAGGCGCTCCACCGCTCGGCCCCGATCATCTCCACGAGCTGCTCGAGGGCATGGGCGCTGCGGATCCGGTTGCGGGCGCCGTCGAATATCAGGCCGAGCAGGCCGGGCTGGCGGCCGAGTGTGGCGAGGATCCTGCCGTAGCGCTTGGCCAGATCCGAGCCCGAGCGGGCTTCGATCGAGGTCCAGTCGCAATCGTCGGGCAGCCCCTCGAGCGCCGCCCCGCGCGCGGCGGCGCGCTCGTCGAGCATCTTCAGGAAGAGGAGATAGGTGAGCTGCTCGAGGTACTCGGAGTTGGAGAGGCCGCTGTCGCGAAGGAAGTCGCAGAAGCTCCAGAGCTTGGCGACCACCGGAGACCGCTGGTCTGTCGCCGGCTCAGGCATGGAGCGTCTGCGGCTGCTCGACGCCGCGCTGCGATCGGCCGCGCGGCGGCGCCGGGTCGAGGTAGCGGGTCAAGAGCGCCTGCTGGAGCACGTCCGCCTCGACGGCAGCGGCGGCGAGATGGGCGCGCAGCGCCTCCGTCTCGGCGAATCCCTCGTCCAACGCCCGGCAGATCCTGCGCTGGACTGCGGCCGGCGGCAGCGGAACCGCCATCCTGCGCAGCTTGCCGCCGCTGATGTTCGCCTGGCCCACCTGCTGGACCGCTTCCCGCCTCGCCCAGCCGCGGGCGTAGGGGGAGTTGAGCCAGTGGTTGAGCCAGGCCGGCTCGACCGCGGGATGGAGGGTCAGCCGGATCAGGTAAGAGGCGAAGGCGACCGGGCCGTCGAGCTCCTCGACGAGCGCGGACTTGCCGACCAGCTCGAGGCTGTTCGTGCGGTTGAAGAGGATTTCTCCCGGCGTGAGCAGCAGCCCGTCCAGCTCGCCGGGGGGCTGCGAGAGGAACTTCAGCTCGTCCCATTTGAGCGCCCCCTTGACGATGTTGCCCATGCGGATGACGGGCACGCCCCGCTCGTCGTTGCCGGCTTTGCGGGACGTGCCGTACTGGACACGCAGGGCAAGCTGGTCGACGCTCGCCCAGGTCCACCCCTGGGGAAGCTGGAACGGAAACGGGCCTTGGGGCGCCGTCGGGGCATGCGCCGCGACCCCGAGCGCCGCGGCCGCGGCATCGCGCGTGTCGTGGATCTCCTCCAGCAGCGCCCTCGCGTCACCGCTGCCGGTGGCGGTCAGGCGGCCGGTCATCGCGGCGACGCGCAGCGACTGCTCGTAATGGTCGATCGTCTTCGTCGCCTCCAGCAGCGAGTGCCTGCCGCTTTCGATCTGGGCAAAGAGCTCCTCCAGGTCGCTCGCGATCCGTTCCTGGACCTCGCTGGGGGGGAATGGCACGACCAGGTCTTCGATCGCGCTGCGCGGCACCCGCAGGCGGCCGGTGGCGCCCTCCATGCGTCCCTGTAAGCAGTCCCGCACGGGCCTGGAGCGAAAGAGAAAGGAGAGGTAGGAGGACGAGAGGCGATCCGAGTGCATCGCGAAGAGCTCGGAGCTGCCCACTCCCCAGCCACCGGGCACATCGCTCGTGATGCCTTGTTTGCCGTTCTCGAAGCTGGGGGAGATCCGGGCGAGGAGGAAGTCCCCCTCCTCGAAATAGGACCCGCTCCGAGCCGCCTGCGCCGGGCGCCGCTCGAAGGTGTCGAGGCGGCCACCGCGCTCGGGGACGAGCGCCATCGGCAGGAACGGAACCGAATCGGGAACCTCGAGCCCCCGTGGGCGGCGGCGGAAAGAGAGCGCCTCGCCCAGGCGTCGCTTGCGCCCGGCGCCCTCCCAGGCCGAGGCAAGGGCGAAATCAAGCCGTGGGGGATTGCGAATGCGCGGAGTCCGAGCCACTCCGCTGCCACGGTAATCACTGGACAAGATGACGACCGGTCGCTAAGCGGGCCGAACCAGCAAGCTGCGGCGATTCGTGGCGGCTACGGGCGCCCGACGAGGTGACCGCCGCTGGCCCGCTCAGTTCTAGCGGCGCTTGAAAGCCAGCAGCGTCTTCGCCTCTATGCGGGCGTAGGGAGCGCCGGGATGGGCGGCGTCCCAGTCGAAGTCGTAGGTCTCGCGGGCGTAGTCGGCAAACCCGCCGGCCTCCGGGCCCCTCGGATCGGTCTCGATCGCCTCGCCGTGAGCGATGACCAGAAAGGTCTCCAGGCCGCGGGTGATCGCGGCGCTCACAGCCGGGTTCGAGCGGATGTTGCGGAAGCGAAACGAGTTCGGCGACGAGCCGAACCAGAAGCGGCCGCGGTAGAAGAACCCATCGACGGGCGCCACGCGCGGCTCGCCACGGGGAGTGACGGTGGCGAGGTCGAGGACCTGCACGCCGGGCAGCTCGTCGACGAGGCTCTGGGCCTCGAGCCGCGAGTTTTCACCCCAGATCCCCCGAAGGTGCGCGCCGGCGCGCTCGTAGCTCCTGTCGAGGAGGCGTTGCAGCTCATCCAGCTCCGCGGCGGTCTCGTGCATCGCCTGGTGATTATGGCTGTGCTTGCGAGGGACTCGCGGTGGGACCAGCCGCTGGCTCGCTGTGGGTTTCGCTCTGGCGTTCTGCTCCCAGCGGCTAGTCTGCCTCAGCCGGGGTCATCCGGCTCACTTGATCGCGACGAAGGGAGCGGCTTGAGCGTCGAAGAGTTCAACGAGATGGGCCCGATCGACTACATCCTCGTCGAGTGGCCGGGCCGCCAACCGAACGGCGAGGTGGCGCCGCACCTGGTCGATCTGGTCGACCGCGGGCTGATCCGGATCCTCGACCTTACTTTCATCACCAAGGCCGAGGACGGTTCCATCGCCGGCCTCGAGATCGCCGACGTCGGCGGCGAGGTGGCGGAGCTGGCGATCTTCGAGGGCGCCTCCTCCGGGTTGCTGTCCGACGAGGACATCGCCGAGGCCGGCGGGGCTCTGGAGCCCGGCACCTCGGCCGCCCTGCTCGTCTTCGAGAACACCTGGGCGGCGCCCTTCGCGAGTGCCGTGCGCCGCTCCGGCGGCCAGCTCGTCGCCAGTGGCCGCATCCCCGTCCAAGCCGTCCTCGCCGCGCTCGACGCGGCCGAGGCCTGAGCAGCAAAGGAGAGAACGATGCCAGGACTACTTCGAGGTGTGGCGCGGACCGCCGCCGTCGCCGGGACCGCGACCGCCGTCAGCAATCGCGTCTCCAAACGCCAGGGCGAGCGCTGGGCCGAACAGGAAGCGCCTCCGCAGCAGCCACAGGCCGCGCAAGCTCCGCCTCCGCCCGCCGCAGCGTCGACGATCGATCAGCTCAAGGAACTGGGTGAGCTCAAAAGCCAGGGAATCCTCACCGAGGAGGAGTTCGCCGCCCAGAAGGCCAAGCTGCTCGGCTAGTCGGCCTGGCCGCGATGCCGCCGCGCGCTTAGACGCTCGCGCGCCGAAGGGCTTTCGGCCTTCTGTGCGATGTATTGCTGGGCGACCGAGGCCAGCAGCGCGACGAACACGCCGATGCCGGTGAGGATGTAGAAGATCGTGAAGATCTGGGTGCTGGCGGTAGTCGGGGAGAGGTCGCCGAAACCCACGGTGGTCAGGGTCACGACGGAGAAGTAGAGGGACTCGACGATGGTCCAGTCCTCGAAGCGCCAGTAGAAGAGCGTCCCGGTGAGCACCAACGCAGCCGCGACGAAGGGCAGCGCCTTGGTCTCGGGGTCACGCCAAACGCCGCCGACGGCACGCGCGAGCCCGCGGAACGCAAGGGCCAAAGGAACCATGGAGGCAGGTTTCGCCGTATCCACGCGCTTCCCTCGCGCGGCTGCCGGGTTCCGGTTAGGGTCCGATGATCATCGAAGCCGAGAGTTCCCCCAAGGGAAGCGCTTCAGGACACCGTCGCATCGTCGCGGCGTTGCTGGTCCTCGCCACTCTGATCACGTTCCTCGCCATCTTCTCGATCTGGGTCAACCGGCAGGCGCTCAACACCGACAACTGGGTCAACACGAGCGAGAAGCTGCTCCAGAACGAGGAGGTCAAGTCCCAGCTCTCCAACTACCTCGCCGACCAGCTCTTCGCCAGCGTGGACGTGCAAGCCGAACTGGAAAAAACGTTTCCGCCGCGGCTAGCGCCCCTGGCCGGTCCAGCCGCCGGGGCTCTGAATCAGCTCGCTCCCCGGGTAGCCGAAAGGGCTTTGGAAACTTCGCAGGCCGAAAGCCTCTGGAGCGCGGCGAACCGCGGCGCTCACGAAACGCTGCTGAAGATCTTGAACGACGAGGGCTCGGCGGTCTCGACCAGCGGTGGCGAAGTCACCCTGGATCTCAAGGCACTGGTCTCAGAAAGCGGCGGCCAGCTCGGGGTCGCCGGCAAGCTCGCCTCGAAAGTGCCGCCCGATGCTGGCCAGCTGACGATCCTCAAGTCCGACCAGCTCTCCGCGGCGCAGGACATCAGCAAGCTGGTCAGGCGCCTGCCGATCGTTCTCACCCTGCTGGCGGTGTTCCTCTATGGACTCGCGATCTACCTCGCCGGTCCACGGCGCAGGGAGGCGCTGCGCTCGGTCGGCTTCGGCTTCGTCGTTGCCGGCGTGCTCAGCCTCCTCTTGCGAGGGATCGCCGGGAACACGGTGATCAACGCTTTGGCGGGCAACGAATCGGTCAAGCCCGCCGTGGAAGCTGTCTGGAGCATCGGCACCGCGCTGCTGATGACCGTTGCCGTCTCGGCGATCACCTTTGGCATCCTCCTGGTCATCGCCGCCTGGCTTGCGGGACCGACCCGCATCGCCACGGCCCTGCGACGCGAGGCCGCCCCCTACCTGCGGGAGCGACGGGGCACGACCTACGCGGTGGTTGCCTTCGTCTTCCTCGTGCTCGTCCTCTGGGCGCCGGTTGCCGCCTTCGAGAAACCACTCGGACTCCTTCTGCTGGCAGCGCTGATGGTGCTCGGGACGGAGGTCCTGCGGCGCCAGGCCGAAGCGGAATTCCCGGAAGCCACGTTCGGAGGGTTCGGCGATCGGGTGCGGGCGTCGGCTCCACGACGAGCGGCGGCAGAGCCGTCAGCCCCGTCGCAAGAGAGCAAGGTCGAGCAGATCGAGCGGCTCTCGACCTTGAAGGAGAAAGGGATGCTGAGCGAGGAGGAGTTCGAGAAAGCGAAGGCCGAGGTGCTCGATCCTAGATAGGTCAAACAGCCCTCCGAGTGTGAGGATTTCGCCGCTGAACCCACCGCTTTTGGACCTTACTGCACGCCTTGTCCGCGTCCGTGCGCCAGCTGCTGATCGCGATACCTCCCGATCCCACCAATCAGGTCGTGGTCCGGTAGCGAACGAAGACCATTCCGTTGTCGAAGCGGCGATCTTCGAGCGGCTCGAGCCGGGCGCGCACGCGGTCGGGCCAGCAGCGCTTGCCGGCTCCGACTAAGGCCGGAGCTCTGCCGGCTCGAACTCGCTGCCCACCTCGGTGACGGCCTGGTCGGGACCGCGCCGGTCGCCGAGTCGGTCGAGCAGTTCCGCTCCGAAGGTGGTGAAGGCAAGCCGACCATATGGTCAGCTCCACGTCTGCTGGGCCGAGGACGAGGAGGCAGCTAAGAAGCTGGCCCTGAAGCAGTGGCCCAACAGCGCGCTCAGCGGCAACTTCTTCCTAGAGCTGCCGCTGCCGGCGCACTTCGAAGAAGCGGCTGAAGCGCTGGACGAGGAGGACGTCGCCGAGAGCATCGTCTGCGGCCCTGACCCCGAGCGCCACCGGGCGGCGATTCAGGAGTACGTCGACGCCGGCTATGACCACGTCTACATCCATCAGGTCGGCCCCGACCAAGACGGCTTCTTCGACTTCTACGAGCGCGAGGTGCTTCCCGCCTTTCGTTGATCGGCTGCGCGGTCGCCTGCCTCTCAGCCCTGCAGTCGCTTCGCCAGCATCTCCTTGCCCTGCTCGGCGCCCTTGCGGCTCGTCTCCTGGGCGCGCCGGAAGAACTCGGCCAGCTCGGAGTCGCCCTCGCGATCGGCGTCCTCGACGTAGGTCTCCAGTCGCAGCACGTTGCTCAGACACTGCTCGGTGAACCAGATCACGTTGTAGTCCTTGTCCTTGGTGCCGGTGACCTGGCCGGTCTCTTGTGA
>Ga0190265_10001055_pt1 | contig 17925 bp, 23 predicted proteins | sample Popmic124T_FD_133135 | JGI IMG/M metagenome (GOLD analysis project Ga0190265, IMG submission 133135) | Populus adjacent soil microbial communities from riparian zone of Indian Creek, Utah, USA - 124 T | ecosystem: Environmental > Terrestrial > Soil > Riparian zone | place: USA: Utah | collected...
GGTCGGCTCCTTGTAGAGGAGGTCGTCGAGCTCCCTCTTGGTGAACTTCTTGATCGGCTTGTCCATGTCGAAGCCGAAGCCGGCGAAGATCCGCCCGTACCAGCCGTCCATGCTGTAGCCGGGGACCGTCAGGGCGCCCTCGGCCAGCGACCGGCTCTCGTCGTACACCGCCGTGAGGTCGAAGTCGGAGACCGAGCCCATGCCCTCGCAGCGCGGGCACATGCCACCCATGTAGACGACGTCGCGGACCACGTTCTTCTCGACCCGGCCGCCGGCCTTCTCGGTGCTCATCACCCCGCTCGCCTTGCGGGTCGGGACGTTGAACGAGAACGCCGTGGGGGGCCCGATGTGCGGGGTGCCGAGCCGGCTGAAGAGGATGCGCAGCATCGCGTTCGCGTCGGTGGCGGTGCCGACGGTGGACCGGGGGTTGGCGCCCATGCGCTCCTGGTCGACCAGGATCGCCGTCGTCAGGCCCTCGAGGAGGTCGACCTCCGGCCGCGCCAGGTTCGGCATGAAGCCCTGGACGAACGCGCTGTAGGTCTCGTTGATCATCCGCTGCGACTCGGCGGCGATCGTGTCGAAGACCAGGGAGCTCTTGCCCGAGCCCGAGACGCCGGTGAACACGGTCAGCCGGCGCTTCGGGATGTCGACGCTGACGTCCTTGAGGTTGTTCACCCGCGCGCCCAGCACGCGGATCAGGTCGTGGCTGTCGGCGGCGTGCCGCGCGGGCGACTGCGCGTCCGTCCTCTCGGCGATGCTCATCGTCTCTCCCTCTCCGGGCGGGTGGTGCCCGCCGCCGTCACCTCGCGGTGACCCACCAGCTGCGACCGGATCCGGGTCGGAGCTCAGGACAGTTCCTGGATGCGGATCATGTTGCCCGCCGGATCGCGGAAGGCGCAGTCGCGGACGCCGTAGGGCTGGTCGGTGGGCTCCTGGACGACCTCGGCGCCGCTGCGCTCCAGCGCGGCGAAGGTGTCGTCGAGGTCCTTGGTCGCCAGGTTGACGCCGAAGTAGCTGCCCTTTGCCATGAGCTCGAGGATGGTGCGCTGCTCGTCGTCGGTGAGGCCGGGGGTCGCGGTCGGCGGGTGCAGCACGATGTTCGTGTCCGGCTGGCCGGGCGGGCCGACGGTGATCCACCGCATCCCGCCGTAGCCGACGTCGAGGCGGACCTCGAAGCCGAGCGCGTCGCGGAAGAAGGCGAGGGAGGCGTCCGGGTCGGAGTGCGGGAGGAAGCTCGAGTGGATGGTGATGTCCATGCCATTGGTGTGCATGACCGTCACGCTAGGGACGGCTCGGGGGACGACGCTTCTCGATTCCTGACCGGTCTGGTCACCTGCTTCGCCACGCACGACGGCATGCCGGCCGTCGCCCGCCCGGCCGTCGACTCAGCCGCCTCGCGGCGGTAGACGCTGGGCGGCACCCCGACGAGTTCGGTGAAGCGCGTGCTGAACGTGCCGAGCGATGAGCAGCCGACGGCGAAGCAGACCTCGGTGACGCTCAGGTCGCCCCGGCGCAGCAGCGCCATGGCGCGCTCGATGCGCCGCGTCATCAGGTACGCGTAGGGCGACTCGCCGAAGGCGGCGCGGAACTCGCGGCTCAGGTGCCCGGACGACATGTGCGCGCCGCGGGCGAGCGCCTCGACGTCCAGCGGCTGCGCGTACTCACGGTCGATCCGGTCGCGGACGCGGCGCAGCCGCGCGAGGTCGCGCAGGTGCTCGTCCGCGGCGGATCGGCTGGTCACCCGCGCGATCGTGCCACGAGGTCCGGGGGTCGCGGGAGTGCGCCGACCGGCGTCGGACCGCTCAGTCGTCCAGGTCGGGCGCGGTGAACCGGGGCGTCAACCCGTCGTCGGGCGGGCCGCCCTCGGCCGGCAGGGGCGCCTCGTCCTCGGCGGCCCGCACCTGCGGGAGCGACTCCTCGACCGTCGGCTCCACCAGGTCGCGTGCGTCGCGCTCGAGCGCGGCGAGCAGCCGCTCCTCGTCCGGCGCCAGGTCGCCGGGGCCGAGGTGGCCGCCGGGCCCGCCCGCGTCGGAGCCCGAGGCCATGCCGCTGTCGGGGTCGGTGCCGTGTGGTCCGGCCATGCTCATGACGATCTCCTCTGCCGGGCTCAACGGGGGAAGTTCGGCTCCAGCCGGGGCACGATCTGCATCTCCGGCACGAAGCTCGACGGGTGCAGGAGCAGCAGCGTCCGCACCATCTCCGCGACCGCCGCGGGCGGCATCATCAGGTGCGAGGGGATGCCCCACTGCTCCATCATCGGGGTGTCCATGGCGGCGGGGATGACCGCCTGCACGCGGCACGGGAACGGCCGTTCGGAGCCGTCGGGCTGCCCGACGGCCTTCTCGCGCAGCTCCCGCTGGATGCAGCGGGTGGCGTTGAGGAAGCCGGCCTTCGAGCCGTTGTAGGCGATCGCGCCGCTGCCCGACGTGACGGCCGACAGCGACACGATGTGCACCACGTCGGCGGTGCGCCCCTCCGGCAGGTGCTGGACCCGCTTCATGAACTCGCTGGTCAGGAACACCGGCCCCTCGAAGTTGACCGCCTGCACGCGCCGGAAGTCGTCGAGGTCGATGTCGGTGACGTAGCCCGGCCGGTCGATGCCGGCGACGTTGACGAGGACGTCGAACGCGTCGCCGTGCCGGTCGAACAGCTCCCCGACCACCTCCCGCCGGCTCGCGTCGTCGGTGACGTCGAGGGGGACGACCTCGGCGGAACCGCCGGCGTCGGCAACGCGGGAGCGGGTCTCCTCGCTGCCGGCCGCGTCGATGTCGGCGACCACCACGTGGGCCCCTGCCTCGGCGAGCGCCGTCGCCGTCGCCCGCCCGAGGCCGCTGGCCCCACCGGTGACCAGAGCGACCCGGCCCTTGAGGGCACCGCTGTCGTCCATCGACCCTCCGCCCGCGTCCGTCCGCCGTCACGGACAGCCTCGCCGAAGACGCGGCCGGGCGCAGGTCGGCCCGCGCCGGTCAGACGACGACGGCGCTGCCGCCTGCGCGTCGTCCGCGCAGCGCCTGGGCGGGGGTCGCCCACACGTCGGCGAGGGTGACGGTCTTCAGCTCGCGCTCGGCGATCAGGTCGAGCAGCTCGCCGTAGACGGTCGTCACGGTGGTGTGGTTGGCGTGGCCGACGATGATCCGTTGGGCCGCGAACCACTTCCGGGCGGCCTCCATGAGCTCGGCCGGGGTGAGGACGCGGTGGTCCTCGAGGGTCCCGTCCCACATGACGACGGTCGGGTGCCCCTCGGCCGCCGAGATCCGGTCGATCCGCTCGTCGCGGGCGCCGAACGGCGGGCGGAAGAACGGGCTGTCCCGGACGCCGAACACCGAGCGCATGAAGTCCCGGTTGCGGCCGATCTCCTCGGCCACCGCGCGGTCGTCGAGCGTCGTGAGGTCGGGGTGGGACCACGTGTGGTTGCCGAGGGCCACCTGGCCGGACTCGATGAGGGGCCCGAGTGCCTTCGCGTTGTCCTCCCACGACCGGTAGCAGCCGTTCGGGAAGAACGTCAGCCGGGTGCCGCTGTCGGCGGCGAACTCCGTGAACGCCGCGACCACCTCGGAGTTCGTGCCGTCGTCGATGGTGAGCGCCAGCGAGGTCCCGTCGCCCGGCAGCGCCTGGACGACCCCGGTGGGCGGCAGGAGCGGCGCGCCGGGCGGGGGCGCCTCGACGGCGCTGGCGGCGGCCGCCACCGGCCGGGCGACCGGTACCGGCTGCGGGTCGGGCTCACCGATCGTGCCGCGGCCGACCGCGGCTCCGGCCAGGCCGGCTGCCAGTGCGAGCAGGAACTTCCGTCGCTCCATGGCGCGGACCGTATTGAGGCACACGGGCGTGTCCTGGAAGCCATTCGTGCGACGCGCCGAAGCACTTCGCGCTGCCAGCAGGCGGCTGCAGCGCGTGAGGATTCGGCTGACCGGCCGCGACGAGGAGGTCGCGCACAGTGGCCGTCGGCCGGTCAGGCGGCGGGCACCAGCCCGGCGTCCTCGATCAGGCGGGCCTGCTCGCGGCACCACGGGGACCAGGCGTCGCCCTCGGTCTCCTGCCGGCGGCGGAACGCGGCCCAGTCGAGCAGCTCCCACTCCTCCACCTCGGAGTCGTCGGGCTCCGGCGACCCGGTGAAGCGGCCCAGGTAGACGGGGCAGATCTCGTTCTCGACGACGCCGCGGAACTCGGCCCGGTACCGGTAGCCCGGCAGCGCCGGCCGGATGTCGGTCACGCCGAGGCCGAGCTCGAACCCCGCCCGCCGGGCGATCGCCGTGGCGTCGTCCTCGTCGGGGCCGGGGTGCCCGCACACGGTGTTGGTCCACATCCCCGGGAACGTCGCCTTCCGCACGGCCCGCCGGGTGATCAGCAGCCGCCCCGCGTCGTCGAAGAGGTAGGCCGAGAACGCGCGGTGCAGCGGGGTCTCCCCGTGGTGCACCAGCGGCTTGGGCATCGTGCCGATGGACCGTCCGTCGTCGTCGACGAGAACGATGAGCTCCTGGGCGGGCGACGTCACGGGGCCATCGTCCCTGACCGTCGCCGACCGTGCCGGGGCGGCGCTCCTAGCGCTCCTTCACGTGCTCGAAGGGCTCCTGGCACGCGCGGCACCGGCGCAGCGCCGTGCAGGCGGTGGCGCCGAACTCGCTGACCGCCTCGGTGTCCGCCGAGCCGCACAGCGGGCAGGCGACCGACCGGCGCGGCTGCCCGAGGTCGAGGGGCACGGGCCCGGGCGACCGCTCGCCGGCGGCGCCCGGCGGCGCGATCCCGGCCTGGGCGAGCTTCCGCCGGCCGTCGGCGGAGATCCAGTCCGTGGTCCACGCCGGAGCGAGCACCGTGCGGACGTCGACGCGCTCGAAACCCGCATCGCGGAGGGTGTGCACCAGGTCCGCGCGCATCACCCCCATCGCGGGGCACCCGGCGTACGTGGGGGTGACCTCGACGACCACCGTGCCGTCGCCCTCGGTCCGCACGTCGCGCAGCACCCCGAGATCGGCCAGCGTCAGGACCGGCAGCTCGGGGTCGACGACGGTCTCGGCGACCGCCCGCGGATCGGTGCTCGCGGCCGATGCCGTCCGTCCGCCGCGCCGCAGCGTCCGCCCGCTCAGCACGTCGTCCTCGGGAGGTGCGGATCGATCGACAAGCGCAGGCCCTCTCCGTCGTTTACCGACCAACTGGTCGGGAAACCCTACCTTGTCCTGAGACGTGAGTCACACATCCGCCGACGGCAGTTGCGTCCACCTCCGTGCATGGACAGGGGGGACCGCGGGGCAGAGTTCCGTCCGTGGACAGCTTCCGCCGCGACGGCCTGACCTTCGACGTCCTCGACGCCGGCCCCGCCGATGGTGAGCCCGTCGTCCTCCTGCACGGGTTCCCGCAGGACGCGACGGCGTGGGACCGGGTGACCCCCGCGCTGCACCAGCACGGTCTGCGCACCCTCGCCCCGCACCAGCGCGGCTACTCCCCCATGGCCCGGCCGCGGGGGCATTCGCGGTACACGATCCGCGAGACGACGGGGGACGTCGTCGCCCTGCTCGACGCCGCCGGGCTGGAGCGGGCGCACGTCGTCGGCCACGACTGGGGCGGCATCGCGGCGTGGGCGCTGGGGGCGTGGCACCCGGAGCGGGTGCGGACGCTGACCGTGCTCTCGGTCCCCCACCCCGCGGCCATGACCCGGGCGACGGTGACCAGCGACCAGGCCCTCCGCTCCTCCTACGTGGGGCTGTTCCAGCTGCCCCTGCTGCCCGAGCGGCTGCTGCTCGCCCGCGGCGGGGCGGTGCTGCGCCGCACGCTGCGCTCGGGCGGCCTCCCACCCGACGCCGTCGACCGGTACGTCGCACGCATGCACGAGCCGGGCGCCCTGTCGGCCGCACTCGGCTGGTACCGCGCACTGCCCTGGAGCGGGCGCGACCCGGTGGGCCGGGTGCGGGTGCCGACGCTGCACGTCTGGAGCACCGGTGACGCCTTCCTCGGCCGGGCCGCGACGGAGGCGACCGCGCAGTTCGTGGACGCCCCCTACCGCCTCGAGGTCCTCGACGACGTGAGCCACTGGATCCCCGAGCTGGCACCGGACCACGTCGCCAAGCTCGTCACCGCACACGTCCGCACCGCCTGAGGACGACCTCGTGACCAGGACGGAGACCGAACTCCCCCGCGCCGAGCGGCTCGACCGGCTGCCCTTCACCCGGGAGCACGGCCGGCTCGTGGTCGGATCGGGACTGGGTTGGGCCCTGGACGCCATGGACGTCGGGCTCATCTCGTTCGTCATGGCGGCCCTGGCCGTGCAGTGGGACCTCTCCTCGACCGAGCTGTCGTGGATCGGGTCCATCGGCTTCGCCGGGATGGCCCTGGGCGCCACGCTCGGCGGCCTGCTGGCCGACCGGTTCGGACGGCGCCAGGTCTTCGCCACGACCCTGCTGATCTTCGGGGTCGCGACCGGCGCCGCCGCCCTGTCCTGGTCGATCGGCGCCCTGCTGGTGTTCCGCTTCCTCATCGGCCTCGGGCTCGGCGCGGAGCTGCCGGTGGCCTCGACGCTGGTCAGCGAGTTCGCGCCGGCCCGGGTGCGCGGCCGGGTGGTCGTGCTGCTGGAGGCGTTCTGGGCCGTCGGCTGGACCCTCGCGGCGCTGATCGGCTACTTCGTCGTGCCACGCAGCGACGACGGCTGGCGCTGGGCCCTGGCGCTCGGCGCGCTGCCGGCGCTCTACGCCGTCGTCGTCCGGCGCGGGCTGCCCGAGTCGGTGCGCTTCCTCGAGACCCGGGGCCGGGTCGAGGAGGCGGAGGCCGCCGTGCGGCGGTTCGAGCGGGCGGCAGGCGTCGAGCCGGTGCCCTCGCCGCTGCCGGTACCGACCCCCTCCCCCGGCCCGCGGGCCCTCTGGGCGGCGGGCACCCGGCTGCGGACGGCGGCGCTGTGGGTCGTCTGGTTCAGCATCAACTTCGCCTACTACGGCGCCTTCATCTGGCTGCCGACCCTGCTCGTGGCGAACGGCTTCTCGCTGGTGCGCTCCTTCGGGTTCACGCTGGTCATCACCCTGGCGCAGCTGCCCGGCTACGCGGTGGCCGCAGTCCTGATCGAGACGTGGGGACGTCGGGCGACGCTAGCCACGTTCCTCGCCGGCTCCGCGCTGGGGGCCGGGCTCTTCGCCGCGGCCGACGGCGAGACCGCCGTCCTGGTCACCGGCATGGTCCTGTCGTTCTTCAACCTCGGCGCGTGGGGCGCGCTCTACGCGGTGACGCCGGAGGTCTACCCGACGGTGCTGCGGGCCACGGGTGCCGGCGCCGCCGCGGGCTTCGGCCGGCTGGCGTCGATCGCCGCGCCGCTGTGCGTCCCCCCGCTGCTGGACGCCGGCGGGACCGGTCTGGTCTTCGGCACGTTCGCGGCGTTCTTCGTGCTGGGCGGGGTCGCCACCTTCTGGTTGCCGGAGCGCCGCGGCCGGTCCCTGGAGGACACCGGCGTGCGGACCGGCTGAGCCGCGCCGGGAGGCCTGTTCGCGGCGCGGTCGGCGGAGCACAGTTCCCGGGCATGACCCTCGACCCGGTGGAGACGAACCCGCAGCACTACAGGGTGGTCTACGAGAACGACCGGGTCCGCGTCCTGGAGTACACGGACCGGCCCGGGGACCGGACGACGACGCACGAGCACCCCGACAGCGTCATGTACGCGTTGAGCACCTTCCGTCGACGGCTGCACTCCGGCGGCAGGGAGCGCGACGTCGAGATCACGGCCGGGACGACGGCGTGGGTGCCGGCGCAGCAGCACTACGGGGAGAACACCGGGGACACGCCGAGCCACTCCATCTTCGTCGAGCTCAAGGAGGCCCGGGGCACGGGCGGCGACACCTACCTCGGCCCCGACTGACCCGGCATCATCGCGCGGGTGACCTCCCCCGACGGCTTCCCCCGCGGCATCGGACGACCGGCGACCGGCGCGCTCCTGGCCGCCGGCTACACCGACCTGACCCAGCTCGACGGCATGGCCGAGAAGGACCTGCTCCGGATGCACGGGGTGGGCCCGAAGGCGGTCGCCGTCCTCCGCGAGGCACTGGCCGGACGGGGGCTCTCGCTCCGCTGACGCCACTTGCAAAGAACTCTTTGCAAAGAAGTCTTTGCGGTCTACCGTCGGGGCATGGCCGACACGCCTCCCGGCAGATCGATCGACGTCCACGACGTCCGTGCGCTGCGCGCTCTCGCCCATCCCCTCCGCATGAGCCTGCTGGCCGCCCTGCGCAGCGACGGGCCCTCGACGGCGAGCCGGCTCGCCGAGCGGCTCGGCGAGAGCAGCGGGTCGACCAGCTACCACCTGCGCCAGCTGGCGGGCTTCGGCTTCGTCGAGGAGGTGCCGGACGAGGGCACCGGGCGCGAGCGGTGGTGGCGCGCCCTGCACCGCAGCACCCGGTGGAACACCGAGGACTTCCTCGACCAGCCCGACGGCCCGGAGCTCGTGGACGAGCTCACCGCCCGGCTCGTCGCCCACCAGCGCCGCATGCTCGCCGCGCTCGCGGCCGAGCGCGAGCAGACCGACGACGCCTGGCGGGCCGCCACCTCGCTCAACGACTGGGCGCTGCGTATCTCCCCCGCCCGTGCGCGCGAGCTCGTGGACGAGCTGAACGGCGTCCTGCAGCGGTGGCGCGACGAGGAGGAGGAGCCCGACCAGCCCCTGGTGCACGTGCTGCTGGACCTCTTCCCGCTGAAGGACTACCCGCTGTGAACGCCGTCCTGACGCCCGACCGGGCCCGCCGGCGGTTCGTCGCGCTGACCGCCTTGCGCTGGCTGCCCGTCGGCATCGCCGTCCCGGTGTCGGTGCTGCTCGCCACCGCGCGCGGGCTCTCCCCGGCGGACATCGGCGTCACCGTCGCGGTGTACGGCGCGGTGACCCTGCTGCTGGAGCTCCCCACCGGCGGGCTCGCCGACGCCATCGGCCACCGGCCGGTTCTCGCCCTGTCCGGCCTGTTCACCACGGCCGGCCTGCTCACGATGGCGCTCGCCGACTCGATGCTCGTCTTCGCCGTCGCCTGGGCGCTCAAGGGCGTCGCGCGGGCGCTCGACTCGGGGCCGCTCGAGGCCTGGTACGTCGACACCGTGCACCGGACGGACCCGGCGGCCGACCTCACCCCGGGGTTGTCCCGCGCGGCCGCGGCCGACGCGGCCGGGCTGACCGTCGGCGCGGTCCTCGGTGGGGTGCTCCCCCTCCTCGTGGAGCGCAGCGGCGCGGCGGCACTCGCGCTCCCGCTGCTGCTCGCCGCCGGGTTCGCCCTGGTCCACGTGGTGGCCGTGCTGCTGCTCGTCGTCCCGGTCCGGCCGGCCCGGGAGTCCGGTTCCGCCGCCGTGCGGTCCGGTCTGCGCGAGGTGCCGGTCGTCGTCTCGGCCACCGTGCGGCTCGTGCTGCACGACCGGTTGCTGCGCCTGCTGCTGGCGGTCTCGTTCCTCGTCGGCGTCGTGCTCACCTCCCTCGAGCTGCTCGGGCCGCTCCACTTCGCCGACCTCGCCGGGTCCCCCGAGCTGGGGTCCGCCGTCTTCGGGATCGTCACGGCGATCTCGTTCGCCGCGGCGGCGGTCGGCTCGCTGCTCGCGCCGGCGGCGGGACGCGCCGCGGGCGGCTCGGTGGTGCTGGTCAGCGGCGTCACCTCGGTGCTCGCCGCCGGCACGATCGCGGCGTTCGCGCTGGCGCCGGGCGTCGTCCTCGCGGCCGTGGCCTACACGGCGTTCTACCTGCTCAACGCGGCCGCCTGGCCGCTGCGCAAGCAGCTCATGCACGACCAGACGACGTCGTCGCAGCGCTCGACGACCGTCTCGGCGTCGTCCCTGGCCTTGATGGTGGGCGGGCTGCTCGGCAACCTGCTCCTCCCCCGGCTGGCCGACTCCGCCGGGCTCCCGGTCGGCCTGCTGGCCGGCGGCGGCGCCATGCTGCTGCTCGCCGTGGTCTCGCTGGGCCTACGGGTCCGGCCCGGTGAGGGTCGTCCCGCGGACCGGCTCCAGGAGTCAGGGGCACACGGGTGAGCGGGCAGGTTCGGCGCGACCCGACCGGGTAGCGCCACCTCATGCCCGATCTCTCCCCCGGCCACCTCGACGGACTGCGGGTCGCCGTCACCGGCGCCTCCGGCAACGTCGGCACCGCACTGCTCCGGCGTCTGACCGACCCGGCGTCCGGCATCGCGGAGGTGCGCGGGCTGGCCCGCCGGCAGCCGCCGGACGTCGCTCCGTACGCGGGGGTGCGGTGGCACCTCGCCGACCTCGGCGAGACGGCGAGCGAGGAGGCGCTCACCGGGTTCCTCGACGGGGTGGACGCCGTCGTGCACCTGGCCTGGGCGCTGCAGCCGGGCCGCCGGCCGGAGGACCTGCGGCGGGTGAACGTGGAGGGCTCGCTCCGGGTGGCCCGCGCGGCTACGGCCGCGGGGGTCGGCCAGTTCGTGCACATGTCCTCGATCGGCGCCTACGCCGGCGGCGCCGTGGGGCAGAAGGTCACCGAGGACTGGCCGACGACCGGCGTGCCGAGCGCCCAGTACAGCCGCGACAAGTCCGAGGCCGAGCGGGTCGTCCGGGAGGTCCTCGCCCGGCACCCCGGGACGACGGCCACGATCGTCCGGCCCACCCTGGTCCTGCAGCCGGAGGCCGGGAGCGAGATCGGCCGGTACTTCCTCGGGCCGCTGCTGTTCGGCGCCGCCCGGCTCCTGCCCGGTGCCGTGGCGCGGCGGCTGCCGCTCCCGCTGCCGGCCGTCGCGGTGTCGTTCATCCACGCCGACGACGTGGCGGACGCGATCGTGCGGATGCTCGACCGCCGGGCCCCCGGGCCGTTCAACCTGGCGGCCGAGCCGCTCCTCGACTCCGACGGGATCGCCCGGGCCCTGGGCACGATCCGCGTCCCGGTTCCGGCGCGGGCCCTGCGCGCCGGGCTGCACGCGGCGTTCGCCGCGCACGTGGTCCCCACCGAGCCGGGATGGCTGGACATGGGCACCCAGCTCCCGGGCCTGGACACCAGCCGCGCCCGCCGGCTCCTGGACTGGGCGCCGTCGCACCGCAGCGACGACGTCCTGGCCCAGTTCGTCGCGGCCCTCGGCCGGGGCGACGGGGCACCGGGGCCGCTGCTGGCACCCGCCGGTGGGCGGACGCGGGACCCGGCCGGCGACCCGGCGAACACGCCGGACTGAGCGCGGCTCAGTCCCGGCTGGTCCAGGCGCCCACGTCGCGGCCGGTCGCTGCGAACACGTCCGCGGCGCGCTCGGGGCGCAGCGCCACGAAGAGCCCCTCCGCCTCGGCGAGCGTCGAGCCGGGGTCGTCCTCCGCGACGATCCGGGCGGTGGCGGTGGTCCGGCGTCCGTCGGTGGTGCCGATCTCCGCGGTGGCGACGAGCGGGACGCCGAGCCGCACCGGCCGCAGGTAGGTGACGGTCAGCGTCGCGGTGAGCCCACCCCGGCCCGCGGCGCGCACCGCCCGGGCCAGGACGTGGTCGAGCAGCGTCGCGACGACGCCCCCGTGCACCAGCCCGGGAGGTCCCTCGTGCGGCTTGCCGAGGGTGACCCGGCCGGTGGCGCGGCCGTCCGGGGTGCTCGAGGCCTCCAACGGCGGCGCCACCGGGTTGCCCGGCCCGTACACCGGGCTGTACCAGCGCTCGCCGGTCGCGGTGTCGTCGACGGTCGCGATGTCGTGCAGGCCGCGGGTCTCCGCGCGCAGGGCCGCGGCCAGCGCCCGGGCACCCTCGGTCGCGGCGGCGAGCTCCTCGAGGGAGACCTCCGTGCGGACGGCGGCGTCGACCAGGTCCCGCAGCGCGGCGCCCAGCTCCCCCACCGCCTCGCGGCGGACCTCACGCACGGGACATGCCGGCCTCGCGCAGCAGCCCGCTGCCGATGATCACGCGCTGCACCTCGCTGGTGCCCTCGTAGAGCCGGAACAGGCGGGCGTCGCGGTAGAAGCGCTCGACCGGCGTCGTGCGCAGGTAGCCCATTCCGCCGTGCACCTGGACCGCGGCGTCGGTCGCCCGGCCGACCATCTCGGTGCAGAACAGCTTGGCCGACGACGGGCCGATCGACATGTCCTCGCCGCTGTCGTACCGCTCCGCCACCTCCCGCACGAGGCTCCGGCCGGCGAGCAGCTCGGCGTGCATGTCGGCGAGCAGGCCCTGGACGAGTTGGAACCGGCCGATGGGGGCGCCGCCCTGCTTGGCGGTGGCGGCGTAGGCGACCGACTCGTCGAGGACCCGCTGCGCCATGCCCACGCACAGCGCGGCGATGTGCAGGCGACCGCGTGAGAGCACGGTGAGCGCCTTCGCGTAGCCGCGCCCCTCCTCGCCGATCAGCGCGTCGGCGGGCACGTGGACGTCGTCGAAGAAGACCTCGGCCGTCCACGCGCCCGACTGACCCATCTTCTTGTCCTTGGGGCCGACCGTGACCCCCGGCGTCGACGTCTCGACGACGAAGCTGGAGATGCCCCGGCCACCCTTCTGCTCGGGGTCGGTCCGGGCGAAGACCACGAACAGGTCGGCGATCGGCGCGTTGGTGATGTACCGCTTGCTGCCGTTGACGACCCAGCCGTCGCCCTCGCGGCGGCCCGTCGTCCGCAGGCCGGCGGGGTCCGAGCCCGCCTCCGCCTCGGTGAGGGCGAACGAACCGATCAGGTCACCGGCGGCCAGCCGCGGCAGGTACTGCGCCTTCTGCCCGTCGGTGCCGAACTTGGCGATGACCTGGCCGGCGATGCCGTTGTTGGTGCCGAACAGCGAGCGGAACGCCGGGGTCGTGTAGCCGAACTCGAAGGCGAGCTGGACGTCCTCGGTCATCGTGACGCCGAGACCGCCGTGCTCCTCGGGCAGGGCGTACCCGAACAACCCCATGTCGGCCGCCCGGGCCCGGAGGTCGTCGGGGATGCGGTCCTCGTCCTCGATCTGCTCCTCGCGCGGGACGACGGACTCGCGGACCAGCTGGCGCACGGCGTCCCGGATCTGGCGGAAGTCAGCAGCGTCCACGTGGCCATGGTGACGCGTGCGTCCCATCGGTGCGCGTCCGGGGTCGGGGATCCTCCGTCGGAACTTCATGCAATCAATCGGTCGCTCTCCGTTGTGAAGACGGGTGTCGCGACCTAGGGTCGGAGGTGCCACCGGAACCCGAGGTGGCCGACGCATCCGAGTCCTCGGAGGCCTGGTGCCCCAGCTCAACGCCGCTCTCGTCCCGGCCCCCGCCCAGGTCGTCGTCCGGTTCACCGGCGACGCGGATCTCTCGACGGCGCCCTTCGTGGCCGACGTCCTCGTGCAGGCCGGGGGCCTGGGCACCCCCCAGGTCGTGGTCGACCTCGGCAGCGCCCGCTTCTGGGACTGCTCCTGCCTGCACGCGCTCGTCGCGTTCACCCGGGAGCTCGGCGCCGACGGCCGGGCCTGCCGCATCGTGGGTGCGCTCCCGGCGACGCGGCGGCTCATCGCCATGGCCAACCTGACCGGGGACCTGCAGCTGGACGGGGTCCCCTCGGGTCCGGCGGCGAGGCCCGCCCCGGCGGCGCCGCGACCGGTCCGTCCGGGCAGGCAGGCCCCCGAGTCCGTGACCGGCGACCTGGTGGCCGCCGGTCACGGTCGCTGAGCTCAGGCGAGGGCGTCCAGCCGGGCGACGTCGTCGGCGGAGAGCGTCAGCCGAGCCGCACCGAGGTTCTCGGTCAGGTGGTCGACGGACTTCGTCCCGGGGATGGGGAGCACGACCGGCGACTTCTGCAGCAGCCACGCCAGCGCGACCTGCGACGGCGTCGCGTCCAGTTCGCGAGCGATGTCGGCCACCGGGCTGTCGGGCGCCGCGAGGTCACCGGTGGCGATCGGGAACCACGGGATGAACGCGATGCCGTTCGCGGTGGCGTGGTCGAGGACGTCCTGGGCCTTGCGGTCGGTCAGGTTGTAGCGGTTCTGGACGCTGACCACGTCGACGATCTCGCGGGCGGCCTGCAGCTCCTCGACGGACACCTCGGAGACCCCGATGTGCCGCACCTTGCCCTGGTCCTGCAGCTCCTTGAACGCGCCGAGCTGGTCGGCCAGGGGCACCTGCGGGTCGATGCGGTGCAGCTGGATGAGGTCGATGCGGTCCACCTTCAGGTTGCGCAGCGAGAGCTCGACCTGCTGGGTGAGGTACTCGGGGCGGCCGCACACCGGCCACACACCGGGGCCGGTGCGGGTGAGGCCTGCCTTGGTGGCGATGACCAGCCCGTCGGGGTACGGGAAGGCGGCCTCGGCGATGATCTGCTCGCTGACCTGCGGCCCGTAGGAGTCCGCGGTGTCGATGAAGTCGACACCCTGCTCGATGGCTGCCCGCACGACCGCGAGGGCACCGGGACGGTCGGCCGGCTCGCCCCAGACGCCGGGTCCGGTGATCTGCATCGCGCCGTAGCCGAGCCGGTGGACGGGCAGGTCCCCGCCGATGCTGAACGTGTCGCTGATCTGTGCAGTCGTCATGTCGTTGGCCAGCGCACCTGGGCGCGCGGGTGTTCCCGTGATCGGTGTTCGATGGCCGCATGGGCGAGGTCGTCGGTGGGCGGGTGGGGGAACTGGTGGTGCTGCGGCACGGGCAGACCGAGTGGAGCCGGGACGGCCGGCACACCGGGATCACCGACCTGCCGCTGCTGCCCGAGGGCGAGCACCAGGCGCAGGACGTGCGCCGGGCGCTGGCCGGGCGCCGGTTCGCCGAGGTCCGGGTGAGCCCCCGGCAGCGGGCCCGCCGGACCGCCGAGCTGGCCGGCCTGCGCGAGACGGCGGTCGACGAGGACCTCGTCGAGGTCGACTACGGCGGCTACGAGGGCCGGACGACGGCGGAGATCAGCGACGAGCTGGGCCGCGAGTGGTCGGTCTGGCGGGACGGCATGGTGCCCGGGGACTCACCCGGCGAGACGCTGGCCGCCGTCGCCGACCGTGTGGACCGGGTGCTCGACCGCGTCCGCCCCCGCCTGCGGGACGGTGACGTCGCCCTGGTCGCGCACGGCCACGTGCTGCGGATCCTCACCGCCCGCTGGCTCGGCCTCGCCCCGGAGGCCGGCGCGCTGTTCGCGCTGCCGGCCGGCAGCTACGGCGTGCTCGGGCACGAGCACCGCCGGCCCGTGCTCACCGCCTGGGCGCTGCACTGACCGGTACGACGGGCTGCCAGCGACCCTCGCCCTCCTCGACGGGCGGCTCGGGTCGGACCGGGCGGCCGAACAGCCACCCCTGACCCAGGTCGGCGCCCAGCGCGGTCACCTCGTCGGCCAGCCGCTCGGTCTCGACGCCCTCGGCGACGACCACCGCACCGAGCTGGTGGGCCAGGTCGGTCACCGCCTTCAGCACGGTGCGCGCGCCGTCGTCGGGCAGCTCCCGGACCAGCGCCTTGCCGAGCTTCACCACGTCGGGCCGGACGGCGGCCAGCAGCGAGAGGCTCGACCACCCCGCGCCGACGTCGTCCAGCGCGACCCGCCAGCCCAGGGACCGGAAGTGCTCGAGGATCGAGACCAGGTGCCCGCGGTCGAGGATGGCGTGGGACTCGACCACCTCGAAGACCAGCTGCCCGGGCGCGAACCCCGCGTCGTGGACGGCGCGCTCGGTGCCGGCCAGGCAGACCTGCGGCCGGACGATCGAGTTCGGGTCGAAGTTGATGAAGAGGTCGTCGTCCCCGAGCCAGGGCGCGGCCCCGATGACGGCCGACTCGCGGCCGATGCGGTCGAGCCGGTCCAGCCAGCCGGCCTGCTCGGCCACGAAGAACAGGTCGCCGCCGCCGACCTCGCGGTCGTCGACGACGCCGCGCAGCAGCGCCTCGTGGGCGACGACGGAGCGGTCGGCGAGGGAGACGATCGGCTGGTAGACCGACCAGAACTCCGCCTCGGCGAGGACGCCCACCTCGACGGTCACCCCCCGCCGGGCCAGCTCCACCGCGAGGGTCGGCGCGGTCAGCAGCCGGGCGGTCAGGGCCGCGCCCTCGGCGGGCGGGTCGGTGACCACCCGCAGCGCCTCGGTCTCGGCCCCGGTCAGCTCGCGGGCCAGCCGCTGGAACAGCAGGTCCAGCGTCAGGCCCCCCAGGTCGTCGACGACGTCGACGACCTGCGGGGACGACCGGACGGTCAGGCCCAGGGCCTTCGCCAGGCGCGAGACGGTCGGCAGCACGTGCCCGACGGAGGTGGCGAGCAGGGCGCGGGTCGCGGGACCCGGCACCTGCCAGTTCCGGCGGCAGCCGCACACCCCGCCGCCGCAGATGGTTCCCACGGTCGCAGGATGACTCACGTGCCGGGCCCTTCCGGGCAGGCGCGCGGGGCCCACGTGCCCCGACGAGGGATTACCAGCGAACTGACAGCCAAGTTCTGGAACGTTCTTAACTTTATTGTCTAAGGTCTGGCGCATGGCTGTCCTCGCTTCCACCGAACTCCCCCGCCCCAGCCGCGGTGGGCGCCCGCGCGACCCCAGTCGCGACGGGGTCATCCGCGCGGCGATCCTTCGACTCCTGGCCGAGGTGGGCTACGGGTCGTTGACCATGGACGCCGTCGCGTCGGAGGCCGGGGTCGGCAAGGCGACGATCTACCGCCGCTGGCGCACCAAGCAGGACCTCGTCGTCGACACGATCTCCGAGCTCAACCGCGCCGAGGCCGAGGCGGTCGACACCGGCTCCCTCGAGGGTGACCTGCGCGGGATGATGCACCAGATGGTGTCGATGATCGACGGCCCGACCGGGGCGGCCACCCTCTCGCTGCTCTCGACGATCCCCCACCAGCCGGCCCTCGCGCAGGCCTTCCAGGACGGGCCGCTGGCGGTGTGGCGGAAGTCGTTCGCGGAGCTGTGGGCCCGCGCCGAGGCCCGCGGCGAGATCCGGCCGGGGCTGGAGAACTCGGTGCTCGCCGAGACGACCAGCGCACTGCTGGTGCAGCGGTGGCTGCTGACCGGGCGGCCCGTGAACACGGCCTACGCCGACGAGGTCCTCGACACCGTCGTCCTGCCGCTGATCCGCGTCGCCTGAGCGACGTCGTCCCGAGCGCCCCGTCCGCAGCGCGGAGGGGCGCTCGGGGCGTTCCGGGACTACCAGCCCAGGGTGCCCGGGTCGCCCTTGAACGGACCGGCGACCTCGTCGGTGATCCAGCCGCCGTAGAAGCCGCCGGCCTGCGGGCGCACCCGCTCGCCGTCGACGGTCGCCCGGTCGACGCGGCCGGGGTAGAAGGCGACGGCGCTCCGCAGGTGCTCGAAGCCGGGCGCCGGGTCCTCGTAGGACCAGCCGACGGCGGGGACGCGCCGCCCGTCGACGACCACGTCCCAGTAGGTCGCCGCGCCCTTCCACTCGCACCACGAGCCGCCCGAGCCCCGTTCGAGCACGCCGTCGGCGATGTCGCTCCGGGGCACGTAGTAGACCGGCGGGTGGCTGGTCTCGCAGACGCGGACGGCCCGGACGGTGTCGGCGAGGACCCGGCCCTGCAGTTCCACGACGACGCGGCGGGGCGTGACCTCGGCCGACGGCGGCCTGGGGTAGTCCCAGACCGACTCCTGGCCGGGCCCGACGGGATCGGGGCGGGGGTGCACCCGGTCAGTCGTTGCGGTGCCGGATCTTCTGGACGACGGCGAAGGTGACCAGGAGGCCCACGGCGCCGGCGGTGGCCATGCCGGCCGGGGTCTGCAGGAAGCGCTGGACGGCGTCCCGGCCCTTGGCCTTGAGGCGCGTCGGGCTGGTCCGGTGGGTCAGCTGGTCCAGCGTGGCGGCCAGCGACTCGCGGGCGGCGTCGATCTCCAGCTGGATCTGTCGTGGGTCGCGAGGCACGGGCGACAGCCTGCCAGACGTGGCGCCGGTCAGCTCGCCCGGGAAGTGCTGCGACACCCCTGCGGGCGACTCCTAGACTCCGGGAGCCGAGCGGGAGTGGTGTAACGGCAGCCACGCCAGACTTAGGATCTGGTGCCTTCGGGCGTGCGGGTTCGAATCCCGCCTCCCGCACGTCCGTCCGGCCGTGGCCGGACCGCCGCCGTCAGCGGCGGACGGCGCCCAGGGCGTCGTCGTACCA
>Ga0190265_10001056_pt1 | contig 17920 bp, 8 predicted proteins | sample Popmic124T_FD_133135 | JGI IMG/M metagenome (GOLD analysis project Ga0190265, IMG submission 133135) | Populus adjacent soil microbial communities from riparian zone of Indian Creek, Utah, USA - 124 T | ecosystem: Environmental > Terrestrial > Soil > Riparian zone | place: USA: Utah | collected...
GCCTTGAGCAGGAACTTCTTGTCATAGTCCAGCATGTGCAGCCGGCCTTCGAGGTCGGTGAAACACACGGTGACCGCCTTGATGCGCTTCTCGTCGTTGAGATAGCGCATCCGCTGTTCGCGGACCACGTCGGCGGGCCGCCGGGCCAGCCGCTCCTCCTTGGCCTGGAGGTTCATCTCCTCCAGTTGGTCGTAGGGGATCTCCAGAAAGTCGCGCAGCCCCGGATGCGAGGAGCGGGGCGCCGGCCGCGCCATCTCCTCCAGCTTCTCCGGGGTCATGGCGGCGAGCGCCTCGGCTCGGCTCGGCTCTGTTGGGGTCATGGTTTCTCTCCTTGGGTTGGCGCGCTGCTCTTTAGCCTAGATTATACACGAACTAATCTAGTCGTCAACATAGTTAGGCTAAATATACGCTGACTTAGGTCAATTGCGAGCCTAACCCTGCTGCGCTCCCCTGCGCCGCCGACCGTCGCGCAGGTGACGTCGAACAGGGGGGCGCCTTCCACAGGTGCCTGATCGCCCTGTCCGGGAGGAGCGCCCGGACGCTAGGTGGACACTACGTGCCTGGCGAGTGTTTAGCGCGGCGGGTGGCCGACGGGAGGATCCTGCGACTGCTCAAGCTGTGGCTGAAATCGCCGGTGGAAGAGCGGGATGAGAGGGGCAACCGGCGGATGACGGGCGGCAAGAAGAGCAAGCAGGGGACTCCTCAAGGCGGAGTGGTCTCACCTCTGCTGGCCAATATCTAACACCCTGGCCGAAGCTGCAGGACCGGCTCAACCGACTTCTGTCGGGATGGGCTGAGTACTTCAGTTTTGGTTTCACGGACCACGCCTACGACGCTGTCGGCTGGCACGTGAGGGCGAGGGTTCGATAGTTCCTCTGCCGGCGGCACAAGCTGCCCGGCAGCGGGACCGGCCGATTCGGGTACTCCGAGATCCATGGCAAGGTGGGAGTGATCGAAATCCGCCAGAGGCGCCTGCAAGGAAGTCCCGTGCATGCCCTCTTCAGGAACAGCCGAGCCCGAAGACAGCGCCGCATGCGGCGATTGTAGCACTCCACTTCCAGCGGCTCGTACGTGCTCCCCGGGCGCAAGGCCGAGGCTTGATTCAGCCCCGGCCGTCCGGCTACGCTTGCCGACATGAAGACGCACCGGATCCTCTGCGCCGTCGCGCTCGCCCTCTCCCTTCCCGCTGCCGGGCAGCCGGCGAAGTCCCCCGAAATCCAAAGGCTGGAGGAAATGCTCCAGACCGCTCCCGACCATGGGGGTTTGTGGCTCGCCATGGCGACCGCGCAGGCCAAGGCCGGCAACAAGGTCGAGGCGTTCCGGTGGCTGGAGAAGGCCGTTGACCTGGGGCTCGACTTCGACCTGCCCGACGAATCGCCTGACAAAGCGGCCTTCGCGGAGCTCCGCGAGATGCCAGGGGTGAAGGAGCTGCTCGCCAGGGCGGCTGCGTCCAACCGGCGCGTGGTGAACCGCGGCCGGGTGGCGTTCCGCATCCCGGAGAAGGATCTCATCCCCGAAGGGATCGCCCACGATCCGGAGACCGGCGCGTTCTACGTCGGTAGCCTCTACAAGCGCAAGATCGTCCGGATCGACAAGGCCGGCAAGGCGAGCGACTTCACCGCGAGCGGCCAGGATGGGATCTGGGACGTCCTGGGCCTCAAAGTCGATCCGGCGAGGCGGACGCTCTGGGCCTGCTCGGGCGCGGGGCCGTCCTCGGGCGAGCTGGACGGGACGTCGAGCCTCTTCCGCTACGACCTTGCGACCGGGAAGTACCTCGGCCGATACGACCTCCCCGGCCGCCCGCACCTCTGCAACGACATCGCCCTGGGCAGGGAAGGCGAGCTCTTCTTCACCGACAGCAAGGGCGGCATCCTCTACCGCCTCCGGCCGCAGGACGCCGAGTACCGGATGGAAACCTTGGTGGGACCAGGAACCTTCATCTACCCCAACGGTATCGCGATCTCGCCCGGCTTGAGCAAGCTGTTCGTGGCCGATTTCAAGAAAGGCCTATCGATCGTGAACCTGGCCACCGGACAGGTCCGACCGCTCCCCCATCCGGAGCGGGTACACATCGCCGGCATCGACGGGCTCTACTTCCACCGCGGGAGCCTCATAGCCGTCCAGAACTCCGCCGGCACCGATCGCGTCGTCCGCTTCCGTCTGAACGCCGCGCTCGACGCGATCGAAAGCGAGGAAGTCCTGGAGAGCCGCAATCCGCTCTTCGACATCCCGACCACCGGTGTGCTGGTAGGTGGAGCGCTCGCCGTCATCGCCAACAGCCAGCTCGACAGTGTGGACGGGCATGGCCACCTCAAGTCCGGCGTCGACCTTACGGAGCCTGTGATTTTGGAGATTCCGGTGGACTAGCCACTCGACCAGCCGTAGTCCCGATAGGTGAATTGGAACGTCCCATCGGGTTGGCAATCAAGGACGCCGAAGCCCTCGGGACATCCCCGTGCATCACCGGCTTTGAGCCTCTCCGCAGCTTCGCGAAGGCCGCAAGGAAGAGGCCATAGGCCTTCCGGAAGGCCTCGCGAGCTGCCTTGCTGGCAGCGTGGAAGCGCGGTGCGGGTGACTTCTTTGTCTTGGTCGGACTGGTGTGCGGGTGCTGTCGCAGGATGGCATCCGGGCCAAAATAGGTTCCAGGGGAGTGTAGAAGAGAAGCAGAAAAATCTGCCCCCAACTTAGGTCTCGCGCACTCCTGCTGCGTCTTCCATACGGCGTTTCGGCCACTCGGGCACGTAGATTCGCCTTGTTGAGGGTTCCCATCCAGACGTATGGAGCCTCTTTCCCGGCATTTGGACGTACCTCTCCCTTCCTGGAGTCGTCCAGCCCTCAAAAGCCTGATCAGAATCGCTCGGTGACGTCGATCACCGCCTGCTGCGGTGCGATCGCTCACACACGGACGAAAGGCAGACCCGGCGGAAAGCAACCATTGGGGAATCTCGCCGTGCGATCACCGGCTTTGAGCCTCTCCGCGGCTTCACGGAAGGCCGCAAGGAAGAGGCCGTAGGCCTTCCGAAAGGCCTCGCGGGCTGCCTTGCTGGCAGCGTGGAAACGCGGTGCGGGTGACTTCTTGGTCTTGTTCGGACAGGTATGCGGATGTTGGCGCAGGATGGCCGTCGGGCCAAGCGGCTCACGGCCTGTGCGCTTCCGCTCCGCCGCGGCGTCGGCATCGATCTCCTTCACCAGCCCCGCGATCAGTTCCCGGTACACCTCAGGGTTGAGGTGGCGCCAGCAGGGGAGCTGCGAGAGCACGACGGTCTCTTCCGTCGCATAGCGCCGGCGCTCGAAGTCCTCTCCCCGCAGCCGAGCCCGGTATTCCGCGGTCCGGTTGAACCAGGTGCCTCGAACGGGCTCGCCGCTGAGCACGGACTTCACCAAGTTGATGCCCGGCCAGTCCTCGACTCGGGCAACCAGCCCTTCCTTGACCCCGTTGGCCACCACATAGCGCAGCCGGTCGACCTGTGCCGCGGGCTCGTCGCTGATCACGATCGCCTCGTAGCGCCGCGACCAGACCTTGTCTCGCCACTTCCTCAGACGGGCGACCTCGCGGGCCACATTGGTCTGGAAGTAGCCCATGAAGTCAGACATGCGCTCTGCGTCCGGAACCCAGATCAGGAGATGGTAGTGGTTCGAGGCGACAAAGAAGACCGAGATTTCGACCGGGTAGAGCCGCTGAGCCTGGCCGAGGACACCGAGCAGGATGTCGTTCAGTACCGGATCGGGCCGGAGAAGGTAACGGCTCTGGATGGTACGGCAGGTGACGTCGACGAGGGCGCCTTCTTCTGGGATGAAGCGGAGTGGTCTTGACATAGTACCCGTGTAGAGACGGAAAACGGGTCCAAAATGTCATTCCTGGAAATTCTTCAGGACGCTTCGGCAAGCACCTGTCTTTCCGGCATAGACTTTCCACATGGACCAGCGCTTCCAGCCCGACCCCCGCTCGAACCGCCAGCGGATGCTCGCGACGGTGCGCCGGCGGGTGTGCGGACAACCAGCCGGCACATCGGCTAGCGCTCCAGCACCTTTACCGACCGGCCGCCGCTCCCCCGCCCTCCCCATCGCTCCTCGGTCGAATCGAGGAGCTTCTCCCATCCCGACGGCGCCGACAGCTCCTCTTCTCCGAAATTGAAGAGGATCAGGACCTCCCGGTCCCCATTCCAGCGCCGCATCACGATCGTCTCTCCCTCGACCTTGACCTCCAGGTCCCGCTTGCTCAGGTGGGCCAGGACGGGATGGGTCTTCCGCAGCCGGATCAGCTCCTTGTAGAAAGCGTAGAGGAGCGCGTTCGGCTCCCGCTCGCGAAGGGACGGATCGATCCGCGACCGCTCGAAGGTCTCCTCCGCCTGCGGGTCGGGGGCCTCTCCCTGCCAGGAGAAGGCCGCGAACTCCTCGCTCCTCCCCTCCCTCACCGCCCGCACCAGGTCCTCGTCCGAGTGGCTGACGAAGTAGAGGAAGGGGGCGGTCTCGCCCCACTCCTCTCCCATGAACAGCAGGGGGAGGAAGGGCGAGAGCAGCACGGCGGCGGCGGCGAGCTTCAGGCTCTCGAAGGAGACCAGGGAGGCGAGGCGCTCCCCCAGCATCCGGTTGCCGGTCTGGTCGTGGTTCTGGATGCAGATCACGTGGCGCGCCGCCTCGATCGAGTCGGCGGGCACGCCGTGCCGCCGGCGGCGGTGGGGCGAGCGCTGGCCGGTGTAGACGAACCCGCCCCGCATCGTCTTTGCCATCTGGTCGAGCGTGCCGAAGTCCTGGTAGTAGCCGGTGCGCTCGCCCGTGAGCAGGGTGTGGAGCGAGTGGTGGAAGTCGTCCGTCCACTGGCCGTCAAGGCCGCAGCCCCCCTGCTCCGCCGGCCGCAGGAACTGGAGCGTGTTCAGGTCGCTCTCGGCGATGGCATAGACGTGCCTCCCGAGGCGCGAGCCCAGCTCGTGGAGGGCCGTGCCCAGCTCCTGGAGGAACGGCCGCTCGGAGGCATCCGCGATGGCATGGACCGCGTCGAGCCGCAGGGCGTCGACGTGGTGCTCGGCGATCCAGTGGAGCGCGTTCTCGATGAAATAGCGGCGCACCGGGTCGGAGTCGGGGCCGTCGAAGTTGAGCGCGAGCCCCCAGGGAGTCTTGTACCGGTCCGTGAAGTAGGGGCCGAACTCGCCCAGGTAGTTCCCCTCGGGGCCGAGGTGGTTGTAGACCACGTCGAGGACGACCCCGATCCCCCGGGCGTGGCAGGCGGACACCAGCCGGTTCAGCCCCTCCGGACCGCCGTAGGAATTCTGGACCGCAAACGGGAGGACGCCGTCGTACCCCCAGTTGCGGGAGCCCGGGAACTGGGCGACCGGCATGATCTCGATCGCGTTGACCCCGAGGTCCCGCAACCGGTCCAGGTGAGGGATCACGGCGTCGAAGGTCCCCTCCGGCGTGAAGGTCCCGACATGCAGCTCGTAGAGGATGCAGTCGGAGAGATAGTGCCCCCGCCATTCCCCTTCCCCGCTCCAGTCGAACGACGGGTCGACCACCATCGAGGGACCGTGCACCCCTTCAGGCTGGAACCGGGAGGCGGGATCGGGCCGGGGATCCCGCCCGTCGAGACGGTAGGCGTAGCGGGTTCCGGGCCCGGCGCCCTCCACGATTCCTTCGAAGTAGCCCTCCTCACCGCGCTTGAGCGGGACCCGGAGCCGGCCGTCCAGCTCGACCTCCAGGCTTTCGGCAAGAGCCGCCCAGACGCGGAACCGGCAGCGCCGGTCTCCCAGGTAGAGGGCTCCCAAAAACCCGTTGTCTCGTTTCATCGCTCTTCCTCACCTGTTTAATTAGAAGCACTCTTCGAAGTCTGTCTCAGCAAACAGCTTCTGACCGTCGAGCTGAAGCATGAGCGGATCCATACGCCCCGCGTTGGGTTTCTGCCGTGGCCCGCCCGGTGGGGCCAGCCCTCGCCCTTTCCTCCAATGAGCTGTTCTTCTTTTTCAGGAGGTATTGTGAAAGGCAAGATCAAGCTGCTTCCCGTTGTTCTCGGCTCCGTTTTCATCCTGGGCCTGCCGCCGCTCCTGCTGCTGACCGCCGGCTTGGCTCCGGAGACGCCCATCCCGGCCACGCAGCCTGCCAACCCCTTCCAGGCTGTCGTCGCCGAGCGGTCCACCCTCGAACCCTTTTACCAGGAATGGCAGAAGAGCTATCTCGCGGCCGGAGGCGACAGCAACGTCATCATCACCGTGGGCTGGACCGAGGGCCTCTCCACCGAGCCCAGCGCCGCTCGCGGCGAGGTGGATCTCGACCTGGTCGACGGCATGGTGCGCGCCCAGGTGCGAGGCCTCGACGGGCCTGCCGACCTGTGGCTGGTCGACAACCAGGACGGACCCGGCATGACCGTTCAGCCGGAGCCGGGCGACCGCATGTTCCGCATCGGCCGGCTGGCGGACGGCTCTTCCGGCAAGATCGCGGCACGGCTCGGCCGCGAGTTCTTCCGCGACTTCGAGCTCGACCTGGTGGTGGTCTCGCCCGCCGGCAGGACGCCGGACGAAAGCCGCATCCTCCTCGGCACCCGGTCGTTCTTCGAGCGGCTCTACACGACCACCCGCGTGCAGGCACAGCGTTCGCGGGAAACCGCCCCGATTCCGGGCCTCCTGAGCCCAGGCTCCCTGGGGGCTCTCTTCGATACCCGCCCGGCCGAGGCAAACTCGGGAGTCCTCATCTCGCATGGTCTGGTCAGCCAGGCGGTGGGCGCGGGCGCGAACCTCTTCTTCCGCGGCACCTTCGGCGGCAACAAACGCACGTGCGGCACCTGCCACAGGGTGAACAACAACCAGGGGCTCGACCTCGACTTCATCCAGACGCTGTCCCCCCTCGACGCTCTCTTCGTGGCGGAGCTCCCGGCCTTCCTGGGCGGCGTGCCCGGCCTCGAGCGGCCGGACCTGATGCGCGACCACGCCCTCATCCTGGAGAACGCCGACGGCTTCGGCCCGCCAAGCCCGACCGTGAGGTTCACCATGCGCGGCGTGCCGCACTCGCTTTCGATGGCCCGCTCGATGCTGGCCCCCGCTGACGGCAGGGCTCCTGTCCAGCGCACGGGCTGGAGCGGCGAGGGTGCTCCGGGCACGGGCGCGCTCCGCCTCTTCCCGGTCGGCGCCGTGACCCAGCACTTCACCAAGCGTCTCAACCGGGTCTCCGGCGTGGACTTCGTCCTGCCGACGGACGCCCAGCTCGACCGGATGGAAGCGTTCTCCCTGGCCAGCGGCCGCCTCAACGAGCTCAACCTCGCCAACGTGACGCTGAGCAACTCCGGCGCCCAGGCCGGCAAGGTCCGCTTCGTGGCCACCGACGCCCGCTGCAACGGCTGCCACGCCAACGCCGGCGCCAACATCGCCACCGGCCAGAACTTCAACTTCGACACCGGGGTCGAGAAGGCTCCCGACCCCAGCCAGGCCACCGAGACCCATCCGCGCGACGGCGGCTTTGGCACCGCCGCCCGCGACTGCGACGGCAACGGGAGCAATGACTGCTTCGGCGACGGCACGTTCAACACCACGCCGCTGATCGAGGCCGCCGACACCGAGCCGTTCTTCCACAACAACAGCGCCGCCACCATCGAGGACGCGGTGGCCTTCTACACGACCACGGCGTTCGCCCAGTCGCCCGCCGGAGGAGGCACGCCCGTTCCGCTGACGGCGACGGACATCGCCAACATCGGCAAGTTCCTGCGCGTCATCAATGCCTCTTTCAACAACGCCATCTCGATTCAGCGCAACAACGCCGCCCTGGCCCTGGAGAACAGCGCCAGCACGGACCCCAACAAGAAAAACACCGTCAACATGCTGCTCTCGCTGTCCAACGTCGAGGCCCTCGACGCCTTCGAGGTCCTGAGCGACAAGAACCTGCACTCCGACGCCCAGTTCTTCCTCCTCAGCGCCATCAGCAAGAACACCTTCGCCATCTTCGAAAGCTCGACGAGCGCACGCAAGTCGCTGATCCAGAGCGCTCTCGCCGACCTCAACTTCGCGAAGTCCAGATACGGAAGCGGCATGAGCTTCACCCTGGGCGAGGGCAACCTGCTGTTCTGATCTCTGCCGGGCAGGAACGCCAAGGGCCCGGCCCCTCATCAGGGGCCGGGCTCCTCGTCAGGGGGAGAAGGGGTGATCTCCGGCAGTATCGGCGATACCGGCGGGACTGGAGCCTTCAGGAAGATCACGCCGAGCGGCGGCAGGTTGAGCGTCAATGACCAGGGCCGTCCGTGGAGGGGGATCGGCGAGGTCTCGACCCCGCCCATGTTCCCCCGCCCGCTCCCGTTGTACTCGGCGGCGTCACTGTTCAGCACCTCGGCCCAGAACCCGCGCCGGGGGACACCCACCCGGTAGTTCTCCCGGGGCACCGGGGTGAAGTTGATCACCACGAGAAGGATGTCCTCGCTGTCCTGGCTCTTCCGCAGGAAGCTCAGCACGCTGTTCAGGGCGTCGTTGGCGTCCACCCATTCGAAGCCGTCGGGCGAGCCGTCGAGCTCGTGGAGGGCGGGCTCGCCGCGGTAGAGACGGTTCAGGTCCTCCAGCCAGCGGGCGATTCCGGCGTGGCCGGGGTCGTCCAGCAGGTGCCAGTCCAGGCTCGTCTCGTGGTTCCACTCCCGCCACTGCGCCAGCTCGGCGCCCATGAACAGCAGCTTCTTCCCGGGCTGCGCCCACATGTAGCCGTAGAGCAGCCTCAGGTTGGCCAGCTTCTGCCACTCGTCGCCCGGCATCTTGTTCACGAGCGAGCCCTTGCCGTGGACCACCTCGTCGTGGGAGAGCGGCAGGACGAAGCTCTCGTTCCAGGCGTACATCATCCGGAACGTGATCTGGTTGTGGTGGTACTTGCGGTGGATCGGGTCCTCGGCCAGGTACTTCAGGGTGTCGTGCATCCACCCCATGTCCCACTTGTAGCCGAAGCCGAGGCCGCCGACGTAGGTCGGGCGCGAGACCATGGGCCAGGCCGTGGACTCCTCGGCGATCGTCTGGACGTCGGGAAACGCCTCGTAGACCTCCTCGTTGCAGGCGCGCAGGAAGGCGATCGCCTCCAGGTTCTCGCGGCCGCCGTAGCGGTTGGGGACCCACTCCCCGGCCTTGCGCGAGTAGTCGAGGTAGAGCATCGAGGCCACGGCATCCACGCGCAGGGCGTCGATGTGGTACCGCTCCAGCCAGAAGACCGCGCTGCTGGTCAGGAAGCTGCGCACCTCGTTGCGGCCGTAGTTGAAGATGTAGCTCCCCCAGTCGGGGTGGAACCCCTGGCGCGGATCGGCGTGCTCGTAGAGGTGCGTACCGTCGAAGTAGGCCAGCCCGTGCTCGTCCGTGGGGAAGTGGGAGGGGACCCAGTCCAGGATGACCCCGATCCCCTCCTGGTGCAGGTGGTCGACGAAGTACATGAAGTCCTGGGGGGTGCCATAGCGGCTGGTCGGCGCGAAGAAGCCGGTGGTCTGGTATCCCCAGGAAGCGTAGTAGGGGTGCTCGGTCACGGGCATCAGCTCGACGTGGGTGAAGCCCAGCCGCTTGACGTGCTCGGCCAGGGCCGGCGCGAGCTCGCGGTAGGTGAGGAACCGGTCCCCCTCCTCCGGGATGCGGCGCCAGGAGCCCAGGTGCACCTCGTAGATCGACATGGGCGCGGAAACCGCCTGCCGCGGTCCGCGCTCCGCCATCCAGCCGCCGTCCCCCCATTCGTAGGCGAGCTCCCAGACCACGGAGGCCTGGGCCGGCGGCACCTCGGCATGGAAAGCGAAGGGGTCGGCCTTGTCCGCGGAATAGCCGCCCGCGGAAGGATGGCCGGAGACCATGTGGTACTTGTAGCGCGCCCCCGGTCCAACTCCCCGCAGGAAGCCCTCCCAGATACCGGTTCCCTCCCGGGGCGCCAGCGGATCCGCCGTCTTGTCCCAGCCGTTCCAGTCGCCGATCACCGAGACCCGCTCGGCGTCGGGCGCCCAGACAGCGAACCAGGTGCCGTCTTCCCCGTCCTCCGTCCCCGGATGCGATCCCAGGTGGTCGTAGAGCCGGTAGTGGGTCCCCTCGTTGAAAAGGTGGATGTCCTGCTCGGATATTCGGCTCGTCATTGGCTCACCGCCCCCCCTCCTTCCGGATGCCGTCCACGCGCCGGAGGGCGTCCACCACCTCCGGCTTCGTGGAAAGCTCCTCGAACGTGTAGCGGGCCTTGCGGCGCCAGTTCGGCCGCTCGTCGTGGGTGCCGGGCACGTTCTGCGGCTCGGTCTCCCCCCAGAGGTCCTCCAGGTTGATCAGGACCATCCGCGCCGGGCTCGACGCCAGCCAGTCCAGCCGCCTGCGCAGGACGCCGGCATACTCCCGCTCGCCCCCCCGCTCTTCCGGCGGCAGCGGCGGCAACTCGTCGATCATCTTCTGGCGGATCGCGCCCCGGCGCTCGCGCTCTTCGCGCGCCTGCTGCTCGTCGAAGAACCCGAGGTCCTGCAGATCGGCCACATCCCGCGCCTCCCAGAACGAGCGGAAGGTCGGCATGTCGTGCGTGTTCAGGCTGGCCACCGAGCGGGCCGGAGGCGGCCGCAGCCCCTCGCTGCCCGGCTGCAGCTCGTACTGGACCACGTACATGCCGAGCACGTCGTGGCGGTCCATGGCCTCGCCGATCTCGGGCGGGACCGTGCCCAGGTTCTCCCCCACGATCATGGCCTTATGGCGGTGGGACTCCACCGAGAGCACCGCGAACAGCTCCTCGACCGGATAGCGGACGTAGACGCCGGCCGAGGCCTCCATGCCCCACGGAATCCAGAACAGCCGGTAGAGCTGCATCACGTGGTCGATCCGCAGCAGCCCGGAGTGCCGGAGGTGATGGCGCAGGGACTCGATCAGATAGCTGTAGCCGTGCTCCCGCAGCCGCTCAGGATGGAGCGGAGGGGAGCCCCAGGTCTGTCCCTTGGTGAAAAAGGTGTCCGGCGGTGCCCCGGTCGAGATCCCCTCGGCAAACAGGTCGCGGTAGCGCCAGACGTCGTACGAGTTGCCGTGTACCCCCAGGGGCAGATCGAGATAGAGGCCGGGGCCGCGGCGCCGCGCCTCCTTGGCCATGGCCCCCACCTGCTCGTCCGTGATCCACTGCACCCAGAGGTGGTAACGCCGGTCGTCCTCGTCCCAGTCCGCGGGAGCGAGGGTCCCCTCCCGCAGCCGCTCCGGCCACTGCTGCCAGGGCTCGCCCCGGCGCTCTCCCACGGCCCGGAAGGCCGCGTAGGTCTCCAACTCCGGCCTGGCCTCAGCGAACTCCTCGAAGGCGTCCCTCCGGTCCGGGCTGGGACGGATGAAGAATTCCTTTGCCAGCTCCTCCAGCACCCGGCGCTTGAGGCTCATCTGCCGGGCGTAGTCGACCGTCCAGTCCTTGCGGAGCGACTCCACCTCGCGGCGGAACTCCGGCGACTGCATCAGGCGCTTCGCCTCGGGGCAGTCCTCCAGCTCGGGCACCCGCCGGGGATCGAGATAGATCTCGTTCCAGAACAGCCGGCTGGCCGGCGCGTAGGGGCTGGGCTCGAACGGCTCGTCGAGGAACGAGGACAGCATCGGCAGGGTTCCCACCACGCCGCCGCCCAGGCTCGCGGTCCACTCGGCGAGCGTCTCCAGGTCCGAGAAGTCGCCCATGCCCCAGCTCTCGCGGGTCCGGAGAGCGTAAAGAGGCAGGAACACCCCCCAGAGCGGCTTGCCGTCTCCCCCATCGCCCCCATCGCCAGTATAGACGCGGGTGGGAGCGGAGATCACCAGGGCCTCGCCGGACCGCCCTCCGGACTCCACCCGCAGGTGGTGGTATCCGGTCGGAAGGTTGTCCGGCAGGCTCAGCAGGCGTCCGGACGGGTCGGCCATGGGGAGGGACGACAGCTCCCGGTCCCAGGCAAAGCGCTCTCCCCCCTCCAGGTCGAAGCGGATGGCCAGCTTGCCCGAGTCCGAGCCGAACCGCAGCACCGTTTCGGGTGCGCGGCCGTCCCAGGCCACGAGCACCGGCTCGATCACCCGCCCGGCCAGCTCCTGCTGCCGCTCGCGCAGCGCCTCGGCCGCGTCCTCAATGCGGTCGAAGCCGGCTCCAAGGGCGCTCAGGACCGCGACGAGCGACTCCCGGTCCGCCTCGACGTGCCTGCCGAGCGCGTCGTCGTAGGAGGTCTGGACCCCATAGAGGCGAGCCAACTCCCGGAGGTCGTCCTCTTCGGCCATCACTCCCCCTTCCCCAGGATCTGGCGGATGCCCTGGAGCGGGATCCGGACCCAGCCGGGCCGGTTGTTCAGCTCGTAGGCCAGCTCGTACACCGCCTTCTCGAGCAGATAGACGTCCATCAGCATCGCCAGCTCCTCCCGCGACGCGGGCACGAACGACGAGCCCCAGGCGCGGTCCAGGTAGGCGCGCAGGAACGTGGCCGAGACCCAGCGCTCCCAGTCGAGCGCCCAGCTCTCCAGGGCCGGGAGCGCGACCGGCTGCACCACACCCGCCTCCGCCTCCTCGAACAGCCGGGCATACGCCGCGTACTGGAACGAGCGCATCATGCCGGCCACGTCGCGGAAGGGCGACCGTTTCATCCTGCGCTCCGACAGCGGCCGTGCCGGCTCCCCCTCGAAGTCGAGGATCACGAAGTCCTTGCCCGTGTAGAGCACCTGCCCGAGGTGGTAGTCGCCATGGCAGCGGATGCGGGTGGCCGAGACCTTGCCGCTCAGCAGGGAGCCGAATCGGTCGAGGACGCGGTCCTGCGCCGCGAGGATCTCCTCGGCCTCGGGCCGCGCCGCCTCGGGCAGGTCGCCCAGGCGCTGGCGCAGGACCTGGAAGGTCCGCCCGGTGAGCGTGCGCATCGACTGGTAGAGCGAGCGCTGGTACAGGAGGGAGAACGCCTCGGGTGCGAAGTCGGGCTCGTCGGGCCGCGAGGCCAGGGCGATGTGCATCTCCGCCGTGCGCTGGCCGAGGAGCTCCGCGGACTGGAGATAGATCCCGATCCGCTCCCGCACCTCCGTGGGAGCCTCGCGGGCGGCCAACTCCAGGAGCGGCTCCCGGGGCACGGCGGCGGAGATGTGGTCCCCTCCCAGGCTCATGACCCGCTCGAAGTACCGGCCCAGGATGTCCAGCGTGTAGGTCCAGGCATCCCCCTCGTTGGGGATGAAGGCGTGGAGGATGCCCAGGGTGAGCGGCTCGCGGCCGTTGCGCACCTCCAGCCAGCCGGCGACCGGAGGCGCGTGGCGGAAGGTGGTCCGCTCTGTAAGAAACCGGCCGATCTCCAGGTCCGGATTGATCCCCTCCTCCAGGCGGCGGAAGAGCTTGAGCACGAGCCGGTCCCCGAAGCGCACCGACGTGTTGCTCTGCTCACCTTTCAGGATCGACGGCTCGAGCGCGCTCCCCTCCCCGATCGCTTCGCGCAAAGCGGCCGCCGGATTGCCGGCCAGCTCCAGGCTGGTTCCCTTGAAGCGGCGCCTCCGGGAGACCGCGTCGAGCAGGCCGCGGGCGAAGCCGGTGTCCCAGATGGCGTCGTAGAGGACTCCCGTCCCCCCGGGCGCGGCGGACTGCAGCCGGGCGAGCACCGCCGGCCGCCAATCGCGCAGCACCTGCTCGGCCCTCTCCCCGTGCGCGAAGGCCAGGGGCAGCGCGTAGGTCTCGGGCTCTCCTTCCGTGTATTCGACGGAAATCAGGACCAGCCGGGCGTCCACCTCGCCGGGGACATCTTGCTGGGAAAGCTCCAGGGGGATCGGCTCCCTGATCTTCAGATCGCGGATCGTCCGCGCCTTGCTGCCGAACCAGCGCCGCGTCGGGAGCAGGCCCGCCAGCGCCCTCTCCAGATCCTCCTTGCAGCGCCCCTCCAGGCAGCTCTCCCAGGCGCCCGCAAGGGCCAGCTCCGGGATCTCCGCCTCCGAGCCGAAACCCCTGCGGCGCTGCCGGAGCGGCTCCGGCTCCATCTCCAGCGTGAACCAGTAGAACGAGTGCGGACCCAGCGTCAGCAGGTACGGCAGGTCCCCCACCTTCGGAAACGGATTGTGGCCGAAGAGCTCCACCGGCGTGGCTCCCCGGTATGCCGACAGGTCGAGCTCCACGTGCTGCACGAAGCGCGACAGGTTGGCAACGACCAGCAGGGTCTCCTCCTCGTACCGGCGCAGGAAGGCGAGCACCCGGTGGTTCTGCGGATGGAGGATCTCCAGCGTGCCGCGGCTGAACGCCCGGTGCCGCTTGCGCAGGGCGATGAGCCGGCGCGTCCACCAGAGCAGCGAGTGCGGGTTCCCGTGCTGCAGCTCTACGTTGACCGCCTCGTAGTGGTACTCGGGGTCCGTGATCACCGGCAGGAACAGCTTCTGCGGGTTGGCCCGGGAGAAGCCGGCGTTGCGGTCCGCGCTCCACTGCATGGGGGTGCGGACGCCGTTCCGATCTCCGAGATAGATGTTGTCCCCCATGCCGATCTCGTCCCCGTAGTAGAGGACGGGCGCGCCGGGCAGCGAGAAGAGCAGGCCGTTCATCAGCTCGATGCGCCGCCGGTCATTGCCCAGGAGCGGAGCGAGACGGCGGCGGATGCCGAGGTTGATCCGCGCCCGGGGGTCCGAGGCGTAGACCCGGTACATGTAGTCCCGGTCCTCGTCCGTGACCATCTCCAGGGTCAATTCATCATGATTGCGCAGGAAGATCGCCCATTGGCAGTTGGATGGGATGGGCGGCGTCTGCTGCAGGATGTCCACGATCGGGAACCGGTCCTCCATCCGCAGCGCCATGTAGAGCCGCGGCATGACCGGGAAGTGGAAGGCCATGTGGCACTCGTTGCCCCCCCCGGAATCACTCGGATCGCCGAAGTAGGCGATCGAATCCTCCGGCCACTGGTTGGCCTCCGCGAGCAGCATCCGGTTCGGGTACTTCGCGTCCACGTGGGCGCGCAGCTTCTTCAGGTACTCGTGCGTCCGCGGCAGGTTCTCGCAGTTCGTGCCCTCGGCCTCGAAGAGATAGGGGATGGCGTCCAGGCGCAGGCCGTCCACCCCCATGTCCATCCAGAAGTCCAGGGCCTGGATCACGGCGCGGTGCACCCGCTCGTTCTCGAAGTTGAGGTCCGGCTGGTGCGAGAAGAACCGGTGCCAGTAGTAGGCTTTCGCCACCGGGTCCCAGCTCCAGTTCGAGCTCTCGAAGTCCTTGAAGATGATGCGGGCGTCGGCGTACTTCTCGGGCGAGTCGCTCCAGACGTAGAAGTCGCGCCAGCGGCTCCCGGGCTCGGCGGTGCGGGCGCGCTGAAACCACGGGTGCTGGTCCGAGGTGTGGTTGATGACCAGCTCCGTGATCACCTTCAGCCCGCGGCGGTGGGCTTCGCGCAGGAAGACCTTGAAATCCTTGATCGTGCCGTAGGCCGGGTGGACCTCGGTGTAGTCGGAGATGTCGTAGCCGTCGTCCCGCCAGGGAGAGGGGTAGAACGGAAGCACCCAGATGGCGGTGACGCCGAGGTCCTGGAGATAGTCGAGCTTGCCGGTCAATCCCTTGAAGTCGCCCATGCCGTCGCCTGCGGCGTCGGCGAAGGCGCGGACGTGGACCTCGTAGACGACCGCGTCCTTGTACCAGAGCGGCTCGCGGTCCGTGTCGTCATCCCGGCGACGGTCATCCTCGGCCATCGGGCCTCCCTCAGGCGAAATAATCGAAATCCTTCTCGGAACGCGCCCGCCACCGCACCCGGAACACGTGGGCCGCCTGCTGAGGATCGAGCTGGACGAAGTTGCGCGTTCCCTGCCAGAGATAGCGCGCGCCCGTGAGCAGGTCGTGCACCTGGAAGCTCTGGTCCGGCTCCACGCCGATCGCTTGCAGATCCAGGTCCACCCAGCTCGCGTGCGTGTGGAAGGGGTCCAGGTTCACCACGACCAGGATCACATTCCCGCCGATATCGCCGATACCGCCGTCCTCGCTGGTCTTGCTGTACACCAGGATCTGATCGTTGTCCGAGCCATGGAAGCGGAGCGTGCGGTCGATCTGGAGCGCCGGGTTCTCCCGCCGGATGCGGTTCACCAGGGCGATCAGCTCGCGCAGGCTGTTCGGGTCGTCCAGGTCCCACTCGCGGATCTGGTACTTCTCCGAGTCCAGGTACTCCTCGCTCCCCCGCTCCTTGGCCCGGTTCTCCAGCAGCTCGAACGCCGGACCATAGATGCCGTAGCTCGCGCCCAGCGTGGCCGCCAGGAGGAACCTCTGGGCAAAGGCCGCCCGGCCGCCGTACTGAAGCCGCTCCGTGAGGATGTCCGGCGTGTTTGGCCAGAGGTTCGGGCGGAAGAACTCGCGCACCGGGGTCTGGGTCAGCTCGGTGAAGTACTCCATGAGCTCCAGGCGCGTGTTGCGCCAGGGGAAGTAGTTGTACGACTGGGTGAAGCCGAGCTTGGCCAGCCGGTACATGATCCTGGGCCGGGTGAACGCCTCGGAGAGGAAGATCACCTCAGGGTTCTCCCGCTTCACCTCGCCGATGAGCCACTCCCAGAACGGGAACGGCTTCGTGTGCGGGTTGTCTACCCGGAAGATCCGGATCCCCTCGCGGATCCAGTGGTCGAAGACGCTCTTCAGCTCCTGCCAGAGCGCGCGCCAGTCCCCGGTCTCGAAGTCGAAGGGATAGATGTCCTGGTACTTCTTGGGCGGGTTCTCGGCGTACTGGATCGTGCCGTCCGGCCGCTTGCGGAACCACTCGGGATGATCGCGCACGTAGGGATGGTCCGGCGAGACCTGGAAGGCGACGTCCAGGGCGATCTCGATGCCGAGCTCCCCGGCCCGGGCCACGAAGCGCCGGAAGTCCTCGATCGTACCCAGCTCGGGATGGATCTTCTTGTGCCCGCCCTCCTCTCCACCAATCCCCCAGGGGCTCCCTAGGTCGTCCGGCTCGGACTGGGGGTTGTTGTTCTTCCCCTTGCGGAACGTCTTCCCAATGGGATGGATCGGGGGGAGATAGACGACGTCGAAGCCCATCTCCGCGGCATAGGCGAGGCGTCGCTCCGCATCGCGGAACGTGCCATGGCGGCCGTCCCTGCCCGTGGAGCGCGGGAAGAGCTCGTACCAGGAGGAGAACCGGGCGCGCTCGCGGTCCACCACGATCCCCAGCTCCTTGCCGTAGACCGCGGCCTGCCGCCGGTCGGCGTAGCGGTCCATGAGCTCGGCCAGCTCGTCCTCCATGGCCAGGGAGGTGCGGCCCGCAAGGTCCTCCCCTTCGGAAACGTCCGCCGCCAGATCCTCGAGCACCCGGGCGTCGGACTTCTTCCTCGCCTCCCGGGCCCGCTCGGCCGCCTGGCGGATCAGCTCGGCGCCGATGAGGAGGTCGACCGACACGTCCTGCTCCGCGTCGACGCGCTTCCTGAGATCGCGGCGCCAGGTCTTGAAGCGGTCCACCCAGCCGCTGACGGTGTACAGCCACCGACCCATCTGGGGCACCGTGAATTCCGCCCGCCACCGGTCGTTGCCCAGGGGCTCCATGGGGACCTCGGTCCACTTCGCCGCTGCCCGGGACCCCGCCTTCGGGGCAGGCCGGTGCAGCAGAAGGCACGAGATCGCGTCGTGGCCGTCCGTGAACACGTCGGCCTCGACGACCACCTTCTCACCGACCGTCCTTTTGATGGGGAACCGCCCGCAGTCGATCTCCGGCTCGACCCCTTCGATGATGACCCGCGCCCTGCCCGTCTCGTCCTTCATCCGCGTCCCCCTGACGTTGCAGGTCGCCTGCCAGCCAGCCGCCGGCCGCGTCCTGCCCGGTGGAGGTTTACCAGACTCGGGCGGGGGATGCTAGTGCCGGGCCCTCACCCCCGTCCCCTCTCCCGGCCGCACGCCCGGACCCCCGGGAGAGGTGGGCGTGACTGCGCCAGCCTCTTCTCCAACAGTGGCTCCGGCCTCTGAGCCCCTACCTTCCTGACATATGTCCGACCGGTACAATGTGCCGATTGGGGATACCTCAGGGAGGAGACTGACATGGGAATTCGTAACGCAGGCCTGGAGGAACTGGCGCGGCTGGAGAGCAA
>Ga0190265_10001057_pt1 | contig 17920 bp, 13 predicted proteins | sample Popmic124T_FD_133135 | JGI IMG/M metagenome (GOLD analysis project Ga0190265, IMG submission 133135) | Populus adjacent soil microbial communities from riparian zone of Indian Creek, Utah, USA - 124 T | ecosystem: Environmental > Terrestrial > Soil > Riparian zone | place: USA: Utah | collected...
GAGCCAGTACTTGAACATGGCGCGGAAGGCCTTGACCGCGTCCTTCCAGCCGATCTTCTTGCCCTCGCGGTAGGTGCGGCCGAGATAGCTGATCGGCACCTCGAAGATCCGGCACTCGCGCTTGGCGATCTTGGCGGTGATCTCGGGCTCCATGGCGAAGTCGTTGGAGCGGATCGGGATCGACTTGAGCAGCGGCGCCCGGAACATCTTGTAGCAGGTCTCCATGTCCGTCAGGCTCAGGTCGGTGAACCAGTTGCTCATGGCGGTGAGCGCCTTGTTGCCGAGGGAGTGACGGTGGTTGAGCACCCGCCGCCGGTCGCTGGGCAGATAGCGCGAGCCGTAGACCACGTCCGCGCCGTCCTCCAGGAACGGGCGCACCAGGCGGCCGTAGTCGTTGGGGTCGTACTCCAGGTCGGCGTCCTGGAAGAGGATCAGGTCGCCGGTGGCTTCGGCGATCCCCTTGCGGATCGCGGCGCCCTTGCCCTGGTTGTGCTGCTCGAACAGGCGCAGACGGTCCGGGTGCTCGGCGGCGAGCTGGCGCAGCACCTCGGTGGTGCCATCCTTGGAGCCGTCGTTGACGACGACCAGCTCCAGCTCGCGAATGCCGGGCACCTGCACCGCGAGCACCCGCTCCACCAACTCGCGCACCAGGAAGCGCTCGTTGTAAACGGGGATGACGACACTCAGCTTGAGCGCAGTGAGTGCGGGCAGGGATGTCTCGGTATTCGCTTTCATGCCGCTTTCATGGCGTTATTGGGCGCGGATCGTAGCACAACGGTGATACCGTCCTTTCCGCCCATGCACGCCGCTCCCCTACCGCTCCAGGGAGACCCTTCGCGGGTCCCTCCCGACCGACCGCTCGGACCCGTGGACGTGATCGTGCCGGCCGCGGGGGCTCCCGAAGCGTTCGCCCGCTGCCTGGAGACCGTGCTCGCCCACACCGACTTTGAGCGGGACAGGTTGATCGTCGTGCTCGACGGTCCCCAGCCCCCGGAAATGCCGCGGCTGCCGGAAAGAGCGCTGGTCCTGGAGAATCCCGAGCGGCAGGGATTCGTGGTCAGCGTCAACCGCGGCATGTCGGTTTCGGATCGCGACGTCATCCTGCTCAACAGCGACACGCAGGTGACGGCGGGCTGGGTCGGCAAGCTTCAGAAAGCCGCGTACTCGGCTCCGGAAATCGGGACGGTCACCCCGTTCTCGAACAGCGCCACGATCTGCTCCCTCCCCCGCTTCCTGGAGACCAACGCCCTCCCCACGGGTTGGGACGTGGACCGTTTCGGCCGGCTGGTGGAGGAACGCTCGCTGCGCGCCTACCCGCGGCTGCCCACCGGCGTGGGCGTCTGCCTCTACATCAAGAGGAAGGTGCTCGAGGGGATCGGCCTCCTCGACGCCCAGAGCTTCGGCGAGGGGTACGGCGAGGAGAGCGAGCTCTGCATGCGGGCGCTCAAGGCCGGCTACTCCCACGTGCTCGACGATGCCACCTTCATCTTTCATGAAGGCCAGCGCAGCTTCGGGGCGCGGCGGGGTTCGCGGGTCAAGTCGGCTCACCGGGCGATGCAGCGCCTCCATCCCGAATACCTGGCGACCGTGGCGAAGTTCATCCGCGAGGACCCGATCCGCCCGTTGCGCGAGCGGGTGGTATCCTCGATTCTCTCCCCGCGGAGCGCCACTCGCCGCCCCGAGCGGATTCTGCACCTGGTCCACGGCTGGCCGCCCTGGAACTCGGCCGGCACGGAGCTCTACGCCGCCGGGCTCGTGCGGCGGCAGGCCGTGTACCGCGAGGTTTCAGTCTATGCGCGCATCGCCGATCCCGAGCGGGCCAAGGGGGATGCGGTCGAGCTGTTCGACAACGGCGCCCGCGTGCGGCTGATCGTCAACAACTTCAAGCAGCGCGACCCGCTGTCGCGCAACGCCCTGCGCGACCGTGGGATGGAAGCCGACTTCGCGCGCCTGCTCGACGAGGTTCGTCCCCAGCTCCTGCACATCCACCATCTGGCGGGCCATGTGGCCTCGCTGGCCACGGTCGCTGCGCGCCGGGGGATTCCGATCCTCTTCCAGCTCCAGGACTGGTGGCAGGCCTGCGCCCGGGTCAACCTCCTGGATGCCTGGGGCCACCTGTGCAGCGGGCCGGGCCTCGCCAAGTGCGCAGCCTGCCGTCCGTCAACCCGCTTCCCTCTCCTGAACCGGGCGCTCTACGCCTACCGCTTTGCTTTGATGCACAAGGCGCTGAGGAGCGCAGACGCGTTCGTCATGGGCTCCCGCTTCATCCACCAAAGCTACCTGGACCTGGGCTACCTGAGGCCTGAGGATCGGGCGTTCGTGATCCCCTACGGCGTAGAGCTGGCGCCGCGGCTGCCACGCGAACGAGGGAAACCGCTCCGCTTCGGAGCCATCGGCTCCTCCCTGCCGCACAAGGGGATGCACGTGGCAAAGGCCGCCTTTGCCGGGATTGACCAAGCGACGCTGACGGTCTGGGGCGATCCGCCGTTCGAGGAGGAGCACAAGCCCGCGATCTTCGCGGAGATGGATGTGCTGATCGTACCCTCGCTCGGGCTCGAATCCTTCGGCCTCGTCGCCCGCGAGGCCATGCACCACGGCGTGCCGGTGCTGGCGAGCGACCGCGGCGCCCTGCCCGAAATGGAATACGGGGCTCTCTTCGATCCCGACGACCCGGCGTCGCTCCGCGGCTGGATCGAGCGCCTGATCGCGGAGCCGGAGATCGTGGACCGCTGGGCCGCCGCCCTGCCGCGGATCAAGGGAATGGACGACCACGCGGAGGAGATCGAGGCGGTCTACGAGCAGGTGCTGCGGTGAGGGTCGCCTGGCGGGTGCTGCGGACGGAGGGGTTGCTGGCCGTCCGCGACCGGGCGCTGGACCGGCTCGCCGAAGCGCGCCGGCGGCGGTCGTTCTCCCCGGCCCCTCCAGGCTGGCGGCCCGAGCCTCCGGTGCCCGTGCTCACCCTCTCCTCGACGCCTCCGGCCCCCTGGCTGGGCGGAGTGCAATCGCATCTCCTCCGCAGCTTGAAAGCCGCTCCCGCCGGTTCCGCGCTCCTCTATCCCCAGAGGTACGGCTGGAGGCTGGAGGTCGCCGGCAAGGCGTTGGCCTTCCCCGGAGCCCCTCCCTCGTCCGTCACTCTGGAGGACGCGGCCTTCGAGGAGGCGGTCCGGTCGGCGGTCGGGGTACTGGGTGCCAGGGCCGTCCACGTCGAGGGACTGGCGGACCTGCCGCCCGGCTCTCTCCTCCGTCTCCGGCGCGAGGGCCTGGACGTGAGTATCGCGCTGCACGACTTCGCGGCGTACTGCCCGCGCCCTCACCTCCTGGAGCACCCGCAGCTCCGCTTCTGCTGGTACTCGCGGGACCTCGCCCGGTGCGGGCACTGCCTGCGCCAGGACTGGCCGGTCGAGAACGCCTTCCAGGCAGAGCGTAGGGCGGTGTCGGCCGAGTTGCTGGCGAGCGCCTCGGCCCTGGTCTTCCCGTCGGAATTCCTCCGGCAGACCTACGCGGAGCTCTTCCCGGGGCTCTCTCCGGAGCGGCAGCGGATCGTAGCGCCGACGGGCGGGATCGCTCCCCTGCCACCCCGGAGCTCAGGGCCGGTCCGCCACGTCGCCCTGGTTGGAGGGGTCAAGGCACATAAGGGCGCCCTGGTCTTCGAGGAGGTGGTGCGGCGGAGGGCTGGAGAAGAGCTGCGATGGACCACCTACGGTGGGGGGGACCCCAAGCTGCTGCAGCGGCTGGGCCGGCTGCCGCGGGTCCGCATCCGCGGCTATTACAGGAGCGGCACCTTCGCCCGACTCCTGCGCCGCGACGCAGTCGACCTGGCGCTCCTCCTCTCCATCGTTCCCGAGTCATACAGTCTCAGCCTCGACGAATGCGCCGCGGCCGGCGTGCCGGTCGTGGCCTTCGACCTGGGGGCGGTAGGAGAGCGGTTGCCGCTCCTGGGGGCGGGCCGGCTGGTCCCCCTGGAGGAGGGGGCGGAAGGGATTGCCGCGGCGATCCTGGAGATCTCGCGGGGCATCGAAGAAAATGGGAGGATAGGAACGTGAGCCCGTCTCCACTTCCGATCAGCGCTCGCGATGTCCGCATCGCACTCCTCACGGCATTCGTGGCTCTGCTGGTCTACAACGCGAATCTCCGCCTGATCGCGTCAGGCGACTCCTACCCGGCCCGCTTCATCCCGTTCGCACTCTGGAAGCACGGCACCGTCTACCTCGACGAGATCCGCGAGGCGGCGACCCAACGGCACCGGATCCCCTACTGGCTCATGAACGCTCCCAACGGGCGCTCCGCCTCGGTGTACCCGGTGGTGACCCCGATCCTGGTGACCCCCCTCTACGGCCCGGCAGTCCTGTACCTGGAGAAGGCGGGGTGGAGCTACGAGAACCTGAGCCGGGTCGGCGCCGTCATGGAAAAATTCGCGGGCTCGTGCGTCGCCAGCTCGGCGGTCTTCCTGATGTTCCTCGTGCTCCGCCGCCGTCTGGACAGGCGCGATGCCCTGCTCCTGACGGGCGCCTTCGCCTTTGGCACCACCACCTGGGCAGTCAGCAGCCAGGCTCTCTGGCAGCACGGCCCCGCCGAACTGCTGCTCCTCGCGGCGCTCTGGTTCATCACCGGAGAATCCTCGCGGGCCAACACGTTGGCGGCCGGCTTCGCCACGGGGCTTCTGGTCGCCAATCGCGCTCCTGACGTGCTGCTCGCGGTCGCCCTCTCCCTCTACGCGCTCTACTGGGCGCGCGGACGAGCTGTTTTCTTCGCACTGGCGGCGGCGCTGCCTCTCGCCCTGGTGGTCACCTACAACCTGATCACCTTCAGCCATCTCGGCGGCGGCTATGGGGCGGCAGGGGTCACCTCGCCCAGCTTCTTCGCCAAGCCCATCCTGCCGGGCGTCGCTGGCCTCCTGGTCAGCCCCGGCCTGGGACTGTTCGTCTTCTGCCCGTTCCTTCTCTTCCTGCCGTTCCTTTTCCATCGCAGCCTGCGCGACCGGAAATACCGGCTCCTGACGGTCCTTCTCGCCGGCGCCGTGATCTCCCTGATCCTCCTCTATGCTCCGACAGACTGGCGTGGGGGATATGCGTACGGACCCCGGTACCTCACTGATGCGGTGCCGGCGCTGATCTGGATGCTGGCCCCCGTGTTGGCCTCTCTGGGCACGGTGGCGCGGACCACCTTCCTCGCCTGCTGCCTGTTCGCCGCGGGGGTGCAGTACATCGGCGCGTTCCACTTCACAGGCAAGGCTTTTCTTACCTACTACGCGCCTCCGGCAGGGCCTGATGAGATGCGCAACGTCTGGGTGCCTGCCAATGCGGGCTTCCTCCTCGAGGGTAGCAACCCGCGGCAGCCCAGAGACGTCTGGCACACCCTACGTAGCCTCGCGCACCCAGTCCCGTCTGCGCGCCCTCTCCCGCCGGTCCCGCCACCGCCGCTCGTCAGCCGGCAGGCCGCCGGGCCGCCGCGCCCATCGCATCCTAGCGATTTCTACACGGTGCCCCCCTGCATCCTTGTGGACACCCGCAAGGAGAACCCGCTGATGAGGGACGGACCGCCACGGGCGCTCAACCTCGCCGGTGCCCGCTGCTCCATCCCGGCCACTGCTACCGCGATCGTGGTCAAGGTCGCCGTACCCGAACGAAATGAAGGGGGAACCATCCTGCTGTGTCCGGACGGGGTCGACCAGGGCTGCTTGGCGGTGAGCTTCGGCCGGGAACCCCAGACCGTCGAGGTCATCCTGCCGCTGGCCGCCGACGGCAGCGGGACGGTCATGGTGAAGACCAACGCCCGCAGTGTGCACCTCATGTTGGAGGTCGGCGGCTACTTTGCGACCGATTGAAGTTGGACGAGAGCCTCCATATACTTCCGGCCTCAATGAGTGAAAGCGTGAATCAAGAGCCCGCCCGGAGCGAAAAAATCTGCGTCGTCATGCCGGCTTACTTTGCCGAGAAGACACTCGAGCAAACGTATCGTGACCTGCCGCTCGACTGGGTCGACGACGTCATCCTGGTCGACGACGCGAGCCGGGACCGGACGGTCGAGATCGCTCGCTCGCTGGGCCTCCACACGCTGGTTCATCCGCGCAACCGGGGCTATGGCGGCAATCAGAAGACCTGCTACCGCGAGGCCCTGGCCCGCGGCGCGGACATCGTGGTCATGGTCCACCCGGATCACCAGTACGACCCTTCCTACGTCCCCGAGCTGGTCCAGCCGCTGCTCGCCGACAGATGCGATGCCGTCTTCGGCAGCCGGATGCTGGGCGGCCGCCCCATCGAGGGCGGGATGCCCAAGTGGAAGTACTTCGCGAACCTCTTTCTGACCGCGCTGGCCAACGCCACGTTCTACGTGTTCCTGTCCGAGTATCATTCCGGGCTCCGCGCCTACAGCCGCCGGTACCTGGAGACGGTCGACCTAGAGGCCAACTCCGACGATTTCGTGTTCGACACCGAGATCATCGCGCAGGGAGTCTGGAAGGGCATGCGGATCCGCGAGATCCCGATCGCCACCCGCTACTTCGACGAAGCCTCGCAGATCGGATTCAGGCGCAGCGTCCGCTACGGCTTCTCGATCCTCCGGGTGCTGCTCAGCTACAAGCTCCACAAGAAGGGGATCTGGCATTCCCGCCTTTTCCGCTGAGCGCTACGTCCTCAAGGATTTCCGGGGCTCGAGCCACCGCCTCCTGGCAGCCTGGGTATGGGAGCTGCCGCCAGGTACCCGCATCCTGGAGCTCGGCCCCGGCCCCGGTCACGTTGCCCTGCTGGTCCAGCGCGCCGATCTCCACTGGCTGGGCCTCGAAGGCTCCCTCGACTGCCTGCGCGACCTGCAACGAGTCTTCTCCGGCGGCGCGATCGTGGACCTCGAGTCGCTCGGCCGGCTGCCGCGCGGCTGCGGCGCCGTGATCGCCGGCGACACGCTGGAGCACCTGAACGACCCGCAGCGCATGCTGCGGATGATCCACGAGACGCTGCCATCCGGAGGACTGCTCTTCCTCTCCGTTCCCAACGTGGCCAATCTGTACGTGCGCCTCAGCCTGCTCTTCGGTCGCTTCCCCTATGCCGACCGGGGCATTCTGGACCGTACCCATCGCTACTTCTTCACTTTCCGATCCCTGCGCGAGATGGTGGAGAGCGCCGGCTTCCTCTTTGAATGCCGGGCGGTGTCGACGATTCCCTTGCCGCTCGCTTGGCCCCGCCTGCCGAAGCCGCTCCTTGCGGCGCTGTCCCTGGCTTTGTCCGCTGCGACGCACCTCTTTCCGACCCTGCTCGGCTACCAGCTTCTCCTGCGGGTGCGGCGTCCCTGATGCGCGACTTTTTCGGAGGCTGTGCATGACCGACCTGAGCCCCGGCGCGATCCAGCGGATCGTCGAATCAGTCCACCACTGGCATCACACGATTCATTTTCCCCACGGCATCGTTTCACCCGGAGCCTACGACCCCCGTCAGCTCTTCGACAGCCTTGCGCTGTCGGACCTCCGTGGAAAGCGGGTCCTGGACGTGGGGACCCGTGACGGTTTCTTCGCCTTTGCCTGCGAGAAGCTCGGCGCGGAGGTCGTCGCCATCGACCATACCGATCCGGCCAATACCGGTTTTCTGGCCGCCCGAAGGATCCTCGGATCATCGGTGGAGTATGTCCAGGCGAACGTTTACACGCTCGATCCGGAGAAGCTCGGTTCTTTCGACGTCATTCTCTTCCTGGGCGTGCTCTATCACCTGCGTCATCCCCTGCTCGCCCTGGACCGTCTGCGTGCCCTCTCGCGCGGTCTCCTCTATGTCGAGTCCCTGGTCTGCGACCAGAGCATCTTCACGGGCCTCCAGCAGACTCGAGCCCTGGCGAAGATCGCTCCCGCCCTCGTCGACATCCCGATCGCCCAGTTCCTGCCTTTCGGCCGCTTCCATCCCGATTGGACAAACAAGTGGTCTCCCAACGTCGCATGCTTCAGAGCCCTGGTGGAGGACTCTCTCTTCACGGTCGAGGATGTCCAACAGTGGGGCGACCGCGCCTTGATCCGCGCCGTCGCGCATGACAGCCCCGAGTTGCTTCGCCGAGCCGAGCTCGACCGGGGTCTGGAACCGCGCTGAGCTCTCCGCCGCCGCGGAGTGGCTACGTGAAAGCATGATCTGACCGCGTTATAAGATACAGGGCTTGAGCACGAAGACACCGCCCGTAGCCTGTTCGATCGTAGCGAACAACTACCTGGCCTACGCCCGGGTGTTCAGCCGTTCCTTCCTTGCGCAGCACCCGGACGGGAAGGTCTATGTGCTCATCGTGGACCGCCCGCATCCAGGGCTGCGCTACGACGACGAGCCATTCGAGACCGTCTTCGCCGAGGACCTCGGCATCCCGAGCTTCCCGCACTACGCGTTCCGCTACTCGATCCTGGAGCTCAACACCGCTGTCAAGCCGTGGTTCCTCCTCCATCTCCACCGCAAACTTGGGTGCGACCGCCTCTGCTACTTCGATCCAGACATCCAGGTGCTCGGCGACCTGTCGCCGATCTACGACCGGCTCGGCGAGGCCGACGCGATTCTGACGCCGCACATCACCACGCCGATCGAGGACAACCTGATACCGGGCGAGCGGGATTTCCTGCTGTCGGGGACCTACAACCTGGGGTTCCTCGGGATCGCGTGCAACGAGCGCACTCTGCCGTTCCTCGACTGGTGGCACCGGCGGCTGTACCGGGAGTGCCTGCACGCGGTGGAGCGCGGGCTGTTTGTGGACCAGCGCTGGATGGACTTCGCGCCCTCTTTCCTCGCCCGCGCCGAAGTCTGGCGCGATCCCGGCTGCAACGTCGCGTACTGGAACCTGATGCACCGCACCCTCGGGCGCCGCGACGGACGCTGGTGGGTCGACGACGCGCCGCTCCGCTTCTTCCATTTTAGCGGCTACATGCTTGACCGGCAGGAGCTGATCTCGAAGTACCAGAACCGCTTCTCCCTTGGCCAGCGGCCGGACCTGCAGCCGCTCTTCCGGGAGTACGGGGAGCGTCTGACCGCCGAAGGGCACCCGGAGCTGCAAGCGATCCCTTACGGGTTCGGCTGCTTCGACGACGGTACCCCGGTGCCGGGAATGGCGCGGCGGGTGCTACAGACCCTCGACCCCGAAGGGAGGCGCTGGCCCGAGCCTTTCTCCACTTCCGGACCGGACAGCTTCCTGCGCTGGCTCCAGAGTTCTGACGATCGCCGTGCCGCGATCCACCTGCCGCGGATCGCGCTCGTGGTCTGGGAGCAGCGATCCGACCTGCAGCCGATCTTTCCCTCTCCCGAGCGCAAGAACCGGCTCGGCTTCGCCGAGTGGTTCGTCTCCCATGCCGCCGAACATCAGATCGGAGCGGCGTTTACCCGCCCGGTCGAGGAATCGCTCCGCCGCCTCCATCGGGAACCGGGGGAGCGATCCAGGGAGGTTCATGACGAGGTCTGGCACGAGCTCTCCCGCGGCGTGGCCCTGGCAAACAGGTCCTTCACGTCGGAAGACATCTCTACTCTCGCCGCGGAAGCGGGGCCCGAGCCGGCACGCCGCCCGCGGATACCCCGCATCGCGCTCATGCTTCACCGCCAGCGGGCCGATCTCCAAAGCTCCTATTCCGATCCCTTCGGTGAGCACCGCAAGGCTTTCGCCCTGTGGTTCGCGACCTTTGGGCGGATGGAGTACGACCTGCCGGCAGGGTTGGTGCGGCCGGTGCTCCGGACCCTCTCACCCCGGGCGGCCCTCTGGGCGATGCTCTGGTGGCAACGGCAGCGTTGGCGCCGCCGCCCCGGTCCAAAGGAGCCCGATCTCCTCTCCAGCCCGTCTCATGAATCCGCAGCCGCACCGGACGGAGCGGCTGCCGCGCCGGTCCCGTCCCTCGAGCCTCATGGCCTGAACGTCATCGGCTGGGCCGCCGCCCCCACCGGGGTGGGCGAGGCCTGCCGTAGCACTCTCCGGGCCCTGGAAGAGGCGAATGTGCCACACGCCCTCTGGAGCCTGGGAGCGAGCGCCAGCGACGACTTCCGGTCCGGCACGGCTGGTGGTATGGGCGGTCAGGGGTTGCCCTACGAGGTCAGTCTCTATCACGTGAACGCCGACATGATGGAAGCTGTGACCCGGCAGCTCCCTCTTCCGGCGTCGGCCGGACGCCACCGGATCGGATACTGGTTCTGGGAGCTCTCCCACTTTCCTCTCGTCTTTGCCAACGCTTTCCGCCACGTCGACCAGATCTGGGCGCCGAGCCGGTTCTGTCTGGAGTCCTTCCGCGCCCTCTCTCCTGTGGAAGTGCGCTGGGTGCCACCCTCGGTCATCCCTCCGGAGGGGCCACCCGCCGACAGGAACGCTCTCGGCGTGCCTCTAGAGAGCTTCCTCTTCCTGTTCGCTTTCGATGCTCTGAGCATCCCGGAGCGGAAGAACCCGTTCGGCCTGCTCAAGGCGTTCGCGCGGTTGGTCCAGGACAGCCCGCGTCCAGTCCATCTCTTGCTCAAGGTCAACCATCTAGATGCGGACGCGAGTCTCGGCAAGATGCTCGGGAAGATGGCCGGGAACCTGCCGGTAACCCTGGTCACACAACCGATGAACCGGAACGAGATGAGCTCCCTGACCGCCTGCTGCGACGCGTACGTCTCTCTTCACCGTTCCGAAGGTCTCGGCCTCCCTCTGATCGAGTCGATGTACCTGGGCAAGCCCGTCATCGCGACCGGCTACGGAGGAGTCATGGACTTCCTGGACGAGACGACCGGGTGGGTGGTGCGCCATCATCTGACTGCCCTGGAGGAGCCGCAGGGCCCTTATCCCGCCGGAGCCGTCTGGGCCCAGCCCGACGTCGAGCATGCCGCGTCGCTGATGCTGGAGGTGGCATCCTCTCCAGCCAAGGCCATTGCGGTCAGGACGGAACCTGCGCGCACCCGCGTGCGCGAGATCTACCGCCCCGAGATCGCAGGCGAGCGCTTCCGGCTAGAGATCGAGCGGATTGCCGGCTCGAAGACCAGCCCGCTCAACTGAAAAGCCGGTCGCGCCACATGGCCTTATTTTGGGCTTGTGCGAGGAGACGAAACTTGGGGGAAGGAGGTGAGGCCCTCCCCCGGTTTACAGGCACGGACTCAAGGGACTGTAGCGAAGTACCCAGTTACATCCAGAATGACATGCCCCTGACCCGAAGCTCCGAACGGCTCTGCGATGTATGAGAACACCGAGAGATCCGGGGTCGCCACAGCCAGAGGAACAATCGCTCCGTTGGCGAGAGCCGTTTCTCCGCCGACGTAGTTGAGAGTCGACACTTTGGGGCGCGTGATCCCTGCGGGGAAGAGAGTGAGATAACCTTGCCCCGTCGGGGCGATGATCGTCACGTTTAGGGCTACCGCCTTGGCTCCGGCAGGAACTCCGCACTTCCCCTGGACGGTAAAGTTGCGAGTTGCCAGATGGACGAGAGCCGGCGCGTCCGCTGGTTGGCGCGTATCGTAAAGTCGGCAAGGTGTCAGGGCAAAAAAGCGGAATGGACCATCGGCGCTCGCCGGCAGGGCCAGAGCCAGGGTCATCAACGTCAACCAGAAAGCTTTGCGGTTCAAGGCTAAATCCTCCTCAGTTTCCTATTCTGCTCTTGTCAAGCATACCCTCCCTGCCAGGAGGTGTCAACCATGCCAAATCCCGCTCTGATACGCTTCACCCATGAAGCTGGTCATCCAGATCCCTTGCTACAACGAGGAGCAGTCGCTCCCCCTGACGCTGAGCGAGATCCCGCGCGAGATCCCAGGGCTGGACACAGTCGAGATCCTCGTAATCGACGACGGCAGCACGGACCAGACCTCCCGGGTCGCCACCGAGGCAGGCGCCCACCACGTCATCCGTCACGTCCGCAACCAGGGGCTGGCCAAGGCTTTCCGCACCGGGCTGGACGCCTGCCTGGGACTGGGTGCCGACATCATCGTAAATACCGACGCCGATAACCAGTACGCCGGAAGCGCGATTCCCGAGCTGATCCGGCCGATCCTCGAGGGCAGAGCGGACATTGTCGTAGGAGACCGCCAGACCGACCAGGTCTCCCACTTCTCGAGCAGCAGGAAGCGGCTGCAGAAGGTGGGCAGCTTCGTCGTTCGCCTGCTCTCGGGCCTGGAGGTCCCAGACGCAGTGAGCGGCTTCCGCGCGCTGTCTCGCGCCGCCGCCCTCCAGCTCAACATCGTCTCCTCTTTCAGCTACACCATCGAGATGCTGATCCAGGCGGGCAAGAAGCGGATCGCGGTGGCCTGGGTTCTTGTGCCGGTCAACCCGAAGACGCGAGAGTCGCGTCTCTTCCGAAGCCTGTCGTATTTTCTGCTCCAATCCCTCGCCACCATGGTGCGCACCTATACGATGTACAAGCCGCTCCGGGTGTTCACCTTTCTCGGAGGCGCCCTTGTGGTGATCGGCGCGCTGCCGGTGGCACGCTTTCTTTTCTTTTATCTCCAAGGGCAGGGAGGCGGGCATGTCCAGTCGCTGGTCCTGGGGGGCGTCCTGCTGGTCTTCGGTTTCGTCTCACTGCTCGTCGGCGTCGTCGCCGACCTGATCGCCTTCAACCGGACGCTGATCGAAATCCTCTTGGAGAAGGTACGGCGGCTCGAAGCGGTGCAGGGAGCCGGAGAGCGCCTCCCGGATCGCGAAGAGTGATGGAACGGCATCCGGTCTATGGCCTCAGTGCCGCCGAAAGAGGCTGGGTCCCCGCTCTGCGCTATGCCTTGCGGCGGCAGCGGGTGCTGCGCTTGGTGACGGAGCTCCCGCACGGGCGTGTCCTGGAAGTCGGCTGCGGCGCCGGCGCATTGCTCGCAGACCTGGCGGGGCTCGGCTTTGCGTGCGAGGCGCTGGAGACCTCGGAGACTGCCTGCGAGCTGGCGGTCTACCTGAACCAGGACCGGCCCGATGTGCGCATCCACCGGGAGCCTCGGGAGGACTGGGCAGAGCGCTTCGATATGCTGCTCGCCCTCGAGGTGCTGGAGCATATCGAGGACGACGCATCGGCGCTGCGGCTGTGGCGGAGCTGGATCCGTCCTGACGGCCGGCTGCTGCTGTCGGTCCCGGCGCGAAAGGCGCTCTGGAGTGCCAGCGATGTCTGGGTAGGGCACTTCCGCCGGTACGGACGAGACGGGCTTCTGCGTCTGCTCGCCAACGCCGGGTTCGTCGTGGAGCACGACGAGTGTTACGGCTACCCGTTGAGCAATTTCACGGAGTGGGCGCGCCGCCGGCTCCACGGCAGGAGCCTCCGCGTCGCGAGCCGGGCGGGAAGGACAGTGGACTTGGCGGTGAACACGGCGCGCAGCGGCACGCAGCGGAATATCGAGACCCGACTTTATCCACTCCAGGCGAGCTGGCCCGGCGTCAAGCTGTTCCAGGCCTGCTGCTGGCTTCAGGACCGCTTCCTGGAGCGCGAGCTCGGCACCGGCTATCTCGTCATGGCGCGACGGCCGCGATGAGAATGAAGCGAGCGCTCCACCTGCTTGGCGTGGTCCTTGTCATCGTGAGCCTCGCCTATCTGGTCCACTTCGCAGTTCGGCATGCGGATAGCCTCCCCGATGTCCACTGGGACAACCGGGCGGTGGCCGGCCTGGGATCGGCCGTGGCCCTCTATGGGCTCGCCCTGCTCTCCTCGGCCTCCGCCTGGCACCTCCTGCTCCTCTCGGCCGGAGAACGGCCGCGGTTCAGGTCCACGGCGGCGATCTTCCTGCTGTCCCAGATCGGCAAGTACTTCCCTGGCAACTTCGCCCATTACGTCGGCCGGGTCGCGCTGGCGAAAGAGCAAGGGCTTGGCGCGCGTCCGGTTCTTTTCACGCTGGCTTTCGAGGCGACCGGCGCCATCCTGGCCGGAATCGCGGTGGCGGCGGAGCTCCCCGGCGGCGAGGACATGAGGGGACAGGTCGGCCCACTCCAGCCCGCGGCCGCCCTGCTGGTGGTAGCCGTGGTCGTCCTGGCTTCCCGTCTGGTGGATTCCCCGCGTTTCGAGGCGTGGTCCCGCTTCCCATCCCCAACTCTGCAGCCCCCCCGCAATCAGCGGGGGCTCCTCTGGCTGGCGTGCGTAGGGCTCTACTCGTTCAACTTCTTCATTTTCGCTGCCTGTGCAGCCCTGCTCGCCCGCACTCTCCTGGGAGCTTCCGCAGCCCCTTTGCCGGCCCTCGCCGCCCTCATGGCCGCGGCCTGGGTCGCGGGGTTCGTGACCCCTGGAGCCCCCGCCGGCCTGGGGGTGCGCGAAGCGATCCTCGTAGCGGGGCTGCGCCCTCTGTATGGCCCGGGAGTGGCTCTGAGCCTGCCCCTTTTCTTCCGGCTGGTCACCACGCTGGCGGACGCGCTCGCGTTCGGCGTGGGGCTTCTGCTGCGCCGGAGCGCCTCCAGACCGGGGGAGACCTGATGCCGACTAGCCTGGTGACCGGCGGCGCCGGCTTCATCGGCTCCCATGTGGCGGACAATCTCCTCGCGCAGGGGCATTCCGTCGTGGCGCTCGACGACTTGAGCGGCGGCTTCCACGAGAACGTCCCGGCCGGCGCCCTGTTCGTGCAGGGATCGATCAACGATGACGCTTTTCTCTCGCGCCTCTTCTCCGGGCATCGGTTCGACTACGTCTTCCACCTCGCGGCTTACGCGGCCGAGGGGCTCTCGCACTTCATCCGGCGCTACAACTACGAAAACAACCTGATCGGGTCGGTGAACCTGATCAACCTGGCAATCCTGCACAGGGTGAAGCGCTTGGTCTTCTCCTCCAGCATCGCCGTGTACGGCCGCAACCAGCTCCCCATGGCCGAGGAGACGGAGCCCCGCCCGGAAGACCCCTACGGCATCGCCAAGTACGCGGTGGAGCTCGACCTGAGGGCGGCTCACGAGCTGTTCGGCCTCGACTACATCATCTTCCGGCCGCACAACGTCTACGGCGAGCGGCAGAACCTGGGCGACCGCTACCGCAACGTCCTCGGCATCTTCATGAATCAGATCCTGCGCGGCGAGCCGCTGACGATCTTCGGCGACGGCACGCAGACGCGCGCCTTCACCCACATCGCGGACGTGGCCCCGGTCATTGCCCGCTCGGTCGAGGTGGAGGGCGCCCGCAACCAGGTCTTCAACGTCGGCTCCGATCAGCCCTGCTCGATCAACGAGCTGGCCACAATGGTCGCGCGGGCGCTCGGCGCCGAGCCGCGGATCGACCGTCAGCCCGCCCGCAACGAGGTGCAGCACGCCTGGGCGGACCACGAGAAGGCACGCCGAATCCTCAGTGCCGGCCCTGGCATCCCGCTCGAGGAGGGGGTGTGCCGCATGGCCGCCTGGGCTCGCGCCGCCGGGCCGCGCGAGCCCTCCCGCTTCAGAGCCCTGGAGATCGACCGCGGCCTGCCGCCGATCTGGCGGTAGGAGGAAACGGATTCAGCCTCAGTGTCACTCCTCAACGAATGCTAAGCTAAACGGCACCGCAGCGTGTCTACATGAGCATGGGCATTCGTTGAGGAGGGATGAGCCATGAATACTCGTCGTTGTCTGATGTCGCGCCTGGTCGTGTTCTGGTTGGTCTCGACCGCCATTCTCGTTCTCTCGGGCCGGGCCTTCGCCGAGGCGGCAGGCGACCTTTTCCTCATCTCGGAGGAGCCCGTCAGCCAGGACTTCCTCCATGGCGCCGTCGCCGACGCGCGCCGGATCGAGGTCGACGCGTCCCAGCTCTCGGAAGGCCGGGAGAGGCTCGGCTTCGCGCTGCTCGACGGCTCCCGGCACGAGGCCACCATGAGCGATCTCGAGCGCCGCGGGCCTTCGGACGTCACGTGGCGAGGCTGGCTGGACCGGGCCGGGAACCATCGCGTGGTCCTGACGCTCCAGAGATCCCTCGTCACGGGCATGGTGTTCTCCCCCGAGGGCGTCTACGAGATCGCCCCAATCCCCGGCGGAGGGCACCGGCTCGCAAAGCTCGACCAGGACCGGTTCCCGCCGTGCGGGGGCGACCCCACCTTCCCGGGCTCCCTGGCGAACCCTGCCGAGGAGCCCCTGCCCGCAGAGGCGGACCCCGCGAACCAGATTGACGTGCTGATCCTCTACACGCCGCAGGCGCGCGACGCCGCGGGAGGTGTCGCCAGCATCCAGGCCACGGCCCAGGCCGCCGTCGACATGGCGAACACCGCCTTCGCGGACAGCGGCATGACCGCCCGCTTCGTCCTCGTCGGCACCTCTCTGGCCGGCCACAACGACTCCGGCGACATCTCCTCGGACCTCTCCTGGCTGAGGACCGACGCGGGCGTGGCGGCGCTGCGCAACCAGGTTCAGGCGGACATGGTCAGCCTGCTGGTCGAAGACGCGCCCGGCGCCTGCGGGGTCGGATACGTCATGCGCTCCCCCTCCTCGTCGTTCGCCAGCTTCGCCTTCCAGGTGACGGTGCGGGACTGCGCCGTCGGCAACCTCACCTGGGCCCACGAGCACGGCCACAACATGGGGATGGAGCACAACCCGGAGAACGGCACCGCGCCGGGCAACGCTTCCTATCCCTGGTCGTTCGGCCATTACGTGAACGGCGTGTTCCGCACGGTGATGTCCTATGCGGACCCGTGCCCCAGCGGCTGCACGCGGGTGCCCCGCTTCTCGAATCCCGGCGTCAGCTATTCCGGCCATCCGACGGGCATCGCCAACCAGCGGGACAACCACCGCACCGGCGACCTCACGGCCCCGATCGTCGCCAACTTCAGGCTCCGCGGCTCGAACTCCGCGCCGAACGTGCCCTCCAACCCGAACCCCGGCAGCGGAGCTGCCAACGTGGCGGTCACCACCAACCTCTCCTGGACCGGCGGCGACCCGAATGCCGGCGACACCGTGACCTACGACGTCTATCTCGAGGCCGGCGACTTGACGCCGGACCTGCTCATCTGCGACAACACCACGGCGACGTTTTGCGATCCTCCCGGCAACCTCTCGTCCGGGAGCACCTACTACTGGCGCGTCGACGCGATGGACAACCACGGCGCCCAGACCATCGGCACCACCTGGTCGTTCCTGACCTCGGGCACGTCGACCGGCCTCTGCACGCCCGACTGGACGCTGTCCTGCGGCGACCTCGACACATGGGCCAACAACGGATCCGGCAGCACGGCCGCGATCACGAGCTACCCCTGTCTGCCCTGGAGCTATTCCGGTCCGGAGTACACCTACGTCTTCGACGCGCCGGGCAACACCCACGTGCAGCTGAGCCTGAGCGGCCTCTCCGCCGATCTCGACCTGATCGTCCTGAGAGACACGGGAACCGGCTGCAATTCGGGTGGCTGCATCTCCCACAACGTCGCCGGCGGCAGCGACAGCGAGCTCGTCAAGCTCGGAGTGCTCGCCGGCCATCGCTACTACGTCGTCGTCGACGGGTACACCGGCGCAACGAGCCCGTACACCGTTCAGCTCACCTGCGATGGTCCGCTCTTCGAGGACGTGCCGAACGGCCACCAGTTCCAGAACGAGATCACCGCGCTGTACAACGCCAGGGTGACCACGGGCTGCAATCCCTCGCCGCGGCGCTACTGTCCGCTCGACTACGTCACCCGGGCCGACATGGCGGTCTTCGTCGAGAGGAGCTTGTACGGGCGCTACTTCGCGCCGCCCCCCGCCGTCGGATTCTTCGCCGACGTGCCCCTCTCGGACTGGCGGGCGCCCTGGATCGAGCAGTTCTACAATGATGGAATCACCCAGGGCTGCAATCCCAGTCCGCTGCAGTACTGCCCGCTGAGCAACGTGACGCGGGCCGAGATGGCCGTCTTCCTGCTGCGGGCCCGCTACGGCGCGTCCTACTCTCCACCCGCTGCAACGGGAGTCTTCGGGGACGTGCCGGTGAGCCACTGGGCCGCCAGGTGGATCGAGCAGTTCTACCGGGACGGCATTACGGGCGGCTGCTCGGCGAACCCGCGCCTGTACTGCCCGGAGGACAGCGTCACCCGGCAGGCCATGGCGGCATTCCTGGTGCGGACCTTCGGCTTGCCCCTGCCCTGAAGGGGGTCAGCCA
>Ga0190265_10001058_pt1 | contig 17918 bp, 15 predicted proteins | sample Popmic124T_FD_133135 | JGI IMG/M metagenome (GOLD analysis project Ga0190265, IMG submission 133135) | Populus adjacent soil microbial communities from riparian zone of Indian Creek, Utah, USA - 124 T | ecosystem: Environmental > Terrestrial > Soil > Riparian zone | place: USA: Utah | collected...
CAAACGCAACGCAATGGTTTAGTGACCGTGACGAACATTGAACCTATTCCGGCTTTGCCCGACCGGATCGTTTATGCGCGGCACGAAACGAACTTTGCAAATTTTCCATCTCAGCCTGGAACGCTTTTTCGGCACCAATCATCAGCAAAGAATTGCATTTGCCCATGGTGACACATGGGTCGTCTCTCTAGTGCCTGGAGTCCTTGATTCAGTTACGGTCACCAACGAGAATTTATTTCCAAAAATTCGGATTAGAAATCCCGGCGGCCGGCCAGCCGGGATTGGTCGAATTGTCGCTACGATTGCTTTCGATCCTATTTCGGCAGAACTGCGGACTGGCACAACAGATTCTCAAGGCTCTGGTGGCACACCGGAGGATCGTGTCGCGAGTGCATTAGTTGAGGTGTTGAGGCAAGGTGTCTTGCGGTTTCTTTGACTCGTAGTCCAGTAGAGGCGTCGCCCCAAGTTTGCCAACCACCGTCTCGATTCCCACGTGCGCAGTCCGGCGCGGTGAGGACACCGCTGCCCTACCATTCGCACGGGATTGCATCCTCAGCCCAAAGATGCGGGGAGCGAGTTGCTCTGGGTCACTATATCACCTGAATCAGCGGATGTTCGAACGCCAGGTAGGGCGCGCTGTCCCCAGCGCGCCGCGGGATTGCCGACCACGTCTCAATTCTCCCAAGGCGCGGCGCGGTGAGGACACGCGCCCTGCCAATCCCAACGGGAACGCAAGTCCGACAGGTTTCCGGCTTAAGAACGCCGAATCAAATCAGTTAAGCGATGAGATCAATTTGCCGACTGTTCCATCATGAGCGCACGCTTCCTCGCGTTCGTTGGATTGGCTTTGGCCGCCCTCTGCGGTATCGCTCAACAGTCTCCTCAGCAGACCAACGTCATGAGCTTTCAGGACCTCGAACAATCCGGCACCGGCCTTGGGTAGTTCGGAAAATGTATCCGAGAAAGCGGGATGATCATTTCACCGTTGAGCGCGGAGGGATTGGCGAATGATTTTGTCGCGTGGAAGACCAACGATTCGCGTTTCCGCGGATCGACGGCGATCGCGAACAATCACAGTTACGGCACCACAGTTCTTTCGCGGACAAACGGCGCGGTGTTGATTTCCTGGGGCTGGATTTGTCCGGCTTCCAGGCATTCAACCACGGAACGGTGACGTTCTACGGCTTTCGCGGTTTTGATTGCGTGGGGAGCGACTCGTTCACGTATGCGGGTGGGAACTTTCAAACTTTCAGAACATCGAGATTTACGAATGTCACCGAAATCCGTTGGGACCAAAGCTCCTCGGCAATGCCGCAGTTCGACAATGTAACGGTCGTCTTCGACCCGAACCGGCCGACGGCGCAGCCGATCATTCACCTCCGGCAGAAGGATGTGGTGGCCGTCGATATTGCCGGATTGATGGTGAATATGTTCTACGCGCTGGAATATGCGTCCGATTCGGTCAATTGGATTCGTGAGTGCACGTTCAGCAGTTCCAGCACAATAAATTTCCCCGGATTTATTTCATCAACCGTTCCCACCAATCGATCTTATCGCGTGCGCAGTCTTTGACTCAGCGCACCCGCGCTGAAATAACAACTTCTGAGCCTTCGCCCCACGCTCGATTCAGTAAGGGACTCGCCCCTCCAAAGGGTAGGGCGCGCTGTCCCCAGCGCGCCGCGAAGTTTGCCAATGACCGTTTCGATTTTCCCGTGCGCGCCCGGCGCGGTGAGGACACCGCGCCCCACCCCGGGGCGCGACTTGCAACTTACTGACGCAACGCAGCGGTGCGATTGGGCCGGCCCTTTTCCGTGGGCAAATCATTTTCCTGCCACGCTTCGAATCCGCCGTCCATTTCCAGCACGGGAAGTCCGGCCTTGGCGAATTCCGCTCCCGCCGTGGCCGCGAGATGGCAGACGGCCGAGTAGCAAACGAGCACGTTGGGCACGCCTTCACGCAGCCCTTCGCGCGAAGACCATCGCGACCGCGGAAGATTGATGGAGCCGGGAATGTGCCCCTTCTCGTAGTCCTCTGGTTCGCGCACGTCGATCACCGCGAGGTCCTCGCCCGCTTCGAGGGCGTGGCTGAGTTCCACGGGTCCGGTGCTGTAACTGGTCTTGCGGCGGAAGTATTCCTGCGCGCCTTGTGGATCGGGCGTGTGTATCTGGTTCATATTTTTTTCTCCTTTAGCCGGCGATGTGCTGGCTGCGCGGAAGGTCGGATCGGATCAGCCGTTTGCCAAGAGACAATTCCTGACGGCAGACCCACGATGATCGGTTAATGCGGATTTCCGCGCGGTGGGAAAAACGTTGGGCGCTTGAGGACATTGCTGCTGGCGCCCGCAGCAGTTTAGGCGTGGCGAACCGGAAAATGCTTTTCTACAGCCTCGGCTCGCGACTTCGGCGATGTCCTCTCCGCCCATATTGCAGTTGGCTGTGTCATTGAATCCGCACCCAGGTTGCCACGGTTCTGAAATTTGTGGAATCCGCGGATGCGCCTGCCGCGAGGGCCGTAATTCTGCGGATGCGAAGCTCCGCGTCCCCGCGTCGCGGAGGGAAGGGGACCGAATCAGCAGGATAAAACTACGGAGTCGCCCGCGCGCGGGAGTGCGAGTGTCGCTCAACGATTCGCAAAGATTGCGACTGACCAGGACCTCACGGGCCAATCAGTCGAATCTATCCGGTTCAGGGCCTTCTGAATGTTGACTCCAAAACGTCCTCGACCACCCGCGCGCAATCGGTGGGAAAGCCGATTGATTTTTCGGCGACCGCGGGTGGAAACTCTACATCGGTCAAATTCATCCTAATCAAAGAAGCGTTTGAGAGCCGCGCGGTAATTCGCTCGAACGGCCAGCGGATAATGGATGGCGTATTGAACCCAACTCCCAACTCCAGCAGGACGAGCTTCCCGTCTTGTGAGCGGTTGAGGAATTGTTCATAGGCAGGTCGCTTTTTCATGTGAGGCGCTTCCAAAAAGTGCTCGTCGCGGCGCAGATTGCGTTCAAGAAAGGAACCGCAGCGAGGGCATCGAGGAATGTCCTCCTCGCGAACCTTCAGTTCGTGGGGATCGAGGTGGACATTCATCTGTTCAACACGTGAGCGATTGTCGAATAGAGCGTCGCAACACGGCTGGTCACATTGAAATTGCCCGTAGTCGCCCTGCGGAGTGAACAGCAATTGAGGATCGAAGCCTGCCTTCTGAAACTGACCATCAACGTTCGTGCTGATAACGAAGTGTTCCTTCTTCGCAACGAGGTGTCGGAGATTCAAATAGACTAAACCAGCCGGGGCGTCGTAACGGATTCTCTGAATGTGATGCGCCCAAAAGGCCCAGAATCTTTTCCGATTCTTATCGTTCGGAGCCCAGTGCGTCGTGATTCCTTCCCAGATTGACCGAATGCCAAGGTTGTAAAACTGAGGATACCAGCGCGCAAACAAGTCCGCGTCCTGGTAATTCAATCCGGCGGCGGCCGAGAGGCCGGCGCCGGCACCAATCAGGACAAAATCAGCCTCCTCCAGAAGGCCAGCAGCGGCAGCGACGCTCTCCCGATAGCCATTCTGTGTCACGGCGTGGGCTTCATGAATAAGCCGGCTCCGATTCTCGCCGCTTCCGAACCGTCCACCGGGTGAAGATAGTTCTTCTTGGTCTCATCAAGTTCAACGGCAACTGACTGGTCCGAGACTTTGGAGTTGATGAGTTCGAGGAAGGAAGAGTCGATGTCCTTAAAGCCGAGGTTCGCACCGGTGCCGGAGGAAGCGATCTTCTTGTTGGCGGCAAAGAGACTGTCGATCACCTTGTATTTGACTCGTTGCTTTTCAGGAGCCGCGTTGTTTCTTTGGGCTCCCGCGTCCGGGTCTCGTCCCGCCGATGCAGCGCTCTGGTAGGTCCAGACGTAGTTGCCGTTGGCGATCACGTTGTTGCGAAAGTCGAAATCGGCGGCGATCTCGGATGTCCACACTCCGGATCCGTAAGCGCCGTGGACGAAACAGTTCTTCATCGAATGCCCACGGCTGCCGCCTGTCCAGAAGACCACGGTCAACTTTGCATTGTAGAAGATGCAGTGGTGGAGATTGATGCCTGAGCCATGCGCAAGAATTCCAAGGTGGTTGGGGCTCGTCACCTTGTCCCCGGCGAAAACGCACTGCGCGATTTCCAAATCGTCCAACTCCTTGCCCATCCTCCCAATTGGATAAACGCGGATGAGCATGCCGCGCTTGGGTGACTCGACGACCGGCGCGCCAAGCAGCTTGAGACCCTGGATCGTGACGTGGTTGGCCTCCATCAACATACCAAAGATAAGCCCCCTGCCTGCCAACGGCAGCGTGTGGATAAGCGTCGGCATCCGCCCCGTGTGCCAGTCAGGGTCGTCCGGCAAAACCTCAGCGCGGATGGTGAGGCGGTCCGTCTTTGTGAAGGCGCGCCGCTCTGGCTTGAAGGTGGCGGTTTCACCGACGGCATACACGCCCTCGGAGAGGAGGACGGTCATCGGACCGGTGCCCTCGGCCTTGCTTACACGTCGCGCCGCTTCCGCCACCGTGCGGAGCGGATTCTCTTTCGCTCCGGAATTCGCATCGTTCCCTTTTGGATGCAAATAGAGCGTGTTCGCGCCTTTGTCCACGACGGCGTCAGCCGCCAATGTTTTAGAAGTGATGGATGGCAGCGCCGCGCCAAGGGACGCAGCGATGGCCGTCTTGAGAACCGTCCTCCGGCTCATGTTGGGAAGCATTTTGGTCATAACTTTGATTTTCCTTTTTGTTGTCACCGGACGTTGCGAATGAAATCAGGCATGATGCGAAGCGACACCTTTGCGGAAAACTGCCGCGTAAATGTCGTAATCCTCGTTGCTGAACACGTTGAAGATTATGCGGTCAAGTCTTCGGCTTGAACTCTTGAACCATTCGCAAACCGTGGTCACCGCGATGTGTGCGGCTAATCGCTTCGGGAAACGAAATTCACCAGTGGAAATGCAGCAGAACGCGATGCTGTTGATGTCGCGCTGTTCAACGGCCCGGTTGAGGCAGGTCGTGTAACACGATGCCAGGAGCGCCTTGTCAGCCTCGCTCACGCGGTCATGAATGATCGGCCCAACCGTGTGCAGCACATACCGTGAAGGGAGGTTACATCCGCGCGTCAGCTTGGCTTGGCCAGTCGGTTCGTCGAATCCTTGGTTTTGCATTAGTTCGTTGCACTCCAACCGCAGTTGAACGCCCGCTACAGAATGAATCGCGTTATCAATGCAACGGTGATGAGGAACGAAGCAGCCGAGAAGTTTCGAGTTGGCTGCATTCACAATTGCATCCACGCGCAATGTCGTGATGTCGCCTTGCCAGAGTCTGAATGAACCCGGACATGCCCCGCCGGATGAGTCTATGTCTTCGCGAATCGAAGGAAGATCGTTTGCATCGATTACGCCTTTGGCCTCTCGTTCCGCCGAAAGAAATTCGTCCTGCAAACCAAGGAGATCCGGAGCAGCAGGGATTGGTGGCCTCGTGTTGAACAACGTTCGCAAAAGTTTTCGCTTCTCCGCGGGCTCACGTGGCAGCTCGTCGTCTACAGCCCCACCGTTCTCGGCGAGCAATCGGCGAAGCAATTCGTCAAGAATCGGTTCGTTAGTCATGCGGCTCCGAAGAGTCTTTTCATCGCCGCAAACGAGAGCGTAAGATTCAGAAGCCCGCAAGATGGCACAAATTTGATACCTGGTATGCCGAAGAATACCGATGAACTGATTACGAATTTCGAAACCTGTCCAATCCGCAACGTCCTGCATCAGGTCGGCGACAAGTGGAGCCTGCTCGTGATGCTCACGCTCGCCGACCGGAAGCTGCGTTTCATGGAACTCAAGCGGATGATCGGGGACATTACGCAACGCGTCCTTACTCAAACGCTGCGCAATTTGGAACGGGACGGCTATATCGCTCGGAAAGTCTATCCAACTTCACCGCAAACTGTGGAGTACTGGCTCACGCCGCTCGGTAAATCAGTGCTTACCCCGATGTCCTCACTGGTGAGTTGGGCGAACTCGCACTTCTCCGAAGTCGTCAAAGCGCGCGCTGCCTACGACCAGCAAATACTCGCTTCCCGTGAATGAGGATAAAATTCACTCGCCGATAATTTTAACGAGAACACGCTTCCGCCGATTGCCGTCGAACTCTCCGTAGAAAATTTGCTCCCAAGGACCGAAGTCCAGCTTGCCATTGGTGATGGCCACGACCACTTCTCGTCCCATGATCTGGCGTTTCATGTGCGCATCGGCGTTGTCTTCGCCGGTGCGGTTGTGCTGGTACTGGGTCGTGGGCGCATGGGGCGCGAGCTTTTCGAGCCACACTTCGTAGTCGTGCAGCAGTCCGCTTTCATTGTCGTTGATGAACACGGACGCCGTGGCGTGCGTTGCCCATTTGTCAGGGCTGCATTGTTGCCCCTAGGCCACCGCACCCAAACCGCTGGAAATGCACACAATCCGCACCAGCCGAGCCGAAAACCGTCGGACAGCATCTCAAAGCCCGCCGCCTGGCGCTGCACCGGTTCCAGTCCGATGTGGCGAAGGAACTTGGGGCCGAAAAGACCTCACTCCAGAACTGGGAACGCGGCATCTACGAACCAATTCCCCGGTTCTATCCAGCCATCATCCGTTTCTTAGGCTATGTCTCGATTAAGCACGACGGTACAGTCGGAGGGAGAACCCGCTGGTTACGGGTATGCGCAGGATGGACTCAAGAGAAACTCGGCGCTGCGGTTGGATGCGAGGAATGCACCATCTGGCGATGGGAAACTAATCAGGGTTACGATGAAGTGCGATGGAGGCGCGCAATCGTTGTTATCAAAGAGCGGCTGGCGAAGCTCGGACTTTCGGAACTGACGCAAGCTGTCGTTCGGGAGCTTCTGATCGGATGAGTCACTCGCCGATGATTTTAACGAGCACTCGTTTACGTCGATTACCGTCGAACTCACCGTAAAAAATTTGCTCCCAGGGACCGAAGTCGAGTTTGCCATTTGTTATGGCGACAACCACTTCACGACCCATGATTTGACGTTTCATGTGTGCATCCGCGTTGTCCTCACCAGTGCGGTTGTGGTGATACTGCGAAGTCGGCGCATGTGGCGCGAGTTTCTCCAGCCAGACTTCGTAGTCATGCAAAAGCCCGCCTTCATTATCATTTATGAATACTGCCGCAGTAATGTGCATGGCATTTACAAGGCAAAGCCCGTCGCGGACACCACTCTTGCGGACGAGCTCTTCAACGGTGCTCGTGATGTTCACGAATCCACGACGACCCTTAACCTCAAACGAGAGATACTCGGTAAGCGATTTCACAGTTCCATAGTGAACAAAACGAACGTACCACGGTATGACTTTCGCATATGACTGGTTTGAGACCCGGCCCGCGAGAGGCGAGAAATGCAAACAGAGCGGGATGGCGCTGTTGAGTATTTGCCATCGGACAATTCACACTGTTCAACGCCTTCAAAACAAGGCTTTTTTGCTCCGGAAGCCGCTCCCCAAAACCCCGGTTTCGTTTGGCGGCCAATTGCGCCTTTCACGTCTCCGTCACGGCTACACACAGCACGAAATAGCATGTAAATTCGGTGTATCACTATCGGCAGTTAAGTTTTGGGAACAGAACCGGCACCAGCCAAATCGCGCTGTTCGCGCCCAAGTCGAAGCATTCCTTAAGACTGCGCCCCCGGACAACTTCCCCAAGACCCTACACGGGACTTCTATCGATGGCCACGTTGGGCATTTGCAATGGGAAGAATTGACTGAAAAAAAACACCTGTGAACTATGGCAAGGCAGAGCAAACCAAGAGGTGGTCTGTTCAAATCCAAAATTAGAGACAAGGGCCGGCGCGACCCATCCCAAGGTGCGGAGCGTCAAAATCATTCCGAACACAAAAGGCTAACCGAGTGGACCTAGCTGCTTACCAGTATTCCTATATTTTTACTGACACTGAGTGCGCGCTAATGGCCTTGCACGTTTGGATGAGTTCATCACTTCCAAGCGCTCTCCAATGAATTACCCTGCATCACGATCGTCACGATCTGGGAATATTTTCGCTGGAAGAATTGCCAGCGCCGACGCGAGTCAGGGGACTTTCCGGAGCGGAAGTTTGGCGGGAAGGAATGGCGGAGTAACAATCATTGGATTCAATTCTGTCGAGCACCGCAGTTCTTTCGTTCTTTCTCTTCTCCAACTCCAGCAGGCGCGCCGAAGAAGACAAGAAGCCCGGCGTCCCACAATTGGTCACGCGGTTGTCCGCATCGTAGCGATAAATGAAATGCCGCTCGGGAAGAACCATCGCGTTTTCGCCGCCGCCGAACGTTCAAAAGGTCGGATCAGACGCTTTGCTCTTTACAGCTTTGCGCGCGTATGCTCGTAATTCATGTAGCTGCATGGCTGTAACGCCGATCTGATCAAAATAGGCATCAATCAGTTTGGATTTCTTAGTTAGCAAAGAAACCAATAGGCATCTTTCATCCGCGCATGAAAATGCGTGATGTTGCGCCAAATTCTTCGCATAATCGAGCAAGATCTCAGACTCCAGACTGAAAGGGACAGCGTCACCTGTTCCCTTTGGCTCCTCGAACGATGCCTTTGCTAAATGTTCGTTTATCGATTTTTTCGAAACGCCCAATCGAAGGAGTTCTTCTCTCCCGATGGCTGGCGGCGTTTCAAGATAAGCAGCCAAAAGCGTTAGACTCTGAACGCAACCTTTAGTCTCCATGAGGGTGGAGGCTTGCGCCCAGAGTAAGCGTGTTTTTACTGAATCACACAAGTCCATGCAACCTAAGGATCCGTTGGGTCTGTTCCCGGCAGCGAATGCCCTCTATTCTTCATACATCTACGGTAGATTCGGACAGAGTCATTTTCAGTGATCGGAAATCCTTGCCTTCTCGATTCGTCTAACGCCTTTTTGGCTTCCTCCCAACATTCCCGATTATCTTTCCGATACTTCTCTCTTTCGGGCGACTCGTGCCCCGTGAGAAAAACAAGAGATAAGCACGGCCCCACAATTCTTGTCCAAATCGGTATCGTCGGCGGGGGCCGCGGAACGCTTGGCGGTGGCCGAGGAGTTGGCCGCGGAATGTCAAACGGAGGTATTCGCGGAGGTGTTTGGGGAGGCCATCTCCCCGGAATATCGATTGGTCCCGGAGGCGCAGTGGGCGGCAGCCAATCCAAGCCGTAAGGGTCGTAATACGAAAGTGCATTGTTTAGCACAAATCCGAAAAGATTCGCACCTCCTTCCTCACTGATCGGGTCCCGATTTACCCACCGCTGCAACTGCGACTCGTAGTAGCGGTAAAGGTAGTAAACGAGGCCGGACGCGACGTGAAACTCCTTGCTTGAAAAGCGATAGAGATTGGCTTCGGCTAATGGACCGCTCATTGCCTCTAGGCTACCGAATGGCCCGTACGTGTAGCGAGCTACGATACTTTGATTCGTGTCCACTATTGCCGTCACATTGCCGTTCGCGTCGGAGTGATAATAGGCAGTTGACGATTCAGAGTGGAAAGTAGATTGCTCGGACCGCGCGAGCAGCCCACCGATGCCGCCTGCTCCCTCCATGGAACCGTTGAGATCGTTTCCTCTGGTATAGGTGACAAGACTCACTGGTAATGAAAGCGGAATTCGCAAATCATAGTGCTGCTCCTGCACAACCAAGTTGCCATCGTATAGGTAACGCACTTCCGCAACGGGTTGAAAGGCGTCGTTGTGCCACACATATTCTTTACGAATGCGCCGGCGCATCTTGCCATCATAGGCGAACTCGCTCTTCCACGCGTTGGTTTGGGTGATGCAGGTCAACTGATTCTCATCGTCGTATTCGAGCGCACGACCGGCGCTGTTAGTCAGGTTGCCGTTGAGGTCGTAGGCAAACCCATTCGTGCCCGGCCACATCACGTTCAGAGCCGTGTTCGCCGTTCGACCATGCGCATCTTTGGCCGTAGCGGTAATCGTGTCCGCGTCGCCCGGTGTCGGTTCCTGGAAATCAGCCACGCCAAACCGGTTTTCCGAATACAGTTCGGCCGCAAAATCCGTTCCCGAAACATTGACCGTGACGTTCGTGACCGGGGCGGTGGTGTAGCCAGTGAGGCGAAAAATATCTTCCGGCGTTTCCACGTTCGTCAATTGATTGAGCGAATTCACCCTGAACCATTGCGGAAACCCACCCATCACGCCCAGGTTCGTCAAATTGTGGGCCGCATCATAAGCATACGTGTAATCGTCAAAGTCTGCGCTGCCCCCGCTTTTGTAGCCGGTTGCCGCAGTCAGTTGCCCGACGGCGTCGTATTGATACCTCGTCCAATCGCCCGCGGTGCGCGTGATGTTGGTGCGCTGCCCGCCGGAATTGTAAAGGTAGCCGTAGGAATCGAGTGCCACGCCGGCGCTATTCTTCAACACCGTGGCCAGCGTCCGGCCTACGCTGTCGAACGCGTTGGAAATCGTCGCGCCATTAGGCAGCGCGAGGTTCGTGAAGAGACTGCCCACCCGCCAGTAATTGTAAGTGAACGTTCCAGCGGGTGAACTGACCGTCTTCAAACGCCCACCTGCATCGTAGCCGTAATTCTGCTGCCAACTCGCGCCGAATGATTGCGGCTGCGCCACACTCACCGCGCTCAAAAATCCGTTGGTGTAACTAAAGCTCACTGTATCGTCACTCCACGGCCCGTCTTCCAACGCCACGGCACCGTTCGTCGCATAAGTAAACCGATTTGTGCCCACCGCGTCCACCATGTTCGTGAGCCGGTTCAGCGCGTCATATTTCATCCGCAAGTCCGTGCTGTTCGGATAGTCCACGTTGGTCAGATTCCCCATCGTGTCATAGGTGTAACCCGTTGTGCCCTTCTCGGGGGACCAGCGATTCGTCAGCCGCCCATTGGCGTCATAGTCGTAGCGAAACATCGTGCTACCCAGCGTATCCACCTTGTTGGTGACGCGACCGTACTGGTCGTAGTTCCACAACGTTGTCTGCCCCTTTCCATCGGTCAGGCTCAGCAGGTCACCGGCAGAATTGTAACTATACAGCGTAAATTCGTTGTTGGCGTTCGTTTCGGCCGTCTTGCGCCCAGCCTCGTCGTAGGCATATCTGGTAACCTGACCAAGTTGATCCGTGTGGTTCGTGAGGACGCCCGCCCAGTAGCCGAATGTTTCGGAACCACCATCCGGATAACTCCGCTGAGTAAGTTGCCCAAGGTTATCGTAGCTCGACGTAACAGTGATGCCATTGGCGTCCGTGGCGCTGCTGACTCTGTCCTCGATATTGTATGCGAATGCTTGTAAACGCCCGATGCGATTGCTGACAGCGTCTCGTAAGCCATGCGTATTGTAAAAATTCGTAACTGCATTTCCATTGCTCTGAAGAATGACATCAAGTTGATTGGCTCGATCGTATAGGTTTGTCACCCATGTTCCATCCGCAAAGTGTGTGCTCACCAGCCGTCCGGCCAGATCATGAAAATGCTCCGTCACTTCGTTCAGGACATTGGTCACGGAACTAACGCTGCCGCATTCGCAGTAACCGAAAGTAGTTGGACCGTTCGCATTCGTAGCTGCGACAAGGCGCCGTAACGAATCGTAAGCAAAGTAATTCCAGTTTCCCAAACGATCGCGTGTTCCGGTCACATCAAGGAGTGTGTACCGATTGGAAGTGTACGTTCCGTCCGGAAAGTGTGTGCTTACCAGCCGATCCAGATTGTCATAACGATTGGTGACGGTAAGTCCACGTGGGTCCGTGTGTGTGAAGACCATGCCATTCGTGTAAGTGTAAGTATTTGTCGCGGCATTATTGAAGGAGTCACCGTATTCCACTCGGGTGCGTAAATATCCGTTTGTGTAGGTGAACCCGACGGTCAAACCACCAGGCCTCGTGATGCTTGTTAAGCGCGAGTTTCCGTCATAGGCGTAGCTGGTGGTCTCCATCTGAGCGTTGTAGCTGTACGTCAGCAGATTACCGCTAAAGACATTGGTGAGGACCATACCCCCGCTGAAATTGAATTCCATTTTGAGGTCAGTTCCATTGGAATCATATACGGAACGACGGGTTCGCAATTCGACATCATCCTCAGGTCCATATGCTTCGGTGAAGTTGGTCATGTTGCCCGCGAAGTTAAATTGTTTCCATGAAAAGCGCGTTGCGCCGTTCGGCAATCGAACGGCCACTACCGCCGCGTGAGACATGTCCAAATTCCCGTCTCCACCATCACCGTCATCAAATCTCTTCCATCCGTACCAGACCGGTGTGGGAATTTCGGATGCACTCATGTGCGCCGCAGGCGCTCTTTCAAAACTTAGAGCACTTGTCACATTCTCATCCGTCATTGGGTTTGGCCCGTTAAACCAATGCCGCAACCGCGCAATCCTTACCTCATTAGAGTTCAAATTCGCGATGTCCGACTTCGTCTCTGCAGAAAGATACGTGTATTGGTAACGGTTCCAACGTGCCGAATTGCGATACTGGCGCCAAGAGTCGGAAAACTCCATAAGGAGATCTCGGGCATCCGTCGGCATCGAAGCGCTGGTGGGAAAGTCATTCGTTATTGCATCGATAAGCGTTGTCCACTCATCTCGGTAGAGATACAGCTCTTTGGAGCCATCTGGATAGGTAATGGTCGCGGAACGGCTCAGGGGCGATTCACCTCCGGCCCAATGGTTAGCAAGCCGAAATGAGGTTGTTCCATACGGAGTAGCCAGGTTCGTAAGCCAACCCAAATTGTCGTAGGAAAAGCCCGAAGAAATCCCGAGCGCGTCGGTGATATTGGTCAAGTGCCCGGTGCTGTCATAGGCGAAAGCAGCCGAACGCCCGTATGGATCGATAATTCCTGAAATCAAGTTACTGCTGTATGAGTGATTCGTGGCGTAAGCAATGGTGTTGGTCAAACCCTGGGCATCTACGATATAGAGGAGCCGGACGATGATCGGATTCCCGTTAGTGGCATAAATAAACTGCACTGCGTGTCCCTCGCTACCCTTTCTGGCAGAGAGGTAGATGCGGTTGACGCTCGTACCTAAGATAACGAAGTTGTATTCATCCACGGCGCCAGAGGAATAATGAATCCAAAAACCAGAGTTTGGGTCGTCGTTCATGCGTTCCAGACGCGTATTGCTGATTCCATCCAGCAAATTGCCGGCACTATATGTTACACGCCCGCCGCCGGGATTGTACAAGATGACGTTGGTGTAAGTGTTGTTGGCAGGATTGTTGTCATCAAGATACGATAAAAGACCTGCATTCCACATTTTTCCGAAACTGAAAACATTGGTGCTCCGCTCGACTTCATCCCGTTGTTTGTAAGACAAACGAAAACGAACCTGGGGTCCCTGATGCGAATGATAAACGAGCGGTTCGTCCTCAACCCATAAGTTAATGTAGGGTTCAGAAACTTGCCAGATCGGCATCCCGGCTCCTCCCCCTCCTCCACAGTCATTGCAACTTCCTGTAAACGGTGTGTCTGTCGCTAGGGAACCCCTCCAGAATTGACTTCTGGTTCCTAACGGCGGCCCGCTTCCGCCGGGACCAGATCCTCCTCGTTCACCAGGGCGACACGCTGGGCAAGCGTCCGGGTTGCTTGGGTCGGGTGTACAAGAAAGATCGGAGTAGTCGGTGAAGCTGAATGGAAATCCCTTACCAAAAACTCCTGCCGCTTCGCCTTCGCCTAATGTTAAAAAAGATGTGCCAACGTTTGTCGAGCAAACCATGAAGTATCCGCTCGCCTCGGAATTGATTTCTTCGGCAGTCAACCACAAGGGGTATTCGAACGTAGGATCGGTGACGTAATAAAGCGCGCCTCTCTGGCGAGTAATCGCGGCGAAGTGATCTTGTTTCCAATGGACAATCGACGGAACCAGGACGGTGGTCGAGTTTGTCCGCTTGACGGCGGACAATGGCAATCCAGCTTTCAACGCCAACTCGGACAATGTGCCCAAGGAAAAGCCCGTCTCGGGCGAAGGAATTGCCGTGAACTCGCGACCAAAGCGATTCGTGGTTAACAGGTTGCCGACCGCGGTCAAAGCATAAGTGCCGCACTTATACGCAATGCCGGGGCGGCTTCTCATCATGCTGTAGCCCTCTTGCGTCTTGAGAAACGCTTGCTGAAGCGGTCCACCGTCCAGAGTGCGATTGGCTGTCTCGCTGAACAGTTTTTGAAGCTGATCTGCGCGACCAAGACTTGCGAGCAGTCGTGTCCATTTTACCAAAGTGTAATCAGCCAATTCTTTTGCCGCGCCATTCGTAGAGTTTCGACCCTGTTCCCAGGCGGTCTCCCAGTGATGCAGCGCCAGAGAATAGCTCCCGTGCTCCCGATAGTAACCTGCCAGATGCACCCGAATCGATAAGTTCCAACGGTTTGAGGGGAAGCGCCGGAGAAAATCCTCCAGCAAAGCGGTCCCAGCAGTCGGTCCTTCGCGGCGGATTACTTCTAGTGCCGCTTGTAGCGCGTTTTCTTCTTTCTCCACGGGCGCGCGATCGCTGGAGACAATTAAAGAGTGATCGAAAAGTGTGTAAGACGGTTTTCCTGAGTCGCCCGATTCTAAATTGGCGGCCAAAAGGACAAACGGATTCGCAAGCAAGGAGGTGAGGACAGCAAACAGCGTGAATGTTGAGTTTTTCATGGGTCTCTCCTTACGGGATGATTGAATTGCGTGGACGAGTGATAAAGACTCGCAGTCCGTGATCTCCGGCGTTTTGCCAATCCGTTTCGCCCGAATCGACGGACCCATTCCCACTCCAGTCTTCGTAGTAATCAGGAATTCCGTCAGTATCGGAATCTACCAACTTACTATTTGCATCGAGCGCCACCCAGTGCGGGCCGATGTCCACGACGGAGTTGGTTTCCTTCACTTGGTTGGTGGTGCTCGTGAAGTGATAAAGCGCGACACTTGTCGCAGCCACGCTTCCGGTGTTTATCAGGGTAGAATTTGTCGGCTGGTAGTAAATACTCAACGGACCAATGACATAAGTGAGGCTTCCCAGCGTCAGATTGCTGGTGCCTCCTGACAAATTCGTCGTCGCCTGGTAGTAGGCGTTGTTCCGATTGGTCAGGGCCGTTCCATGATCATAAAGTCCGCCGCCGTCAATGAGGTTGTCACAGATAGTCCAGCCTGAGTTGCCGCCCAGGAAATGTTGCTGGGAGTTCTTGAACAGATTGTTTCGCGCATGGACGGTAGAACCCGCCGAGGAAGCTGTAAGGCCAAATTGATTGGAGCCACGTTCCCAGACTGTATTCGTCAATCCGCAAGTGATGGTGTTAGTTCCGTCCGTCTTCAGAATCACGACTGCGTTCTGCATTACTGAGTGGCTCCATTCCAAAGCACTGAAGTTAGTTCCCGTGGAGAGTTGATTTCCGTCACTGGCAAGTTGAGAAAACGAAGTGAACCGCATGCGCAGTTCATTGGTTTGCATTGTGCTATCTCCGTCATAGAAAAAGGCACGCGTTGCGGGCATCGCGCTTGAACGTTCCTGTACGTTATGGGCGCGTATAATCCGGTTCAGATTGGTTGGACTCCCCGCGCTCAGGAGCTTGCTGTTTTTGAGGCTCAAACCCCAATTAGTAAGCGCGTAGTCGGCAGCCAGACTCGCTCCGTTTGTAAGAGCGACGGTTACGTTGCTGAGAACAAGGCCACTACAGTAGTAGTCCAGCGGGGCGTAGTGGTAACCCAAGTCCGGGCTTCCGCTGTCACGCAGCGTCGCCGGGGCTAGGACAACGTCCGTCAGAACCGCATTCGAAAGCCAAAGCGGTGGATAGGTAGTGCGCTGTTGAATGATGGCAAGGAGGTCCGGGTTGATTCCGGTCGTGCCAATGTCGCGGTAGGTATTGTCCTTCAAATAATGATCGCCGGCGCCGACACTCTGAAACACAGCGCTAAAAACCGTATTGCTATAGACATTGGTGCCTCCCGTGAAACCACCCCAATTCGTCATCGCTACCAGCAGGCAGTTTGTCAGGAATAATGAGCCTCCGCCCACGGTACTGGCGACAGCATCCCCAGCGGTCATCGTGAGATGCTCAATCGTATTAGTGACCAACACCCCACAGACGAATGCATAGCGGGACTGAGCGACCAGGCAGTTCCGCATTGTGTTATTGCCCCCGGAACGGTGGGCGATCGTGCAGTTAATGAATTGGCTGTTCCAGATCGAAACACTTGTACCGGTGGAACCCGATACTCCTTCGCTCACATGACGAACCACAATGTTGCTGATGACAAAGGAATTCGTCGTGCTCTCGGCTCGCACAGCCCACTGGCCATATCGCCCGGAGATTGAACCCGTTGATCCGGCAATAGTCTCACCCACGCTGTTGTCGTCCTTTGCCGTGAACATAACCGGCAAGTACGGACTGGTCCGAAAATCAACAGGTCCTTTGAGAACCACTCGCGACGAAGTTCCGTTCGTGAATTTTACAACGGCCCCACCTTCGAAAACCGTGGTTCCACTCAGATTGACTGTGGCGTTAATCACGAAATAGGTTGAGTCTCCCTTAAAGGTGAAATTGGTATCAGCTGCCACAATCGAGTAATCGATCACGAAGCTGCGGGAATCGGGCCTCAGAGCCGCCATACGCATTTTATCTTGAGTGTTGCGCGCTTGTTGCGGCCCCTTGGGAAAGGTGCGTGTCTTCCCGATTTGACGTTCGGGACGAGGCCTTGCGACCGCGTTTGCAGCCAGTGCGTCAAGGTGCGGCTTCACTGCCGAATACTGAACTGCTTCGACCAAGAACGTTCTACCTTCGCGCTGTTCCCATGTTTTACCCGTGGACACAGCGGAACGCTCTTGTGCTTGATCACCGATGGGAAACGCCTCACCGGAGCCGATGTGCATGGCACCAAAGTCCAGTGATTGATCATTGAAATCGGGCAGCACCATCGCCGCTCTCTGTTGTGCATCCCCGACGCGGGCCAACGTGGATTGCGAAATTCCTGGAGCGGGAGCCTCAATGAATTCGGTGAATACCTCCAGGCGAGTTGTGTCAGGATTGAAGTTGTACAACGCGGGCGGAGGGAGAGAACCGCCCGGCCGGAACACGATGTTCTGCTCAAGACCGGCGCGGGTATAAATGTACTGGATGTCTGCCGTGAAATCGGGCGCGTTGAAGGCATCGCGATAGAAGATCTGATTGTCGCCCATGAGTTCGCCAATGGAATCCTTGACCTCCGCGATCAGAACACTCTGACCTGTCGTGGCATCCGTGTAGGCCAACCCCAGCACATGGCTGCGCAAGCGTTTGTTGTCCGAAGTAAGGAAGTTAATGGCACCCGCCGTGTTGATGTTGGCGGCGAAACCGACTTGATGCGCTCCTTGCGACGCCAGCCCTCCGCCGGGCACGATGTCGATCACTTCTTTGGACTCAAGCCACTCGCCGTTCCGTTGGTAGTGCATCCCCGTCGCCAGTTCCGTGTAGTGATTGGTTCGCCAGATCGTTTGGCCATCCGAAGAAAGAATGGAACTCACGTGAACGACTTTCCGGTGATGTGGCCCGCGCTCGACGACTTGAAGTTCTCCTTCCACTCCGACTGCTGCAACGGCGGCAAACGCGCCGCAAATGTACAGACTCCATGCGCAGTATTTTTTCATACGAATTCCTGAGTTAGAACGGCGGCGTTCTTTTTCTTTGAAACAAGCTTCAGCCAGAAGAGCGCCTTGGGGGAGCAGCAGGTGGTTAAAACTTTTGTTGGTTGCGTTTTACGCCGGTGGAAAATGAAGACAAGTTTTTCCAGTTAACGCTTCGCGACAATGGGTGTGAATAACTTCGGCGCGGGTTTCATTTCTTAGCAAGACACTGGGCGGCTTGCCATTGCTTCAAGGTCACTCCCGCCGTAGCTCTGAATCTGCGGGAAAGGCTCGGCATTAAGGGATAACCCAAGTGATCGTTGACTTGCTTGGCGAGTTTATCGGCGAGAAGGTTTTTAGCTGTTTTCAACCAA